>ENA-OQRC01001884-OQRC01001884.1-human-gut-metagenome-genome-assembly--contig:-NODE-1884-length-12678-cov-6.800206_pt1 | contig 12678 bp, 10 predicted proteins | sample MGYA00243236_ERZ505102 | MGnify/ENA primary metagenome ERZ505102 (study PRJEB26097, sample SAMN02712089) | human gut metagenome | biome: Gut microbiome | host: Homo sapiens | place: Denmark... | reverse complement strand
TTTCCCCATTTAAACTGATATTTAGCCCTCTATTTATGAAATTCTTGCATAACTTATAAAAATATTATATACTATTAATGAAAGGAACGTTCATTGATTGAATGTAAACCTTTTATTTTGAGTTTACACCTATCTTTATTACTAAAGATAGGTGTCTTTTTTTCTTACTATTTTGTAAGAAAAAGATAACCACTTTGATAAGGGACTCTAAGAGAGCTCTTACCACGTCATCACCTCCCCACCTTAGCTTCCCCTGAAAGGAGCCAAGGTGAAAAGGCAGTCACCCAATATAAGCGTTCCTAAGAAGCATTCTAACATGTACATACATGTTGTCAAATAGGACCAATTTTCAAAATTGAAGCCATTTTTTATCACAAAATATGAGAGTTTTAGAAAAAAACATCTTCAATTTTTAAAATCGATAAGAAAAATTTTTTTGAAAAAAATGCATCTTTTATATATTTGTGTATATATTTTAATATTTACCAATGTAATTACTATACAATAAAGTGAAGGAATGGGTAGTTCTACAGTAAATAGTTTTTTTAGTTCGATTTCTGTTAATAGTTATGCATTGATAAGACCAGTATTATCAGTAAAAGATAATACTAAATGGCTTAGTAAAGACGGAAACCCTGAAAAACCATACGAAATAGAAACAAAGTAAACTTTAATGACAACAAATGTAATTAAAGTTTTTTTATGCTTGAATTTTCTTTCGTTACTAGGGTATAATAATACAGAAAGGAAGAGTTTTATGGATTACAAAAAAATAATAAAAGATAACTACACATTACACTTAATAAAAACAGATAGATTTAAAACTATTAATATTGGTCTTAAACTTACTAAAGAATATAATAAAGAAGAATTTGCATACCTAAATTTACTTGCAAGAGTATTACCTATTAACGGAACAAAAAACTATAAAACAGTAAATGACATAACAAAAAAACTGGAGAGTCTTTATAACACAGGAATATACTTTAAAAGTTTGCAAACAAGTAAAAACATGAGTTTTGAAGCAAGTCTTAGAATAGTTAACCCAAAATACACAGAAATATCTATGTATAAAGAATCTATTTCAATGTTAAAAGAAATAATAACAAACCCATTAATAAAAAATAATGAGTTTAATTATTTTGATGTAACTAAAAATAACTTAATAAATAACATAAAAAATATAAAAGATAACTTACCAATTTATAGTTCTTTAAAATTTAATGAAATATTTTATAAAGGAACTATATATGAAGAAAACTCTTTAAAAAATTTACCACTTTATGAAAAGTTAACTAATAAGAATATGTATAAATACTATCTTAAACTATTTAATAGTTTCAAAATAGATGTATTTGTAATAGGTGACTACTTAGAAGATGAAATATTATCTAATGTTGACGACTTATTAAAAGATTTCAGACAAAAAGACACGTCTAGTAAAGAATTATATATATCATTTAACCCTAAAAAAAGTAAAGATAAAGATAAATTTACAAGTACTCAGTCCTCTCTATTAGTAGGACTTACTATAAACAATTTAACAGAAGAAGAAAAGTTTTACACATTACTTTTATATAACACAATTTTAGGAAGTATGAATAACTCAGTATTATTTGTAAACGTAAGAGAAAAGAATAGTTTATGTTACCACATAAGTAGTACAATAAGTAAATATACTTCTTCAATAATAATTAATTCTGGAATAAATAAAACTAACTATGAAAAAGCAGTATCATTAATTGAAGAAAGCTTAAAAAGTATGACAGATGAAAAAATAGTTAATGGATTAATAACTAACGCTAAAAAAACACTTAATCTGGCATTTAATGATTTTTATGAAAATCCAGCAAAGATAGTAGGCTATTATTACTTAAAAGAATTTGATGAAGTTAAAAGTATTGAAGAAAGAAGAGAAAAAATTAATAATTTAACAAGCAAAGAAATATCTTCTCTTGCTAAAAAAGTACAAATTAAAGAAATATTTTTAATGGAAGGAGTAAATAGTGAAGAAAATTAATTTTAACTATGGAGAAATAGTATACAAAGAAGTATTAGATAATGGTTTAACAGTGTACTTATATCCTACAAATAAAAGTAAAAATTTCTATATAACGGTAAGTACTCATTTTGGTGCTGAAGTAATGAGTTATAAAAAAAATAATAAAGTGTATGATGTTACTAAAGGAAGTGCACATTTTCTAGAACATCGTGTAATGGATTTTACTAAAAATGTTGATGCAATGAATAAAATAAATGAATTAGGTTCAATAGTAAATGCATACACTACATACAAAGGAACTAACTATAACTTATATGGAGTAGAAGATATTTACACTAATATGGGGCTTCTATTTGACAGAGTTTTTAAGGCTAACATAAAAAAAGAAGATGTAGAAATGGAAAGAGGTATTATATTAGAAGAGTATTATATGTATGATGCAGACCCATACTATAAAGCACAAACTACATTACTTAAAAATTGTTTTAATAGTTCATTTATAAAATACTTAGTAATTGGAACTGAAGATGGTATAAAAACAGTTTCATATAAAGAGTTAAATAGACTCTATAAAGACTTTTATACTTTAGATAATATGTTTATAGTAGTAACTGGTAATTTTATTCTAGAAGATGTTTTAAATTATATTAATAATTATATGAAAGGTATAAAAACTACTAAATGTAATTGTAAAGTAATAAAACCAGTTGAAAACTATAAAGTAAATGTAAGTTATGAAGAGTTAACTGGTAGTACTGACGAAGCAAAAATAGTAATAGGTTATAAAGTAAAAAATAGTAATCCAAAGAAAAAGATAGTTAATAGATTATTAATGGATATGATTTTAAGTGAAAACTTTGACAAAACTGGTTCTTCATATCTAAGACTTATGAATGAAGGTTTAAATAGATTTAGTTATTTTGTAGAAGAAGTAGATGATTATTTTTTAATTGCATTTACAGGAAGTACTAATGAATATGAAAAGTTTACTAATATAATAGATGAAGAAATAAAAAATCTTGATTTTACTAAAGAAGCATTAGAAAGAAAAACTAAAGGTTATATTAGTAACTTAATATTAAGTTTTGAATACATTGAAAATGTTGAAGATAATATAACATCTGGTTTATTTGATTACAACAAAGTATTAAATAATATGGAAAGTATTATTAAAAAAGTAACACTTAATGATGTAAAAGAAGTTATTAAATGTATTGATACCACTAACAAAAGTGTTTTAATCATGAAAAAATAACTTTTTTTTCATTTTTGTGTAGCATTTTTGGTACTAATGTGTTATAATATAAACCATTCATAAAAAAGAAAGGGGAGTTTTGTATGTATTTAATAGATTATTATTTAGCAAGCAAAAAGTTTTATGAATTAGATGTTAATGATCAAAAAACAATTATTATGGGAGAATTAAATAATTTACTTAAAAGTAAATTAGGTGGTAAATGTCCTAAAAATGCATCTATTAGAACCATGTTAATGTTAATAGATGATGAAACCTTTAATAGAGAACTATTTAAAAGAATGGTTACACTTATGGAAAATATTCAAGGTTTAGTAGTAGAAGTAGATGTTATAAGAAATAAAAGTGTTAGAAAAACTCCAGAATTTACTTATAACGTTAACGGAGAACTTTTAAATATTAAATTGGATAATAATTATGAAAGTTTAAATTTAGTATCAAATACCATAGATTCTTTTAATAATCGTTTTAAAGTTAGTATGAATAAAAAAGTACTAAGATAACTCATTTTGTGTTCTTTGTTTTCTATAGTTATCTATAACTTTTTTTAAAAATATTAAAAAAATGAAAATTTATACTTGATTTATTTACAAAAATAGTATACAATGGAATAGGTTCTTTAAGAGAACGGGCTTGTAGCTCAGTTGGTTAGAGCGTGCGTCTGATAAGCGCAAGGTCGATGGTTCAAGTCCATTCAGGCCCACCATTGTAATGGCCAGTTGGTGAAATGGTTAACACACACGCCTTTCACGCGTGCATTCACGGGTTCAAATCCCGTACTGGTCACCAATTAAAAATGTTAACTCCATTTATTGGAGCTTTTTTATTGACAACATAATTAATAAAACAAAATAATATTTTAACCTAGGGTGTGATAAACATCCTTTTTAATTTTTATGCCATAATTTGTAGACTTTGCCAAAGATTTTTGATAAAATTATACTAGTGATGAGTTATGAGAAGTGTTTATATACATATACCTTTTTGTTCAAGCATATGTAGTTATTGTGATTTTTGTAAATTTATACATGATGAAATATGGGCTAGTGAATACTTAGTTCACTTAGAAAAAGAAATAAAAAAGTATTATGACAATGATGAAATTAAAACAATTTATATAGGTGGAGGAACTCCTAGTACTCTTAGTATTGAAAACTTAAATAAGTTATTTGAAATAATTAAAATATTTAAAAAGGATAACTTAAAAGAGTTCACATTTGAAATGAATGTTGATGATATAACAGAAGAAAAATTATCATTATTAAAAAGAAATGGAGTAAATAGAATAAGTATTGGAGTACAAAGTTTTAACAAGTACAACTTAAAATATTTAAATAGAAAGCATACAAAACGAGAAATAATAAGCAATGTAAATCTTGTGAAAAAATATTTTACCAATATAAATGTTGACTTAATGTACGCACTTCCCATCGAAAACTTTAGCATTCTAAAAAGTGACGTAAAAGAGTATATAAAACTAAACATACCTCATATCTCAGCATATAGCCTAATTATAGAAAATAATACAGTACTAGGTATAAATAAAGTAAAACCTTTAGATGAAGACTTAGATTATAAAATGTATAAATATATAGAAAAGAAATTAAAATCAAAAGGTTACCATCACTATGAAGTAAGTAATTATAGTTTACCAGGTTATGAAAGCATACACAACTTAAATTACTGGTACAATAATGAATACTATGGTTTTGGACTAGGTGCCCATGGTTTTATCAGTGAATTAAGATATGAAAACACGAAAAGTTTTAATACATACTTAAAAGATGAGTATCGTTTTAATGAACTAGTTATGTCTAAAAGAGAAGACATGGAAAATGAAGTAATACTAGGTTTAAGAAAACTTGATGGAATAAACGTAATAGATTTTTATAACAAATATAACACTAATATACAAGATGAGTTTAATATAACACCATTATTAAAAAAAGGTATACTAGAAATGAAAAATAATAACATACTAATAAAAGAATCACAAATATATGTGATGAATAGCATACTAACTGAAATATTAAAATAAAAGTTAAGAAGTAAATCTTGACTTTTTTTATTTAAGTTTGTAAACTTATTATGGTGATGAAAATGAAAGAAATAAGTAGGTGTTTACTAAAGTATAAATGTCTTATATTAGCAGTAATAGCCCTTCTAATTGTACAAGCATACTGTAATTTAGCACTTCCTACATTTACTAGTAACATAGTTAATGTAGGAATAGAAAGTAGTGGAATAACTAGTGTAGTACCCATTAAATTAACAAGTTCTACTTTTAATAGCTTGCTACTTAATGCGAATGATGAAAGTTTAATAAGAAGAAGTTATGAATGTAATAACTTTGTATGTACTAAAATCAACGATAACTTAACTGAAAAAGAAGTGTTGCCATCATTAGAAAAAATCTATAATACTACTAATAGAAGTGAAATAATTAATAACTTAAAAAAAGAATATAAAATAGTAGGAATAGATGTTGACGATATGTCTATGTCTTATATTAAAACTACTGGTATAAAAATGATTTTAGTTGCAATACTTGCAATGGGAATAACTATACTAAGTGTATTTATTTCTAGCAAAGTAAGTACTATGTTTAGTAGAGATTTAAGAAAAAAACTAGTAGAAAAAATAGTTTCTCTAGAAACCTCAGACTTAAATAATTTTAGCAGTGCATCTTTAATTACTAGATGTACAAACGACATAACTCAAGTTAGTAGTGTAGTAACTATGATACTTAGTGTTGTCTTATTTGCACCAATTATAGGAATTGGAGCGATTACTAAAGTAGTAGGTAGCCCTATATCTTGGATAATTGTTCTTGCCGTAATTTTAGTACTTATCTTAATTCTTACATCTTTTATGTTACTATCTCCAAAGTTTAAAAAATATCAAGATTTACTTGACCGAGTTAACTTAGTAAGTAGAGAATCCTTAACAGGACTTCAAGTAATAAGAGCATTTGCAAATAAAAAGTTTGAAGAAAATAAGTTTGATAAAGCCAACAACGATTTAACTAGTAATGCATTATTTATAGATATTGTATGGAGTTTATCAATGCCAACTTTAACATTCATAATGAATGGAGTTGCTATACTTATTATTTGGGTAGGAGCATATAAAGTATCATCTTTTGCTATGCAAGTAGGTGATTTAATAGCATTTATTACATATACAATGCAAATAATAAGTTCATTCTTAATGATGTCTATGTCTGCAATTATGATACCTAGAAGCTTTGTAAGCATTAAAAGAATAAGTGAAATATTTAATACTAAGAGTACAATAACTAATAAAGAAAAAACTAAAAAAATTGTTAATATCGATTCTTTAGAATTTAAAGATGTATATTTTAGATACAATAATGCAACAGAAGATGTATTAAGAAATATAAGTTTTATAGCAAAAAAAGGAACAACAACTGCTTTTATTGGTAGTACAGGAAGCGGTAAATCAACCCTTATTAATTTAATACCAAGACTATATGAAGTAACAAGTGGAAGTATATTAATAAATAATGTTGATATAAGAGACATTAGTATTTCAGACTTAAGAAGTAACATCGGTTATGTTCCACAAAAAGGTAAACTATTTAAAGGTACTATTATGAGTAACTTAGCATTTGGACAAAAGAAAAAGAATATTGAGTTAATAGAAGAATCTTGTAAGTTAAGTGAATCTATGGAATTTATTAATGAAACAGAAGAAAAATTTAATAGAGAAATAAGTGAAGGCGGGTCAAACGTAAGTGGTGGACAAAAACAAAGATTATCTATCGCTAGGGCTTTAGCAAAAGACCCAAGTATTCTTATATTTGATGACTCATTTAGTGCTCTTGACTTTAAAACTGATGCTAAAGTTAGAAAAAATTTAAAAACTATTTCTAAAGATAAAATGATATTTATAGTAGCGCAAAGAATTAGTAGTGTTATTAATGCTGACAATATAATAGTTTTAAATGATGGAGAAATAGTTGGATGTGGTACTCATGAAGAATTACTTAAAACATGTCCAATATATAAAGAAATAAAAGTTAGCCAATTAGGAGGTGAAGAATAATGAATAACTTACCAAATAATACAAAACCAAAGAATTTTACTACTTCACTAAAAAAACTAATTAAATCTCTTTTTCCTTATAAAAAGGGAATAACAATAGTATTTATATTTAGTATATTGTCTACCTTATTTACAATAGTTGGACCAAAAGTACTAGGTAATGCTACAACTGAATTATATAATGGAGTAGTTAGAAAACTAAATAATGCTGGAAGTATAGATTATACAAAATTACATACTATACTTTTAACATTACTTATACTTTATATAATAAGTGCTATATTTAACTATATACAAGGTATAGTAGTTGCAAAAATAAGTGCGAAATACACATTAGAATTAAGAAAAAAAGTAAATAGAAAAATGGAAAAGTTACCACTTAAATACTTTGATAAAAAGAGTCATGGAGAAGTATTATCTCTAATAACTAATGATATAGACAAAATAAGTCAAAACCTAAGTTATGCATTAACTGAAACAGTAACATGTATAATAGCCGTATTAGGTATGCTTATAATGATGTTTAGCATAAATGTAACAATGACTCTAGCAATAATCATAATACTACCAATATGTATGATATTAACTGCAAAAATTGCAAGTAAGGGGCAAAAATATTTTACTCTTCGTCAAGAAGGACTAGCCAAAGTTGACACTAAAGTAGAAGAAATGTTAAGAAACCATAATATAGTTAAAGTATTTAATTCAGAAGATAAAATATTAAAAGAATTTAATAAAGAAAATGATTTACTTGCAGATAGCACTTGGAAGAGTAACTTTATTGGCGGAATAATGCACCCAATAATGATGCTTATAGGAAATTTAAGTTATGTTGTAATTGCATTTTTAGGTGGTTTATTTGTAATACAAGGAAAGATTACAGTAGGTAACATTCAGTCATTTATAACATATGCTAAAAACTTTACAAATCCAATAGGTAGTCTAGCAAGTATTATGACAGAATTAGAAAGCATGATAGCCGCTAGTGAAAGAGTAGAAGACTATCTAAGTGAAGAAGAGGAAAAGAAAGTAGAAAATCCAGTACCTTTAAATAATGTTCAAGGTAATATTACTTTTGACCATGTTAAATTTGGATATGATGAAAACAAAATTATTATTAAAGACTTCACTGCACATATAGAAAGTGGTAAAAAAATAGCAATAGTAGGACCAACTGGAAGCGGAAAAACTACACTTGTAAAACTTCTTATGAGATTTTATGATGTAAATTCAGGTAATATATTAATAGATGGTGTAAACATAAAAGATGTAGAAAGGACTAGTCTTAGAAAAAATATTGGAATGGTTTTACAAGATACTTGGCTTTATAGTGGAACAATTATGGAAAATATTAGGTATGGTAGACTTGATGCGACAGATGACGAGGTTATTGCTTCTGCTAAAGAGGCTCAAGTACATCACTTTATACAAACTTTACCAGATAGTTATAACTTAGAAATAAACGAAGAAACTAGTAATATTAGTGAAGGACAAAAACAATTACTTACAATTGCAAGAGCAATACTAAAAAACCCTAAAATTCTAATTTTAGATGAGGCTACTAGTAGTGTAGATACAAGAACTGAAGAACTTATTCAAAAAGCAATGGATACTCTTATGAAAGGAAGAACTTCATTTATAATTGCACATAGACTTTCCACAATTAAAAATGCTGACTTAATATTAGTACTAAAAGATGGAGACATAATCGAGCAAGGTACACATGAAGAACTATTAAAGAAAAATGGTCTTTATAAGTCACTATATAGTAGTCAATTTGAAAGTTAAAGCATCACTTAACTAGTGATGTCTTTTATTTATTCAAAAAATAAATTGAAAGTTAACAAACATAATTAATACTTATTATAGATAATTATTGTAGAAAAATAGTTGATATAAATACAAAAAAGAACTAAAGCTAAACAAAAAATAAAGTACCTATTAAAAAGTTTGTAGTTCATAATAAAATTACAAATTTAAAGCGAAGTCAACAATTATTTACTGATAACCCAAATATTAAAGCAACTTATTTCTTTTTATTATCAATGAGTTCTCAATCTACTAAAAATATACCACAAAAAAATCACTCTTCTAAGTGATTTATTTTTCTAAACTTCTAATTTCTTTAGTAGTTAATCTAACTTTCTTTCCGTCAATTTTAACAGTTTGTAAATTAACTTTTTGAGTCTTTTTAGTAGCCTTTAAACTGAAAGGTCTATTATTACTACTCATATTTTTTCTATCAGATAAATTTTTTGCCATCTTTTTTGCCTCCTTAAACTTCTATAATAATTTACCACAAAATACTGGTTTAGTCAATCAATTTTTGATATAATTACACTATTGGAGGTAAAATTTATGTTATATATTGGAAGTCATACAAGTTATTTAAAAGATAAAGGACTACTTGGAGTAGTGAATGAGAGTATTAGTTATGGTGCAAATATATTTATGTTTTATACAGGAAGTAACCAAAGCACATTAAGGTTTCCTATTGATAAAGAACTAACTAAAAAGGCACATGAGAAAATGCTAGAATATGGACTAGATAAAACTAAATGTATTGTACATGCTCCTTTTATAATAAATCTTGCTAATAACACAAGTGAAGAAAAGTATGAGTTTTATATTAATTTTTTAAGGCAAGAACTAAATAGATGTATAGAACTTGATATAAGAAATATTGTTCTTCATCCAGGAAGTTATACTACTCTTGATAGAAAAACTGGTATAAAAAATATTGCAAACGGTTTAAATATTGCATTAGATGGTATAGATGGGGTTAATTTACTTTTAGAATTCATGAGTGGAAAAGGAACAGAAGTAGGAACAAGTATAAGTGACTTAAAAGAAATAATTGATTTATTAGATCAAAGTATAAAAGAAAAAGTTTTTGTTTGTTTAGATACATGTCACATGAACGATGCAGGCATTGATATAAGTAAGTTTGATGAGTTTTTGGATGTTTTTGATAAAAGTATTGGAATTAATAAAATTAAATGTATTCATGTAAACGACAGCATGAATCCAATTGGTAGTCATAAAGATAGACATGCAAACTTAGGATATGGCACTATTGGATTTGATAACTTAATCAATGTAATTTATAATCAAAGACTAGATAATATTCCTAAAATACTCGAGACTCCTTGGATAAATAGAAATGAAAAAGATGCATATGCACCTTATAAATATGAAATAGAAATGATTAAAGATAAAAAGTTTAATGACTATATTAATTCTAAATAAATTTAGAATATTTGTTTATAAGTTCATTTAGTTTAAAATAAACACTTTCACTAAAAGAACTTTTTTTACTTTCTAAAACCTCTTTAGCATGTCCATCAAGTATATAGTCAACATTTGCTTTAACAGTACTAACAAATATTTCTGCTTCACTTGTTGTTACTTCAACTCCTTCTTTAAGGCCATACTTAATTACATCTTCGCTAGTTAAATTAAGTACATAATTTTTAACTAAATTCTTTATAATAATCACCTCATTAAAATAATATGTATAAAAACATATTTAATACATAAAATAATAATGGTAAGGACGTATCCTTTCCAACTTGTTAGATTTAATCGGAAGATTAGTTTTATTCTAACAAAAAAACACTTAAGAAATCTCTTAAGTGTTTATTTTTTTATTATGGCGGAGTGAGAGAGATTCGAACTCTCGCGCCAGTTTCCCGACCTACACCCTTAGCAGGGGCGCCTCTTCGGCCTCTTGAGTACTTCTCCATAAAAGAAAAGCATACAACAAGTTAAAATTGCTGCCGTTCTAAATAGCAATTAGCTTTGTATGCAGTACAAAATATAAAATTTTAAATGGAGGAGAGAGTGGGATTCGAACCCACGGACGGCGGAACCGTCACCGGTTTTCAAGACCGGCTCTTTCAACCACTCAGACATCTCTCCAGATGTTTGTTCATCAGCTCAACTGACAAAAATTATTATAGCAGAACATATACCTTTTGTCAACACTTTTTTTGAAAAAAATTAAACTTTTTTTAGTGAACTTTCAAAACCATAGGTTTTAAGCCGTTTTCATAACAAAAAACTGTCGATTTTTTTAATCGACAGTCAAAAATTACGCATTTTTATGAAAAACTTTTTTATAAAAAATCATACTGACACTGCAAGTTATAATTTCTGTAACCGGAAAAGTGAGCCATACATAATTAAGTCCTGCGAACGAAAATACCCAAGCAAGAGGAACAAGAAGTACAACTTGTCTTAGCACTGTTATAAAAATACTTTCCTTACCTTTTCCGATAGCCTGAAACAAAATAGGGAATGTAAGCGAGAGTGCGGCGGGTACGAAGCTTGCTCCGATTATTCGGAAAGCCACATTACCTATATTCAAAACTTCTGTATCATTTGAGAATATTCCGATTGACTGTTTTGGCAAAAGCACAAATATCGCCACTCCCAAAAGCATAAATGCGGCAGATACGGCAACAGTTTCCCAAAACACGCGTTTACATCTGTCTTTTCTGTTTATCGCATAATTAAAGCTCAATACAGGCACTATGCAGACGCCGAGAGCATTAAGCGGAATAAAGAAGAAACTTTGAAGTTTATAATAAATACCGAGCACGGTTACGGATGCATCAGAGAATGACGCAAGAAGTACGTTCAGTCCGAGAATATATACAGTCCACAATGCTTGCATAATAATATTCGGCAGTCCTGCTGCATATATTTGTTTTACATACGGCAAAAATATATTTAATTTCGGCGGTTTATAAAATCCTTTAATACCAGTTATGACGGCGGCGAGCGACTGACCTATGACAGTTGCAACAGCCGCACCTGCAACACCCATCGGTTTAATTCCAAACATTCCGAAAATTAAAATAGGGTCGAGTACGATATTTGTCAATGCACCGACAATCTGAGCAATCATAGGTGTTTTCATATCTCCTTGTGACTGCAAAATCTTTGTCCAAGTGCTTTCAAGGAATATTCCAAAGCTGAAAATTCCGATTATTCTACCGTATGTAATAGTATACTCATGTACAATTTCAGATTCTGCCGAGATTAAAGCATACGGTTTTATGATGAAAAATGAAATTAAAGCGAATATGAACCAACTCACAACAGCCATAACAGTTCCTATTCCGGCGGTGTTAATCGCTTTGGAAGTTCGCTTTTGACCGTAAAACCGTGCCATAACGGTATTGACGCCAACACCTGTTCCGACTGCAACGGCACATATCAAAAGTTGCATAGGGTATATTACAGAAAGTGCCGTCAGTGCGTATCCTGAGAATTTACCGATGAAAAAACTGTCTACTATATTATATAAAGATTGAATAAGCTGTGCCAGCATAACGGGCGGCGCAAGC
>ENA-OQRC01001873-OQRC01001873.1-human-gut-metagenome-genome-assembly--contig:-NODE-1873-length-12708-cov-7.932348_pt1 | contig 12708 bp, 10 predicted proteins | sample MGYA00243236_ERZ505102 | MGnify/ENA primary metagenome ERZ505102 (study PRJEB26097, sample SAMN02712089) | human gut metagenome | biome: Gut microbiome | host: Homo sapiens | place: Denmark... | reverse complement strand
GAAGAGGAGCGGGCCGGTGTCCGATGCAATAAAGTATCCATATCACGCCCTTATCCAACAAAAGTTTTTGCTTCATCACTCAGAATTCAAACATCTAAATACAAATTTAAACTTCTGCTCTCGCCATTGCTTCCTTATAATCCTTCTGATCTGTAAAGATCTCATTCTTATAAGGATTCTTCTTCTGCTGTTTTGCTCTCTTAATAATTGCAGCCAGACAGATCACATTCGCTGCAAGTGCAATTACCGCGATCACACCCTGCATGGTTGGATTAGCACTTGTCGGTCTTACTGCTGCATCCATGAATCCGTCAGAATACAGAGCCGGAATTACTGAGAAACGGCTTGCATCCTGGAATAATGGGAATACCTGAGCAAACATACACCACAGTGCCAGTGTATTCGCGCGGTTCTGGATCCAGCCACCCTTGTTCCAGAACATATTTGCAAATGTCGGAGCAAGAAGTAATGCAACACCACAGTAGAATGCATGTGTTGTCAGGTTATTGTATGTGTACTCAAAATTCCACAGATCATATGCAATAATGAAGCACCATGTCATATCCGGCCAAAGCATATCATCATGTTTCTTGGATGTGTAGATTCCCCACCATCCTGTCATACAGAAGATATTCAGGATTCCGGCAATTCCGTTCACCCAGTTCCACCATCCTCCATAGAGCCATACATTTTCTGAAGACAGCCACCAGCGGTCACCGAATTCTTTCATTGCCATGAATCCACGGATACCTGATTCAAAATCACTTACTACTGCAATCAGAATATTGATTGCAACGATTGCAAACGGGAATACTTTGAACCATTCTGTCTTACCAATTCCCCATTTGTATTTCAGCATCATAAAACCAATACACCCTGCTGTTGCAGCATACAATTTTGCATAATGGAACCAGCTTGTCATATGTACATAAGTATCGTTATTCAGTGCCCATTCTGCACCATTTGCTGCACAGATATAGATTGCGATGAAATACACTGTAAGTATAGCCGGAATAGCTCCAAAACAGATCAGTCCACCGATTTTTGTACGTCTTGCGAATTCATTTGCAAGAACAAGTCCGGCAAACACCAGTACCCACCCTAATAGCTGCCAGCCGGCACCATCGCCATAAATTTGGAATAACATAATTATCCCCCTCCTTCTTTTAATTGGTTATACCAACCTATTGTTATCTTTTTAACATTATACTCTTCTTATTATTATGCGTCAATAAATGCACCTGTTTCTCCTATTTTTCAGCACTTTATAATAAAATATCTCTCCGTATTTTTGTATTTTTACAATAGATTCGCGTTTTGGCATCTGGTATGACCACAGCCACATTATTTTCTTTCTGACGATTCAGAAAATTTATTTAAGCATTCTTATTTTTGAGTTATCTAACAATTCAATATTCATTTTATTCTGTTTTATGCGTACTTTTCTTGATTTTTTTCATGTTTTTGCAAGAATACATATATATTTCTTGCAAATTCCATCTCGACTGTTTATAATTACATTAAAATGCATTATCAAGACACTAGAAAACATATATGTATTGTGAGGATGAAAACTATGAATTCAAATGATATATTAATTGCAAACACTGACGATCTGCGCAGTGATATGGACTATTTAGAGAAAACACTTTTGAAAGGACACCGCATTGATCCGAATCTTTATGAAGAATATGATGTAAAGCGCGGACTTCGTGATTCAACCGGCCGAGGAGTTCTTACCGGACTGACTGAAGTATCCGATGTCTGTGGATTTGATGTTATAAACGGACGTAAAATTCCTGCTGAAGGTGGACTTTACTATCAGGGAATCAATGTCAATGACCTTATCAACGGTCTGAAAGGCAAACGTTTTGGATTTGAGGAGACAACTTTCCTGCTCCTTTTCGGACGGCTTCCAAAAAAAGATGAATTAGAGCATTTTCTGAAAGTTTTATCTGAATTAGAAGATCTAAGCGGACGTTTTGTTCGTGACGTTGTCATGAAGGCCTCAAGCTCTAACATCATGAACGCACTCCAGCGCTGTGTTCTTACTTTATATACATATGATGAGAACCCGGAAGATATTTCTGTTGAAAATGCACTGCGTCAGGCTCTTGAACTTATTGCAAAGCTTCCACTGATCGCAGTATATTCTTATCATGCATACAGACATTTCCGTAAAGATGAGACACTTCTGATCCGTAATCCGGAGAAAGGCCGCTCTCTTGCCGAAAATATTTTGTACATGCTTCGTCCGGATGGACAGTATACAGAACTAGAAGCCAAGGTTCTTGATGTTGCACTGATTCTTCATGCAGAACACGGCGGTGGTAACAACTCCACTTTCACTACACATGTTGTTACTTCTTCAGGAACAGATACATATTCAGCAATTGCTGCTTCCATCGGTTCTCTGAAAGGACCTCGTCATGGTGGTGCAAACCTGAAAGCGCAGGGGATGTTTGATGATATTAAGAAGTCTGTCAAAGACTGGACTAACGAAGATGAGATTCGTGAGTATCTCCGCCTGATTCTTGATAAAAAAGCCTTTGATAAGACGGGACTGATCTATGGAATGGGACACGCAGTCTACACAATCTCCGACCCAAGAGAAAAGATTTTGAAGAGCTATGCACAGAAGCTTGCTTCTGAAAAGGGACTTGACGATGAATTCGCACTTTATGACCGCGTAGAAAGAATCGCCGGTGAAGAGATCATGACACACAGAAAGATGCTGAAACCTGTCTGTGCTAACGTTGACTTCTACAGCGGATTTGTTTATACAATGCTGAATATTCCGGAAGAGCTTTTCACACCACTCTTCGCGATTGCGCGTATCACCGGGTGGAGTGCACATCGTCTGGAAGAACTGTTAAATGCCGGTAAGATCATCCGTCCGGCATACAAATATGTTGGGCAGCATACAGAATTCCATGAACGTGATGACAGAAATTAATTATTTGATACCTGATTATTATTCTAAGTTCACCTGCATCGCCGACCGCTGTCCGATCACCTGCTGCCAGGAATGGAAGATTGGCGTCGATGCAGATACGAACCGTAAATGGAAGAAACTTCAGGCTCCGGAAACCGTACCTGAACAAAAGAAAAATTTAAGCGCTTATACGATTAAAAAAGATGGACAGCGTGTGATAGGCCTGGACAGTGATCATCGCTGTCCATTCCTTAACTCTGAGAAGCTCTGCCGCCTTGTTGTTGCTTACGGCGACAAAGTCCTATCAGAAACGTGCACTACATTTCCACGAGAGGAGCATCGCTTTCCGACACATAACGAGAAAATGCTGATGCCTTGCTGCCCTGCAGTGATTGACCTGTGGAACAAACAGAAGTCCCTGCATTTCCCAAATGTATCAGACACTTTGTCCGATACTGGCGATACAGATACTTCTGTCCTTTTCCTCTTGCGTGAAAAACTACTCAATCTTTTAGATGATTCTTCCAGAACAATTGAAGAGGAACTTTTGGAAAGCTTCTATATTCTTCAGGAATTATACCAGCATCAGCCATTAACAAAAGAACTGTTAGAAGATTATTTTTCTGATAGCACAGTGAGAGAACTTGGAAATGCGATCTCAGATATAGACCTTCCACCTTTGGATCTGATCAGCGAATGTAATGAACTATTACAGGATCTTTCCGTAAACTATCAAAAAGAAGGGCTCTATCAGGATACTCTGAATCCAATTCTTGCTTTGGCTGAAGAAATATCGGAAGCCCTTTCGGACAGTACTGGAAATCCTGATGATACTAAAGCTTACGAATCCACTTTGCTGGAACAATGGGAACAATTCACACAATACTTGAGCCCTTACGAACCACTGCTTCGCAATTTCCTGCGCAACGAGATTTTCTCCGATCTTCTGCTTCCTGACAGTGACCTGGAAAATGTACTGGTACAGATGCAATGGATTGCCCTTGAATATGCATCAATCCGCCACAGCATTTTCTTAAGATGGATGCTGGATGGCACAGACGCAAACGTTTCTGAAATTTCTTACGAAACGTTGAGACAATATCTTGTGATCATTACACGAATGACCGGATATGAAACAGCGGATATTTATGAATATCTGGAAAACAGTTTCGAATCCCTCTTATGGGACTGGGGCTACTTTGCATTAATTATAGGAAAACTATGACTTTGGCTCGTTGCTCGCGTAAATAAAATAGGATTATGTGATTGGCACAAGTATTTTTTGCCTTTCACATAATCCTTTTTTCAGAGTTATCACAAACTATCTCATACAAATGTACACAACATACACTGCATAAAGAAGTAACATGATAATACCTTCTTTTCTATTAAGTTCTCTTTTCGTCCATGCCATGATCCATCCAATAACACTGAACACGATCAGCACTGCAATATCAATGATATTTTCTGTCAAAAATGCGACCGGTGAAATTGCTGCCGCAATACCAAGCACCATGAGAATATTAAAGATATTGGAACCGATTACATTTCCAAGTGCCATATCCACCTCACCTTTTTTTGCTGCTACAATCGATGTAACCAGCTCCGGAAGGCTTGTTCCAAATGCAACTACAGTAAGACCGATCAGAGTCTGACTGATTCCAATTGCCGCCGCAACTGTACAGGCACCGTCTACTACCCAGTCACTTCCGACCGCAATCGCTACTGCGCCGAGAATAATGTAAATCACACTCTTTCCCATAGACATTTCCTGAATCTCCTCCGCTTCCAGAAGATACTCTTCCTCTTCCACTCCCGGCTCCACATTTTTCTCACGAGATGTCTGTGCTGAGCGGATCATGTAGAGGATAAACGCCAGGAATAAGATAATAAATACAACTCCATCTATATGTCCCAGTGACATTCCGGCTGCACCAAGAATCAGAAGCAATACCGCACACAGAATAGATATCGGAAAATCAATCTTTAACGTATTAATCTGAACTGCCACGGAAGTAAAAAGCGTGCAGGCTCCGACTACAACCATGAGATTGAAAATATTAGATCCTACCGCATTACTAACTGCAAGTGCATTGTTTCCCGTAACTGCTGCTGTCACACTGACCGCAGTCTCCGGAAGGCTCGTCCCCATCGCCACAATCGTCATTCCGATGATCAGTGACGGAACATGATACCGTCTTGCGATACTGCTACACCCCTCAACAAATGCATCTGCACCTTTTACAAGAAACACAAATCCAATAATTAAAAGTACCACTGCAAATGGCACACTTTGAAACAAATCACTCATCTTTTATTTCCTTTCTGCAATACTATATTCAACCTCATTTTATGCTAATCCAGACAGATGCTGGATCAAAATCCTAACACCTAAAAGCACCAGGATGATTCCACCAACCAGTTCTGCCTTATGTTTATATTTCCCACCAAAATAATTTCCAATCACTACACCAACAATAGAAATAACCATTGTCGTAATTCCGATGATCGTAATTGCCTCAAGAATCGGTGTGTCCAAAAATGCAAATGTGATTCCGACTGCCAGCGCATCGATACTCGTCGCAACGGCAAGTACAAACATATTTCTATGATCCAACGGCTGATCTTTTACTTCAACAATATCTTCTTCGTTCCATTCTTTTACTGCCTCCAGAATCATTTTTCCACCGATAAAGCCAAGCAGAATAAATGCGATCCAGTGATCAATACTTGTAATATACTTTTGGAACTGAATTCCAAGAATCCATCCCACAAGCGGCATTAATGCCTGGAACCCTCCAAAATACAATCCGATCACTACCGCCTGTTTTTTATTCAGCTTCTTCATTCCAAGGCCCTTACAGACGGACACTGCGAATGCATCCATCGCAAGCCCAACCCCCATCAACAAAAGCTCGATAAATAGTGCCATGTTTCTCCTCTTTTCTTTTTTCTTCTGTATCTGTTCCGCTACAATTGCAGTGCGCATCCTGAGCGGAGCATTTTTTATATATTAGGAAAGGACTTTCCTAATATATAAAAACAAAGAGACCCACGTATGTTCTATGATAAGAGAACTGCCTGCTGGACATAACAAACTCGTCCTCTTATTTAAAACATACATGAGTCTCATTCTTTAAGATTTGCCAGGTGATCTTTTAAAACTCATTCTCACCGGTATGTTGACAAATCACATTTTCATGCGAACTACTCCCTCACGGAATATATTTAATTTATCTTTCGGCTCGGTTCGTCTCATGAACAACTGCCTCACTGACACATCGTTTCTTACTATAACGAATGAATTCTGTTTTGTCAATAAATTTTATCATTTATTCCCAGACGATTTATTCCGAGACATTTCGTTACTGTCACAGTAACAGCTTTCCCCATTAGAAAAGCAGCATTCCGATTCCTCTCGTGATGATTGCCACAACCCATGCGATCAGACACTGCCAGAATACCATTCCGACAGCCCATTTTGCACCAAGCTCACGCTTTACTGATGCGACCGCTGCAACACACGGTGTATAAAGCAGACTGAATACAAGCAAAACACCTGCTGACAATGGAGTCAGTACAGAAGCAATTCCACCTCCGAACAATACCTCAAGTGTAGATACTACACTTTCTTTCGCCATAAATCCACTGATCAGTGCTGTACAGATTCTCCAGTCTCCCAGTCCAAGCGGACGAAGGATTGGAACAAGTGCACCTGCAATCATAGCAAGAATACTATCTGCTGAATTCTCTACAAGGTTCAGATGCAAGTCAAAACTCTGCAAGAACCATACAACAATCGTTGCCATCAGAATAACTGTAAATGCTTTCTGTAAGAAATCTTTCGCTTTCTCCCAAAGAAGCTGTGCCACATTCTTCGCACCCGGCAGACGATAATTCGGAAGTTCCATAACAAATGGTACCGGTTCTCCTTTAAACAGAGTTCCTCGATAAAGGAATGCGATTAAAATTCCAACTACAATTCCAAGCACGTACAGACCCGACATGATCAGTCCGCCCTTACCCGGGAAAAATGTACTTACAAAGAATGCATAAATCGGAAGTTTTGCTGTACAGCTCATAAACGGTGTCAGAAGGATCGTCATCTTACGGTCCCTCTCACTGGTCAATGTTCTTGTTGCCATAACTGCCGGAACTGTACATCCGAATCCGATCAACATCGGCACAATACTTCGACCGGAAAGACCGATCTTACGAAGCAGTTTATCCATTACAAATGCCACTCGCGCGATATATCCACTGTCTTCCATCATAGAGAGGAAGAAGAACAAAGTAACGATAATCGGAAGAAAACTAAGCACGCTTCCTACTCCTGTAAAGATTCCGTCGATCACAAGACTTCGGATTGCATCATTTACATTGAGTGCGATCAGTCCCGCCTCAGCCATTCTTGACAACTGATCAATTCCCATTTCCAGAATTCCTTGCAGAAATGCACCGATTACATTAAATGTCAAATAAAATACAAGCACCATGATTCCGATAAAGCATGGGATCGCTGTATATTTTCCTGTCAAGATTTCGTCTATCTTCTCACTTCTGACACGTTCTTTACTCTCTTTCGGTTTTACAACCGTCTGCTCACAGAGACGTTCAATAAAATCGAATCGCATATCTGCGATTGCCGCACTTCGGTCAACCTCACGTTCCGTCTCCATCTGCTGTACAATATGTTCAAGCATATCCAACTCATTCTGATCAAGCTTTAACTGTTCTAAGATCAGCGGATCCCCCTCGATTGCCTTCGTTGCGGCAAAACGTACCGGAAGCTTTGCTTCTTCTGCATGGTCTTCAATCAGATGAATCACTGCATGGATACATCTGTGGACCGCACCGTCATGATCACTTTTATCACAGAAATCCTGACGCAGCGGACGCTCCTGGTATTTTGCCACATGAAGTGCATGACGTATTACTTCATCCACACCTTCGTTCTTCGCTGCCGAAATCGGAATAATCGGAACTCCAAGCAGTGCTTCCATTGTATTCACATCAATAGATCCATGATTTCCAATCACCTCGTCCATCATATTCAAAGCTACTACCATCGGAATATCCATTTCGAGAAGTTGCATTGTCAGATAGAGATTTCGCTCAATATTCGTTGCATCTACAATATTGATGATTGCTTTCGGATGTTCATCCAACACAAAATTTCTTGAAACAATCTCCTCACTGCTGTATGGAGACATTGAATAAATTCCCGGAAGGTCTGTCACATTCGTATTCGGATAACCTTTGATTGCTCCATCCTTACGGTCTACTGTTACTCCTGGGAAGTTTCCTACATGCTGATTTGCTCCTGTGAGCTGATTAAACAACGTTGTCTTTCCACAGTTCTGATTTCCTACCAGGGCATAAGTAAGCACTGTTCCATCCGGTAACGGATTAGCATCTTCTTCAGAATGATACTTTCCTTCTTCTCCAAGTCCCGGATGATCTACCGGTTTCAAACGTTCTCCACGGAAATGGCTGTTTGTTCTCTCGCTGATTTCCTCAACTTCAATCTGTTCTGCCTCTGCAAGACGAAGTGTCAGTTCATATCCATGTACCTGCAATTCCATCGGGTCTCCCATCGGTGCAAACTTTACCACCGTAACTTCCGCACCCGGAATCATACCCATATCCAAAAAATGCTGTCGTAACGCACCGGAAGCCCCAACTGTCCTGATCACAGCACTCTTTCCAATCGCTAATTCTTTTAATGTCATTTTTTTATCATCCTCTTTAGCTTATTGCGATTTTTTATCAATTAGTTATACAAAACTAGCTTATTCCAGGATGTTGGATTTGTCAATAATTATCATTTACAAAATGCTGTAATAAAAAAAGAAATGCTTTATTCCCTCTTATATTTTGGGAAATAAAGCATTTCTTTTTTCATTATATAGCAGCCTCTCGTTTTTTCAATGGCACATAAACGATTCTTCTGACAAAAATAAAGCAAATCACCTGCAGGATGATCGTAATGATCCATGATACCGGATAGGAAATAAACAAAATCTTCAATGATCTGAATCTTGGAAATATTCCAAAGATCCAGACGATTCTCGTTCCGACTGTTCCGATTACGGAAAGTATCATCGGCACAATTGATTTTCCCATTCCACGAAGAGATCCCGGGAACAGATCCATCCATCCGCACAGAAAATAAGTAACTGTTGTATATAGAAGAATCTCCATACCACAGCTGATAACCTGAGGATCATCAGTATAAATCTTCAAAAGCTCCGGTCCAAAGAGATACGCACCTCCACCAAGAATTAATGCAATCGTTGTGGAAAGAATCAGGCAGTCAACTAAGACTCTGTCCATTCGTTTCCATTTTCCGACTCCGTAATTCTGGCTTGTAAAACTCATACATGCCTGTGTCACTGCATTGATCGATGCATATAAAAATCCAAAAATGTTATTCGCTGCCGTATATCCTGCCATCGCCACGGATCCGAAAGAATTGACCGATGACTGCAGAAGTACATTTGAGAAATTGATCACAGTACTCTGAATTCCTGCCGGAATTCCAACCTGAAAGATCTGTCCTAAATATACTTTTTTTATCATTAGCTTCGAGAAGCGAAGCTGATAACTGCTGTCTGATTTATACAGGCAACGCAATACCAATACACACGATACAAACTGTGCTGTTACCGTTGCAATTGCAACGCCCGCTACTCCTAAATGAAAAGCAATTACAAGTAAAAGATTTAAACATGCGTTAATCACACCTGCTACGATCAAAAACAAAAGTGGTCGTTTCGTATCTCCAACCGCTCTTAAGATTGCCGCTCCGTAATTATATAACATAAAAAACGGCATTCCCAGGAAATAGATCTTCATATATAGTGTCGAAAGATTGATCACATTATCCGGTGTTCCCATCAACTCAAGTGCTCCTCTGGAAAAGAACAATCCAACTAATGCCATCACAACTCCGCTTATAATCGCAAATGTAATCGCTGTGTGCACTATCTCCGACATCTCTTTCTCGCGCCCTGCCGCATAGAACCTGGCTGCAAGCACATTTGCTCCAAGAGATATTCCTATAAATAAGTTCGTAAATACATTGATCAGTGCTGTGGTTGATCCGACTGCTGCCAGTGACTCACTTCCACTGAATCTTCCTACCACAACAATATCCACTGCGTTAAATGCAAGCTGCAGAATTCCAGATATCATCAGCGGAATTGAAAAAGAAATCAGCTTATTCATGATCGAGCCATTGCACATATCAATTTCAAATCTGTTTTTCTTCTTTTCTGAATGCATAACTTTTCCTCATTCTATAAATTATTGTAACTGTTCAAACACTCTCTTAATGCTGTCATAATGAAGGAAGATTCCCTCCTTGGCAAAGTTTTCAATCTCCTCCTTCGTTGCGAACATATATCCATCTGTTTCTTCTTTCTGAAGTTTCAGATCATTCTCATCAATATCAAGCACAAAGCGATATACATCAACAAAATAATTATCACCATCGCCCGGATTTTCTCGCTTATAAGTAAATACATATCCGCCTTCTGCATTAGAAATATCTAATCCTGTCTCTTCTCTCACTTCACGGCATACCGCTTCCTCAGAAGACTCTCCTGCCTGCGCTGCACCGCCAGATACTTCCCACCACCCCGGTGCCCACGCTTTTGTCATTACACGTTTCGTGATCAGATATGTTCCATCCGGTCTTGCCACAACTCCAAGCACTGTCAGATGGTATTCCCCATCCTTTAAGCACCAGTCATTTCGCTTCATTGTTCTTCCTGTCAGCTGTTTCTCTGCGTCATAAATATCCCAATATTCCATGATATTTTCTCCTGTCTCACCTATCTCATGTTTTTCATTTTTCTTTCTTATCATACATTTTTAGAAAAAAGCTGTAAAGTCTTTGGCAAATATTTTCCATTAGACTTTACAACTTTCACTATCATTCGTTATTTACTTCTATCTCAGATAATATGTCATTTCATGCCATTCTTCTCCACCCCAGACAGAATCTGACATTCCCAGATCTACAAACCCAAATCTTTTATACATCTCTACTTTTTCATCCAGGCAGGTAAGAACAATTTCTTTTCTTCCCTTTTCTTCTTCTCTTTGCAGATAACATCTTACAATCTCTCGTGCCAGACCTTGTCCTCGATACTCCGGTAATACATCTAAGCCAAGGATCATAACTTTCTTTCCTTTTGGATTATTCAAAGATGCATCTGTAAAAAATTCATCTCGGAATTTTTCCTCGTCCGTTGCAATTCCATTCAAAAATCCTGCTAACTTTCCAGTTGTTTTATCTACCGCAACTAAAAACAATTCTGGAGTCACACCAATTCGCTCCTTCATGTGTTTCTCAGAACATGCTTCATTTGGCGGGAAACAAATTTTCTCAATCAAGACTGCCTGATCTGCCTCTTCCTGTCTAATATCCCTGAATTCAAATCTTTCTAAAATACTACTGTTTACTTCAATCTGTCCTTGCATTTTCTTATCTCCTTCTTCATCAACTTTTGTAATAACATATTTGTAATTTCACACTGTCACCGTAAGCACTGCTCCTACAGATGCTACCAACGAAGCTGCTACTGCTAATATCTGGAACGGCAAACTACCAAGTCTTCCGCAAATCAGGCTAGTTCCCGCACGTCTTCTGGAACGATTGTATGCAACAATCACTCCTACTCCGGTCAGAACCTGAACCACACTTGCCATTCTTGTGAAACCAACAAAGCTCTGCACACCCACAAGTGCGATCACAAGACAAGGTAATGTAGCTGCAAGCCAGCTGATCTTTTCGCCCCATTTCGTCTGTTCATTCACAATATCTCGAAGATTCAGTGTATTTGCCCAGAAAGATGTTGCAAGAGCCAGCAAGGAAAATACATATCCGATAATGCTGACCCATCCGCCAAGATGTCCGGAAAGATCCACCAGTGCTCCATTCTCTGTTACATTAGAACATCCCAGAAGCGTCATAAATGTGATCAAAAGAATCAGTCCCATATTCAAGCCCGTGCCTGCTGCAATCGCTTTACGAATACCTTTTTCGTCTCCTTCTAAACCTTTCACAACCTGTGGCACAGACATAACAGCAGATAATGAAAATGCAATCATGCTATAAAGTGCCAGCATATTGTTATTTGAATAGAACTTTGTCGAAAGCTCTGTTGTCTCTGAAAGCATCGTTGCTACAAAAAGGATCCCTATGACTCCAAACATAGAAATCACTGCAATTTTCTCACAAATTCCAACCAGTTTCATTCCGATATAGACCACACTTGCTGCCAATACATAAAAGAGCAGCATTCCGACCACTGATGGAAGATGAAACCATGCTGAAAATACTGCTGCCGCACCGGTGATAAATCCGCTCACATTCACTACAACTGAAAAGCCAAGCAGCCCAAACGCCAGCCATGTACATGCCATCTTCAGCTTTCCCACAAACAGCTCATTTTCAAAGCATTTGATAAACTGCGCGCCATTGTTATTCAAAGACAGTTCCGCAATCATAAAATGCAATAGCAGATTCATGCAATAAGCCACTGCCGAAATCCAGATGATATCATGCCAGTTATTTCTGGATGCAAGGAATGGGACCGAAAGAATTCCCGATCCCACGCCGTGTCCTATGATAATACTCGTCGACTCCAAAAAAGTCAGCTTTGATTCCCCATGTACTTTCGCCATACCTACGCCTCTCCGTCCGTTCGTTACTGTTCACACGATGTGCGACCAGCAACGCATCTCGCCATTTTAAATCGCCT
>ENA-OQRC01001854-OQRC01001854.1-human-gut-metagenome-genome-assembly--contig:-NODE-1854-length-12797-cov-3.908649_pt1 | contig 12797 bp, 11 predicted proteins | sample MGYA00243236_ERZ505102 | MGnify/ENA primary metagenome ERZ505102 (study PRJEB26097, sample SAMN02712089) | human gut metagenome | biome: Gut microbiome | host: Homo sapiens | place: Denmark... | reverse complement strand
AATAAAAATTGCCAGACCTCCGACCAGTCCGAAAATAATTTTCATCGTCTCGTTCACTTATGGTTCCTCCCCATTTCTTTTCATAAACTTTACACTCCGTATACTTTTTTTCTGAGATTGTAATAAGTTTATCATCGGAGTGTAAAATCAAACCATCCCAGAATGTAAACCCTGTGTAAAATTTCCGTAATGTTGTAAAATTGCTGTAAATTTGCGTAAAGTCTGCAAAATCCATGTAAATCAGCATTTTCAGGCTCTATGACTTTAAACCCATTGTAAAAATATTTCCACAATGCTAGAATAAAATAGTTACAAAAGAAAATGTTTTGGAAAGGGAAAACACTATGCTATCATGTCCAAACTGCGGAGGAAATCTCAAATTTGACATTCCTTCCCAGCAACTCTCATGCGAGCATTGTCACACACTGTTTGATCCTTATGATTTTGACGGGAAAACAAGTGATGCCGAAGAATCAAAGACATTCGACGGAGATTACGAGGTCACGATCTTTACCTGTCCGCAGTGTGGCGGTGAAATCTTAAGTACCGACAATGCAGCTGCCGGTTTCTGCAGTTTCTGCGGAGCCTCCACGATTCTTTACAGCAGAATCAGTCACGAAAAACGGCCCAATTATATTATTCCGTTCCAGAAGACAAAGGAACAGTGTAAGGAAGCGTACGCACGCCGTATGAAACATTCCATTTTTGCGCCAAAAGAACTCCGCGATCCTTCTTATATCGATAGTTTCCGCGGAATTTACATGCCTTACTGGGCATTTTATATCTCCCAGAAAGGTTCTCTCTCGCTCAATGGGAAAAAGACTTCCCGCCGCGGTGATTATATTATTACCGATCACTACGCACTTACCGGGGATCTGGATGCCTACTACAAAGGTCTTTCCTATGATGCCTCATCCTCTTTTGATGACAATATCAGTGAAGAACTGGCTCCTTATAATTTAAAAGGCATGAAAGCCTTTACCCCCGCCTATTTAAGCGGATTTTACGCGGACACTTCCGATGTGGATGCAAAAGTATATCAGGGCGATGCCGAATACACTGCATCTGCGGAAACAACCGGGCGTATTGCTTCTGACGGGACATTTGCCGGTTTTACCATGGATACCATCCGTCCTGAACAGCTCCATACAAAAACAGAAACCATCGACAGCACCATGTTTCCGGTATGGTTTTTATCCTACCGCAAAAAAGACCGTGTCGCTTATGCAACGGTCAACGGACAGACCGGACTGGTCGTTGCGGATATTCCGATTGATCCGAAGCGTTATCTGCTCGGTTCGCTGCTTCTGGCAATTCCGATCTTTGCTCTTTTGGCATGGTCGGCATTTTTACAGCCCTCTTCTCTGGTAATGACCACCCTGCTTTTGTCACTGCTTTCCATCGGTGTCTATTGCTACGAATGCGTTTCTATCCACCAGAAAGATACCGGGGCAAATGACCGGGGCAAAATGTTCATCCAATCGAAGAAAGCTTCTGCTGCAGACAAGCCGAAAACCCCTGAAGTCCAACTGGAGCCTGCCGCAAAAAACAATCCACTTGGCTGGATTCTTCCGCTCTGTGCTGCGGTACTTTCGTTTGGGATATGGTTCCTGCATCCGGTATCGGATCTCTACTATTACGGAGCCGCAATTCTTTCCATGGCTGCCATCCTCGTGTCGTTCATCAGTATTATCCATGCGTATAATCTGTTGTCCACCCGCCGGCTGCCACAATTTGACAAACAGGGAGGTGATGACCGTGCGTAAAATAAAACATATCCTTACGGCATTTGTATTTTGTCTGATACTCTCCGCCAGCACCATACCGGTTTGTGCATCCGCAGTTTCCGCTTCCAATGAGGAAACCGGCTACGTTTATGTGCTGGATGATTCTGCGAATTTTCTGACAGACTCCCAGGAAAACTGTCTGCAAAAGCAGCTATATGATCTGACCGCATACTGTAATGTGGCTTTTGTAACCACAACCGAACACAGTAAATCTTCCACCGAAGATTTTGCTGCAGATTATTTCGATGATGTCTTTGGTTCGCATGCCAACGGTACGATCTTCGTCATTGACCGCTGCCTGAATGAGATTTATCTCTACAGCGATGGACAGGCGCACAAAATCATCACCAATTCCCGCGCACGTTCGATTACCGATAACACTTATACCTACGCACGCGATAAGGATTACTATACCTGTGCGTACAAGGTCTTTGCCCAGATCGAAACGCTGATGCAGGGCAAACGGATAGCAGAACCGATGCGCTACCTCTGCAGTGCGCTGCTGGCCATTGTTGCTGCATTGTTTCTCAATCTCTTTTTTGCGCTGTGGAGTTCACGTTCCCACAAGGCAGACCGCAGACAGGTGATGACCGGATTGTATGCACAGATGCAGATCAATAACCCACGCACACAATTCATCCGCCAGTCGCGTACTTACAGTCCGGTATCTTCCGGCAGCAGCGGTGGTGGCCATTCCGGCGGCGGTGGCGGTGGTGGCGGCCATTCCGGTGGTGGTGGCGGTCACAGTATATAATCCTGTAGAAAATGCGCATTTGTGGTAAAACAGTGCTTTAAAAAATGCGCATTTGTGGTAAAATAGCAATATAAAAAATGCGCATTTGTAGGAGATGTTTATGTTTAAGCGAAAAATATATGACAAGCTCTTAGCCTGGAAGCAGGAATCTGCAGGAAAAACAGCACTATTGATAGAAGGAGCCCGTCGAATTGGGAAATCTACTGTTGTGGAAGAATTTGCGAAAAATGAATATGACAGTTATATTCTGATTGACTTTTCCACGGCATCCAAAAATGTCCGTGAACTTTTTGAAGATGTTTCCGATTTAAATTATCTGTTTTTACAATTACAATTTCAATACAGAACCGATCTGATAGAACGAAAATCACTGATTATTTTTGATGAAGTACAACTTTGCCCACTGGCAAGGCAGGCAATTAAATCGCTGGTCAAAGATCATCGCTATGATTACATTGAAACAGGTTCCCTGATTTCCATCAAAAAAAATGTGCAAAATATACTTATTCCAAGCGAAGAACGAAAAATAAGCATGTTTCCGATGGATTATGAAGAGTTTTTATGGGCGCTAGGCGATACCACAACTCCGGTTCTTTTGCAAAAATTATTTACCGCTCAAAAACCGGCAGGCGAGAGCATGAATCGAAAACTCCTTCGGGATTTCCGTCTATATATGCTAGTTGGCGGAATGCCACAGGCTATAGATGAATATATCCAGACGAACAATTTTCGCAAAGTGGATGCTATAAAACGTGATATTTTAAGTTTATATGAGGATGATTTTAAGAAAATAGATGCAACCGGAAAGCTCTCTCTTTTATTTGACTCCATTCCAGCACAGCTGAACAAAAATGCTTCCCGCTATCAGGTATCCAGCGTTCTCTCCAATGAAAGAGCTGACACAATTTTAGAACGGATTGCAGAACTGAAAGATTCCAAAACTGGTCTCGTATCCTATCATGCAAATGATCCAAATGCCGGCATGGCAACCAACAAAGATTTATCAAAATTCAAGTTGTTTCTCTGTGATACCGGATTATTTACGACTTTAATGTTCAAAGATAAGGATTTTACAGAAAATATTATTTATGAAAAACTTTTAAACGACAAACTTGGAACGAATCTTGGATATCTGTATGAAAATGTCGTGGCACAACTTCTGCACTCCAATGGAAACGAGCTGTTTTACCATACATTTATGAACAAAACCTCACATCATAACTATGAGGTCGATTTTCTTCTTGCACAAAAAAATAAAGTTTGCCCGATAGAAGTAAAATCATCTGGTTATAAAACACATAAATCTCTGGATGCATTTTCACTGAAATATTCCGACCGTATTCTACAGAAATATCTGGTATACACCAAAGATTTCTGCAAAGACGGTGATATTATATGTCTTCCAATTTATATGGTTCCTTTTATAAATCAGAGCAGCTTCCGCAGACCCTTCGGATAGTGATTCTTCATCACAGAACCCGCAAGTTTGCCCCAGCCGAGACTGTATCCATCTACCGTGATCAGATACCAGCCCTTCTCCCCTTCTGCCGGAAACGTCTGCCCGGCCAGATACGCGCGTGCTTCATCCACAGACAGATTCCAGCTGTGGCATGCTTCCTGCGGAGAAATTGCAAGCGCCAGTGCGTGTGCCGGTTCCAGCCGGTTCTTTTTAACTGTGCCAAGATGCAGGCCCGGACGCAGCACATGCAGCCGTCTGGTTGCCGGCATATGTTCCGGCATCAGATACAGCTGCTCTCCAAAAAGAAGCAGCCTCCCAGCATCATCTGCCGGTATCTTTCCAAGAAACTCCTGTAATCCTGCAAGATACGCTTTTGCTTCTCCCTTTGCCAGCGGTTTTTCTTCTCCATTCGCACAATATCCCCGGTAATTTTCCGAAACGGTTCCCTCTTTTTCCAGAACCGCAACGAAATGTCCCTCTCCGTGCAGATGATGCGGAAATAACCGGATCGTATCTCCTATCTCCGCTGCCGGATGTTTTGTCCATGCCGCTACACCGTCTGCCATTCCCGGATATTTTTTCACCGGCACAATATGAAACTGCGGATGCTGTTCCAGAAAACGGCTGATCGTTCCCTCGTTTTCCTCCGGTGCAAAGGTACAGGTAGAGTAAACCATACGTCCTCCCGGCCGAAGCATGGAGGCCGCACATGCAAGAATTTCCTGCTGCCGCGCCGCACAGATCTGAACATTCTCAGGACTCCACTCCTCACATGCCTGTTCATTTTTGCGAAACATTCCTTCCCCGGAACACGGGGCATCTACCATGATCCTGTCAAAATATTCCGTAAACATTCCCCCAAGTGTCTGCGGACTCTCGTTTGTCACCATCACATTTTTTACACCCATCCGTTCCATATTCTCGGAAAGAATCTTTGCCCGCGCCGGATGAATCTCATTGCTGACAAGGAGCCCTTTTCCCTGCATCGCTGCCGCAATCTGTGTACTTTTGCCCCCCGGTGCCGCACATAAATCCAGAACTTTTTCGCCCGGCTGCGCATCCAGATATGCAGCCGGCGCCATGGCGCTCGGCTCCTGAATATAGTACACGCCCGCCTCGTGATACGGATGTTTTCCCGGCTGATCTTCCTTTTCGTAATAAAACCCGTTCGCTTCCCATGGCACCGGCTGCAGGTGAAAGGAAGTTTCCTCAGCAAACCGATTCCGGTCAGTTTTTGACGGATTGATCCGCAGTGCCTGATAACGCGCATCTTCGTAACTGTTTAGAAATGCCGGGTATTCTTCATCCAGCATTTGTTTCATTCGATCTAAAAAAAGTTGTGGAAGCATATCATTTCTCCTAAAGTTCTCCTAAAGTTTTCCAAAAAAACTTGGCAAAATATCCAACAAATAGTAAAATATAAATATGATAAAACGAAAGTACATGAGAACAAGACAATTAAAACCGGGCATGAAGCTCGATCATCCGGTCGTTGACCGTCTGGGACGTAATCTCGTTGCCAGAGGTGCCGAACTGGATGATTATATGATTGATTCCCTGTTGAAACTGGGTATTATGTCTGTTTACATTCAGGAGGGGGAAGAAGAGGAAAATCCAGAACAGGTTCCTACTTCTCCGGAAGCAGAAAAAAATATCGAACGGCTCCGTACCGAAGACCGCGCAAAAGTTACTCTTTCTGCCAGTATCCGTGAACGTGTCTCTACCGGTATCCAGTTTATCTACAACAATACAACCTCCGAGGAAATGGTTGCCACCACAGAGAGCATTGCCGATGACCTGATGCGTTCCATTAAAAGCAATGATGCCATCGCAATTGATATCTCCACACTCAAAACCAGTGACGAATACACATTCAAACACAGCGTGGATGTAGCAACCATTTCCATGATCGTTGCCAAGCAGCAGGGACTCTCTCCCGAAGAAGTACGGGAAATCGGTGTCTGTGGTTTGCTGCACGACATTGGAAAAACCAAAATTCCAAATGCTATCTTAAACAAACCGAGCAAACTTGATGATGATGAATTTGCCATTATGCGGCAGCACTCGACATACAGTTACAACATGATCAAGGATCGTGCGGAATTTTCTCCGGCTGTCTGCCTTGGTGTTTTGCAACACCATGAAAAGATCAATGGAAGCGGATACCCGATGGGTGTGTCTGCGGAGAAAATCTGCCCCTATGCCAAGATTCTGTCCGTAGCGGATATCTATGATGCCCTGGTTACCGAACGCCCCTATAAAAAAGCCTATTCCCAGAGAGATGCTGTGGAAATGATTATGTCCATGACCATGGAACTCGACATAACTGCCATGAAGAGCTTCCTTGAAAGCATGATTCTATATCCGGTAGACAGCATCGTGGAACTGAGTAACGGCGAACAGGCGCGTGTGGTCAAAAATATTCCGCACTATATTCTCCGTCCTGTGGTTGTCGGGCTTACCAGCGGTAACGTTTACAACCTTGGAGAAGATATCAATTGTGCCAATATCATCATTCTTTAAACAACAGGGAACAGCTTTCGCTGTTCCTTTTTTATTGTGTTACCTCTTCACTTTCAAAAGGCTGTGCCGTCTCCGGCAGAAACGCATCGTAAATATCCACATGATCATAGATACAGCGCCAGCTACTGGTGGACCCTGCAGTCACACAGATATACTCTTTTCCATCCGGTGTCTGTGCCATACTTGCCGCACAACTTCCGGACTGATTCACAAAGCCTGTCTTTGCCCCGATAATTTCACTGTGTGTATCCTTATCTTCAATTCTCCGCAAAAACCAGTTGGATATTGTAATCCCATCCGGATGTGGTTTGGATTTTGATGTCGTATAGGTTCGCGTTCCAAGAACTTCCCTGCACAGATCATTGTCCATTGCGGCTTTTAAAATCATTGCCATATCATACGGCGTACTGTAATGGTCATCATTGTATATGCCGACACAGTTGGTAAAATGTGTGGTCTCCGACAATCCCATTTTTTCCAGTTCCTGATTCATCATATCCACAAATGCTTCCTGTGAACCGGCCACATAAGTTGCCAGAGAGACCGCAGAATCTGCCCCTGATGGCAAAATGGTTCCATAAAACAGATCCCTTACCGTTACCTGCTCATCCACTTCGTATCCGGTATTGCTGCAGTCATTACTATAACTGAAATCTGTGGCATCAATACTGATGGTAACCAGCTCGTCCAGCTGCTCCGGCTTAATATTTTCCGCTGCTACCAGCACGGTAAAGATTTTGGTCATAGATGCCGGAACCATACGTTTCAATGCATCTTTTCCGGCCAGAATCGTTCCGGCATCCACATCAATGAGAATTCCCTGCTTGCTGACAACGGACTTCGGAAGCGATTTTGTCTCTGCGGTCTCCGTAGCGGAATAATCAAATACTTCCTCTGTTTCCGTCGGTATTTCCGATGCCTGCTCCTGCTGCGTCGGCTCAATCATCTTTGGATCTTTTTTGTTCTTTCCCTTTTTCCCCAGCACAACTGCCAATACCAGAACAACTGCTAAAATTACAACTGCTGCAACGGCTATGTACCATCTGTTTTTTCGTTTCTGCATTTTCTTATCTCCTGTCCTGCCTGAATTGCTCTTTTGTATCATAGCACTTTTCGGCTATAAATTGCAATCCATCAGATACAAACGAGACGCAAAATCCGGAAAATACCGTACGTTCTCATCATACCCGGTGCCTCCAAATGCCGGGTGCAAATGTACACCTCCATACATCAGGGCATCACCGTATGCACAGAAATCCTCCGTTTCCCCATCCATCTTTACAAATTTTGCCAGCAGATGATGTGTCACGGAATCCGGGCGGATATGTACCGGAGCAACCGTGTTGACCAGATCCCCAAACTCAAGAATACTGTACGTTAACGCGCGGTTGGTAAAATGGTACCGTTTCTCTTTTGCAAGTCCTTTGGGATAATACGCATGAAACTGTGTATTCGGTTCCGCAAGTTTCTGCATCAGCATGCCGACTGCCTGTGTCTGATCTTCTGAAACACAGGTCCATTCTGTGAGATTTCCGTCAGCAAATGTCCGCCCACGATAAAATATGCCCTGCTGCAATACACTACGCCACTTCCTGTACAGTGCAATCTGAGCCCTGATCTCCTCAAGTTCCTCTCTGGTACAGTCACAGAAATTACATTCATACCCCAGCACTGCGAATGCGGCAACTGCAAAGCGGGTCGTAAGCGGTGTCCGGCGCAGCGTCTGATGGTTCGGACACGCAGATACATGTGCACTCACCGTCGAGAGTGGATACCCGTAACTGTAATTTGTCTGTATGTCCGCCCTGCAACAGGCATCTGTGTCATCGCTTCCCCAGATCTGCGGAAAATAGCACAAAATGCCGGGATCAAAACGGTTTCCGCCTGCTGCACTTCTCCCACACTTCCATAGGAACCCGGAAGTCCATCCAGCGCATCTTTTTTCCCGGTAATAACGGCATCTTCATAGCGGAAATCCAGAGTCTTTGCCCCATCATAAAGAATGGCCTCAACAAACGGCTCACGGATACCGCCCTTTCCGCACGAAGACATTTCCAGCCGCACATCCTCCATCTCATTTTCCGGATATACTGCCTCTTTCATGGCTTCTTCCCATGTTTCGGCAAATTTCCAGTCATTGTTCCAATATTTATGCTCCCCTTTCGTTTTACCTCTCCGAAGCAATTCCATACATCAGAATCCCGACAACCTCCTGCAATGCCTGCGCATAAGTAATTTCATTTTGCAGCAGGATATCGCGCTGGAAAAACTGCTCTAACGATGCTTCCAGCATCATCTTTAAAATCGGAATCTGGACCGGACGGATCACACCTTCCTGCATGCCCTGTTCCAACAGGGCAATGGTTGTTTCCCAGCCTGTTTCGAGCCGTACTTCCACCTGATGATAAATCTCCGGATATTTTTCTTTTAACTGATATAACTGTCGAAAATCCACATCCTGATAACATTCCGGCATCACACCAAGGATTGTGTGAATCTTTTGCAGGGTATCCATTTGGGGATTCTCTACGATCTTCTGCTCACTGTCCTTGATCCGGTCAAACAAATAGTCCACCGTTTCCAGAAACAAAGCCTCCTTATCACGAAACACTTGATAAATCGTTTTTTTACTGATCCCTAAAATCTTTGCAATATCATCCATCGTAAATTTCAAACCCTTTTGATTGAATGCCTGCAACGTTCCCTGCATAATGTTCTCTTTCAGTTCTTTATTCATTCTTTTCATCCTTTCTGCCGGAAGGAAACTATTTTCTTTGTTTTAGTTTCCATCATGGTAGCATGTTCTTTTTCTTTCTTCAAGAAACTAAATGCCCAAAAATCGTTTCCGATTTTTGGGCACATTTTTTACGCTGCGTTTTATCCCCGCATCAATTCCCTGCGCACCGTTTTTCTCACAAAATAAAAACAGATGACCTGCATAACGGTATGTAATATAATTACGGGCAACCGTAAATGCATGCTGGTTCATCAGCTGGTTCTCTACCATATCCTGGATTTCCTCCACGCTGGCAGACCGTTTCATGTTTTCACATGCCACTTCCACATTATCGGCAATCTCCTGAATCTGCTCATCGCTGAGTTTTTCATAATCGATTACCGATGCATTCGCTTTCTGTACAGCCGCAACGATCTTATTCGAATCAAAAAATACTTCGACTCCGCTTCTCTTAATAATTTTCATGTTCCATCTTCCTCTCAAAGTCTATCTTTATAAACGATTGTTTACACAAAATATAAGATATAGAGATTACTCCCTATATCTTGTATATTTTCATTAACAAATACAAGACTACACTACATCTTGTGTTATTGTCAACCCACATTTCTACATCATGTGGAGGCTTACTCCATGGAAATGTAGACGTATCTAGGCGTTTATGCAATATGTGAAAAAATTCCGCGCCATTTTTGTAATAATTTTTACAGTCTGCTGTCCGTGCGCAGCACATCAATGAATTTGCCGGCTTCTGCCCATGCCTTCTTTGATTCTGGAATATTCAGATATGCCATCTGGAACACATGAAACATCCCTTCATAAACAGACAGGCGCACTTTTACCCCCTGCTCCCTTGCCTTTGCCGCTACCGAAACCGAATCACTCAGAAGCATCTCAATCGATCCAACCTGTATGAGCATTGGCGGAAATCCCCGGAAATCCCCAAACAGCGGAGAAATATACGGGTCCATCCGGTCATGTTCCCCCGGATAATCATTCTGGTAAATCAGACTCTCCTTCGTATTTCCAAACAGTGGATCTTTCTCATAATTGGTCTCATAAGACTCCCCGCTGGCCGTCAGATCCGTCCACGGAGACATGGCTATGATTCCTCCCGGTACCGGCATATTATGATCCCGCAGATACATACAGAGTGCCATCGCCAGTCCACCGCCTGCCGAATCTCCGGCAAGGATAATCTGTTCTCCATAATATCCCTTGGAAAGCAGCCAGCGGTATGATGCCAATGCATCTTCAAGTGCCGCCGGATATGGATTCTCCGGGGCCACACGATAATCCGGAGTAAGCACATTGCATCCATGGCTCAGCTCGTTATATAATCCTGCAAACACATAATACGCATTGCGCACAGCTCCCGTATAACCACCGCCGTGTAACTGCAGAATCACGTAATCCATGTTTGGATTTTCCTTTAACGACAAAAGTTTCATCGTAAAATGATCCATATTGATTCCTGTCAGGTTAAACATTGCCGGTGGAATCCATGGCGGCTCTATCATCCGCTTGCGCAGCTCTCCGCTCTTTATTTTTTTTCCGATTTTCAAATCATTGGTAAAATGTGACAGCATTTCTGCCACCACACGTCCTTTTACACTCGCTTCGCTTTCTATCATATATGAAATCTCCGTTTCAGTTCGGTTCGTGCACGCTGATCACCAAGAATCAGTGTTCCAAGGAATAAAAATACCGATACCCCGAGGGACCCCCATGCCAGATATGGAAAATGAATGATTCTCATCTGCAGCAATACCACCGGTACAATGCTCAGCAATATCGTCAGCAGTTCCGACATCATATAACTCTGCCAGTTTCTCCGGTTTACCAGAATCAGGATAAACAACGCCAGATCAATGGCAATGATTCCCCCCGGAAACACATAGTCTAACGACCAGCGCCGGTATCCGGTCAGATAATCAATTCCAAGAAGCATTACAATGGCAAGAAGTACCAGACAGACGGTTTTGGCCAGATATCCGGATTTTCCCAGAATCGCCATGCGAAGCACCACATTTCCATATAAAAGAATGATACCAATTACAAGGCTCCATGCCACTTCCCTGTCCACCTGAAAATTGATGGCAATCAGCAGACACTCCGCCACAATGGAGATAAACAGTACCAGATTCTCCACAAACCGGAATTTACGCGCCGTTGCAATGGCATCCGGATACCGGCTCTCTCCCGGTATCCCGTCCGACTCCAGCACATGTTTACAGAGCGGACAGCGGTCCGTATCGTCCAATATGACAACATTACATTTTTTGCATTTATTCATAATATACTCCGTTCGTCTCAATCTCCACGTCCACACCATCCGCCGCAATCTTGCGGAAAAATGCCTTCTGTACCAGAGCCTCGGAAAAGATGGAACTGAATGTAAATACCAGCGTATCCTGGTAAGAACAGATCGTTCCTTTCAGATACTGCCCTTTTGACATGGCTATAAAAGCCGAAAAACCTTCTATATAGGGCTGGTAAATATCTTTGATCTTGATATTACCGATGTTTGTGATCGTTGTCGTATTTGCCACTGCGGATTTTTCATATACGATACGCATGGCAATATTTTTCAAAAATAACGGCACCGGACGCATAAGCAGGTTCCTCTGATTGGATACACTGTAAGAAAACAGATCCTCTAAATGTTCCTTATTGATCTGGGAGTGCAGGCTGCTTTGTATGCATGCAAGTACTTCCTCAAACGTATAGGACTCTTTCTGTGGACGGAATTCTGCAGATACCATAACAAAAAAGTTTTTTGTCGTATCCGAATCAAAATACGGCCGCAGATTGACTGGCACTGCGATTCGGATCGGTTTTTTCCCCGGCATCCCGTGTAACAGTTCTTTATACACACTCCATACAAAGACTGCAACAAAATATTCATTCAAAGATGCATGATAGCCATGTGCTACCTTTTTCAGCTGTGAGACCGGCATCCGCCCATGCATGACACCAAATTCTCCGGCCGGAAGTTTATCTTCTTTGATCAGATATGCTTTTTCTTTATTAAATCCGCTTGGCTTGCTGCTGCGGTAATTGCGGACAAAGCTGTCCTCCCTGCTGAGAGAGGTATCTCCGCTCAGTTTGTTTCCTTCTTTTTCCGCCAGTTCCGGATGCACCAGACGCAGATACTGATACGTCAGCTCCCGGAGGAAATTAATGCCTCCCATGCCATCGGTCAGTACATGAAACACTTCCAGATTGATTCTTGACTTATAATAGGTCACGCGGAACAGATAATTGCGGTTTTTGTTCTGCCGGATAAACCGGCATGGAAACATCGCCTCTTCCGTGACTTTCGGCGCCTTTTTTCCGTTCTCTTCAAAATAATACCAGAATACGCCTGTGCGCATCCGAAGATTAAAACCATCGAATTTCGGCAGAATCATGTCCAGCGCCTGCTGCAGAAATTCCACCTGAACCTCTTCTTTTAAGGTCACACTGATCCGGTACACGTTTGTCATACTCTCCCCCGCAATGGACGGGAAAAGATGTGCTGTATTATCAAGCTTA
>ENA-OQRC01001840-OQRC01001840.1-human-gut-metagenome-genome-assembly--contig:-NODE-1840-length-12851-cov-5.418490_pt1 | contig 12851 bp, 10 predicted proteins | sample MGYA00243236_ERZ505102 | MGnify/ENA primary metagenome ERZ505102 (study PRJEB26097, sample SAMN02712089) | human gut metagenome | biome: Gut microbiome | host: Homo sapiens | place: Denmark... | reverse complement strand
GCATCTATTTGTATGGCAATTTTCACAAATACCTAAATGAAGTTCAATATCATTATGTAAGAAATGATATAATTTATGTGTAAATTTCCAGATTTTACATTCTTCTGGAAATGTAATTTGTAAAAATTGTTGATATAATTCAGGAAAGAATTTTTTAAATCCACTTTCTTTTGTTAGTGTTCCTGATTTATCTATATTATAATTTAGTAAGAAATCTAAAACATCTTCTTTTGAATCAGGAGAATAATTTATAGGAAAATTATAATCCACAAGTGTGGACATCAATTTTTGTTTAGACATAAATATATTGAGTTTATTTTATATAAGAGGGTATCTTAGGGGATTGGGGAATCCCCATAAAAAAGATTACCCTCTTATTATATTTATGTAAATTGTTTGTTATATTTATCTTGTAAATGTAAATATAAGAAGATATGACATCAGTTAAAAATTTAGACCAAATTCTTTTCACAGAAAAATATCGTCCAGAAACATTAGATAACTGTATTTTACCGGCAAGAATTAAAAAAATGCTTGAAGGTGGAATAAAAATGAATATGTTATTTTATGGTTCTGCTGGTATTGGTAAAACAACAACTGCCAAAGCATTAGCAAAACAATTTAAACATAATACCTTATATATTAACTGTTCAGAAGATACAGGTATAGATACAATACGTGAAACAGTAACTGACTTTTGTATGAATCAATCAATTCTTCATTATGACAATCCTATAAAGGTTGTTATATTGGATGAGTTTGATGGAATGAGTCAAGCGAGTTTTAAAATTTTAAGGTCATTTATAGAGACACATGCTGCAAATACACGTTTTTTAGCATGTTGTAATTACATAGAACGTATACCTTCTCCAATCCAGTCCAGATTTCAGATGATTGATTTCAATTTCACATCTGATGAAATGATTGAAATAAAAAAAGGTCTATTTAAGAGAGTTATTGAAATCTGTAATAAGGAGGGTATGACCATTACAAAGGAAGCTGCCCTTAAAATGGTTCAGACATATTATCCAGATTTTAGATCAATTATAAATCATTTACAGAGATATAAACTTGAGGGAAAAACTGAACTTGGTGTTGCGGATATCAAGGATACCGCCAGTGAGTATTCCGAGCTCTATGATATGGTCATAACTAGTGACAATCCTGTTGAGAACTATAAGTTTGTTATGAAGAACTATTCCAACTGTGTTGATGAGGTTATTGCCGCTCTTGGTTATCCATTTGTGGAGTATATCCTGAAATCCAAGCCAAACTTGATGGGGAAGATACCTATTATCACGATTCTGAACGCTAAATACCAGCAGAATTTAAAGAACTGTATTGATCCCGTGGTGGTTCTCTTGGCGAATATCTTCGAATTGCAGGAAGAAATGCAAAAATAATTCAAAAAATCTCAAAAAAAGTGGTTATGTGACCACTTTTTGTTATCTTTAACACAGACTAATTTAATTAAAATATATGGGTAAGATTTATAATGACATTGAGAAATCGAACAATCCTGAAGTAAATGATATGATTGAGAATATTGCTTCTGTTGGTTCATTTGTAGAGGCGGCTGATTACATCAAGTACCGTGACAATGAGATTAACAGGGTATATAATATTATGAGTAAGGCGGTTGGCAGGACTGTTCTTCTTGTCGGAGATTTTGGTTCCGGTAAGAGAAGTATCATTGAAGGATATGTGGATAAGCTTGAAAAGAACCTCAAGACGGACAAGGTTATTGAGATCGACTTCAATGAAATTCTCAAGAAGGCCCAATCAAGTGACTTTGGACAAATTATCAATGACATCTTTTATATCTCCACTCACAATGAGAGCTTTGAGACCACACTTGTGTTGAACAACATTGGTCATCTCCTCAACCTCAACTGTTATGGAAACGCCGGGTTCTCCTTTGTGAACACCCTCGTCCAGACGATTGAGGATGACAACTTGAAGATTATCGCCACTGCTACTACAGATGAGTATAAGGTGATTGAGGATGTGTTCAAGAGAGTCCTGGATTTCTTCACTGTCATCAAACTGACCGAGCTCACAAAGGATGAGACCGCTGAAATCCTGGATGATGACCTTGAGTTCTATGAGATGAGTTATGATATGAAGTTCCCTAAGAATGTGACGGAACTGATTTGTAAGAACGCTGATAAGTATATCAAGGACAGATCATTCCCCGGAAAGGCGGAGAGACTCTTTGATGAGGTATGTGCCAGTATCTCCAACAAATACCGTCCTGCTGATGAGAGACTTGTGAAACTCAATGAGAACACCAAGAAACTCAAGGCGGAACTGGAAGAGGCAATGGAGGCGAATGACTATGCCAAGTGTGAGTCCATCAACAGGAAACTCAATGCCAACTTTGAGAATTTCAAGAAGATTGGCAATGAGACCTATCCCATCATTGAAGCAACAGAGGAGGACATCCTTGAGGCGATTGGAGAGATTGTTGGTGTACAGATGACAAGACTTGATGAGGATAAAACAAAATTCTTGAGGGAGATGCCTGATGAGATTAAGAAGTATGTCATCGGTCAGGATGATGCCGTGGACACCATTGTGAAGAATATCCGCAGGAATCAGCTTGGGCTCAGGAAGACCAGTCACTCCGCTGGTAACTTTATGTTCATCGGTTCCACCGGTGTGGGTAAGACCTATCTCGCGAAACAGTTGGCAAAGTACCTCTATGGAAGTGAAGATGCCCTTTTGAGGCTGGATATGAGTGAGTTCCAGGCGGAGATTGATGTGTCCAAACTCCTTGGTTCAGCTCCTGGTTATGTGGGTTACAAAGAATCAGGTCTGCTGGTGAAGGGACTTGCCAAGAATGGTGAGACAGTTGTGCTCTTTGATGAGATTGAAAAGGCGCACCCTAAAATTTATGATGTCCTTCTCCAGCTCCTTGATGAGGGATTTGTGACTGGTTCTGATGGAAAGAAGGTGGATGCGACCAAGGCTCTCATCATCTTCACCTCCAATATTGGAGTGAAGGAAGCACAGAAGATGGCCAATCCTCTGGGATTCACCAACAATGTGGATGAGAAGAGGAATGAGAGAAAAGAGGAAATCATCAGGAAGGCATTGAAGAACAGGTTCTCTCCTGAATTCCTCAACCGTCTGGACAACATCTGCTATTTCCAGCCATTGAGTAAAGATACTTTGAACTCCATTCTCCAGAAAGAACTGGATGAGTCCAACAACAACATCAAGGCAATCACAGGAAAGACCATCAAACTGTCCGAAGAGGTGGAAGAGTGGATCCTCAAGAAAGTGGAGGAAGAGGACAATGGCGCGAGACCTATCATCAGGATTATCCAGCAGTATATTGAGGAAATCATTTCAGATATGGTTATCAATGATGACCCTATCCTCAAGACAAAGAAGAAGTATCTTACAGCTGTGTTAGATGAAGATAAAATAATTTTAAAATAAATTTAATAACAAATCATTATGAGAATCGCAGTAGTGGGACCCCGTAGGAATGAGGTCATTTTAAAAGTTGAGGATGCATTTAAATCCAATGCAAAGTCTCCAAGTGAGTCTACTATTATCAACTACGCGGCAGAGACTTACAAGTATTTTGATGAAACCAATGTGGTGTTTGAAGGATCACCATTTGATTTCCTCGCGCTTGACCCTGTTGAGGGAGTTGATGATGTCTATGAGCAGATTTGTGTCAATAGTCTTGTGAATCTTGACTATATCGCCGTCATCGCAATGGATATGGACAGGCATCAGTTGGAAATTTACAAGGAATACGCCAAGTCCTATCCAAACAAGATTTACATTTACAGCACCCCGGCAGAATTTGAATTAAGATTGAGGTAGTATGAAGTTGAAGAAAATGTCATTCAGGAATTTCAAGTCATACAGTAATGTGTTGACTGAAATCACCTTTGATGATACTTCTTCCCTGAACCTGATCATCGGGGAGAATGGCACAGGTAAGACATCTATTGCCGAGTGCGCCACATATCTCCTGTATGGTAAGCTGGAAAACTTCACATCTGCTGACATCCCCAACAGAATCAACAAGGCATTCTATGGGAAGATTGAACTGGACTGTGACAGTCATAAGGTCATCATTGAAAGAGGTCTGAACCCTGGACTGTTCAAGGTACAGATTGATGATGAGGTCATTGACACCGCTGGTAAGTTGAATGTCCAGTCTATGTTGGAGGAGAATTACTTCAAGATACCTTATTCTGTATTCCATAACATCCTGATCCTGGAGGTGGATGAGGTGAAGTCACTGTTGTCTATGAGCGTGTCCGATAAGAGGAATATCATTGACAAGATATGTGGGTTTACTATCTATAATAAATACAAGGAGTTTGCCAAGTCGGATTTGAAGACTATCGATGACAAGCTCAATGCCAATATCGCCTCCATCAGGACTATCAATTCCAACCTGATACAGTATGACAGACAGATAGAGGAGATAAAGAATAACTCTGTCACCCAGGAGGAACTGGAGAATCTGGTTCAGAAAATCAATGAGGCAAAGTCTATCAGGGCAAAGAATGATGATATGCTGCGCAAACTCCGTGCGGCAGGTGACCAGATAAAGACTGTGAACTACAAGAAGGTCTCCGATTATAACCTACTGAAGAACAAGTTACAGGAGATTGAGAAGAAGATTGCCTTCATTGACATGGGTAAGTGCCCTACTTGTGGAAGTTCACTGGAGACAGAGAATTTCCAGAAGATGAGAGAGGATTTGGTCGCCAAGAAGGGTGAGATTGAAAAACAGATGGAACAGATAAAGGAAATCATCAATGGCGCCAAACCGAAGTTGATTGCCCTTGAGAAAAAGGAGAAGGAGATCAATGCGGACAACTACAAGATTCCTCTGGCTGATTTACAGTCTGATTACAAGTATAAGGTGACTTTAAAGGAAAGGGGAACAAGCACTATAGAGGGATTGAAGACCAAGTTGATGGAAGACATTGAGGCGCTTAACAATGAGAAGGCATTATTGGAGAAGGAGAAGACTCTTGTTGATTTCCTTACATTGATGTTCAGCGACACAGGCGGAATCAAGAGGTATATCTCCAATCATTATGTACCTATCATCAATGACCTTATGAAGAATATGATGGATTATATGAATCTGAACTATACCATTACATTCAATGACAATTTTGATGCGGAGATTATACAGAATGGTATGAAGGTTAAATATTCCACATTGAGTAAAGGTGAGAAGGCCAGGGTTGACTTTGCCACCATCATCTCCTTTGTGAAGTTCCTGAAGTTACAGTTCGGTGAATTGAACCTGTTGTTCCTTGATGAACTCTTCTCACATGTGGATATCAACGGTATGAATGATATGATTGATATCTTGAAAAATTTGAGTAATGATATGAAACTCAATATCTATCTTATTCATCATGCCAAACTGGAGAATATTATGTTTGACAGGGTAATACAGACCAAGAAGACAGATGGGTTCAGTAGGATTGAGTATCTATAAAAAAGAGTGAGGTTTTTCCTCACTCTTTTTAGTTTTTAGACCACCAGATAAAGGTCACCTTCATTTCCTGGTGTTGAACTTGTCGGAGCATCTGGACCTGTCCTGAATACATTTGCGGCAGGGATTGTGATGTCTCCTTTGACAAATTTCTTATTACTTTGAATTGTCTGTGATGCGCCTGACAATGTTACAACTGGAGCATCTAATGTATCAATGGCATCTATCGCCCTTGCCTGGACATCAAGTTTATCTGATGAAGATATTGCGCCACCACCATCAGCGTTCGCTTTATTCAATTCCAATTTGACAGTCTTTGCCTTAATTATACTCGCTGCACTCTCAAGTCTTGATATTTCAGTTACAATTGCCATAATTTATATTATTTTCTTATAGTATTTATGGTATTAACTCAAAAAGAAAGTTTCCGGAATCAAAACACTTAAAATAATGATTTTCATGCATTATTTCTGTTTCTGACTTATTTGTATCAAACCCCATCTTCACCAAATTAGATTTCTTGAAGTTAAACCTGTGTTTTCTACAATGGAACTGATTTTGGTTTTCAGCAGATTCATTTACCCAATAGTAACCAACAGATGTTGTTTTTACATATTTAAATCCAGCATTTTTGTAGATTTCACCAGTAGATATGTCCAGAGAAGCATATGTAATTATCCTTTTTGGATTATATGTCTTTATAAAGTAATTCAGCATTTTCTGGAATCCTCCAATTATCTGATATCCTCTCTTGGTACAAAATCTGTATAACTCATATTCTCTTTCTTCACCCTTGAATCTCATAAAGTTTCTCAATTTACCAAAGGTGACCACAGACATCAGTTCATCATTATAAAACAGACCTATTTTAACTGATGAATTGACATATTGTTGAAGATGGTTACTGTCTATGAAATCTCTTGCCATCTCACTGTCTATCTCTTTAATCTGACAGTTTCTGGCCCCAATCCTGACATCAAAAAGACCAATCTTACTCCTTATCAAATCCTGTATGATTTCTCTCTTGGAAAACCAGTCATCTTCCCAAACCTGAACAAGAGAAATCCCTCTTTCTATGGCAAGAAGAGCCTTTTCCTGATGATAGTTCTTGTCTTTGTAGAACTCACTGTGAAAATAAATCTCATTAAGCTCAAAACCAATTTTCAAATCAGGAAGATAAATATCTATCTCTTTTCCTTCAAGAGCAGATCTGTCATTAAATATGATATTACCTGTGTAGATTGAACTTATAAACTCCCCAAATTCCTTTTCTACTTTTGAAGAACTATAATTCACAGGATTTTTTATGCAGCATAATTCTTCATTATGTGATAACCGGTATAGATAAACAGGTCTATATATCTCAAATTGCTTTTCCTGACATAAATCACAACTACTGTCTGCACATTGACAAATAAACTTTGTGTTTTTAATCTCTATAATACCAGGATATTTTTCTATAGTATTTTTATGTTTGGTTTCAGCTGCCTTAATCTTAAACATATCCACCTGTGAAACAGAGTCTTTCTGATATAATTTTTGACAGGTCTCCTTTCTTTTACTGTTAATTTCATCATTCTTTTCTTTGGTAAAAGATTGTCTGGTATCTGAAATTTTCCTTTTTATTTCTGGATTTTGTGATGCCCGCTCATATCCATACAACATCAGGTTTTTCTCATTTATTTTCTTTATAACTTCTGGATTACTGAATGGATTAGCATAACCTGTTTTTCTTCTATATGTCTCTTCCCTTGCTTTAATCACATCTGACAAATCTTCTTTTTCTTTCCAAGTTTCACTTATCTTCTGTGGATTATTGTATCCAGGATTTCCATATCTCTCTATTTTGGTTTCCCGTGATTTCTTTTTAATATTTTCTACCTGTGTGATATACTCATATCCATACCTTTCCAAATTTGTCTGTTTTATCTTTTCCTTCACTTCTTTTGATTGAGAAGGATACAGACAACCATATTTTTCCAAAGATGCATCCATATGCTTCTTCCAGAATTCCTCATCAGCACCCATACATTTGGCATTACAATATGGTCTGTATCCTTTTGAAAATCCAAGAAATGTTGTACGCTTACCACAAGTTTTACACAGACCCTTCTTCAGATCATTATCTTCATATAAAAAATGAAACAACTTCTGGGCAAAAATAAATGACTCCGGATAAGGTTTGGACATCAACTCATCATATAATTTGGGAAAATACTTTTTAAACACATCCTCCTTGACACAGGCCTTGTGTTTTGATACAATATCCAAAACTTCAGATATACTATTCTCATTAAATGTAACACCATATAACTCCATATACAAAAAAATTAGATTCTACATATATATTTATGTAAAATCTAATTTAACTGTATTATTGGAACTTTTAGGTAGTTTATGATGTCATTATATACCAAGCACCAGACATATCCTTGAGTTCCTGTAATATCTGTTCTTTTTCAGTTGAGCCTTCATTTGCAATTGCTTCTACATTAACAGATATATTTCCAGGTAATTGATATGAAAATGCACCCAAAATCCTACTCAACTGAACTTTGCAATCAGCAATGACATATCTACGAAACAAATCGTCATTGTAAAGGTCACAATCTGGAACTCTCACCAGGACATCAAGAATAACATCACTCTTTGGGAGTTCACCAAGAAATCTTAAATTATTTGTCAACCTGTTATACCTGAAGGAGATCATATTCTGGAAGATCTGTCTTGATATATCCAGGAATGCCTCTGTACAGATATAGTACATAGTGTTGTCAGCAGAAACAGCCATCGTTCTGTCATATACAGACTGATAGACCATTCTATTAAGACTTACATCACCAGCACTTTTTCCTAAAAGTCCTGAATTCCAACCTGATTCTCCCGAAAATGCTCCAATTTCATATACACCCACAACTGAAATCACACCCTCAGGAAGAGTATAAGTACCTCTTGTATGACCTGTGTTTGGATTATCACCCTCACCTTTCTTGAACTTTGCTGTGACCTTATTGTCTCCAGGACCATCCATTGTATGTATTCCTCTTTGGAATGATTTTTTTCTGATTTCTGATTCAGGTATAGCTATAAACATTTCTTCTGTACTATCCTCATAACTTTTGTAGAACATAGTCTTGGCATTCTTGGTAATCTGGGCTATAGATTCAGCAGGGATAGTAAATGGTATTGCTCCATTCACACTCATTTCATTCTGAATACTCTCAACAAAGTCATTTAAACACTCAACTTCTTCAACGTCAGAGCAATTTACTAAACTACTTACTTTTGACATAACATCATTTTAGTTATATAAGTATTTATGATGTCTTTACATTTTTCAATATCTGTTGTAAACACTTCCAAATAATTTAACTTGTTTTCTTTTGCAATGTTTCTTTTATTAACATCCCTCACTGTCCACACTTCTATTATTTTATCATAATATTTAGTATGTTTGGTTTTATATTCATTTAAACAATTAATATCTTCTATATTTGTTTTATCAAATGGATGTGGTCCGTGTGAAGGATGCCCTTGAATTTCTATATACAAATCTAATGATTTAATATAAAAATCACAATAAAATGGATAAATAGTAGATTTATATTGTGGTATTATATCTTCTTTTCCAAATAAATCAATTAAAAAATCATAAACATTAATTTCTAATAGTGATGTTATTGGATTTGATATATCAAATTTATTTTTCCAAAGTTGATGTAATTCTTTAAGTGTTTCACCATTTTTTGATTGATTTCTATAGGTTATATCATTATATTTTTCTTCCAATGTATTTAAATATTTCTCCATAACTTGTTTGGATCCAAAACCAACACCACCATATCTTTTAATCATTGTTGCCTTTTGTTGTTTAGGATTATTATAATTTTCATCCCCAAAATGTAATAATTTTGTTTCTTTTGTTTTTTTAATTTTTCTTAATTTTGCTTCTTCACCAAGAGACTTAAATGTTTGAACTGATTTTTTACTTCTTTTATATGCATAATCTTCACCATGTAATAAAATATTAGTTTGTTTATTTTTGGCATTTACTTCAGGATCTGCCCCAGCACATTTTGGACAACAATATGACAAATACCCAATGTTGAAATTTCCAAAGTTACATCTTCTACCACACATTTTACATAAACCCAATTTCCATACACCAATATCCATATTCACCATATGATATAATTTTTGTGAAAACTTTTTAATAGGAAAGGGGAATGTTATCTGCGATATATCTTTATATAATTCTGGAAAATGTTTAGAAAATAATTTTTCACCTAAATAATGAATATTTTTCAAGAGAAACGATTTTACTTCATCCATTTCTAATTGAGGATGAACTTTATAAAAAGAATTCATAATTCAAACTATTATTTTTATATAGAAGGAGACTGCCAGATCTCCTATACTATATTTATGAAAAATGGGAAATGAAATCAATCATTTCCCAATAGAGTTTGACTTGAAACTGGCATTTGCAAGTCAGTGTGGAATAATAGTTTGATAAGACCACAGAACTCTTAATATATTTATGATATTTTCTCCAATATAGGGTTATCTACAACATCAAGGAACATATCTATTAAATCCACAACAGTCTGATTGGTAGGTTTTTTCATTGGTTTGAGATATCTTGAGTTATTAAGTGTATAATTATTACTCAACATCTTTTCCAAATTCACATATTTATTAAAAAGAGCTGGTGATGCTGCTATTAAAACAATACTGTTATTTTTTTTAGACATATTTATTTGCAATCCCTTTAGTTTATCATCAATGGATTCAATAGGTATGAATATCTCAATGATATCAGTAGCTAATATTGATGTTCTTCCACCAATTTTTTCATTGTCTTTTTTGCTCTTTGGCTGATAGTGTTCTGTAAGATATACAAAGAATTCTTCATAATCAAGAAGGTCTACACTATCTTCTTTTCTTTGTGTTATACCAGCACTTCTGTCCTGTATTTCACTCCAGAGACTTTCACTTAATTTTCTCATATTTATTGATAAATTCCTTTATTTCCAAAATACCCTCCAAAGTCATTACCCCCATACCTGTAATCAGGATCATCCATAGGTGACTTTGGAATCATATTCTGATAATTGTCATATACATTGTCAAACCTCTCATCCTGTTTTGACTCATAAATCTTGTAAACATCACTGTTCTCCTCAAGACACATCACATCTTCCATCATCACGTCAAAATATGGATGATCAAAGACTGCGGTCACATCAACCGTGGACATCGCCAGGTCATCATGGTCTCTGCTTGCCTTCCAGGTGCTTCCAATCTTACTGAACACCTCAAACTCACCTACAGTATCATCATCTGTCACTATGATATTGTCATTTGCAATCATTCCCTTGAGGGTAATACACATAACAGACTTGTTGTCCGGCCTGACCTTGAGACCATATTTCCTTACCTTTGCGTCACTTGAGTGGTAGTATTTCAGGATGGTCGACATATCAAACTCATTCTTGTCACCGAATACAGTCTGAAGGAGTCTCATGAATTCACCTCCAAAGGCATTGTATTCCACAACCACCCTCACATTGTCAGGACCAATCACATTCATCACCAACACATAGGTAAGTTTCGCCAACTTCTCCAATGTAATGATGTTACTCTTGAACCTGCCAATCTGGATGAGTTGGAAGTAATCTGACTTCTTCACCTCCTTGTCAGGGTTCTTGATTAAGTCCTTCAACAGTTCCTTTGTCTTCATCTTCAGGTTGAACATATTGATGATGGAATTGTCTCCACCTCCACCTTCAGACAGGTCAATACTCAATACCCACTTCCTGTCAGAATTTTTGAGATCCTCCACATCAAAATTAGGATGGAAGAGAAGGTCTTTGTATTCCTCCTCCCAGTTCCTTTCTATTTCAATAAGTTCTTTCTTGACATATTTTACCCTTCCTTTCTGGAGCTTAGCGAGACTGTCCGGAGAAAGAAGTGTGTTACCTGTTGAAAGGAAAGAGTTACCGAACTGTCGCATAAACTCATCCTCACCTCCGCAGTCAGCGATGGTCTTTTCCTTCCAAGCCTCATCCCTTCCCGGTACCTGCCACCAGTCAACCCTTACCGAGTGATAGGAATTGGTGCCATCAACACCACCCTGGTAGATGTCAAAGAATTTGTTGTATCCGTTAGGCGTGGATGTGATGATGATCTTTGAGTCTTCCATTGATGATACCGTAGGCATAATGTTTTCATAGAACTCATCAAGGATATGCGGTTCCACATGCGCGAACTCGTCACAATAAAGCGTGTGGATAGTGAAACCGATGAATGACCTCTTGGTGGTCGCCTGGGCGATAATCCTACAACCATTCTCAAACACTATCATGGTTTGGTTATAGACCTTGACACCAGGTTTCATAAAAAATGGGAGGTAGTCCATAATCTCCTTAATCTTATCAACAATCTCCACCGCGGTCACGAGCTTGTTCGCGGCAATACCGATGTTTCTGTCTACATTAAAGATTGCCTCATGAAGAAGAAAAATGGCGGCAACAACAGTATTGTGACTTAATATATCATTAGTGTAATATGAATGATCTGTGCTATCAACAGATATATCATACATGGATATTTTATGATTTGATTTTAAAACAGACTTGACCGGTGATACACCATTTTTAGTAATGACTTTATCTTCTATTGTTAGGTCTTTCACGAATTTTTGCTCAAACCCATCACAAAAAACTATATGATTGTCGGCGCATTGAAGCCTATCCCCATTTTCAAGTATTAATTCATACAATTGATATGGTTGGGTCCTGTGAATATGCGTGATTGGATGATAACCATCATATGACAACACTTGTAGGTTATCATTAGATATATCAACAGTATCTATGATTTTTTTAGTAATATCATTTTCATCCAAATCAAGATGTCTATACTCATATTTTTCAATGAGTTCTATAATACTTAATATTATGTTTTTTAAAAATTTTCTCATATTGTTAATTCAATAAGAAATCTATGCATTTTTTAATAGTACCTTCTTTGTCTTTGTTGTATTCTGATTCTTTAATATGTAATATTCTATTATACCCAACATTTTTTAAAGAATTATCCCTATTTATATCTCGTGTCTTATTTACATATTCACGAGTTTCTGAGTGCCAATAATCACCATCAAATTCTATGATACTATTTGTTTTTGGATAATAAAAATCTAATGAAACAACACTATTATCTGTTTTTACTCGCTTTTCATAATTCCTCCCACTTATATCCATTTGTCCATTATTATTTTGAGCGAAAAAACATTCATCTTCATCTAACTTAAAATATATGTTCCAGAATAATTCTTGTGAAATTTTAGAATAATTTA
>ENA-OQRC01001821-OQRC01001821.1-human-gut-metagenome-genome-assembly--contig:-NODE-1821-length-12935-cov-6.553339_pt1 | contig 12935 bp, 10 predicted proteins | sample MGYA00243236_ERZ505102 | MGnify/ENA primary metagenome ERZ505102 (study PRJEB26097, sample SAMN02712089) | human gut metagenome | biome: Gut microbiome | host: Homo sapiens | place: Denmark... | reverse complement strand
ACATATATAATTATTTATTTTATTTTTTTATTAAAACATGATAATGAAATGAAGAATAAGTTTTACCATTTGATTCATAAAAATCCTCAATATGATTAATAAATTCAATTTTAAAATCTTTAAATAAAGTTTTAATCAAATTAATGCTACTGGAGTTTTAAAAGGTTCTAATTTTTTATAGAAATTTCTTAAATTAAAATCCCACTGTTTTTCAGCAAAGTTAATAACTTGCTTTATTAATTATTGAATATCTGTTTTATATCTATCACAGAGATTTGTTTTAATAATTTGTGCTCTCCATTTTTGATATAAATCTCAATCTAAGTTTACTAATTCTACATTATCTAGTAATCCCATATATTTAATCCTTTCTCCATATGTCTTAAGAGTAGAATCTTTTATTTTATCTTTCTGATATTCATAACATATAGTGTAGGCTTCTTTAAATGTCATATGTGGATTTACTTCAACATCTTTATATTTATTTAAATATTCTTTTTCAGCTTGTAATGCTTCATTTTCAGTCCTTTTGATTGGTATTGGTGTCTTTTACCATCTAAATCTTTACTATATTGTATAAATACCCAAGATCCTCCATCTTTTGTTATTTTATTTTCTTTAAGCTTTCTTACGGACATTTCATTTTTCTTTTCTTATCCGTAAAATATAGACATACAAATATATTTTAGTATTTATTTATAATTTTTAATAATCAATCATTAGATTGTTTTATTATTTTTATCAAGAAAAAAGATAACTATTTCGTTAAAAGTTATCTTGCTTAATTCTTGCTTAATACTTACTTAAATTAATCTTTATAATACATTTGATTTTTGCTTGTTGGTTTATCTGGAATAGTTAAACTAACTAAACCTTGTTTAATAGCAGGATCAAGATATTGTCCTCTTAAAGTTTCTTTAGATTTAATTCCTAATTTTTCCATTATTTCAGTCGCTGTCATTGGTTTACCAGATTCCATAACATCTAATAATTTGTTTATATTAATTGTTTCATTGGTAATTGGTAGGTGAGAAGTAGATATTGCTTCATCTAAAGTTTCATCTATCATTTTTAACATAAATTCAATAAATACATTTGAGTTAGCATTTTTATGACACTTAGCTATTGAATCATAGTATTCATCTTGATATTTATGAATTTTAGATTCAATTGGTAAATATTCAAAAATATCTTTCCATTTATAAAGAATTGAATTTTGCCATAATCTAACTGTTCTACCATTACCATTTGTAAATGGATGAATAAATACAAATTCATAATGGAATATACTTGATAAAATTAAAGGATGAATTGTATCCTTATTTTCATTTAACCATTCAAATAAATCATTCATTAATGAATTAACTCTATCTCCTGGTGGACATACAAATATACAATTTCCATTATCATCAAATACACCTTCTGAAGAAGTTCTAAATTCTCCAGATACTTCTTCAACTAAGAAAGTCATAACTCCATGAACTTTTTTTAAATCATCAATAGAGTATGGATTAATATCTTTTAACATTTCATATGCTTTATAAGCGTTTTTAACTTCTTGAATGTCCTTTTGTTCACCAATAACTAATTTGCCATTGATAACATCTTTTACTTGTTCTAAACTAAGTGGATTATTTTCAATAGCAACTGAAGAGTGAACTGAATTGATTTTAGTTTGTTTTCTTAAATATGGCGTTTTATCTAAATTAGTAAAAGAATCTAATTTACCAATTTTTTCCATAATATCAGAAACTATTTTTAACATTTCATTTGATATCTCAAATGGTGGAATATATTTATCCATTAAAATCACCCCATTTTGCTATTTATATTATACCATTTTATTGAAAAATATACAACATATCTTGCTTAAATCATACTTAAATTATACACGTTAAAAATAAATAAATTATAACTCTGACAAGACTAATAAAAATACAAAAAATATTGACATTTACAAATTGCTATTTCTAAATTAGTGAACCCAAAAGTGTATCTAAAATTACCAAGTAGGATCCAAACCCTTATAAATCAAACAAAAAGTGGAGCCTTTCGGTTCCTTCAGGGGGGGGATCTGGTTCTAATTTAACTAGTTTTATAAAATATTGACATTTACACTTTTTTATTATCATCATATTTTGGATTAAAGTTGTTCATAATATTACTCCCTTTTTGTTTAAACAATTAATACTTTCTATTATTGTTTTATTTTCTTTAATGATTACAAAATTTTCTAGTAACTTAAAGTTTTACCTGCTATAAATAATGTTTTTTAATTTCACTAAAAAACGCCACTACAAAAACCTATTAAATTAATAAGCCTGTACTAGCGCCCCTTTTTTAATTCTCTTTATTAAATAATTCTTCTACAATTAAATCTTTTGAATGTAAATTATTATTTTTACCTAATAATAAATTTTCATAAAATTTAATTAAGAAACTATTGTCTTCTTTTATATTTAAATAATTATTAAAATAATTACTTCTTACTAATGCATTTCTAAAATATATTGATTTATCTTTAAATAAAGTATTATCTACATTATAGCCTAATGATACTAGATACTTTTCTATAAATAGTGCAGTAGTTCTAGTATTACCTTCTCTAAAAGGATGTATTTGCCATATCCTACTAGAAAAATCAGTTATATTATTAATTACATCAACTATATTCATTTCTTTATAATTTTTATTTTTTTCAAGTGTTATATCATAATCTAGTGATTGCTCTAATAGCTTATGATCACCATAAGCTACAGAATCATTATTTAAAATTCTTTCATGTTTAGAAAAATCTATTTTTCTAAATTCTCCTGCAAATTCATAGACATCTTGAAATAAGTATTTATGAACATATTTTAAATAATTTATAGATAATTCAAAGTTATCTTCTTGTAATAACTCTACTATTCTAGTAGATACTAAATCACATTCTAATTCATTATGATTAACATCATTATTATTTTCTTTTTCTGTGTAATACTCTTTTAATTCTTTTTCTACCTCATAAATAGTTTTTTCACCTGTTACATTTTCTTGTAATAGTTTTTCTAAATATTTAGATGGTTTTAAGTTATCTACTTCTTGAAGTCCAATAGCCATATCCCATTCTGATTGTTTTACATAGTTTTTAGGTGTTTCTGTTTCAATATAATCATTTTTACTTGAATCTAATTCTTTTTCAGACATTTTAGCACCTCCACTAATAAAATTATAACATAAAAGTTTATTTTTGTCAGTATTATACACATTAAGAATAAATAAACTCTGACAAGACTAATAAAAATACAAAAAATTTCAATAGATTTGTCAGATTAATAATGTCTTTTTCTAAATAAGTGAACCCAAAAGTGTACCTAAAAATACCAAGTAGGCTCCAAACCCTTTAAAACAAACAAAAAGTGGAGCCTTTCGGCTCCTTCAGGGGGTTTTGGTTGAATACACTCTCACCTTAAAAGATCGTAAGAGTGATCCGCATAGCTATTTCTCTGCTATGCTAATTAAATAATATAAAATTTTTTTAAAAATGTCAATTGCTTTTTAAAAATTTAATTAAAAAGTTGAAAAACTTTACACAATTTTATATAATTAAATAGGTGAAGATATGCAAGTAATAAAAAAGAGATTTAGAAAGGATAGACTTTTTTTAATTATTATGATTTTCGTGTTCATAGTTATACTAGTTTTTAGTTTAACTAAAATAAAAACATGGTTAAAAGATAGAAATAATAATAATGACGTAATTGATAAAATAACAGAAGAAGTAAAAATAGATGAAATCAAAGATGATGATAATACAGAATTAATTAATAGTGACAAGGAAGAAAAAACAAGTGACTACTGGTATTATGTTAATTTTCCTTTAATAAATGTAGATTTTAACAACTTAAAAAAAATCAATGATGAAACAGTTGGATGGATAAACGTTAATAATACTAACATAAACTATCCATTTGTAAGAAGTAGAGATAACGACTACTACTTATCACATTCATATGACAAAACATACAATAATGCCGGATGGGTATTTATGGATTACAGAAATAATAGAGACTTAAATAACAAAAACACAATTCTATATGCACATGGAAGAATGGACAAAACCATGTTTGGTTCTCTATACATGACACAGTATTCTTCATGGTATCAAAATAAATCTAATCACATAATAAGAATATCAACAGAATTAGAAAATACCCTTTGGCAAGTCTTTAGTGTTTATAAAATAGAAGAAGAGAGTTATTATATCAAAACAGACTTTAGTAATGATACAGAATTTAATGATTTTTTAACAACTATTAAAAATAGAAGTAAATATGATTTTAAAACAGAATTAACTTCGAGTGATAAAATATTAACACTTAGTACATGCGCTAATGATAAAGAAAGATATGTAGTGCATGCTAAACTTATTAAGAAGAGTGCAAGGGAGTAGGTAAAATAATGAAAGAAATAAATTATGAAGTTTTAGAAAGTATGGGATTACTTGATTACTATTTTGATTTAAGTAAATTTATACATAATTTTATAAATAAAAACTATCCTTTAAACGAAGAAGATATTAGATGTTTATCAGCAAATGAAACAACCTCTAATATTGAAGTGAGAAATAAAATGTTTAAAGTTATGAATGAAGAATTATTAAGAATACTTGAATATCAAAAAAGACTTAACCAGAAATTTATGAGTGATTTAGAAAATCAAAAGGAAGTAAAACCAATAAATATAGGGGAATATAATAAAGAGATATTTAACTACAAGGAACAACTCCTAAAAGCAAGATATGAGTATTTAATGGAAAACGAAACAAAAAGAAGTAAATAAATTTGGCACTAATAAAAGTGCTTTAATTTTTACTTGACAATTGAGTACCTGTTCAACTATAATATAATTAGTTGAGTAAAAGTTCAACTGAAAGGATGTAAAATATGAGTATTAATGAATATAATTGTGACTGTAATGTAATACATGAAAGTGCAGTAAAAGAAGTTAAAAAAAGTATGCTTAGCGATAAAGTAATAAATGAAGTGGCCTCGTTTTTTAAGATAGTAGGAGACCCCACAAGAACTAAGATATTATCTATACTCGACAAGAACGAACTATGTGTATGTGACATTGCAAACTTACTTAATATGACTAAATCTAGTATAAGCCATCAATTAAAAACTTTAAAAGAGGCGAGTATTGTAAAAAGTAAGAAAGAGGGAAAAGAAGTATATTACACATTAGATGATGAACATGTAAGCGAAGTATTTGAAGTTGCTTTATACCATATTGGACATAAGAAGGAGAAAAAATAATGAAAAAATATAAATATAACATAAACAATTTAGACTGCGCTAATTGTGCAAGAGAAGTTGAAGAAAATTTAAATAAGAATAAAAATTTCAAAAATGTAATAGTTAACTTTAATACAAAAAAGTTAATTTATGAATCAAATAAAGAGTTTAAACTTGAAGAATTAAATAAACTTGTTAAAGAAGTAGAGCCTGATGCATTTATTACAGATGAAGAAGTAAATATTAAAAAAGAATATCATTTTAGTATATTAGTTATTGCAGTTATTATTGGACTAATTGGATATTTTGTTAAAATGCCTACATATTTAAAATGGATACTTTATGTAATAAGTTATTCTATGCTATTATATAGGTGTATTATAAATTCTTTAAAACTATTAATTAAGAGCAAGACAATTAATGAAAATTTACTAATTACAGTTTCCTGTTTAGGCGCATTATCACTTGGTAATGTTCTTGAAGGAATAATGGTAATTACACTCTATACAATAGGAAAAATACTTGAAGAAAAAGCTATTAATAATTCTAGAAATTCTATAAAAGATTTAATGGATTTGACTGATAAAACTGTTAATATCAAAGTTGGTAAAGAAGTTAAGAACATTTTAGTAGAAGATGTCAAAGTAGGAGATATTCTTTTAGTTAAAAAGGGAGAAAAAATTGGAGTAGATGGAATTATTAAAAGTGGGGCTAGTTCTATAGATAGTTCCGCACTTACTGGAGAAAGTGAATCAGTTTTTATTAAAGAAGGAGATAAAGTTTTATCAGGAAGTATTAACTTAGGAGATATTATTTTGGTTGAAGCAACAAGTACATTTGAAGACTCTACTGTAAGTAAGATACTTGAAATGCTTGAGTCAGCTACTGATAAGAAAACTAAAACTGAAACTATAGTAAGTAAAGGAAGTAAAATATATACACCAGTTGTATTAGGACTTAGTATTTTAGTTATGCTTGTTCTTCCACTTTTCGGAGTAAGCGTGTCTTCTTCAATTTATAGGGGACTAACATTCTTAGTAATATCTTGCCCATGCGCAATTGCTATAAGCGTGCCACTTTCTTATTTCACTGGAATTGGTGTATGCAGTAAAAATGGAATATTAGTAAAAGGTAGTAATTATTTAGATAGTTTAAGTAGTGCAAAAAATATAATATTTGATAAGACTGGTACTTTAACTAATGGAACTTTTAAAGTGACAAATATTGATATAAAGGATGAAGACTTGACTGACGAATACAATAAAGACAATATAATGGAAATACTTTTGATGGGAGAAAGTTTGAGTAACCATCCAATTGCTAAAAGTATAATGAGTATTAGTAATAGAAATGTTGATAACTCTAAAATTAAGAACTTTAAAGAGATTAGTGGTAAGGGAATAACTTTTCAACTTGATGATAAACAAGTAAGTATTGGAAATAATAAAATGGGCGAATGCAAGGAAATTGCAAGTATTCATATGCATATTAACAGAAAGCATGTAGCTTCAATATTTATAAAAGATGGAATTAAAAAGAACACTAGTACTGTTATTAAAAGTCTTCAAAAGAATGATATTAAGACTTATATGTTTACTGGAGATAAGAAAGACATTGCTTTAGAAATTGGTGAAATTTTAGGAATTGATGAAATAAAATATGAAATGCTTCCAACTGATAAATTTAAGGCTTATGAGAAAGTGGAAGAAAGCGGTCCAACTATATTTGTCGGAGATGGAATAAACGATGCACCTGTATTAAAAAGAAGTAGTGTAGGTATTTCAATGGGAGGTGTAGGTTCAGACCAAGCAATTGAAGCAAGCGATATTGTAATAGTCAATGACGATTTAAATAAGATACCACTTGGAATAAATATTAGTAAATACACTAAACATATTATTAAAGAAAATTTGATATTTGCAATTGGCGTTAAAGTAGTAATTTTAGTTCTTAGTGTTATAGGACTTGCAAGTATGTGGCTCGCAGTGTTTGCTGATACTGGTGTAACTTTATTAACAATTTTAAATACTCTTAGAATCATAAAGAAGTTTAAATAATACAAGCTTAGGCTTGTTTTTTTGTGATTTAAAATATACTAGTAAAAACATTAGATAAATTTAAATAAAATAATAAAAAAATAAATGAAATTTTATTAATATTATGGTACAATGTTAGTAAGATGAGATAAACAAAAAAATCGGCTGCTAACAACCGACTACACAAATGTAGTTATTTAGGGCTAAGCCTTTATTTTAACTCTCTATGTCATCTTAAATGGTATTAAGACAAAACAATCATATCAAATATAAGGAGGAAAGTCAATGCAAAATTTAAAAAAATATAATATCGGTTTAGATATCGGTACAAATTCTGTAGGTTGGGCTGTTGTTGAATCAGGTCAACAAAAAATAATTAAGAAAGGTGGAAAACCTCTTTGGGGAGTGAGATTATTTGATACTGCTTCTACTGCTAAAGATAGAAGACTGAAAAGAAGTACACGAAGACGCTATGATAGGAGAAGACAAAGAATTAAGTTATTACAAGACGAATTTGCAAATGAAATCAATAAAGTAGATTCTGAATTTTACAAAAAATTACAAGATAGTTTTATATCTCAAAATGATAAAAATAACACCAAGACCGAATTAACAGATTTTGACAAATTTAACATATTCTCTAACAATATAAGGAAAAAAATCAATAATATATCTGAAGAAAAAAAGTATCCAACTATTTATCATTTAAGAAATGACCTTGTTAATAGCAAAGATAAAAAAGATATTAGGTTAGTTTATTTAGCCATACATCACATAATTAAATATCGTGGTAATTTTTTGTATGAAAATAGTAATTTTAATGTTAATAACATAAATTTAAAAGAAAAAATAGAAGAAACTTTTAACCATTACATTGAAGAATGTATGACTGGTGAATTTAATGTCACAATAGATTATGAAAAAATTGCTGATATATTATTAAAAGATTCCAAAAATGAAATAAAAGATTTATTAAAAGAAGAATTATTAATATTTGATTCATATAATAAAGGATTTTCTTCTGAATTTGTTAAAATGATTGTTGGAAATAAATTTAAAGTAGAAAAATTAATACCTGGTTCTAATGAAGAAAAAAGCATGTCTATAAGTTTTAATGGAAATGATTTTGATGAAGAAAATGAAAAACTTATGGAACTATTAGGTCAGAACATTGAAATTCTAGAAGAATTTAAAGAATTATATGACACATTATTTTTAAAAAGATTATTTAAAGGTTCTGAATCTAATAATATTTCTTCGTTAATGATTAACATTTATGATGAACATAAAAAAGACTTAAAGATGCTAAAGAAACTTTTTAAATCAAACAAAAAAATATATAACGAACTATTTAAAAATGAAAATTGTAAATATGAAGAATATATCCACAATAAAATTACACAAGAAGATTTTTGTAAAATAATTTTAAACTCTTATGAAAAACTAGGAATAAATGAAGAATCAATTGATTTTTATAATAAAAATTTAAAGTCTAAAATTGAAAACAACTCATTATTACCTAGAATTTCAGAACCAAGTAACGGAAAATATCCTTTCCAATTAAATAGAGATGAGTTAATTAAAATAATAGATAACCAAAAGTTATATTATGACTTCTTAGGTGAAAAAATTAACGATAAGTATAAATTAGTCAAACTTCTTGAGTTTAAGATTCCTTATTATGTTGGACCATTAGTTTCTAGTGATAAAAGTTGTTTTGCTTGGATGGAAAGAAATGATAATAAAAAGATAACACCATACAACTTTGATGAAGTTGTTAATAAAGAATTAACTGCTGAAAAGTTTATAAAAAGAATGATCTCACATTGTACATATTTTATTAATGAACCAGCTTTGCCAAGTAACTCTCTACTTTATAATAAATTTAAAGTATTAAATGAATTAAAACAAATTAAAGTAAATGATAGAAAAATGACATTGGAACAACAACAAAATGCCATTAAAGATTTATTTGAAAAAACTTCAGGAACTATTACTGAGAAAAAGTTTATTAATTATTTAAAACAAACCAAAGAGTGGGATATGTATTCTGAAATTAATATAAAAGGTTACTCAGCTGATAAAAAGTTTGCAAATAATATGCAATCATATGTTGATTTTTTTGGAAAAAATGGAATATTTGATAACACAAATTATAATGAAGAAAACGCTGAAGAAATAATAGAATGGATTACTATTTTTAATGACAAAGAAATACTTGAAAGTAAAGTAAGAAATACATATCCAGATTTAACAGATAATCAAGTCACAAAAATTCTTAGAAAAAAATATAGTGGTTGGGGAGAACTATCTAAAAAATTATTAACTTTACCTTATTACAAAGATAAAGAAACAGAAGTTTATAAATCTATTATTGATTTAATGTTTGAAACAAAAGAAAATTTTATGCAAATTCTCAATAATGATGAGTATAAATTTCAAAATATGATTAAGGAAAATAACAAAATTAAAAATACAAAAAAACTTAATTACAAAGACACCGTTTCTGAACTAGCAACATCTCCTGCTGTTAAAAGAGGAATTTTCCAGTCTTTAAAAATCATAGAGGAAATTGTTGATTATATGGGATATGAGCCAGAGAGTGTTTCTATTGAAATGTCCAGAGGAGATGACAAAAAAGAAAGAAAACCAGACAGAAAAAAGTATTTAACTGAGTTATATAAAAAATCTAAAGATAGCATTGAAAACTACAATAAATTAAATAAACAATTAGGTGAAAAAGAAATAGATTCACAAAAATTATTTTTATACTTTATACAAGAAGGAAAATGTATGTACTGTGGTAAATCTTTAAATGTCGAAGATATGATTTCTTATGAAATAGATCACATAATACCTAGAACTCTAATTAAAGATGATTCAATTGACAATAAAGTATTAGTACACAAAGAGTGTAACCAAAATAAGGCAGCTAGTTTTGTACTGCCACCATATTATAGAAGTGAATATAATAAAAAGTGGTGGACTAGACTAAAAAATATTGGCTTGATGTCTAATAAAAAGTATAACAATTTAGTTCGTGAAAAATATTCCGAAGATGATATTAATGGATTTATTAATAGACAGTTAGTTGAAACAAGGCAAATTATAAAACATGTTGCTAATATTATAGAAAATTATTATGATACTAAAGTAATATATTTAAAAGCAAACTTGTCCCATAATTATAGAGAAAGATATGAATTATATAAATTTAGAGAACTAAACGATTATCATCACGCTCATGATGCTTATTTGGCAGCGGTACTTGGAGAATATAAAGAAAAATATATGAAGTACAATATAACTTATGATTTAGTAAGAACTTTAAATAATAAAATTAAGGAAAAAGGACAAGCAGAAAAACTTAAATATGGTTTCATTATTAATAGTTTGGATTCAGATGTAAGTTCAGTAATTGACGGACTTAATAAAAATAAAATAAATGAGGAAACTGGCGAAATAATATTTAGTCCTGACGCGTTTAATAAAACTATTGAAAACAATTTATATAGAAATGACATTTTAATAAGTTATAAAACTGAATATAATACAGGTGAATTTTATAACCAAACCATTTATGGAAAGGGAAAAGGAAATATTAGACTTAAAGATAATTTACCTACCGAGATATATGGTGGATATTCAGGCGTAAATGTATCATATTTCATGTTAGTTGAATATAAAGGAAAAAGAAAGATTATTGGTATTCCAATATTAATAGCAAAAAATAATAATGAAAAAGACCTGAATGATTATATTATAAATCAAATAAATTCCTCAGAATATAGAGTTTTAAAAAATAAAATTCCATATAATACTTTATTTGAATATAAAGGGCAACAAGTTTATATTAAAGGATATTCTAGTAAAAATAAAAACGGGGAAATTTCAAATGCAATTCAATTAAAAATAAGTAAAGAATTATACTTGAAATGGAAATATGCTTTAAATAGAATACTTAATAACAAAGAAAACAATTTAAATGAATCAGAATATAAAGAAAACTTAATTGAAATTCTAAATTATTTGTTACAGTTAAATGACTATTATCCATTATTTGATAATGAAATTATTCAAATTAAAAAATATGTAGAGGAAAATAATCAGAACTTGGGCATAAAAGATTTTGAGAAAATTATTAAACAATTGTTAATAGTATATAAGTGTTCTAGTGAAAATGCTAACTTAAAAGAGTTTGGATTAAAAGATAGAATTGGAAGATTAACAGGTAAAGTAATTTCTGAAGGTACAATTATATGTAAATCTATAACAGGAATAAGAGAGAAAAAATATGAGTTTTAGAACAGTGGTGATAACAAGACAATCTAAAATAAGTTATAAAAATAGATTTATGGTAGTTAAAAATGAAAGTGAAGAAAAATTAATTCATTTATCTGAAATAGATACAATAATAGTTGATTCTATAAATGTATCTATTTCAGCCTACCTTTTAAAAGAACTTTCTGATAATAAAATAAACATAATATTTTGCGATGATAAACATAATCCATTTGGAGAATTATCTTATTATTACTCAAGGCACAATTCAAGCAAAAAAATTAATAAACAAATTGCTTGGAAACAAAAAGACAAAGATGAATTATGGAAAAAGATTGTTACAAATAAAATTACAAATCAATCATTATTATTAAATAAAATTCATTCAGATAATTATAATTTATTATTAAGTTATGTTGATGAAGTAAAAACTGGAGACAAAACTAATAGAGAAGGACATGCAGCCAAGGTTTATTTTAATTCACTATATGGAATGGAATTTACCAGACATGATGCAGATCAAATTAATGCAGCCTTAAATTATGGATATTCAATTTTACTATCAACAATTAATAAAGAAGTAAAAATAAATGGATATTTGACACAGTTAGGTATTCACCATAAAAATGAATTTAACCAATTTAATTTGAGTTGTGACCTTATGGAACCTTTTAGAGTAATAGTAGACAATTTTGTTTATTATAACAAAAGTAGAAAACTTGATACAGATTATAAATATGATTTAGTAAATTTACTTAATTCTTATTTCAATTATAGTGGTAAAAAATATATACTAAAGGATATAATTAAAATGTTCGTTAAAAACACACTGGATTCAATTGAAAACGAAGACAGATATGAAGGATTTATATTTTATGAGGGATAGAATTATGAGAACAATAGTATTTTTTGATTTACCAAATATATACTTTGCAGATAAAAGAAATTATTTGTTATTTAGAAAATTTTTACTTAAAGAAGGATTTATAATGATGCAGGAATCAGTTTATTCAAAAATTGTTTTAAATTCACAGCAATCAACTCTTTTGTTAGAAAGAATAAGAAAACAAGCACCGAAAAAGGGGCTTATTCAAGTACTAACTATAACAGAAAAGCAATATTCTCAAATAGAATATATAATTGGGAAAAGCAAAACAAATATAATAAATGATGAAAATAGAATGGTGATTTTATGAAAATTAATGTTAATTATATTGATAATGAACTTATACTTGAAGATAATAAGATTTTGAATATAGAAATTTACAATAAAAAGTTTTTCTATAGATTTATAAAAGATTTAAATTTAATTGAAAACGGAAACAATTTAGAAGAAATA
>ENA-OQRC01001817-OQRC01001817.1-human-gut-metagenome-genome-assembly--contig:-NODE-1817-length-12962-cov-8.053614_pt1 | contig 12962 bp, 10 predicted proteins | sample MGYA00243236_ERZ505102 | MGnify/ENA primary metagenome ERZ505102 (study PRJEB26097, sample SAMN02712089) | human gut metagenome | biome: Gut microbiome | host: Homo sapiens | place: Denmark... | reverse complement strand
CGAGGGACTTATCTTCTATGGCAACGTGATTTTGCCCTTTATTGACCGTTTCCCGAAAGATACGGAACTCTACCGCGTAATGACGACCAAGCCCGGCGAGGTGTCGGCATGAGGATAGAAACGGATAAAATCTATTGCGGCGACAGCTTGCAGGTGCTTCAAACCTTGCCGGATAACTGTTTGGATTGTTGCGTAACGTCCCCGCCCTACTATGCTTTGCGCGATTACGGCACAGACGGGCAGATCGGGCGTGAAGCAACGCCGGAGGAATATGTTTCCCGCATTACGGCGGTTTTCCATGAGGTAAAGCGGGTGCTTACGCCGGAGGGTACTTGTTGGCTGAATATCGCGGACACTTATTGCGGCACAGGCAGCAAAGCCGACCACCAAGACCCGAAATACCCCAAAGGCAGGAACGGGCAGCAAGTGGCGGTAAACCACCGCGCCCCCGGCTGCAAGCCGAAAGACCTAATCGGTATTCCGTGGCTTGTAGCCCTCGCCTTGCGGGGCGACGGTTGGTATTTGCGCAGTTCTATCATTTGGCACAAAACAAACCCCATGCCGGAAAGCACGCGGGACAGGCCGACCCGCTGCTATGAATATGTGTTTCTGCTTACCAAGTCAAAGAAGTATTATTACGATTGGCAAGCAGTAGCCGAGCCGATAGCCCCCACAACGGCGGGGCGGCTGAAAAGCGGAGTTAGCAAAGGAAATAAGTATAACGTTACTGTTCCGGGGCAAAACCAACCGCAGAAAATCAACCGCCCCCGCGAAAAGGGCGCATACGCCGACGAGTTGATTTCTCCCGTCCGCAGCCGCCGCAACGTTTGGCAGATTAACAATGTCGGCTATCATGGCGGGCATTTCGCAGCGTTCCCGCCGAAACTTGCGGAAACGTGCATTTTGGCGGGCTGTCCCATCGGCGGGATTGTCCTTGACCCCTTTTTCGGCAGCGGCACGACGGGCATGGTAGCAAAACGGCTTAACCGCCGCTATATCGGCATTGAGTTAAACCCCGACTATTGCGAACTTGCAAAACAGCGGATTGGAGGTGATGAAGATTGAGCAAGGAACTGAAAGCCCCCGACAAGGTAACGCAAAAAATGACCCGCGACGGTGCGGTTGCGGAAAACCTCACGACGGGCGAAACGTCCAGTATCAGCGAAAGGCCGCAGGAAGAAAACTATTCAGCCCCCGCAGGGGTGGCAGCGGAAAAGGTTGTGCAGCATATCGGCGCAGAGATTGAGCGACACGCAGCAAAAGGCGCGGAGAAAAAAGCCCTTGACGCGACGCAGCCTAAAACCCATTCTTCCCGCTTGCAGTTTTCCGAAGCGGAACGGGCAACGCCGGAACTTCAAAAAGCGATCAAGAAATCGGATAAGGCGGCAGACTGTTTAGACGCAGCGCGGGCGGCTATCCCCAAGCAGACCAAAATCAAGAAAGAGCGCGTTTTTGACGAAGCGAAAGGCAAGGCAAAGACGCGCCTTTCCTTTGAAAAGACGGATAAGCCCCCAAACGGCAAGTTGCGGCATAACCCCTTATCCCGTCCGGCACAGGAGTTAAACAGTACCGTACATGGGAAAATCTACGAGGTAGAGAAAGAAAACGTCGGTGTGGAAAGCGGGCACCGGGTAGAACTTGCCGGAGAGAAAGCGGGCGGCATGGCGGCGCGGGCAGTTAAGGGCGGCATACGCCGCCATAAGCTGAAACCCTACCGGGCAGCGGCGGCAGCGGAAAAACAAGCGGTAAAGGCAAACGCAGATTTTCTCTATCAAAAGGCGTTGCACGATAACCCCGCGCTTGCGCACTCCAACCCCATTTCCCGTTTTTGGCAGAAGCAGCGCATTAAAAAGCAGTATGCAAAAACGCTGAAAGCGGGCGGCAAAGCGAAAAAAACCGCTGAAGCCACCGCAAAGGCGGCGAAGAAAACCGCGCAGGAAACCAAACGGGCGACGTTCTTTGTTGTCCGGCATTGGAAAGGCTGCTTGATTGTGGGCGGGATTGCCTTTATCGTGCTGCTGCTTTTCGGCGGGCTGTCCTCTTGCTCCCTCTTTGGCGGCAACAGCGGCAGCGGCTTGATTGCGTCGTCCTATCTCTCCGAGGACGCGGATATAACGGGCGCGGAAAGCGCGTATGCCGCTATGGAAGCCGAGTTACAAGATATGCTGGACAATATCGAAAGCGAATACCCCGGCTATGACGAATACCGGGTAAACGCGGACGAGATCGAGCATGACCCCTATGTGCTAATTTCTATCCTTTCCGCGTGGCATGAGGGCGTGTTTACACTCGATGAAGTGCAAAGCACCCTTGAAATGCTCTTTGAGAAACAGTATATCTTGACGGTCGAGGAAGAAGTACAGGTACGCTACCGCACCGAAACAAGGACGGACAGCGAGGGCAACCCCTATACGGTTGAAGTCCCCTATAACTATTACATTCTTCATGTGGATTTGGAAAACTTCAACCTCTCCCATGTCCCCGTTTACATCATGGGCGAAGAACAGCTATCCATGTACGCTATGTATATGTCGTCGCTGGGAAACAGACCCGACCTTTTCCCGCAATCCGGCTATGTGTCTAAATACTATGAAAACCCGCCCGCCGATTATGAAGTACCCGCCGCGCTGCTGGGTTCCGATGAAAAGTTTGCGCGGCTCATGGAGGAAGCAGATAAATACGTCGGTTTTCCCTATGTGTGGGGCGGCAGCACCCCGGAAACCTCTTTTGATTGCAGCGGCTTTGTGAGTTATGTGTTGACGAACAGCGGCCTATACAATACGGGCAGACTTGGGGCGCAAGGGCTTTACAACATCTCAACCCCTGTTTCTAACCCGCAGCCGGGGGATTTGGTGTTCTTTACGGGTACATACGACACCCCCGGCGTTTCCCATGTGGGGATTTATGTGGGCGAGGACGGGGACGGAAGCCCCGTCATGCTGCATTGTGGCGACCCTATCCAGTATTCAAAGCTGGACACCAGCTATTGGCAATCCCACTTTTACGCCTACGGGCGGTTAAATTACAATTAAAAGGAGTTGAAAAATGAATATTGTATCTTTTGGCGGCGGCACGAATAGTGCCGCCTTACTTATTGGCCTATACAAGCACAAAATCCCGATTGACCTTATCACCTTTGCCGATACGGGCGCGGAACACCCGCATACCTATCAATTTATCGAGATAATCAATCAATGGCTTGCGGAACACGGTATGCCGCAGATTACCGTTGTGCAGTATGTTGACCGCTACGGCAACCGCCTATCTCTTGAAACCGAGTGCTTGCGCTCTCATACGCTCCCGTCGATTGCCTACGGGCATAAGCGTTGTTCGCAGAAACACAAAATCGCACCGCAGGAAAAGTTTTGCAACCACTATGCGCCTTGCCGCGAAGTATGGCAGCGCGGCGAGAAAGTCAACCGCTATATCGGCTATGACGCGGGAGAAGTGAAACGGTATGAACATTCCCGCAAGTACAACGAAGCCGACAAAAAATATCATAACCGCTACCCCCTCATTGAAGAATGGGGCTGGAACAGGGACGATTGTATCCGGGAAATCAAAGCGGCAGGATTGCCGCAGCCGGGTAAATCGTCCTGTTTCTTTTGTCCGAGCATGAAGAAACAAGAGATTTTATATCTCAAAGAACACTATCCCGATCTATTTAACCGGGCGGCGACTTTGGAAGAAAACGCTATGCCCTATCTTAAAACCGTTAAGGGATTGGGGCGCAGCTATTCATGGAAAGAACAGTTTGGAAAGGAGTAAATGACTATGGCGAACACGAAACTTGACCGTATCGAAAGGGATATTGAGAAAACGAGGGCAAAAATCCTTGAACAGCAAAAGAAGCTGAAAGACCTTGAAGCGCAGAAAGTCGAGGAAGAAAACGCGCAGATCGTGCAAATGGTAAAGGCGGTACACCTTGACGGGACGCAGCTTGCCGCGTTCCTCTCCGCTTACGCCAGCGGCGAAATCACCTTGCCGCAGCCGGAAGCCACTTACCCCGCCGAACAGGAGGACAACGACAATGAAGAATAAAAAGATAATCCGAAAGTTTACCGTATTGCTTGCCGCACTGGTTATCATGTGCGGCTTTTCTGTTACCGCTTATGCGGGCGGTGGCGATGAAAGCGACGACACGCCTACCCCCGTAACCGAGGAAACCCCCGCGCCGGAAACCGAGCCGGAAGAAACGACGGGCGGCTATGAGCCGCAGCCCCTTACCCCGGACGGGAATATGTCCCTTGTGGACGATATAACGGGTGAAGCGTCCGGCGACAAGCAGTTTATCACCGTCGTTACCAAAAGTGGCAACTATTTTTACATCATCATTGACCGCGCCGAGGACGGGGAAAATACCGTCCATTTCCTTAACCAAGTGGACGAAGCGGATTTAACCGCCCTTATGGAGGACGGGCAGACCGAAGCCCCCGTTTGTAGCTGCACCGATAAATGCGTTGCCGGAAGCGTCAACACCGCTTGCCCGGTTTGCAGCGTCAACATGAGCGAGTGCGCGGGTGTGGAAGCCGAGCCGGAGCCGGAAGAAACCGAGCAGCCGCCGGAAGAAGAAAAAGGCGGCGGCATGGGTATTCTGCTTGTCGTGCTGCTTGTTGCCGCAGCGGGCGGCGGCGCGTTCTACTACTTTAAGATTTTGAAGCCCAAAAAGGACGCGGCGAAAGGCAGCAGCAGCCTTGACGACCTTGATTTTGACGAGGACGACGAGGAAACGGAAGTAGTCGAAACCGAACAGACCGAGCAGGAGGACGATAATCTATGAAACTTGTAATTGCAGAAAAACCGAGCGTCGGGGCGGCGATTGCCGCCGTTATGGGCGCGAATGAAAAGCGCAGCGGATATTTTGAGGGCGGCGGCTACCTTGTGTCGTGGTGTATCGGGCATTTGATTAGCCTTGCAGACGCGGCGACCTACAATGAACAATTCCGTAAATGGAAGTACGACGATCTTCCCATTGTCCCGCAGGAGTGGCAGTTTATTGTTGCCAGCGGCAAGGAGCAGCAGTTTTCCATTCTCAAAGACCTTATGCACCGCAGCGACGTTACCGAGATTATCAATGCTTGCGACAGCGGGCGCGAGGGGGAACTCATTTTCCGCTTTGTCTATGAACAGGCGAATTGCAAAAAGCCCTTTTCCCGCCTTTGGATTAGCAGCATGGAAGCAAGTGCAATCCGCGAGGGCTTTTCAAATCTCAAAGACGGGCGCGGCTATGACAACCTCTATCAATCCGCGCTTTGCAGAGCAAAGGCCGATTGGCTCATTGGCATTAACGCGACCCGCCTTTTCTCTATCCTCTACCATAAAACATTGAATGTCGGCAGAGTGCAAACGCCCACCCTTGCTATGCTGGTAAACCGCGACTATGCAATCAGCAGCTTTAAGAAAGAGAAATATCATGTCGTCCGGCTGGACGTTGGCGGCGTTGCCGCCCTTTCCGAAAGGCAGGACGACGAAGCGGCGGCGCGGCAGATGAAAGCGGCTTGCGAGAAATCGCAGGCCGTTTGTACTTCCCTTAAAAAAGAGAAAAAGACCGCAGCCCCGCCGAAACTGTTTGACCTCACCGCCTTGCAGCGGGAAGCAAACCGTTTGTATGGGTTTACGGCGAAACAGACCCTTGACTATGCGCAAGCCCTTTATGAAAAACGGCTTTTGACCTATCCCCGCACCGACAGCAAATATATCACTTCCGATATGGAGGGCAGCACAAAGGAACTTATCACCGGCCTTTGCGCTGCTCTCCCCTTTATGCAGGGCGTGAAGCTGCAAGCCGACCTTGCGAGGATTTGCGACAACAGCAAAGTAACCGACCATCACGCCATTTTGCCGACAGCGGAGTTTGTGAAAACGGGCTTTTCTTCCCTTGCCGAAAGTGAGAAAAAGCTAATGACCCTTGTGTGCGCAAAACTGCTTTGCGCCGTTGCCGCGCCCTATGAGTATGAAGCGGTTACGGCGGTTTTCACTTGCGGCGGCTATACCTTTACCGCAAAGGGCAGGACGACGCTTTGCGAGGGTTGGCGCGAGATTGAAAGACTATCCCGCGCCGCGTCCGGGGAACAGGACGAGGACGCAGAGCCGGAAGCGGTTTTACCCCCGCTTGCCGAGGGGCAGACCTTTGACAATCCGGCAGCGGAGATCTCCGAACGTTACACGCAGCCCCCAAAGGCATTTACCGAAGATACGTTACTTTCGGCTATGGAGAGTGCGGGAAAGGAGGACACGCCGGAGGACGCGGAGCGCAAAGGGTTAGGCACCACCGCGACGCGGGCGGGTATCATTGAAAAACTCATTAGCGCGGGCTTTGCCGAGCGCAAGGGCAAAAAGCTAATCCCCACAAAGGACGGGTATAACCTTGTCGCTATTCTGCCCGACAGCCTTACGTCCCCGCAGCTTACGGCAGAATGGGAAACGCGCCTTACCGGGATTGCAAAGGGCAGCGACAGCCCCGCCGACTTCATGCGCGGGATTGAGGAAATGACAGCGGGGCTTGTCAAGACCTATTCCGCGATTTCCGAGGATAAAGCGAAGCTGTTTACCCCGCAGCGGGAAGCAATCGGCACTTGCCCCCGTTGCGGCGCGGCGGTTTACGAGGGCAAGAAAAACTTTTACTGCTCCGACAGGGCTTGCAGCTTTGTGATGTGGAAGAATGACCGCTTTTTTGAGCAGCGCAAAAAGGCTTTCACAAAGGCGATTGCCGCCGCCCTTTTGAAAGACGGAAAGGTAAAAATCAAAGGTATGTACTCGACCAAGACGGGAAAGACCTTTGACGGAGTTGTGCTGCTTGCCGACACAGGCGGCAAGTATGTAAACTTCCGCGTCGAGCAGAACCGAAAATGATAAGGCTTGATGAAAAGCAATACCGCGCCGTAAAGAAAATGACCCGCGCCGCTTGTGCAAACAACGATTGCGGGAATTGTCTGCTGCTGGACGACGGGGAAACTTGCGTTTGTGTGCAGAGTATCAGCTATTCGCTGCTATGCCGCTATTTCCGCGAAGCGGTATTACCCGCCGACAGGCAGCTTTGCGAACAGATCACCCGCAGCGGGGAAACCGATTTGAAGCGTTGCGCGGTATGCGGCAGCACGTTTGCGGCGGGCAGCAACCGGGCGAAATACTGCCCCGATTGCGCGGCAAAGATACGCCGCAGACAGAAAGCCCAAAGCGAGAGAAACAGGCGTTTACGGATAAAAACAACTACATAGCAAGCACAGCAAACGAGTACCCGTTTGCGAGAAATGCCCGCGCTTCCCATAGAGAGCGCGGGCATTTTGCTTGTTGGGATAGTCCCAAACCCTTATATGACCGAGAAAGGACGTGATGAAAGAATATGCCGTATTCCTCATACGACCATGACAAATTAGAAGCCGCCGAAACCATGCGGATAGAACGCCGGATATATTTTGAAGCAAAGGACAGGGAGATTGCCCCTTATGCTTCCTTGCCGATTGCGCAGCTACTTTCCATGCGCAGCGAAAGCGCGGCGGCAGAACAGGCGATTTTTGACGACCTTAAAGAACGCGCCGCCGCATGGGAAGAACAGGCGGGAAGAACGCTTTTGCTGGATAAAACACTTGAATATGTGAGAACGCCGCACGTCCAGCACACCGCTAACGAGTGGCAGACCACCGAGCATAACCGCCATATTCGCAGCAATCGGGTATATCAGATGAATTACTACATTTACGAGAATACCCGCTACGACAAAGAAGCGCAGAAATCTATCCCGTATTCATGGACGCTTACATGGAGCGTGCGCACCAACAGCCCAAGCAGAACCCAAGCGAAGATTGCCGGACAAGATAGAAAGGTTTTCACCGACAAGGCAGCTATGGAAAAGTATCTGAATGGGCGTATCAAAGCGTATGACCGCTTGTTTACGGAAATCTCCCCGCCTATCCCGCAGGAGTACGCCGACTATTTCAAAGTAAACGGTATGCTCATGCCGGACTACACCATAGAGGGCGAAGAACCCCCGCAGCAGCAACAGGCGGCAGCTATCCCCGAAAATACCGGGCAGGAAAAGGAGCGTGAACACATGAGCGAACAGTTTTCTATTATGATAGGCAACCGCAGCCGCTTTGACGCGGGCGACCCCGGCGGCTATTGGTTGGATATGCCCGCCACAAAGGAGCAGTTGCACGAAGCTATGCGGAACGTCGGCATTACCGCCGACAACCCGCAGGATTTTTCCATTCGCGGCTATTCCGACGACCCGGAGAAACATATTGCCTTGCCTTATGAAATGGTATGCGCCGCCGACGTGGACGAACTCAATTTTCTTGCGGCGCGGCTCGAACAGCTTGACCCCGCCGAGGTTGGCAAGCTGAACGCAGCTTTGCAGCAGAAAAACGGGCTTGCAAATATTGGACAGGTAATTGACTTCACCTACAACGTGGATTTTTACGTCCATATCCCCGAAGTACATAACTACCACGATTTGGGCGACTATTACTTAAATCAATCCGGCATGGTACAAATGCCCGAAGAATGGAAAGGCGGCATTGACCTTTCTACTTTTGGCAGGAACGCTGCCGCGCAGGAAAAAGGCGCGTTTACCGAGTACGGCTATATCGTGGAAAGCGGCGACGAGTGGGAACGGCAGTTTGAGGGGCGCGAAGTGCCGGAAGAATACCGCATTATGAGTTACCCGCAGCCGGAGCGCGGCGAACAGGACAAAGCCTATATGGACGCAGCCGAAACGCAGCAAGCAGACGCACAGGCCGCAGAGCCGCAGCAGCCCCGCCCCGTCGTCCCCATTATCCTTACTTCCGAAAAGCCCGCCGAAAAGGTAAAGGAGATCACCGCGCGTTTGGAACAGGGCGTACAGGCGATTTTTGACAGCGACCGCTACAAAGAGTTTCTAACCGCTATGTCAAAGTTCCATGATTATAGTTTGAATAACACTATCCTAATTGCTATGCAGGGCGGCAATTTGGTAATGGGCTTCCGTCAATGGGAAAAGGAGTTTGACCGCCATGTAAAGAAAGGCGAGAAAGGCATTAAAATCTTTGCCCCCGCGCCCTACAAGGTGAAAAAGCTGGTTGATAAAATCGACCCCGAAACGAGAAAGCCCATGCTTGACCGCGAGGGAAAAGTGGTAAAGGAAGAAAAGGAAATCACCGTCCCCGCCTTTAAGGTTATAACCGTCTTTGATATTTCGCAGACCGAGGGCAAGGAGTTTCCCGACCTTTCCGTTAAACCGCTGCTTGCCGATGTGGAGCAGTACGAGGATTTTTTCGCCGCCCTTGAAAAAGCGTCCCCCGTCCCGATTGCATTTGAGCAGATCACAAACGGCGCAAATGGGTATTTCAGTTTGACCGACAAGCGTATTGCAATCAAAGAGGGCGTGAGTGAATTACAGGCGGTAAAGACCGCCATTCACGAAATCGCCCATGCGAAGCTGCACGACGTAGACTTAAACGCCCCGCCGGAGCAGCAAAACCGCGTTGACCGCCATACCTGCGAGGTAGAAGCGGAAAGCGTCGCTTATACGGTTTGCCAGCATTTCGGCCTTGATACTTCCGATTACTCTTTCGGCTATGTGGCTGGTTGGAGCAGCGGCAAGGAAATGACCGAGTTAAAAGCGTCCCTTGAAACAATACAGACCACCGCAAAGGAACTCATTACCGAGATTGAGGGGCATTTTACCGAGTTGCAGCAGCAGCGGCAAGCCGAGCAGGAGCAGGGCGATACCTTTTCCATTTATCAGTTAAAGCGCGGGGACGAAACAAGGGACTTGCGCTTTGAGCCTTATGACCGTCTGCAAGCGGCTGGACTTACCATTGACCGGGTAAATTATGAACTCGTCTATACTGCACCGCTTACAAAGGATATGACGCTGGGCGACATTTGGGAAAGGTTTAATATCGACCACCCCGCCGACTTTAAGGGGCATAGCCTTTCCGTTTCCGACATTGTTGTGCTTCATCAGAACGACGAGGACACCGCCCACTATGTAGACAGTATCGGTTTTCAGCAAGTGCCGGAGTTTTTGCAGGAGCAGCAGACCCCCGTATTTGACAAGCTGCCGCCCGAACAGCAGCAAGCCTTGTCCGACACCGTACAAGACACTTTGCAAATGCTGGTTGACGCAGACAAGCGGATTTATGGCGACGTTACGGGCAAGACCCTTGAAGCAATCGCGGCGCAAGGATATTCCTACAAGGACGGGCAGCTTGAAAAGCAGCAGCCGGAAGCGACCCCCGACAGCCTTTTGACGGGTGAAACCGTTAGAACGCCGAGGGGCAATTTTCATATTACCGATATGAGCCGTGAACAGATCGAAGCGGCGGGATTTGGTTTTCACCATGCGTCGGAGGACGGGAAGTATCTCATTATGGGGAATGGCACACAGGCTTATGCCATAGCCGCCGAGCAGCCGCAGCGGGATAATCCCTTAAAGCACGTCGAGGACACCATAGAGCAGAACGACAACAATTTTGACGGGCTTATCAACAATACGCCGCAAACGCCCACCGTTGCAGATTTTGAGCAGCGGGCAAAGGCGGGGGAAGCGATTTCCGTTACCGACCTTGCAAAAGCGGTAAAAGCCGAGAAACGGGAACAGCCGCAGAAAAAACCGTCCATTTTGAAGAAGCTGGACGAATACAAGAAACAGGCGGCGCAGCAGCCGAAAGATAAACAGAAAGAGCATAAAAAGGATTTGGAGGTTTGATAGCATGAATACCCGCTTTACCATTGAGGAAGAAAACATTGTTGCGATCTACGCCGAGGACAGCCGGGAAACAACGCTTGAAAATATCCTTGCCGCCATGCCCTACATGGACGAGGATATGCGCCAGCTTGCCGCCGCAGCGGTGAACAAGCTGCAAGCCATGACGGACAGCGAGTTTTCCGAAAGGGAGTTTATCTTGACCGACGAGGAATAGCCCATAGAGAACAGGGGCGCGGTTGCCGATTTCCGGCACCGCGCCCCTGTTCTTTTTTTGTCCTTGCGTGGACAATTAGAAAGCCGTTTTTGCGGGTTTGAATATACTTTATCGTCTATGTCGTTTTCATGCGCTGGAAGCCGCAGAAACACAGGCGTTTTCAGCCCTTAACATTCCACTTGCCACCCCATGTTTTGCGCCTTATCGCTCCTGCTCCCGCGCCCTGCTTTGGGACGGGTAAAGAATACTATCGACGTTCTTTTTGACAACGCCGTATTCCTGCATTTGCTTCTTGGCTTGCCGATAATCTTCATACAATTTGGTTTTCCTGTCGTTTAAGCTGCTATACTCCTTGCGCAGCGCGGCGAGATCGGGCAGCTTCTTTATCTGCATTTCCTTTAATGCCCTTGCCGCAGCTTCAAACAGGATAATTTCGCTTTCATGCCCCCGCAGATACTTTTCCTTGTCCGGCGATTTTCGGTATTCATCGTAAATCGGTTTTAACTGTCGGTATGTGGTGGTGTGCTTGATAAGCAGCGACAAATCAGACATACGCTGTTCCACTTCCTTAACCGCCTTTGCCGCCGCGTCATGAGCGGTCATAATATCGGCTATCTTGCTTTCAAGTTCGCTATAATACTCAATCTTGTTTTCGGTTAGGAAGTTCATGCTTTTAGCAGCCTGTTTCAGATTATGGATTTTTGCCCACCGTTCATAGCCCGCCGACTGTTGGGCTTTGATACTGTTTTCAAGATCGACGACAAGCCGGATTTTCTTATCTTCCCGCAGCGTTTTTGTTTTGGCAACATACACGCCCTTGATACGCTCCTTTATCGCTTCTTCCGTATAGGCCGCGCCGAGCGTCTTTGTGCGGGTAAACCGTTCCTGTCCGGCAGCGCGAAAGGAAATGTATTTGCCCTGTTTGATTTCATACCCCATTTCCTGCAAGCGGCGCAGCAGTTCGTCAAAATCTTTCACTTGGGGAATGAGAGTATCTATCGCCGTTTTCAGCTTTGCTTTGTAGCTTGTCCCTTGCTTTTCGGCGGTGTATTCTGCATGGCTTTTTCCCTTGTCCTGTCCCGGTACGACGACGGATAGCCCATGCTCTTTACATATCCTGTCGCTGGTGCGCCGGATAAAGTGATAGCTTTGCTTGTTGGAATGGTACTTTTTGTAGTCAACGAAGCTAACCGCGTTGAAAATCAAGTGATTATGCAGATGGTCTTTATCGACGTGAGTTGTCAAAACAAACTCATACTTGCCGCCTAATACCGCCCCGGCAAGTTCCATGCCGATTTTGTGCGCTTCTTCCGGTGTGGTTTCTCCCACCGCAAAGGATTGTATCAAGTGCCGCCCTAAATGTGTGCCGCGATCTCCGGCAGCTTCCCGCGTCCATGCAAACTCAATATCGGCGGTTTCCAGCCCGCAGCCGAAAGAGGACGCAAGCAGCTTCCCGTCTGTCTTTTCGGGATTTAAGATATAGTCTATCGCAGCCTTTAAGGTTGATTTAATAGGGTGCGTCTTTGTAACCGCCATATCTCGTCCACCGCCTTTTTAATGTCCTCTATATCCTGCCTGTAAACCGTCCCCGTCGCATTGGCGCGTTTTGCAATTTGGTTGATGTTCCGGCTCACCGCTTGCAGTTCCCGGATATATGCTTTTGTGTCGCTTCGGTCAACGACAAGAATATACCCGTCTATCGCCATTTTACGGAAGTATGCCCCATACTGCTTTATGGGAAGCTGCTTCATCTTCTCGTCGATCAGCCGCTTTTCTTCTTCCGTAACGTAAAACTTCATCTGTATATTTCTCTTTCGGTTTTCCATTTCCGCACCGCCTTTCGGTATAAGGGTTTGGGATTATCCCAACAAGCATTTTCCGCAAACGGGTACTCGTTTGCTGTGCTTGCTATCTACTCCATACCCCCACCGAAAGGCGGTATTTGTTGCGCGTTCCTTTGATTTTGGACGCAAAAAAAGATTGCAGCCGCCATGCGCTGCAATCTCCCGATTTCTCATATTGTGAGGTTAATCCTCTGCTTTTTCGACTTCCGTTATC
>ENA-OQRC01001803-OQRC01001803.1-human-gut-metagenome-genome-assembly--contig:-NODE-1803-length-13046-cov-6.555846_pt1 | contig 13046 bp, 15 predicted proteins | sample MGYA00243236_ERZ505102 | MGnify/ENA primary metagenome ERZ505102 (study PRJEB26097, sample SAMN02712089) | human gut metagenome | biome: Gut microbiome | host: Homo sapiens | place: Denmark... | reverse complement strand
GCGGTCAACGGATCCGCGGCGGGAAAGTCCGGCACGTTGATGTACATGGCGGCCACCCCCAGCAGGCCGCCAAGGGCGCCGCAGATGGACGGCAGCCATTTGTTGGCCAGCGGGGTCTGCTTGACAGCCGTTGCGGCAAGGTAGCAGATAACGGTGATGCAGGCAACGGATGCGATACCAAAAGATGCAATATCCATGATGGTTTCCTCCTATGTGTGTTGGTCAATCGTTCTTAATCTGTAAGGCTTTGGCGCGGTTGTACAGCTCTGTACCCGTGCCGTTGCCGCCCAGCGCATGGTAGCTGCGGTAGAGATATTCCAGGTTTCGCAGGCCGTCCGTGTCAATGCTGCCCTGCGCAATGTAGCGGGAGCACTCGGCGTACAGGCGATCGTGTAGGATAGCAAGCAGTCCGGCCTTGATGGCTTTGCGTTCCTCTTCCTGTTCCTTCACCCGCTTGGCCAGGCGACGGTAGCCTGCCAGCAGTGCGGCGCAGATCAGGCCGAAGAGCCACTGCACCCAGTATCTGATGATCCAGTCCAGCACGGTCAGCCCTCCACATACTCGGCCTTGTACAGCCCTGCATCAATCAGCTGCAGCTCTGCGCACTTGCGCATGATGTACCAGGCGTCGCCGCTGGATACCGGCCCAACGTCCAGCATCCACTGGTTGCCACCCACGCAGGTTTCGCGGTAGAGACCGGCTGCAATCAGCCCCAGCCCCTCACACAGGGCGCGGATGGTTGCGCGGTCGCCGCTGGAGATACGGCCAATAGTAATCCGCTGCTTGTCCAGCTTGTTGGGGGTGGTGTCCTCCGGGGTGGGCACGGTGTGGCCCTGCAGGCCCGCCTGGATCATCAGCTGCTCATAGTCCTTGTAGACCCGGTTGCAGTCCAGGCTGGTGCCGTAGCCGGGAATGCCCAGCGCATTGCGGCTGCTGTACTGCCACATGCCGTAGGGCAGGGGACAGGTGCACTTGCTGCTGTACTGCGCTACCCAAATATCATATTTGGACAGGAACTTGTGGTCCAACCGATTGCGGATAAAATTGCAGCTAGCATACAGGATGCCGTAATACCCTGCGGCCTCAATCTCCGACAAAAAGGCCTGTACAAGTGCCGTGCGCTGCGCGTTGGTCAGGCGCAGGATGCACGGCTCGTACTCGATATCATACGCCACCGGCAGGCACAGGTGCTTGCCCTTAATCGCGGCCAGGCAGCAGCGGGCCTCCTGGCGTGCCTCCGCCGGGGTGCTGGCATAGCTGTACCAGTACACGCCGTACTGGATGCCCAGGCGGGCACACTCAGCTGCGTTGCGCTCAAACTGCGGGTCAACCTGACTGCTGTAACGGCCATACCCGGCGCGCAGCATGGCGTGGCGGATGCCCTTGCTGTAGGCTGCCTGCCAATCAAATTTGTTTTGGTGTTTCGATACGTCGATTGCATAATACATGCGCTTCACTTCCTCTGTGTGTTGTATGCTGCTGTAACTGCCCAGCTTGACCGCACTGCTGGCCGTGCTGAAATCAGCATCCAGCGCACTTCAAAATGCAGGTGTGCTCCATAGCAGTTGCCGGTATCGCCGCTGTAGCCGATCAGCTGGCCTTCCTGCACCTGCTGCCCCTGCGCCACGCAAAGCTGGCTCAAATGGGCGTACAGCGTTTCCAACGTGCCGTACTTGTAGGTCGTGTGGCGCAGCTTAATCATGTTGCCATAGCTGTTGGTGTCGCCCTGGGTGCGCTTGCCATTCCAGTGGTACGCGATTGCAACCGTGCCACCCTCTGCGGCGTATACCGGCGTGCCTACCGCCGCGCGGAAATCCAGCGCCCGGTGCAGGCTGCCATCATTGTAGAGCCAGCCCGCGGTGATGATGTGCTGGGCCAGGGGCCAGTGAAGCAGAACGTCTTCGTTTGAAAGTCTCATGATTTGTTGTCCTTATTTTGTCCTCTTCCATATCCATACCGATAAATAAGGCGGCATGTTGTTGTGGGCTGCCCCGGAACCGCCGGAGGCGACTGTTACGGTTTTGGATTCCCAGTTCGGAATACCCCAGCCACTTGATTGCGTTTGGACATACGCATCCGCAGAGCTTCCGGTTTTGGAGCGTATTACGTTGCTTCCGTTGGCCACAGACAGCGAATAATCCGGTAGCTCGCTTTGTGTAAGCTTATGGGTGAATTCGCCCCCAGTGCTACCTGCGGGATAACTGCTGGAAGCAGCAAACAGGAAAGTATCAGATATTCTTTCCCACGTGCCACCAAATAGATTTGCCGGGCTTGTACTGTTTACGCTCATGTAAATGCTGCCAATCGGCCAGGCCGCAAGTTTTGCTTCCGCGATGGCCGCCTTTACCGCCGCCGGCGTTGCCGCAACACCACCATTGGTCGAACTCGTTGAACTGGTCGAATCGCTCAGCTTCACGCCGCCCGCGGTCGAAGCATTACCTGTCGGCAGTGTGTACTTGGTGTCGGTTGTTGGCGGTGTGTACCCCAAAGCACTTGTCACGTTAGTCTTACTAATGCTGATCGTGCCGCTGTTCACTGTAATATTGCTGCCAATCTTTACGCCACCCAGGGTTGAACTGGTAGCGGCAGGCAGCGTATGGGTACCGGAGGAGGCCGGTGTCATATAGATCTGGTTGCTGTTCAGCGTTCCTTCACTCTTAGCATTATCATACTGGGCTTGCGTCAGGTAGTTGATCACCAGGCTGTCCAGCTTTGTATCAGTGGCCATAATCATATACCTCTCGTTACAATCGCGCTGATTGCGGATAGTCCACTCGGCAGCCCAGTCAGTTTTCCGTTGCTGATGCTTAGGCTCAGGTTGGTGCTGCTTGGGCCGCCGTATATGGCGCTCTTGTGGTACTTGTCGCCCTCAAACGCGACCAGGCTCGTAGTCTGCCCGCCCCAGCCGCCGGAACTGGTTATGGTGCCATAGCCCCAAATCTTAATGGTTCCGCTGGCGGTCTTAAAACTCACGCTGGGGTTGGTGTCCGTAATGGCATAAGCCTCCACATTGTTATTGCCATTGCCGCCGGAACTCCCGCCGCCGGCATAAGTTCCTGTCACACCAAAAATGTTCACACCGCTCTTAATGTTCCCGGCCACCAGGTTTGCATCGCCCTTGATTGTCTGTGTCCCGCTCAGGTATTGCCCAGATGCAATGCTCTGGTCGGTTGTCTTCGGGATGTAAGTTGCTGCGCTTTTTTTGGTCACATCACTGCCAATATAAGTGCTCGATATCGCATTCACGGTCACTTTGCTCAGTCCGTCATATCCGCTGTCCGGGCTTACCGTCTGGGTGCTCTCGCTGGGCGTAACCGTTTTGGTCTGCAAGTTTGGTGTGTTTCCGCCACTGCTGCTCCCGGCATAACTGCCTGTCACATTAAAAATCTTTACACCGCTCTTAATATTGGCCGCAGTCAAATTGCTGTCACCCTTAATCGTCTGGGTTCCATTCAAATACTGGCCGGATGCAATGCTCTGGTCACTCGTTCCCGGCGTATAAGTCGCAGCACTTTTTTTCGTCACGCCGCTTCCCACATAAGTTTTTGATACTGCATTCACTGTAACCTGGCTCAAACCATCATAGCCATTGTCGGCCTTAACCGTCTGTGCGCTCTCACTGGGGCTTACGGTCTTGCTCTGCAAACTCGCCCCACTTGCACCACCCGTCACAAAGCCGCCCTGCATATCAACGGCATTGCTGCCTAAATACACACCCATGCAGCTGTCACCACCTTCTGAGCGTAACGCTTGTCGCGCCAACGCTGGCTGCCGTTATGTCAATGGTTTTTGCGCTGCTGCCGTCCCATGCGCCCTGACTGGTTCCGTTCAGTTTGATGGTCAGGCTGTTATTTAGTTTTTCGGCGCTCGTTGCGGAGCCGCCTGCGTTGCTGGAACCGGCATAGTTTGTGGTTCCGGTGACTTTGGCCCCTGTGGCACTGTGGGCAATTACCCCTTTCGGCAGGTCGGCAGCCCGCACCGTATCGCCGGTCAGGTCGAGGACAACTTCATCATTGATAACAACCTTGTTGACCGCCATGCTCAGCCTCCGATCGTCAACGTCTGGCCGCCAGCCGCATTATCAACGTATGTGGCCGGGATCGCCTGCACAGTAACTTGAGACAGGCAGTTATACGCTTTGTCGGGCAGCACAACCTGCTGCTCAAAGGTCGGCGTAACGCTCTTGGCCTGCGGCTTCATACCTTCGCTGCCGCTCATAGAGCCTTTCACGCCCAGGACCGTAACGCCCTCGCGGATATTTGCGGGCACCAGCTTGGCCTGTTCGGTCGCTGCGATAGTCACTCCGCCCGCGCCATCGTGAAAGCCCATGGGGATGGTGTATTTACCAGAAACGGTGCTGATTTCACCGTTGACTTCGCCATTGTTGGGCATCGTGCCGGTCATTTTAGCGCCACGCGCGTAGAATGTTTTCCCGTTCAAAACCTCCGCCACAGCTGCGGTGGCATCGCTGGTATCCGCGTCTTTCGTGCTGGTACCGGTAATAGGGGCGCCGGACTTGTCGTGCGCCGTGATACCTTTGGCCAGCTTGTCCGGGGTTACAGTGTCTGCGGTAAGGTCCAGCTTAGTCTCCTTGCCAATAACCACCTTGTTCACATATTTATTGGGCATTGTAGTACTCCTCTCCTATAATCAGTGTGTAGCCACTGGAATCGTTGGCTACCTCGTACTGAGGTATCTTCTTGATTGTTAGGTCCTGCTGCATTAGTCGCTTTGCGGTGGGCAAAACCTGCGCCGAGAACAACGGCGTGATGTCATACGGCCCGCTGTACTCCGGCGCACCCACCACTGTGGTGCCGGTCACGTCCACCCGCACGGATGCCGCCCCGGCAATGCGCACTGATACGGCGCTCTGTTGGGCCACTCGCACCTGGATCATGCACCATCAACCTCCTGGAATAAGGTCGGGCTCATTTTGAGCGTCAAAATCTCCGTCTGCGGCTGGTCAGTGCTGTCCCGCAACGTGATGCGGGTGTCCATGTACAATGCTTCGCCGCCCAGGAATTTGTACGTTTCTTCCCGCGTCCAGGGGATAAGGATGATGTTCTGTCCTTCCTGCCGGGTGCAGTCATCCGGCCAGACGTTGGATTTAATGGCCGGGAAGCCTTTGCAGCTCTTCTGCTTGAACACAAATTCGATCCGGCTCACATCATCCAGATCCATCCCGATTTCCACGGGCAGCACGAATTGCGTTCCCTGTTTCATTCGTTTTTCTCCTGGCTCGCCGCTGCCATTTCCTCTGCAGCCATATTTTCACGTACAGCAGACAGCACGTTCTCTAAAATCAGCTCAGATACCGCGTACGGGATCTTGGCATCATTCAGGGCAGCAATAATCTTGCGTCTGCACTCTTTGATGCGTTTTGTATCGGTCGTAGTCTGCACCCCCTTATGTGTCACAGCCGCGCATTTACAGCGTCTTTCAAGGTTTTGATAGCGGCCAGAAGATCCTCATCCAGAGCCACGAAGGAGGCCCTGTTGTTCTGGCTGGTGATGTTGCCGTTGTCGTCCAGTTCCATGTATGTGTAGCTCACGCGTTCGCCTTCGGCGGTCGTAACGACCGCCACGCCAGATAATTTCTTCATGTTAATCTCTCCGATTCATCCAAAAGAATGTCTGCGGTTTCGTCCGCTCCGGTATCTATTTCCAACAATTCGGTTGCGGCATCGGTGCCGGCCTCCTGCGCACGGGCGGCGGTGCTGGCGGCCAGCTCAATGCCCGCCGGGGTACCAGCGGGATAGCTGCTGTCACTGCGATCGGCATAGCTGCCCTCATAGCCGCGCTGGGCGGCCATGCAGAGCCATGCAAATTGCTGACCTGGTGCGCCGTGTATAATGGCATACTGGCCGCAGTTTTCGGCCCACAGGTGGCCGGTTCCATCGCAATCCGTCAGCAGCCAGGCGGGCTGCCCATATTGGGCGATGGTCTCCGCATAGCGCGGGTCAAGGGCAATCAGGCACCAGCCTTCGGGACCGCACTGGCCCTTGCCCCAGTCCGCAAAGGTTGGCACCGGCGTCTCAAAGGCGGCCATTTTCAGCGCGCCGAAGCTGGTAGGCACCACGCGGGATTTGCTGCCCCAAACGTCCAGGTTGTGCACGTTGAGCTTGCCGCTCACGCCAACGCGAGTCGTGTTAAAATCGGCATCGCTGTCATCGCTACGGTTGTAGGTGATCTGCATCCCAACGTAAGAGGTCGGGTTCAGACCGTCAACCCAGCCATAGCTCATGTACTTGCTGCTTGCGCCAAAATAGGACCGCCCGGCTTCCGAGTACAGCACGCCGGTCAGGCCGATGCTGCCGGTGTTGATGGTTGCGTACCACGCAATATGGCGGTTATCCAAAAATACACGCTCACCGGCCTCGGTGCCCATGCGAATCCATGCGTTGTCCAGGTCGTACACGGTGGTGTAGTTGAGGTTATGCAGCTGCCCGGTCGTAATGTTTCCGCCGTTGATGATTGTCTTGTCCTGGTTCCATGTGCTGAGGTCGGAAAATGTTACCACGCCGGATAGGTTGATCTGTGCGCTGGTGATCTCTGTTCCGCCTGCCGTCAGCTTGATGGTGCTGCTGGTTCCGCTTGTGCTGGCCGTCAGCTTAATTTCGCTCACCGTCTGCTTGATCTCGGTTTTGGTTTCGTTGGCGGTCAGATAGTCGCCGGTGCTGGCAGTCCAGGCAGTGGGGGCGTTGCCCATCTGCACCATGGGGTGCATGATGGTCAGATCGTTGGTAACGGTGGCAAAGTCATTGGCAGTGCTCACAAACAGGCCATCTGCATAGCTGTCCGCGGTCGCCGTGAACGCCGCCCAGCGCAGCTTCCAGCCGTTGTCCAGCTCAATGTCCTGCTTCGCATTTTTGAATGCTTTGTCGTAATAACTTTTTGCGCCGCTGCTGTTCTTGGCCTCAAACTGCAAAAACAGGCTGTCCGTGCCGGAGTTGAGCTTGTACAGTACCGAGGCGCAATAGGTCATGCCCTTGGCAATCACCAGTGACTTATCCGCGCCAAAGTGGAAGCGGGTGTTCTGCGCCCTATTGGTCACTCGGACGGATTCACCATCAATGGTGTAGCTGCCCTTTCTGTTCAGGTCATTGCCGCCTGCATCCAGGGTCGCATTGTTCCAGTTATCGGTGCCCGCGATAATATTGTTGCCGCCGGTGATCCGCTGCGTTACCGTCTGGGTAATGCTGTCGGCTTTCTGGTCAATCGCGGATACTGATTCTTTAACGGTTTTGAATTCCTTCTTGGTGCTGTCCAGGTCGTTGGAAATGGTTGTGGTGGTTTCTTTCAGGCTGCGGACTTCCGTTTTGATTTCATCCGCCGATTGGGAGATCAGGCTTTTGGCGTTTTCCTCTGTTATGTAGTCCCCGCTGCTAGCTGTCCACGCGGTCGGCGCGTTGCCGTATTGCAGCATGGGGTGCAGCAGCGAAAACTTGTTGGTGTAGTTGCCGGTACCAGCGTGGGTGGTACCACTGCCCATATCCACCAGCTTTAAGGTGGCGTTGTCCGGCGGCGTCCACAGGCCATACCGCAGTACCCAGCCGTCCGTCTGCTCAATCTCCAGCTGATCAGTTGGCTTAATGGTTGCCCAGCTCTGGCTGGTGGAGTACCCCGCCGTGTAAGCGATTTCCATACAGAACTCATCCGCACCAGAAACGGGTTTGTACATAACAGACAGGCACAATGTCACGCCTTTTGCCACATACGCACCCACCGTTGTCCAGCGAAAATATCGGTTGGAGTTGGTGTTGGCCATGGTCGCCCCGCCGGTTAGTTCATAGGTAATAGAACTGCCGTCGCCGGTATTGCCTTTCAGTTCAGCGTTCTTGAAGCTCTCACTGCCCAGGATCAGGTTGCCGCCGCCGGTGATTTTGATGTCTTTTTTCACCTCCGCCGAAAGCCCGTCCACCGTTGCTTTCAGGTCGGTGTACTTGCCGGTCAGGTCACTGGCCTTTACTTCCAGGCCGTCCACGCTGGTCTTGATCTCCAGCATCTTGCCGGTCAGGTTCTTGTAGCTCTGGCTGTTCACGGCGCTGGAACTTTCCCGGCTGGCGCTGCCCACGCTCTCAAAGCTGGCTTTGCCGGAGGAGATTGTGGCGCTCATCAGGTAGGTGTCGAACTCCCGCCCGCGTGCGTCCTTAACGTGCACGATCTGCCCGCAGGCAAGGCCGGAGCTGCTGGGCACCGATACTTTGCAGGGGGTGTAGGTCACGTTTTTCAGCGCGTTGTACAGGTTCTGGGCAACGGTTTTCAGGTTGGCTTCGGTGCCGGTTGTCAGCAGCAGGTTGCCCTGCACTGCATAGGTGTTGGTGGCAGTGGTGCTGTCGGGGTAGATGACCCCCACGTCACTGTCCGACTGCCGGATCTGGACTTTTTCAATGGCCTTGACCGTGTAGTCCTCGTAGCTCAGGCTGTCAGCATAATAGGCGGTGCTGTTGCTGGCTCCGTCCGGGGTGATTTTAACAGTGCTGCGCTTGTCTGTGTAGGTCAAGAATTGCAGCTTGCCGTCTGCATTCATGTGGGCGTAGCAGCCTGCCGCTTCCGCCGCCCAGGAGATGATCTGGCGGCAGGTCAGGTCGTCCGCGTAGAACGCCTGCACGCTGTAGCTGCCATTGATGGGCAGGCTGCTGCTGGCCAGCGTAACCCCTGCCCGCTGGCAGGCCAGCTGTACCAGCTGCCAGATAGTTTTGGGGAACTGTGCCTGATTGGCGTGCAGCCAGCCGGAAAAGTCTGCATCCAGCTTGGACATGGTGTCATAGGCCGTGACCTTGTAGCTGTTGCGCCTGGTGCGGGTGGGCTTTTCGGCGTAGAAAATGCCCACCTTGGTTCGGCTCCCGGCATCGTCCTGCCGGTAGTAGGTCAGGGCGTCCCCGGCGGTGATCTGTAAACTGCCGTCTGGGTCCGCCCAGATTTCGGCTTCAATGTAGTCCGAAAACGCAGAGCCGATGGTAAATTCCTGCCCGGCGTTTACCGCAGTGTGCAGGGTAAGGCTCTTCACTGCGCTGCCGGGGGAGCCGCCCTTTAACTCGGTGCCGCTTGGGAGAGTGAGAATTGGTTGGAGCAAATATACACCTCCTTTGGTTTTAGTTAGGAGGTAGGAGTGAGGAGTTGAAGGTGTGCGCGTGTGCGCACGGTTTGAAAATTGGGCCGCAATCCCGTAGGAGCGCACGTTGTGCGCCCGTCGCCTTGCGGTAAATCCTGTTATGGCATCTACCGCAAAGCCCCGGAACGGTCGAGACCGTTCCCTACAATGCTGGACCTTAGGCCCGTTTTAACTCCCAACTCCTACTTCCTAACTCTCAATCAGCATTCAATAATGTTAAACTTAAGGTTCTTCCACTGTTTCGTCTTGGCATTGTGCCAGGCGATGCCGTATTTGCTGCAGTAGCAGGTGGTGGTTTCGGTCTCGGTGGAAGATCCGGCCTTGGGATGGGTGAACTGAAACGTTGCCTTGCCTGCAAACAGCCCGATGGTGTACTTGTATTCGTCGTCAGTCAGGCAACTGTAGGCGATGGGCCAGGTGGCAACCTTTTCCCGCACCACTTCGCGGTGCATGTACCCGGCTTCATCACGGCCGGAATCGCTGGAATCCAGGTCGGAATAGCTCGGTTCAATGTCGCAGTCCGGTGCGTACAGGGATTTGCCATCGATCTGGAACAGATTGGTCAGGGTCACGTTACACACCTCCTGTGGCAGTCAGCTGTTTGCGCTGCCAGCGCTGTACGGCGTGGCCTACGTCCTCGTCGGTCAGCTCAATGCCGTACACGGCGGAGAGGATCTCCCGCAGCACGGCCACAACGGCTTCAAAGCCCGCCATCTGGCCTGCCTGCAAATCTTCCATGACTTCGGCCACAGCCTGCTTGATGGTGTCCAGCGGAGCTTCCACGTTGGTGCCGTGGCTCTGATCGCCCAGCACCGCCAAAAACTCCCGGTTGGCCGGAATGACTGCACCCTGCGCCAGGTAGGGGATCTGCGGGGCAGTCAGGGTGCTGATATTAAACCCGACATGCCCGCCGCCGAATATGTCCGGCAGGTCGAACGACAACCCGTTCAGCGCGTTGATGACCGCATTGATGCCGGTGACAACGGCGGAGATCATCCGGTTGATGAAGCCGATGATGCCATTGACGGCGTTTTTGATGGTACTGGAGATGCCGTTCCAGATGTCAGAAATCGTCTGCCCAAGGGAATTGAATGTCTCAGTAGTTTTAGCGCGGATGTTATCCCATGCGTCTACAAAATTCTGCTTGAGGTCACGCAGCCAGCCGGTGATGTTCTCCCACTTGCTGGCCAGACCGTCCAGAAGTCCCTGCGAGATGTAGGACCCCCAGGATTTGGCTTCGGTACTGGGAGAGTGGATTCCAAATGCTTCGCAAATACCATTTTTGAACGGCGTGAAAATGTGATCATAGATCCACTGCCCGATGCCGTTCCAGAGCGCTTCCAGGCCGTCGATAAAACCATCGAACAGGTACTGAGCAACGTCGTCACCGTATCCGGCAACCGCTGCCTGGGTCTGGACGTCATCAAACCACTGCTTTATGCCCTGGATAAAATCACCGACAAGATGCCCAGCAAGGGCTGAAAGCCCATCTGCCAGCCCCGTGACGGCGGCGGACAGCAAATCCAGAATTGCCTGCGCAAGTTCGGCATAGTCGATATTGGTAATGCATTCGGCAATCGTGCTGCCGATCTGCTGCCAATCCAGCCCATCGATCCAGTGTGCCAGAGATTCCAGCAGCCCCGCCGCACCGGATACAAGGTCTGCGGCAGCCTGGGGCCAGTCAATATTATTGATGGCGGCCATGGTCGCGCGGGCGAATGCGTCCCCCAGCGCACTAAAATCAAAGGTTTGGATAAAACCGTGCAGTGTCTCGAAGACGATCTTCCACTTGGCAATCATCAAGCGGCCAAGGGCTTCCCAGTCCAGTTCTTCCACGCACTGGTTCATCCCATTGCCGATGCCATTGCCCAGGGTATCCCAGTGGATACCCTGCACTAAGGTGTCCGCAAAGATCAGTGCCGTGTTAAGCCCCTGTGCCAGGGTAGAACCAACCAGCCGCCAGTCCAGCCGGGCGATAAAGCCGTTGAGGGTATCCGCAATGTTTGCGGCCCAGGTCTGGGCCTTGTCCTGGATATCCGGCCAGGGGATCGCCGCCATGGCTTCATTCAGCTTTTGGGCAATGAGCTGCCCGACCTGGTTCCATTCGCCTGCCTCGATGGCGGCCAGCACGGAATCCAGGAACGGGCTTTTTGCGTCAAAGTTATAGTTGGGGGTGATGCTGCTGGCGCCCGAACTGCCGCCGCTGCTCCCTGTCTTGGCATCTAACCGTTCGATTTCATCAAACCCGGCCAGGCTCTTTGCAGCATCTTTCGCTGCCTTGGATGTTCCGCTCATGCCCTTGGCCGCGGCCTTGGCGGAGGATACCGTCTTGCCGGTCAGGAACGCCACCAGCTTGGCCAAATACGCGAACACAGTTGCTGCCGCATTTGCCAGCGCGGTCAGGGCGGGGGTCAGAACTTGAATTAACGGTGCGGCAGCAGTAGCCGCAGCACCTTGCAGGTTGCCCAGGGTCTGACGCAGGGATGCGCTGGAAAGCAGGGCAGTGCCCATGTAGCTGGTCATCTGGCGCAGACCAGACGAGAGCAAGTTGAAAATTAGAGCACTGGAAGCAAGTCCGGCAATGCGGCGGGAAAACCGCCCCATGCCCTTTGTCATGGCGGACAACCTGGCCTGAATTGCTTTGAAGGGCTGTTGAATCGCTGCAGCCGAAAGACGAACGGCGTTTTTTACGCCCTGAACTGCGCGCGATGCGGCAATTTGTCGGCCTAACAGGGATTCAATGCGCCGGGATTGATGCTCAACCGCTAGGTTTTCGGTATCCATTTGCTGCAAAAGGGCATCGTGCTCTTCTTGTAGCTTTTCAAGCATGGGAACCTGGTCACGATATTCCTTGGACATCGCGCCAATTTTTTGCTGCTGCTGATCCAACGTGGCCCGCAGCTTATCACTGCGTTTAACGTCAGCAGGGGAGAAATCCAGCCCATTCTTTTGGTGCTGCAAGTCCATGGTAGTGTTTAATTTTTGCAGTTCGCGCGCGGTTTCGGCGGTTTCCTGCCGGGCACGCTTGAGATCATCGCCCAGGCTGGTATGCTTGGCACCTGCCTGCGCCAGTTGCTTGTCCAGCGCAGCAACCTGCTGGGCGGTGCTCTTGGCCTTGGCCTGCAGCTCTTTCAGCTCGGCATAGGCGCCTTTATTGTTGATTCTGGTATCCAGAATGATCGACCCATCAGCCAAAAATTACACCCCCAGACTTTTGAAAAATTCTTCTTCCTCGCTGGTCAGCTTGTGTTTGGGCAGGGTGACCAGGTCGGGATTATTGCGCACAAATTCCTGCTCGGCTTTGTCCAGCTTTTTGCCGTGCAGGCGCTTATTGCGGATAGAGATGACCTGCGCAAACTGGCCGTCCCCGATGCAGCCAAACGCCCCGATGAACTCCCACCAGTGCAGGTAGACGCAGCGGCGGCAGCTGTAGCCCAGAACTTTGTCCACTGCCGGTGCCATGATGGCGGCGTCGGTGTCCCAGTCCACAAGGGCAGGCTTTGGCACGGCGGCTTCCACCGGCTTGCCGCAGTTGATAAACACCATGGCCGCCTGGGCTGCTGCACTCAGGTCCGGCAGGCGCTTCCAATCCGGGTACAGGATCTCCAGGCAGGCAAGGGTCTGTTCCTGCGGGCTCAGCTCCGGGTCACGCAGGGCGGAGATGGCATCCAGCACGGCGCGGTAGTCGCTGCGGATGGCAAACTCCTGCCCGCATACCGTCACGCTGGTGGGCAGCTTCCAGCCGCTCACTGCTGCTCCGGGGCCAGCCCGGCGGTGCTGCCCTGGTAGGCGTCCGCGTGCCTGGCAATGCGGGCCGCGCTGGCCTTGGCGGCGGCTTCCACCGCCTGGGTCAGCATCGGGGTGACGGCATCCAACACGGCTTCGGCCACCAGGCTGCCGTCCTCGCAGAAAGCCAGGCTGGATACCCCGGC
>ENA-OQRC01001793-OQRC01001793.1-human-gut-metagenome-genome-assembly--contig:-NODE-1793-length-13093-cov-10.720202_pt1 | contig 13093 bp, 10 predicted proteins | sample MGYA00243236_ERZ505102 | MGnify/ENA primary metagenome ERZ505102 (study PRJEB26097, sample SAMN02712089) | human gut metagenome | biome: Gut microbiome | host: Homo sapiens | place: Denmark... | reverse complement strand
ATGTAACTAAAACATTTACTATAGAAAATAAAAGTAATGAAACTTACAAATATAACATAGTTATACAAGACTTAGTAAATACTTTTGTAACTGAAGGATACTTACAATACAAAATAACTAGTACTAATGGTGGATACAACATGACTGAGTTTAAAGATGTACCAAAGAGTGAAACAGCAACTGATACAATACTAGCTTATAGTGCAAGTATAGATGTAGGAGTAATACAAAGTTATACAATTGAATTCATTTATAAGAATGATGAGAGTGTTGATCAAAGTGACGATATGGGTAAAACTTTAAGTGGAAAGTTATTTATTACTGAAGGAACAGAAGACATATATGCAGGATATGAAGAAGGTACTTTAGGTTATCAAATAATGGGAGACAACCCAACAAGAAACACAAGAGATACATATGATACAGTATTTACAACAGATACAACAGGAACATTATTTACAGCAACAGAAAAGAATGTACATAATACAATAGATACAACAGTATACTATTATGCAGGAAATACAACAAATAACTGGGTAAAGTTTGGAATATTTGCAAGCGATGGACCAATAAGAGGCTATTCTAGTGCAACTGATACATTTGAAGAATACACTACTCTAGAAGAATGTAATTCAGCATCTTCTTTTAATACAAATTGTTCTTATGCTTGGAAAAAAGGCGATCCAATGTACTGGAGAATAATAAGAACAAATGCAGATGGAAGTGTAAGATTATTATACTCAGGAACAAGTTATGATATAACTGAGGGTTATATTGGAAAAAGTAAATTCACTAAAACAATTAAAGACCCAATGTATGTAGGGTACAAATATGGGACAAGCGGAACATTAGAAAGTAATAGAACAAATGAAAATGATAGTACAATAAAAACTTATATAGATACTTGGTATCAAAATAATTTAATTGTTTATACAAAGTATTTAAGTAGCAATGCAGTATATTGCAACGACAGGGAACTTAAGAGTGGAGAAAAATATTCAACAACGTCTTTCTTTTATGCATCAGATGAAAGAATAAGTACAAATAAACAACCAACATATAATTGTACAAACATGAGAGATGCGTTCAGTATAAATAACACAGAAGCCAAACTTACTTACCCAATAGCTTTAATGACAGCGGATGAAGTAAGCTATGCAGGAGGCCAAGTAAGTACAAAATTAACTGTACCTTATGCTTGGTATTATACAAATGCTAATGGAGAGAGTATTACAGGAAGTAATTTTACTTGGACTCTTTCTCCTTACTACTTGGGAATGTTTGGTGTGAGCGTTTGGGGGGTCCAGGGCTCTGGCAGTCCTGGCAGTTTGGAACAGAACTACGTCGGTAACACAGCGGTTGTACGCCCAGCAATAAGCTTAAAATCTTGCGTTAAATACTCAAGTGGAGACGGAACAGCAGGCAATCCATACACAATAAAAGAAACTACAAGTGGATGCTAAGATACTTGAAAAAAGTATCTTTTTTCTTTGACAAAATTTCACGTAAATTTTACAAAATAATTAGCACTTTGGTATTGACTTTGCTAATTCCACATAGTATAATAGTGTTAGCACTTGTAAGAAAAGAGTGCTAAGGAGGTAAATATGTTAAGTGAACGTCTTAGTGAATTATTAAAAACAATATGTAATGAATATATTAAAACTGCTCATCCTATTGGAAGTAAAGCACTTACTAAGAAGTTTAAGTGTTCTAGTGCAACTTTAAGAAATGATATGCTTCTTTTAGAAAACATGGGATACTTAGAAAAGCAACATATTTCTTCTGGACGTATTCCTAGTGAAAAGGGATATAGGTATTATGTAGATCATTTAATGGAACCTAAGAAAATAAGTGGAAGTGATATGTTAAAACTTCAAACTATATTTTCTAATAGGGAATTAGATTTAAATGATGCAATTACTAAGAGCTTAGAGATAATTAGTGATATTACTAATTATACTTCAGTAGTTTTAGGTAGTGCTTCTAAAGAGAATAATCTTGAAAAAGTAGAAGTAATACCAATTAATGAAAACAAACTTGTGGCTATAGTAGTAACTGATAAGGGTCATGTTGAAAACAAGACTATTAATTTAGAAAAGTCTGTCGAGGCTAGAGAAGTTAGTAAGACTAGTGAACTTCTTAATAAGATGCTTAAAGGGACTCCAATAAATGATGTTAGTGCTAAACTAGAGTTTGAGATTAAACCAATAATAGGTAATTATGTTAAAAACTATGAGGTTCTCTATAATGCTTTCTATGAGGCATTAAGTAACTTTCAAAGTGAAAAAGATGTTCATTGGGAAGGAAAAAGCAATATATTAAAACAACCGGAATTTAGTACAGTTGATGATATTAAAAATATTATAGGTAAATTTGAAAACAAAGATTTAGTTAGTAAAATTGAAGAGAGTACAGATGAGGTTAAGGTATATATTGGAAAAGAGACTTCACTTGATGATAATGTAACTGTTATTAAAACTAAATATAAAGCACTTGGTAAAGAAGGAACTCTTGCAATAATAGGGCCTAAGAGAATGGACTATGAAAGAGTTTTGAACTTACTTGAATATATTAAAAGTGAGATAGAAAAGAAAGGTGATAGTGGTGAGTGACGAAAATAAGAAGAATAAACCTAAAAAAGAAAATAAAAGTGAAAAACTGTATAATGAAATAAATGAGCTTAAAGAAAAGGTTAGTTTATTAGAAGATAAAAATAAAAGAACTCAAGCAGAATTCATTAATTATATGGCAAGAACTGATAAAGAAAAAGCTAGTCTTTTAAAATATGATGGAGAAAAGCTAATCAAAAAGATCTTAGATGTAACTGATGACTTTGAACGAGCAATAATGATGGATGATAATGATTTATCTGATGAAGTAAGTAATTTCTTAAAAGGTTTTAAAATGATTTATACAAGACTTATTGGTTTACTAGATGAAATGGAAGTAAAACCAATTGATGTTGAAGGTAAAGAGTTCGATCCTAGTATTTCTGAAGCAGTACTAACTGAACATGATGAAACTAAACCTGAAAATGTAGTTTTAGAAGTATTGAAGAAAGGATATACTTATAAGGATAAACTTGTAAGGCCAGCAATGGTAAAGGTAAATAAGTAATGAGCAAAAAAGATGTTATGAGAACTCTGTTGTTTCCTGAGTTTGTTAAAAATTCTTATTTAATTGAAGAAGTTAAAAAAGAAGTAGTTGATTTTGATAAGTTATATAGTAATGCAAAGTTAGATTTAATGTTGTATGTTGTAAGCTTAGAAAATGATGGTAAAACAGATAAAGAGATAATAGAAGAAGTAATTAGTTATAATAAGAGTAAACATTTTAATGGTTTAGATGAATTAACTAGAACTAACTTAATTAAAAGTACATTAAAAACACTTAAGAGGTAGTTTATGGATAATATTTATAAGTTTTTATTGTTTGGTGGTATGATTGGTCCTTATACAATGAGTATAAAAGAGTTATACTACTTAAATAAAGAAAAAGTAAGAGACATGAGTATAGGATTACTTCTTGAAATGAGAGAACTTAAAAGTAACGGATATACTATGGATGAAATACTTAAACTTATTGAAGAATGTTTTCCATTAAAAGACTTTAAAAGTGATGAAAGCGACTTTTTAAAGAAAGACGCGATAAAAAATTTAAAAATAATATATAGAAAAGAGAGGAATGATTAATTATGAGTAAAATTATAGGAATAGACCTTGGTACTACAAACTCATGTGTTGCAGTATTAGAAGGTGGTAAAGCAAGCGTTATTACAAACGCTGAAGGAGAAAGAACTACACCAAGTGTAGTAAGTTATAAGAATGGAGAAATTAAAGTAGGTACTGTTGCTAAAAACGAAGCTATTACTAGTAGTGATGTTGTAAGAAGTAACAAGAGATATATTGGTACTGATCATAAATTCCATGTAAATGGAAAAGACGTTACATCTGTTGAAGTAAGTGCCCAAATTCTTATGAAGTTAAAGAAAGATGCTGAAGCTTATTTAAATGATAAAGTTACAAAAGCAGTTATTACTGTTCCAGCATACTTTAATGATGCACAAAGACAAGCTACAAAAGATGCTGGTAAAGTAGCAGGCTTAGAAGTAGAAAGAATAATAAACGAACCTACTGCTGCAGCTATTGCTTATGGTATTGATAAACAAGACAAGAATCAAAAAATATTAGTATATGATTTAGGTGGAGGAACATTCGATGTATCTGTTCTAGAAATAGGTGATGGAGTGTATGAAGTACTTGCTACTGCTGGTAACAATAAACTAGGAGGAGATGATTTCGACCAAAGAATAATCGATTACTTAGTAGAAGAATTTAAAAAGCAAAATGGTATAGATTTAAGTACAGATAAACTAGCTCTTCAAAGATTAAAAGATGCTGCAGAAAAAGCTAAGAAAGATTTAAGTAGTGCTGTTACAACTAATATTAGTTTACCATTTATTACACAAGGCACTAATGGTCCTCTTCACTTAGATGTTACATTAACAAGAGCTAAATTTGAAGATTTAATTAGAGATTTAGTAGAAAGCACAACTAAACAAGTAAAAGATGCTTTAAAAGAAGCTAACCTTAGTTCAAGTGACTTAGATAAAGTATTACTTGTAGGTGGATCAACACGTATTCCATGTGTACAAGAACTTGTTAAACGTGAAACTGGTAAAGAACCAAGTAAAGAAGTTAACCCAGATGAAGTAGTTGCAATGGGTGCTGCTATTCAAGGTGGAGTTTTAACTGGAGAAGTTGAAGATTTAGTACTACTTGATGTTACACCACTAAGTTTAGGTATTGAAACACTTGGTAACGTAATGACTGTATTAATTCCAAGAAATACAACAATTCCAACAACAAAGAGTCAGGTATTTAGTACAGCCGTAGATAATCAACCTGCAGTAGATATTCATATCTTACAAGGTGAAAGACCAATGGCAGCTGACAATAAGACTCTTGGAAGATTCCAACTTTCAGATATCCCACCAGCACCAAGAGGTGTACCACAAATTGAAGTATCTTTTGATATAGATGCTAACGGAATAGTTAATGTTAAAGCAAAAGATTTAGGTACAAATAAAGAACAAAAGATAACTATTACTTCAAGTACTAACCTTACTGAAGAAGAAATAGATAAGATGATGAAAGAAGCTGAAGCAAATAAAGAAGCAGATGCTAAGAGAAAAGAAGAAGCTGAAGTTAAAAATGAAACTGAACAAATGATATTTACTGCTGAAAAAGCTATCAAAGATTTAGGTGACAAAGTAACTGAAAGTGAAAAAACTGAAATTAATGAGTTAATTGATAAAGCTAAGAAAGCAATGGAAGAAAATAACATTGAAGAGATTAAATCTGCAAAAGATAAACTTGCTGAAAAGGCTATGGCATTAAGTTCTAGAGTATATGAAGAAGCAGCAAAGGCATCTCAAGAAGCACAAAATAGTTCTAATGCTGAACAAACAACTAATGAAAATACAAGTAGTGATGATAATGTAAAAGAAGCAAACTTTGAAGAAAAATAATTATTAAAAAGTAGGCTAGTAAAGTAACTAGTCTACTTGTTCTTAGATAAAGGAGTAACTATGAATAAGAGAGATTACTATGAAGTATTAGGTGTTAGTAAGAGTGCTAGTGCTGATGAAATTAAAAGTGCTTTTAGACGTCTTGCAAAAAAGTACCATCCAGATGTATGTAAAGAAGAAGGTGGTGCTGAAAAGTTTAAAGAAGCACAAGAGGCTTATGCAGTATTAAGTAATCCTACAGAAAGAGCAAAATACGATAAATATGGATTTGATGCATTTAATAATCCAGGTGCTAATGGAGGTCGTGGAGGATACGACTTTAGTGGATTTGATTTTTCGGATATGTTTGAAGATATGTTTGGAGGAAATGATTTTTCTTCATTTAGTTGGGGTGACTTATTTGGTGGTAGACAATCAAAAGGTACTTCTTCTAGACGTGGTTCAGACTTATTATATGAAATGAAAATTGACTTTATGGAAGCAGCACTTGGTACTAAGAAGGATATTACTTTAGATGTTGTAGAAAGCTGTCCAGACTGTAATGGACTTGGTGGATTTGATAAAGAAACTTGTCCTTATTGTAATGGTAGAGGTGTTACAGAGAAAACTCAAAATACAATATTTGGTGCAATAAGATCTAGAGTAACTTGCTCAAATTGTGGAGGAAGTGGATATAGTTTTAAAACTAAGTGTAGAACTTGTTCTGGACGTGGTAAAATTAAGCAAAGAAAAACTTATACTGTAGAAGTTCCAAGAGGAGTTGATACAGGAGACAGAGTGCGTATGAGTGGTAAAGGTGAAGCTGGAATAAATGGTGCAAGTAATGGTGACTTATATATTGAGTTTACAGTTAGCCCTAGTTCATTCTATAAGCGTGAAAAAGATGATTTGTATGTAGATTTACCTGTTACTGTTACTGAACTAATATTAGGTGGAAAGAGAACTATTAAAACTATTGATGGTGAGATAGAACTTAAAATACCTTCTGGAAGTCAAACAGGCGATGTGTTAAGGGCTAAGGGTAAAGGTATAAAAAATGCTAGAACTGGAAAAATAGGAGACCTTTATATTGTGCTTAATTTAGTTTTACCTAATAAATTAACTAGAGAACAAAAGGATTTGTTTGAAGCACTTAGTAAAACTGATTTAACTAATAATGATGCTTTTAAGAAATTTGATAAAATGAATAGATAAGTGATGATTACTTATCTATTTTTATATACTCACAAATATGTTATCTAAATAATATTTCAGAATGGCTACCGGTTTCTATAAAATATATTATCAATTTGTCTTTATTTATTTGATAAACGAGTAGCCAGTCTGGTTCAACATGACATTCTCTGCAATTATGAAAATAATTATTGTCTATAAGTTTGTGATCTTTATAGGAATAATTTAATTTTTCTCCTTTAGCAAGTTTTTCTATAATATTTTTTACTTTTTTCAAATCCTTACCTTGTTTTTTTAGTTTTTTTAATTGTGATTTAAATTTAGATGTGTATGTTATTTTATATTTTAATTCTGTCATATTTTCAAGTCCTTCCATAATTCGTCTAAATTGTCATACAATTTTGATTTACCATCCTCAATATTTTTTATTTCTTTTAATAACTTTTTCATTTCTCTTGATGGTTTTTCTTCTTTGACAGCTACATCAAATGGCAAAGCTTTTTCTCTAACTGACTGTTTTAGAAATAATGTAATTGCTGATGAGATATTAATTCCTAACTCTTTGAATAAATTGTCTGCTTCTTTTTTTAAGTTACTGTCAATTCGAATAGTTAAATTCGTGTTATTCATTTTCTTTTCCTCCTTACACTTACATTATACATAATATGTCAGTGCAAGTCAACAGCTGATAAATAATTTTATCAAAAAGTAAAAGTCAATACTTTAAATTAAGAAATATAACTGATATAATAATTATAGAAAAGGAGTATTATCATGGATAGTAAATTAGTAAGATATTTTAATAAAATAAATTTAAGTAATGAACTTATGAATAGTTTTGAAGGGGCTAAGTTAGAAAATGTAGTAGTAGATAATTCTGACTTAAGTTGGACTCTTTATATTACTTTACCTAAGATGATAGATGTTAAATTATTTGATACTATATGTACTCTTAGTGAAAGTATTAAAGAAGCTAGAAGAGTTTATTATGTATTTAAACATGATAGTAATTTATATCTAAATGATTATGTTAGTTATATATTTAAAAAATATCAAGAAAAGTGTCCTATGTTAACTAGTATTAAAGAAGAAGATATTAAAATAAATGATAATATTATAAATATAGAAGTATCTAATAATGTAGAGTTAGATAAAATTAATGATATTAAACCTAAATTAACTGCATTTTTAAGAAGAATGGGTTATCTTGGATTAGAAGTAAAAGGAGTGCTTGATGAAGAAAAAAAGAATGAAGCATCTTTACTTATTAAACAAAGTGATTATAAGGCAAGTGATGTTAATTTAGAAAAGAAAGAGAGTACTTTGATATTTGGTAATGAAATTAAAGGTAAAACTTTTGAACTTAAAAATATAATTGCTGAAATGAATGATGTTACTATAGAAGTATTTGTTTTTGGGGTGGAACTTAAAGAAACAGCTAAAGGGTTTAATATAATTACATATAAGATAAGTGATTACTCTGATAGTTTGTTTGCAAAAGTATTTACTAAAGATAAAGAAATTACTAAAACTTTAATGAAAAGAGTTACTGAAGGATCTTGGTATAAAATGAGAGGTTATGTTAAAAATGATACTTTTGCTGGAGAGTTAGTATTTAATATTAGGGATATTGAAACATTTGATAGAAATACTGTTAAAAGGGTAGATGATGCTGAAGTTAAAAGAGTAGAATTACATTGTCATACTACAATGAGTCAAATGGATGGGTTAATTGAGCCTAAGAAATTACTTAAGAAAGTAAGAAGTTTAGGTATGAGGGGTATTGGTATAACTGATAAAAATGGTATACAATGTTTTCCTAAAGTATATAAAGCTAAAGAAGACTTGGAAGTATATTTTGGAGTAGAACTCTTTGTAGTGGATGACGAAGTATTAATAATAAACAAAGATAGTGATTATCCATTACTAGAGAGTACTTACGTTGTATTTGATACAGAAACAACCGGTTTTAATGCTACAGCAGGAGACCAAATGATAGAAATAGGTGCTGTTAAAATTAAAAATGGGGAAATTATTGATAGATTTGATGAGTTAATTAATCCCGGAATGAACTTGAGAAGTGAAATAGTTAATTTAACTAATATAACTGATGAGATGTTAAAGGATAAAGATAATGAAGAAAATGTAACTAAGAGATTTAAAGAATGGATTAGTGACTTACCAATGGTAGCGCAAAATGCTAGATTTGATATATCATTTATGGAAAGTGCTTATAAAAAATATAATTTAGGGGAATTTTCTAATGTAGTAATTGATACTATGGAAATAAGTAAAGCACAAAACCCTGATAGTGCAAAACATAATTTAACTGCATTATCTAAAAGATATGGAGTGCACTTTGATGAGTCGGGTCACCACCGTGCTGACTATGATGCTGAGGGGACTGCTTTAGTATTTTGGAAAATGATAGCAAATTTAGGAAGTAATTATAAAACAATAAGTGATTTAAGAAATATGGTTGATCCAACTTTAGCTTTTAAAAATAATAGACCTTACCATTTAACTTGTTATGCAATAAATAATATAGGACTTAGAAATATGTTTCAAATAATAAGTTATGCAACAACTGAGTATTTCTATAAAACTCCTAGAACACCAAAAAGCTTGCTTAACAAATTTAGAGAAGGTTTGATTTTGGGTTCAGGATGTGTGTTCGGTGAAGTTTTTGAAGCGGCTAAGAGAAATACTGAAGAAGAGTTAATGGAAATAATGAAATATTATGACTTTATAGAAATAAATCCACCTAGTATAATGGAATTCTTGGTTGAAAGTGGTGAAGTATCTAGTAAGAGTGACTTGTATGCTTTAATTAATAAGATTATAAGATGTGCTGATAAGATAGGAAAAATGGTTGTTGCTACGGGGGACGTGCATACACTTGATCCAGAAGACAATATATATAGAGAAATACTTGTTAGAACTAAACAGTCTGGTGGAGGCTTACATCCACTAAATAAGCCTAGTATTAAAACTATACCTAATGCATACTTAATGACTACTAATGAAATGTTAAAAGAGTTTGACTTTTTGCCTGAAGAAGAGGCTTATGAAATTGTAGTAACTAATTCTAATAAAGTTGCTGATATGTTTGGTACAGTAGAAATTGTTAAACCTGGACTTAATCCGCCTAGAATGGAAAACTCTGTTCAAATAATAAAAGATACTGTATATGGAAATGCTCATAGGTTGTATGGTGAAGAGCTTCCTGAGATAATTGCAACAAGACTTGATAAAGAACTTACTGGTATTATAAATGGTGGATATGATGTTATTTATTTGATAGCTCAAAGGTTAGTTGAAAACTCAAATGCGCATGGTTATATAGTAGGATCTCGTGGTAGCGTAGGATCATCATTGGTTGCAACATTCTGTGGTATTACTGAAGTTAACCCACTTCCTCCACATTATGTGTGTCCTAACTGTAAAAAGAGTTTATTTGAAATAGATGGAGTTCCATTAGTAAACGACTATGACTCTGGATTTGACTTACCAGAAAGAACTTGCGAATGTGGTACTCTTATGAAAAGACAAGGACAAAATATTCCGTTTGAAACATTCCTAGGATTTAATGCAGATAAAACACCTGATATAGATCTTAACTTTAGTGGAGAATACCAAGCTGAAGCTCATAACTATACAAAAGTATTGTTTGGTGAAAAGAATGTATATCGTGCTGGAACAGTTTCAACTATTGCAGAAAAAACTGCTTATGGTTTTGTTAAAGGTTATGCTGAAGATAAAGGTATTACTATGAGAAGATGTGAAATTGAACGTCTTGCAAAAGGTATTACAGGTATTAAAAGAACTAGTGGACAACACCCTGGAGGAATTATTGTTATACCTGACTATAAAGATGTATTTGATTTTACACCATACCAATATCCTGCTGAAAATACAGAAGCAGCTTGGTTTACAACACATTTTGAGTTCCATGATATTGAAGAAAATGTACTTAAACTAGATATACTTGGACACGATGACCCGACTGTATTAAAGTATTTAAGTGATGATGTTAAAATAGATATAAATGATATTCCTTTAGATGACAGAGGAGTAATAAGCTTGTTTAATAGTCCTGAAGCCTTAGGAGTTACTAGAGAACAAATTAAATGTTACTCAGGTACTCTTGGTGTACCAGAATTTGGTACAAACTTTGTAATAAATATGCTTCAAGAAATTAAGCCACAGAAGTTTGCAGACTTAATTAAGATATCAGGATTATCTCATGGTACTGATGTTTGGAATGGAAATGCTAGAGATTTAATACTTGATGGAACTTGTGAATTTTCTAAGGTAATTGGTTGCCGTGACGATATAATGAACTACTTTATATCTTGTGGAATTGATAAAGGTAAATCATTTAAAATGAGTGAGTTTATTCGTAAAGGTAAAGTAGGAAAAGAACCTGAAAAATGGGTTGAATATAAGGCCCTTCTTAATGAACATAAAGTACCAGAGTGGTATATAAAGTCTTGTGAAAAAATCAAGTACATGTTTCCTAAAGCACATGCTGCTGCTTATGTTATCAATGGTATAAGAGTTGCTTGGTTTAAACTATATCATCCAATATATTACTATAGAGTTTACTTAAGTATTCGTGAGCACTCATTTGATATAAATGCAATGAAAAATGGTTTAAACTCAGTAAAAGCACAAATAGAACTTTTGGAGAGTAAAGGATTTGATAGATCTAACAAGGAAGATGATACATTATCAAGTTTATATATGTGTAACGAAATGATTGAAAGAGGTTTCTATTTTACAAATATTAGTATTACTGAAAGTGATGCTTTGATGTTTAAAGTTACACCTGATAAAAAAGGACTTATTCCACCATTTATAGCACTTGATGGAATGGGAGATGTTGCTGCAAAGAAAATTGTTGAAGAAAGAAATAAAGGTGCATTTATAAGTATTGAAGACTTACAAATGAGAGGAAAAGTCAGTCAGGCGTTAATAGATAAGTTAAGAGGACTTGGTGCACTTGATGATATGCCTGAAAGTAGTCAGTTATCACTTGACTTGTTTATGTGATAATGATAAAATTAAACTAGTTAAGGTAGAAGGAGGCTATAATATATGACTAATAATTATGTAAATAAATTAAGTTATATTTATTCACCTATAGTACAAAATAAAGTATTAAATGGGGGGGGTTATTATATCTTCTAACTAACTCAAAAGTAAATAGTTTTTTGCATGAAATAAAATGGATAGAATGAGTCTACCCATTTTTTGTTATGTAATAAAAGGAGGAAAAATATATGCAAAAGAAACAAACAATATTAGTAGTAGCTAGTTTATTAGTAGTAGTACTTAGTGTAACACTAGCATACTTTACAGCACAAATAATAGGAAAGGGAAAAACTGTAACTATCAACAGTGCAGACTTAAAAATAATATTTACTGATAGTGATGGTAATATTGAAGGGAATGATATAACACCAGGATGGAGTAATAGTAAAACTTTTACAGTAAAGAATGAAAGTAATGGAAATTATAAATACAACATAGTTATAAAAGACTTAGTAAATACATTTGTAACTGAAGGATATTTACAATATAAAATAACATCTACAGATGGTGGATACAATATGGCTGAGTTTAAAGATGTACCAAAGTCTAGTGTAGCAGCAGATACAATAATAGCTTACAGTGCAAGCATAGATGTAGGAGTAACACAAAGTTATACAGTTGAATTCATATATAAGAATGATGAAACTGTTGATCAAAGTATTGATATGGGTAAAACATTAAGTGGAAAGTTATTTATTACTGAGGGTACAGTAAAACCTACAACTTTATATGAACAAATATTAGCTGATAATCCTACAAGAAGTACAAGAAGTAACAACAATAATGGAACAAATGACTTTGCAACACCTTTAACTGCAACTACAACAGGAACATTATTTACAGGAACAGAAAGTATTACAGGAATAACAGACTTACCAAAAGAAGTATATTATTATGCTGGAAATACAACAAATAATTGGGTAAAGTTTGCAGGATTCTACTGGAGAATAATAAGAACAAATCATGACTCTAGTATAAGATTACTTTATGTAGGAACTAGTCCAGATACAACAAGTGGTAATATAGGAGATAGTGCATTTAATTCTTCATACAATAGTCCAAAATATGTAGGATACAAATATGGAGAAGACACATCACTTGATACAATAAGAAATAATACAACAGATAGCACAATAAAGACAACAATAGATACATGGTATAAAAATAGCTTAAAAAACTATACAAAATACCTTAGTACAAGTGCAGTATACTGTAATGATAGAAGCCTAGGAACGGGCCAAACATATAGTACAAGTTCAAAGTTCAACTTCGCATCATACTATAGAATGG
>ENA-OQRC01001782-OQRC01001782.1-human-gut-metagenome-genome-assembly--contig:-NODE-1782-length-13141-cov-3.106832_pt1 | contig 13141 bp, 8 predicted proteins | sample MGYA00243236_ERZ505102 | MGnify/ENA primary metagenome ERZ505102 (study PRJEB26097, sample SAMN02712089) | human gut metagenome | biome: Gut microbiome | host: Homo sapiens | place: Denmark: Copenhagen... | reverse complement strand
TGGTTGTGGTTGTGGTTGTGGTTGTGGTTGTGGTTGTAGTTGTAGTTGTAGTTGGAGGTAACACGATGGACAATTCATTTTTATATACGAAAACACTCCTGCTTGTGGATGACGAGCTGGATTTGCTGAAAATGCTATCCGATATTTTAAAAGATGCTGGTTTTCAAAAAATTCTTATGGCTGCTACGGGGAAAGAAGCGGTTGCAGAGGCCAAAAAAGGGAAACCGGATCTGATCATTTTGGATGTGATGCTGCCAGATAAAGATGGTTTTTCTTTGATGGAGCAGCTTCGCTCATTTACGGATGTGCCGATCATCTTTTTGACTGCGAAGGATGAGGCAGCGGACAAACTTGCCGGGCTGGGGCTTGGAGCAGATGATTATATTGTAAAACCATTTTTGCCGCAGGAATTGATACTTCGCATTTATGCAGTACTGCGTCGCTCTTATAAGGAAGATAATCCACTGGTTGTGCTGGATGGATGCACGGTAGATTTTGATAAAGCAGAAGTCTACAAAGGAAACGAGATTTTCTTTTTAACGGCAAAGGAACACATGCTGTTAAAAACACTTGCCCGCAATGAAGGAAAAATTATCACCGTTGATGCGCTTTGCGAAGCACTATGGGGCGACAATCCATTTGGCTATGAAAATAGTTTGAATGCCCATGTGCGGCGTGTACGAGAAAAGATCGAAACGGATCCGTCAAATCCCAAGTCATTGATCACAATTAAGGGTTTGGGCTACAAATTGATTATGCGAAAGTGAGGTCAGAGATCATGAAATCATTTGGCGCATATATTTCAAAATATTTGGCATCGTTTGCCGCATTTATTCTACTTCTATTATTTATCAATGTAATAATTTTTGTTGTCGCATTTCATAAAACTGTGACAGAAGATTATGGAGCTACGTCTCCTCGAACAATGTTGGAGCGAACTGCCGCTTCGGTAACTCATGATGCCTTATCAGAGGAGGCAGCACAAAGATTGCGTGAGCAAAATATTTGGGCGCTGTATCTGACGCCTGATGGCAATTGCTTTTGGGCATTTGACTTGCCTGCTGAGATTCCGCAAAGCTATACGATTCAGGATGTTGCATTATTTTCCAAGGGGTATTTGGCTGATTATCCTGTTTTTGTCTGGAATACGGCCGATGGTCTTTTGGTACTAGGCTATCCGAAAAACAGCTATATGAAGTTAACCAGTAATTATTATTCAATCGCGGCAATTCAGAGACTTCCGCTTTTTCTTATGGGAATGCTGGGAACGGATCTTATATGCTTGTTTATTGCGTATTATTACTCAAGGCGCAAGATCATTCGAAATACGGAACCGATTGTAGCGGCAGTGGAAAAACTATCGGATGGCAAGGCAATTTCCATTCATGTGGATGGAGAACTGGCTGAAATTGCACAAAGTGTAAATAAGGCATCAAACATTTTAAGTAAACAAAATGAGGCGAGAGCCAACTGGATTAGCGGTGTTTCTCATGATATTCGCACACCGCTTTCCATGATTATGGGATATGCAGAGCGTATTGCACAGAGCAAAGAGGCTAGTGCATCAATCAAGGAGCAAGCCGAGATTGTGCGAAATCAAAGCGTGAAGATCAAAGATCTTGTACAGGACTTAAATTTGGTATCGCAGTTAGAATATGAAATGCAGCCGCTTCATCTGGAAGTCATTCGCTTATCAAAGCTTATCCGTTCTTACGCAGCGGAACTACTTAATTCTGGCATTTCAGATACCTATACGATCGAAATTGAAATTGCAGAGAATGCTGAAAATGCAGTTTTGGAAGGGGATGCTCGTTTAATTCTGCGTGCAATCAGTAATCTTGTGCAAAACAGTATCAAGCATAATCCAGATGGCTGCAAAATTTATCTTGCGCTGGAGTGCACAAAAAAATATGCGAAGAATTGTCTTATCATCTCTGTTACAGACGATGGCATCGGGATCTCACCTGAGAAACGATGCGAGTTAGAAAAAAAGCCACATTATATGGAAAGCACAGACGAGCGTCTGGATTTGCGGCATGGATTAGGACTTTTGATCGTACAGCAAATCGTGAGTGCTCATAAAGGCACGATGCAAATTGTAGACGCAGTGCCACATGGGTGCAAAACGAGTTTGACTTTTGTTTTGTAATTGACCGAAGCGTGCAGATGCGCTATACTGAAACCATGACGAAGCCAATAGGTAGCCTGCTGTTAAAATATGGCTGTAGATTGGAATCATCAACAACGACATCAAATAAGCGAGGAAGAAAATGAGAGTTTTTGATTTCAGTAACCAGACAGAAGAAAAGGTTAATCCGGAGTGTACATATACGACATTTCGTTCTAACGAAGAGATCTCTACACCAGAGCATCCAATTTTTGTTCTAGATAATAAAGAAAAAGAGCATGCGCATCATTCCACTGGATTTTTTACAAATCCGACAAAGAGAACAGCATTTGAATTTAAAGAGGAAAATTCAAAAGAATCCTATACCGCTGATATTTTGAAGGTAGATTCACGTTTTGTTGGACTTGTGCGTTGGCTTGGCGACAACCATATTAATGTGCGTTTGTCAGGAGAAAATACAGCAGAAGGATATGCAGTTTATAAGATTCGCGAGATCGCATTTGGCGGCGGTACAAAGCTTTCAGCAGAGGATGGTTTCTTACAGTTTATGATTGACCGTCTGCTTGCAAGTGATGCACCGGCAGAAGAGGCTGAAGATGAAGATAAAGAAGAGCTTGGCGATGACATGAAGATCACTAGCCTTCAGAGCATTACAGACTTTTTGACATGTGCTGGAAAGACACTTCCAGACAATATTCGTCTGTGGGCGAGACGAAATCTGGCTGTAGCGCGTTCTCACGAGGTTTCCCCAGAGGAGAAACGTCATGCGCAGCGTGCGCTTTCTATTATGATGAATATCCAGTGGAAGAGCAATTATTTTGAGGCAATTGATCCAGAGTATGCCCGTCAGGTGCTTGACGAAGAACTTTACGGCATGGAGCGCGTAAAGCAAAGAATTATAGAGACTATCATTCAGATTAACCGTACACACACACTTCCGGCATATGGTCTTTTGCTTGTAGGACCGGCTGGTACTGGAAAATCTCAGATTGCCTATGCAGTTGCCAGAATCCTGAAGCTGCCGTGGACTACACTCGATATGAGTTCCATCAACGACCCAGAGCAGTTAACTGGAAGCTCACGTATCTACGCAAATGCAAAACCAGGTATTATCATGGAAGCTTTCTCAGCAGCGCGTGAATCAAATCTTGTATTCATCATCAACGAGCTTGACAAAGCAGCATCAAGTAAGGGCAGCGGCAACCCAGCCGATGTACTTTTGACACTTCTTGATAATCTTGGATTTACTGATAACTATATGGAGTGTATGGTTCCGACTGGCGGCGTTTACCCTATTGCAACTGCCAATAATAAGGATCAGATCAGTGCTCCACTTATGTCTCGTTTTGCCGTGATCGACATTCCAGACTACACAAAGGAAGAGAAGATGATTATTTTCACAAAATTCTCCTTGCCTAAGGTACTGCGCCGCATGGGTCTTCGTGAGGGTGAGTGCATCGTCACACCAGAAGCAGTTGAAGCAGTTGTTGATCTTTACGCACATACAACAGGTATCCGTGATTTAGAGCAGGCAGCAGAGCATATCGCTGCAAATGCACTGTATCGCATCGAGGTCAACAAAGTGGAAAATGTTACTTTCGATGTCGCAATGGTGAAAGAATTGTTTGAATAAATAGTTAAATGTGAAATCTGCATAAAATATTTCCTTTTGGGCAAAGTAGTTTTGAAATGAAAACTATATCCATAACAAGGAGCGATTATGCAGACAGGAACAGCAAGTATACGTTTTGAGAGGCCGCCCCGCATTCTGCAGGCGGCCTCTGTTGTTGGCCCAAAAGAGGCAGAGGGGCCATTTGGTGCACTATTTGATGAAATTGATCCTGACGGAAAGTGTGGACAGGATAATTGGGAACAGGCAGAGAGTGAGCTTCAAAAGCGAGCCGTAAAGAAAGTAATTGAGAAGGCACATCTTTTGCCGAAGCAGATTCGCTATGTATTTGCAGGTGATTTGCTTGGCCAGTGTATCGCAAGCAGTTTTGGAATTAGTGAACTAAACTGCCCGACAATTGGCATGTATGGTGCTTGTTCTACAATGGGGCTTACACTTTCAACGGGTGCTATGTTTGTGAATGCAGGATATGCAGATCATGTACTTTGTGTGACAAGCAGCCATTATGCCTCTGCAGAGAGGCAGTTTCGCTTCCCATCTGATTATGGAAACCAGAGACCACTCAGTGCAGAATGGACTGTAACAGGTTCAGGAGCTGTTGTACTTGAAAGTGTTCAGACACACACTACAACCCAACTCGACATTCCACTTGCCAAAATCACAGGAGTAACGACAGGAAAAATCGTAGACTATGGAATAACAGATTCAATGAATATGGGTGCGGCGATGGCTCCTGCCGCATGTGATACGATTGTGCAGCATTTTGAAGATTTTAAGACAAAACCAAGCGATTACGACAAGATCATTACAGGCGACCTTAGCCAGATAGGTAGTAAACTATTAATTGATTTGCTTCGCGAAAAAAAGATTGATATTTCTGATCGTCATATGGACTGTGGACTGGAAATCTTTAAACGAAAAGAGCAGGATGTTCACGCAGGTGGAAGCGGATGTGGCTGCAGTGCTGTGATATTGGCTTCGTATATCTTGCCTCAGATTCAAAAAAAGATCTGGAAACGTGTGCTTTTTGTTCCGACAGGCGCGCTTTTGTCAAAGATTTCATTTAATGAAGGTGCAAGCATTCCAGGCATTGCACATGCAGTAGTCATCGAAGCGCTTGACTCATTCGATGAACGTTTTGAGAAGAAACAAAAGACTATGTCATTAGCAGAAGGAGGCAAATCATGCAGGAATATCTAATTGCATTTGCAGTCGGTGGCACGATCTGTGCGCTTTCACAGCTTCTGATGGACAAGACAAAGCTGATGCCAGGTCGAATTATGGTTATTCTTGTGGTTACAGGAGTAGTTTTAGGTGCATTCGGCATTTATGAGCCATTTAAAGAGTGGGCAGGAGCAGGGGCAAGTGTGCCGCTTCTTGGTTTTGGCAATACGCTCTGGAAAGGTGTCAAAAAAGCAGTCGATGAGGAAGGATTGCTTGGCATCTTTAAGGGCGGACTGACCGCCAGCTCAGCAGGTATCTGTGCAGCGATTGTATTTGGATATCTTGCATCGTTAGTCAGCCATCCAAAACTAAAAAAATAAACTGCAGCATTTACAGTGCCAATTGTATCAGCTATAATAGTGTCAGAATCAGTATTCGGAGTGAAAAAATAACACGATAAATCCGACAGGATACGAAGCAGATTAGGAGGACACACAATGGAAAAATACATGATGGCGCTGGATCAGGGAACAACTAGCTCTCGCTGCATTTTATTTGACCGAAAGGGAAATATCTGCAGTGTTGCTCAAAAGGAATTTGAGCAGCATTATCCAAAGCCAGGCTGGGTAGAGCATGACCCGATGGAAATTTGGGCATCACAGGTGAGTGTATTATCAGAGGCAATGAATAAAATAGCAGCGCTTCCTGAGCAGATTCATGCAATCGGCATTACGAATCAGCGAGAGACTACGATCATTTGGGATAAAAAGACAGGTCGTCCAATTTATCCGGCAATCGTATGGCAATGCCGCCGTACAAGTGAGCGAATTGATCGTCTAAGAGCAGATGGTATGACGCAAAAGGTTCGTGAAAAGACAGGATTAGTTCCAGATGCTTATTTTTCAGCAACAAAAATTGAATGGATCTTAGATCAGGTGCCAGGAGCCAGAAAGCGTGCACAGGAGGGCGAGCTTCTTTTTGGAACGGTTGATTGCTGGCTTGTATGGAAACTGACAGGCGGCGCTGTACATGCAACAGATTACACAAATGCATCAAGAACAATGTTGTTTAACATTCATACGCTGGAGTGGGATAAGGAACTTTTGGAATACTTTAATATTCCGCAATCTATGCTTCCAAAGGTTCTTCCAAGCAGCTGCATTTACGGAAAAACAGATCCAGAGGTTACAGGTGGTGCTATTCCGATTGCTGGAATTGCGGGAGACCAGCAGGCAGCACTTTTTGGTCAGTGCTGTTTTGAGCCTGGTGATGTGAAGAATACATATGGAACAGGATGCTTTCTTTTGATGAATACAGGTGCAGAGCCGGTAAGCTCTGATCATGGACTTGTCACAACAATCGCAGCAGGTTCGCCGGGTGAAGTGCAGTATGCGCTTGAGGGAAGTGTGTTTGTTGCAGGAGCGACAATTCAATGGCTTCGTGATGAGCTTTGGATGATTAGAAGTGCTTCTGAGACAGAAAGCTTATGTCAGTCTGTTGAGGATACGGCAGGTTCTTATCTGGTGCCGGCATTCACAGGACTTGGTGCACCATATTGGAATCAATATGCAAGAGGTACGTTTGTAGGACTGACAAGAGGTGTAAGCCGTGCTCATTTTGTGCGCGCAGCCGTTGAATCACTTGCGTATCAGGTACATGATGTGCTTGAAGCAATGGAGCAGGACAGCGGTTATACAATTGAGATATTAAAGGCAGATGGCGGTGCAAGTGCAAATAATTTCCTTCTGCAGTTTCAGGCAGATATTCTTGATGCACAGGTAGATCGCCCAGGATGTATCGAGACAACAGCACTAGGTGCAGCTTACCTGGCAGGCCTTGCAACAGGATATTGGAAGAATAAAGAAGAGATTCGTGCTAATTGGCAGCTGCAGCGCTCATTTATGCCGTCAATAGGAGAGACAAAGAGAAAGCAAAAGCTAAAGGGCTGGAAAAAGGCAGTTCGCTGTGCGCTTTTCTGGGCAAATGATGAAGAAGAATAAAAAAGAAGGCAGTCCCGATAAGGATTGCCTCTTTTGTTTAAGAATTAATTCTGTTCGCTTTGATTTTTCTGATACTCCAGTGCAGCACCGATGAAGCCCTTAAACAGTGGATGTGGGCGATTTGGTCTTGACTTTAATTCTGGATGAGCCTGGGTACCAATAAACCACGGATGATTTGGAAGCTCGATCATCTCTACAATGCGGCCGTCTGGTGAGATACCAGAAAGAGTCATGCCGTGAGAAGTGAGGGCAGCACGGTAATCGTTGTTGACCTCATAACGGTGACGATGACGCTCTGCGATTTTCTCAGTGCCGTAAAGCTGATAAGCCTTTGTGTCCTTTCCTAAGATACATGGATAAGAGCCAAGACGTAATGTACCACCGATGTCAGTGACACCATTTTGATCTGGCATCAGATGGATAACTGGATGAGCGGTTTGCGGATCAAGCTCAATGCTGTGTGCATCGCGAATGTCAAGAACATGACGGGCAAACTCAACGATTGCCATCTGCATGCCAAGGCACAGGCCAAGGAATGGAATGTTATTTTCACGCGCATAGCGGATAGAGGTAATCATGCCCTCAATACCACGATCACCAAAGCCGCCAGGAACGATAACACCGGATACATCCTTTAATTGTTCAGCTACATTCTCAGTTGTTACCTGCTCAGAATCAACCCATTTGATAGTTACACTTGCATGATGAGCAACACCGCCGTGCTTAAGTGCCTCAACAACACTGATATATGCATCGTGAAGTGCGGTATACTTTCCGACAAGAGCAACGGTTACAGAGCTTGTCGGATTCTTCCATGCATCCACCATAGCTTTCCACTCGTCAAGATCAGGTTTTGGACTATCAAGACCAAGGCATTCGCAGGCAACGTCTGCTAAATGTTCTTCCTCAAGCATAAGCGGAACCTCATATAATACGTCACAGTTCAAATTTTCTAATACGTGTCTGACTGGAACATTACAGAACAGACCGATCTTAGCCTTCATCTGGTCGCCCATTGGGTAATCGCTGCGGCACATGATAACATCTGGCTGAAGTCCCATTCCCTGAAGCTCTTTAACGCTTGCCTGTGTAGGCTTTGTTTTCAGCTCCTGAGAAGCAGAAAGATACGGGATCAGGGTAACATGAATCAGCATAGAATTGTTGCGGCCAACCTCATGCTGGAACTGACGGATAGACTCTAAAAATGGCTGACTCTCGATATCACCGACAGTACCGCCAACCTCGATAATGGCAATTTCTGTCTTATCAGTTGTAAAATTGCGGTAGAAGCGATCCTTAATTTCATTTGTGATGTGAGGGATTACCTGTACGGTACCGCCGCCGTAATCGCCACGGCGCTCGCGTTGCAGTACGCTCCAGTAAACCTTTCCAGTGGTAACATTGGAATTGCGGGTGAGGCTTTCATCGATAAAGCGCTCATAGTGACCAAGATCAAGATCAGTCTCAGCGCCGTCATCGGTGACAAACACCTCTCCGTGCTGAACCGGGTTCATAGTTCCTGGGTCAATGTTGATATAAGGGTCGAATTTTTGCATAGTAACGGTGTAGCCGCGCGCCTTTAACAGACGGCCAAGTGATGCGGCAGTGATTCCTTTTCCAAGTCCGGATACGACGCCTCCGGTGACAAATACGTACTTAACAGGCATAATTACCTCCTCTGAAGAAAAATAAAAGTGTCAATAGTAAAATGCGCGTATGAACTATTCAGCCATATAAAATAAATCCATATATTACAGAAAGCAATTTTACTGGCTCTGAATAGTCAACAAAATCAGAGTTATTATACAACCATTTTTTTTTCAGCGCCACTATTATTTCACAGAAATTTTATTGCAATATTGCATGTTCAATTATATAATAGTTACAGTTTACTTCTCATGTATGTTTCTTAGACTTCGCTAAAGCAGCTTTATAAGGCACGCATGATGGGTACTGAAAATGAAGAAAGGTGAGGAACGAATGGACGACAGGGAAAGAAAACCTGATAACAGGAATAACAAAAAACGAAATTATCAGTTGTATATAATCTTGGCGATTGTAGCAGCAGTTACTGTTGCACTGATAACGGGACTGGATTCTCTAGTCAAGAAAAGTACGACAAAAAAGGTAACGTACGATGAGTTTGTGGAAGCAGTAGAGGAAGGAAAGGTAGATTCAGTAAAGATTTCCAGCGCAAGAGTAACATTTACGCTGACAGATGATCTTCGTATGACTTACTATACGCCATATCTTCCAGATTCAAATTTACTTCCTATGCTGAATGAGGCAGGTGTAGAATATACGGGTACGGAGGATAGCTCAGGCTCAGCTATACTTGAATTTATTTTAGTGTATATTCTTCCATTTGCATTGATCTGGATTCTGATGGGATTTTTTATGCGCCGTATCGGAGGAGGTTCCGGCGGCATGATGGGCATTGGAAAGGCGAACACAGCAACTAATATGAGTCGTGCAACTGGTGTAACATTTGCTGATGTGGCTGGTGAGGACGAAGCAAAGGAGTCATTGACAGAAATTGTTGATTTTCTTCACAATCCACAGAAATATGTGCAGATCGGTGCCAAGCTTCCGAAGGGTGCACTTCTTGTAGGTCCTCCAGGAACAGGAAAGACGCTTTTGGCAAGAGCCGTTGCAGGCGAGGCTAAGGTTCCGTTCTTCTCATTGTCTGGTTCTGATTTTGTAGAGATGTTTGTCGGTGTTGGTGCATCAAGAGTGCGTGATTTATTTAAGACTGCACAGCAGAATGCACCGTGTATCATTTTTATTGATGAGATCGATGCTATCGGTAAGACAAGAGATACACGCTACGGTGGAAATGATGAGCGTGAGCAGACATTAAATCAGCTGCTCTCTGAGATGGATGGATTTGATGCTTCTAAGGGTGTACTTGTCATGGCAGCGACTAATCGTCCTGAAATTCTTGATAAGGCACTTCTTCGTCCGGGTCGTTTTGACCGACGTGTCATCGTAGATAAGCCTGATCTTAAAGGTCGTATTGCAATCTTAAAGGTTCATGCAAAGGATGTGCGAATGGATGATTCTGTTGATTTAGAGGCAATTGCGCTTGCAACAAGTGGTGCTGTAGGTTCAGATCTTGCTAATATGATCAACGAGGCAGCGATCACTGCAGTAAAAAGAGGAAGTCAGGTGGTATCTCAGAAGGATCTTCTTGAGGCTGTCGAGGTTGTTCTTGTCGGTAAGGAAAAGAAGGACCGCGTCATGAATCAGAAAGAAAGACGTATCGTTTCCTATCATGAGGTTGGCCATGCACTTATCAGTGCACTTCAAAAGGATTCAGAACCTGTACAGAAAATAACAATTGTACCAAGAACAATGGGTGCGCTCGGCTATGTAATGCAGACACCGGCAGAGGAAAAATTCCTAAATTCCAAGGAAGAAATCTTAAATATGGTTGTCATGGCGCTCGGAGGACGTGCCGCAGAAGAACTTGTCTTTAACAGCGTGACAACTGGTGCATCAAATGATATTGAGCAGGCAACTGCCTATGTCAGAAATATGATCACAATGTATGGTATGTCAGATGAATTTGGTCTGATGGCACTTGAGACAGTAGAAAACCAGTACTTGGACGGACGCAGAGTGCTAAATTGCGCTGATGCAACGGCTGCTCAGATTGATCAGGTAGTAAAGGAAACGCTTAAGAAATGCTATGAGCAGGCAAAGCAGATGCTTTCTGAGAACAGAGAGGTCATGGATCATCTTGCAGAGTTCTTAATTAAAGAAGAAACAATTACTGGAAAAGAGTTCATGGAAATCTTCCATAAATATCGTCTGGAGCAGATGGAACGCAAGGTTGGTATGGACGTATCAGACAACACAAACGAATAAAGAACAAAACATATTGATTTAATCTATTATGGACGCTCATTTATAAAAGAAGCACAATTTTTTTATGTTGATTTGCTTTGCTTATGAATGGGCGTTTTTTAAGGAGTACGTATGGAGCAAGATGATTTTTTAGCACGAAAAGAGCAGATATTAAATCGCAATTCTGCGAAGAATTTCAAAGAATTTAATATTGAAAATGAATTAAAAAAGTTGCCTGCAAAGCCGGGCGTCTATCTGATGCATGATGCCTCGGACGAGATTATTTATGTCGGAAAGGCGATTAAGCTTTGTAATCGTGTACGCCAGTATTTTCAGCGCAGTAAAAAGCCGTCTGCCAAAATCGAGCAGATGGTTTCTCATGTTTCATATTTCGAATATATTGTGACAGACTCTGAGATGGAAGCACTGATTTTAGAGTGCAATCTGATAAAGAAACATCGTCCGCGCTATAATACGATGCTTATGGACGACAAGGCATATCCGTATATTAGAATTACAGTCGATGAAGATTTTCCAAGAGTTATGCTTGCGCATAAGCAGGTGCGTGATAAGAGCCGTTATTTTGGACCATATCCGAGCGGACTGGCTGTTAAGGACACACTAGAACTAGTGCATAAGCTCTTTGGCATTCGCACCTGTAATCGTGTTTTGCCGCGCGATCAGGGAAAGGAACGTCCTTGCTTGAATTATCATATCGGTCAGTGTATGGGACCATGCCAGGGGTATGTCACAAAAGAGGAATATGGGAAACAGATTGACCGCGTGATTTCGCTGCTTAATGGAAATTATGTGCAGCTGAGAAAAGAACTCGAGGAAAAAATGAAAGCTGCGGCGGCAGAACTTGAGTTTGAAACGGCTGCAAAATACAGAGATCTTGCAGAAAGCATTACAAAAATTGCCCAACAGCAAAAGATTACAGACAGCAGTTCATTAAATGACCGTGATGTGATTGCCAGTGCAATAGAAGGCGCTGATGCAGTTGTACAGGTCTTTTTTGTCCGTGAAGGCAAGCTGATTGGCCGTGATCACTATCATGTTAGCGTAGCCGGCGGCGATACCGAGGCAGATGTTTTAAGCAGCTTTGTAAAACAATATTATGCAGGAACACCATTTCTTCCCGGTGAAATTTATATTCCATGCGAGCTAGAGGATATGGAAGTGATTGGCAGCTGGCTAACGAAAAAACGTGGCAAAAAGGTTGAAATTCTAGTGCCCAAGCGAGGCCGTAAGGAAAAAATGCTTGAACTTGCTGCGCAGAATGCAAAGATTGTTCTGCGCCAGGATAAGGATCGCATAAAGCGCGAAGAGGAACGCACAACAGGTGCGCTAAAGGAAATCGAAGGCTGGCTAAACTTGACGCATATTGACCGCATAGAAGCATATGATATTTCTAATACAAGCGGTATGGAATCAGTTGGATCTATGGTTGTTTTTGAAGGTGGAAAGCCAAAAAGAAACGATTACAGAAAGTTCAGGATAAAAAGCGTGCAGGGGCCAAATGATTATGCCTCAATGTACGAGGTGCTGACAAGGCGTTTCGAGCGTGCAAAAACAGGCAGTGAAAGCACATCCGACAGTTTCGTGCGTCTGCCAGACGTCATCATGATGGACGGTGGACGAGGTCAGGTCAATATGGCGCTTGAAGTCTTGGGAAAATTGGAAATGTCCATTCCAGTATGCGGCATGGTAAAGGATGATCATCATCACACAAGAGGCTTGTATTATAATAACGTAGAGCTTCCAATCGACACACATTCAGAAGGATTTCATTTAATTACACGCGTGCAGGACGAGGCACATCGCTTCGCTATTGAATACCATAAAAGTCTGCGCGGCAAAAAAGAAATTCATTCTATTTTAGACGATATTCCAGGCATAGGACCAAAGCGCAGACTGGCATTGATGCGTCAGTTTGGAGATATTAATGAAATCCGCGAGGCCACAGTCGCACAATTAGCAGATGTCGAAGGGATGAACGAGCGCGCTGCCGAGTCGGTCTATGAGTTTTTTCATTCAGTAGTTTACAAAACGGACACAAATTGATACAATGAAGAAAAAAAGGAGATAAATTTATGAGCGGAGTTACTATTTCAGCATTAATTAAAAAAATGAATTTGGAACTTTTGACAAAAGAGATAAATACAGACAAGATCAAACTGTATCATCCGGATGTTAATCGTCCGGCACTGCAGCTGGCGGGCTATTACGAGCATTTTGATCGTGAGCGTGTTCAGCTGATTGGTGTTGTGGAGTATACCTATATGCAGCGCATGACAGAAGAGCAGCGTCTGGAAAATTATGAAAAGCTGCTTTCAAGCGAGATTCCATGTATCATCTTTTCCACAAATA
>ENA-OQRC01001781-OQRC01001781.1-human-gut-metagenome-genome-assembly--contig:-NODE-1781-length-13144-cov-4.513714_pt1 | contig 13144 bp, 9 predicted proteins | sample MGYA00243236_ERZ505102 | MGnify/ENA primary metagenome ERZ505102 (study PRJEB26097, sample SAMN02712089) | human gut metagenome | biome: Gut microbiome | host: Homo sapiens | place: Denmark: Copenhagen... | reverse complement strand
ACTTCACCTACGGCGTAGGTCTGAATCTTTCTCAGGTGAAGAACAAGGCAGTGAATTCTCCAGCCCACGCAGAGTCGTCCTATGTCTGATACAGTTGTGGACCGAGCGCTCTCTTCCGATGCATATCGGCATTACTTTATTAGAAACCATATTAAGTTTCCTTTTAGTGTTTGTTGTCAGTCTCCTGCTCGCCACCCTATTGTGGTTCTCTGACAAACTGTCGGAGATTTTAGAGCCTTACCTGGTACTACTCAACAGTCTACCGAAATCTGCCCTGGCTCCCCTGTTCATCGTCTGGCTGGGCACCGGCATCAACACCATTATCATCGCCGGGATCTCTGTGGCAGTCTTCGGCTCCATTATCAGCTTTTACACTGCCTTTCACCAGGTGGATCCGGAAAAGGAGATTCTGATCCGCACTTTGGGTGGAAACCGCAGAGATATCTTTTTCAAAGTCGTCCTCCCGGGATCTGTTCCCACACTGCTCAGCACCACCAAGGTCAATATCGGTCTGTCTTTAGTCGGTGTCATCATCGGAGAATTTCTTGCAGCCAGACGAGGGCTGGGTTATCTCATCATCTACGGTTCCCAGGTGTTCCAGCTGGATATGGTGATCAGTTCTATCTTACTGTTATGTGTCATTGCCATGCTGCTCTATCTGCTGACCCAGTCTCTGGAACATTGCAGCAAAAAGCATCGCAACTGATTATAATGTTTTCTTCGGAGATCTGCAGGATGGCATCTTCGTCTTACAGTCTCCTACATAATCTACAGTTCTGCGAAACGAACTTTTAAAATAATAAATTTTACAGTTGCAAAAATTCCCAAGAACATATATAATAACCTAGTCCGCTGAAATAGCTCAGTTGGTAGAGCACTTCACTCGTAATGAAGGGGTCGTGGGTTCGAGTCCCATTTTCAGCTTATCTATAAAAAAGAGAAAGCCAAAAAGCTTTCTCTTTTTTTGTGTTTTTGATGAATGCAGATATAAAAGGTCAGATCAGAGACTGCAATGACCAGACATACTGTTCCAATACTTCCAATCCAATCACGCCCCAGGCAAATCCCAGTGCTCTGTCATTTGCTTTTTCTCGAAGCTCCTGTCCTAATAAGATCACGGATATGACCACACAGAACAATAAAAAGCTATAGGTACGATAAGAAGATCCGTAAAGGGTCTCCGAAAACCCCATGGCCATACGACTTCCCGCTCCCATGAAAAGGAGACAGAGGATGGTATATTTTCTCCATATCGTATCTACCGCCAGCCAGACACCGATAAATACGGACGCCGTCAGCAGAATCGACAGCAAGAACAGACCTGCATTTTTTCCTTCCGACAAAGGTCCGATCTCCGGCATCCCCAGTGCCAGTCCGGGAAGCGGCTGTAACAGATCTGCCCCTGTCCCTTTCAGTAACAGATGGAATCCCAGCGGAATCCCCGTAAAAAAGACGACCCGTTTCTTCCCTTTTCCGGCCACCAAAAACAAAAGTACGAAAAACACAGTCAATAAGGGAATGGATCTATAATACAAGTACGCCACTGTGGCAGTATAACCGTGGAACAGCTTTTGTCCCACTGTCCACTGTGCATAATCCGGAATCCAGGTTCCGTAGGTATTCATGCGGAAACAATGTCCCGGTGCAAAATACAGCGCCGCATATCCGAGTACTGATGCAATCTCTTCCAGACACAACAGGCCTCTTACCTTCCGAAGGCTATCGTTTTTCCAAGATACAATCAGTAAAATCGTCAGGAAAAAAATCAGGGAGATAGCGTATTGATCCTGATTCGTGGTATAAATGATTGAAAGGATCACAGCAAGATACATCCACCAGGGAATCTTTCCCTTGACAATCTTCTGTTTTATGGCGGTGAACACTACCAGCATCGTAAAAAACGGATACAGGTAGTTGGCGATGGTTGCAATATATCCGGCTGTTGACAGAATCTGAAACGGAAACAGTAAAAAGGCAACGCACACAAGCAGTGTGTTCTCCTCACTGTTTTTCTCCGTAAACAGATACCTGAGCATCCCCACGATTCCGACGATAACCGCAATGTCCAACAGTTTCCATAGCTTGGAAGGCAGGAAACAACTCACCCATGCCACTGCATCTGTCAGCACTCTTCCGCTGTCCTGCCATCTTTTTTCCACAAGTTCCCCAAAGGTCTGGTTCAAAAGTTTCAAATCATCCCCGCTGTAATGAAAGCTGAAATGGATTCCTGCCAGCAGCAGTACAAAAGCAACCCATACGATTCCTCTCCTGCGAAGATCATCTTGCTCCCTTGTCATAGATTACCCCCAAAGCTCTCGGTGCACCGTTCTGTTTGGAAAAGAATACCAGCAGTAAAAGTGTCAGTACGTACGGCAGGATCATCACCAGATCCTGATAACTGCTGGGCATCTGTAATACCTGTACCAGTCGGTAGCCGCCGGATCTGGCAAATCCGAATAACAGGCATGCTCCCAGGGTCGGAAGGATTCGCCAGTTACCGAAGATCAGCGCTGCGATGGCCAGATATCCGTAACCTACATAGATACTGGAAGAAAAGTTCGCGGAAATAGAATACGCAAAGCAGATACCGCCAAGTCCCGACAACGCACCGCAGATCATGATAGCTGCCAGGCGGATCTGTCCCACCTGTCTTCCGGCTGCATCCACCGCATGGGGATTGTCACCGCAGGCGCGCAGATGCATGCCGAAGCGGGTCTTGTACATTACAAACCATGCAATAAATGCTACGGCAACGATCACCAGTTCAAAAGGATACAGATTGGTAAATACAGCTCCCAGTACCGGAATCTTAGAGATTCCCGGGATGGTAATTCTGGAAGATACGGTCAGAACAAACTTGTCAGAGGTGGCACCGAATACAACTCTGTTGAGTAGTTTGGTCAAATATGCTGTCAATGCCATAGCCAGAATATTGACTACGACACCACTGATCACCTGATTGGCTTTAAACTTCAGGCACAGCAGCGCATGGATCAGGGCAAAAATACTTCCTCCTACTGCCGCCATGATCATGGCAATGTAGAAAGGTACCGGAGAATCTCCGGAGAAATTCCCTGCAATGGCAACTGCCACAAATGCTCCGATAAAGGCACCGAAACCCTGCAATCCTTCCACAGCTAACATAGTCACACCGGACTTCTCGCAATAAATACCGCCAATTGCCATAATAAATAAAGGTAATGCAAAGGATAACCCGTCAATGATCACAATATCCATTTATTTGTCCTCCTTTGTCTTGTTCGTTTTCTCTCTTCTGCCTCGTTCCATCTTCCATTTGATATAAGCATTACATGCACTGAACAACAAAATAATTCCGGTAATAACCGATGCGATCTCCGCATCGACACCGGCTGCAGATTTCATGTAAGTACTGCCTTTACTGATCAAGGTGATCAGCATGGTGGAAAATACGATTCCGAAGGGATTGTTGTTACCAAGCAGTGACACTGCGATAGCATCAAATCCCGTGCTGATCAGTACCTTGGGCTGAATAGAACCCACATAACCCAGATAATAGGTCACACCGGCAAGTCCTGCCAGGGCACCGGAGATCATCATGGACAACACCATGCTTCTGCCGACTTTAATACCCGCATATTTTGCAGCACTGCGGGAATAGCCCACAGCCTTCAGTTCGTATCCTAATTTCGTCTTCTCTAATAAGAACCACACTGCCACTACAGTCAGCAGAGCCAGAATAATTTCCAGCGGAATATCCATTTTCAGATTGCCCACCATGGTATCCATCAGCGTCAGTCTGGAAGCCGCAGAGATCTCCTTTGACTGTCTGGAGACCGGATCCACGAAAAAGGTATTGATAAAGAAGCTGATCACGTATTGGAACGTGTAGTTTAACATAATGGACGAAACAACTTCATTAATATTAAAACGATACTTCAAAAAGCCGATCAGTCCACCCACCAGTCCGCCGACGATCAGACCGATGATCACTACCAGTGGCTTTGCCAGTACAGCATTTAAACTGCTGTAGCCCACAATAATACTTGCAGTGAACCCGGCTGCCAGCATCTGTCCGGAGACACCGATATTGAACAAACCCGCACGCAGAGCTACCGCTACTGCCAATGCCGCGAAGATCATAGGGGTAAAATAGTTCACATAACTCATAAAGTCTGTCAGCATGCTCTTATAGCTTGCATAAGAAGACTTGGGTGACAGTCCGCTGCCCTGCAGCAAAGCGTAGTAAGCCTTGAAAGGATTTGAACCGGTCACGGCGATGATCACACCACCCACTACCAGGCTGCAAAGGATTGCAAGAAGAGGGATCTTTACTGCATTCCAGAATTTTGTCATCTTTTTCATGGTCTTATGCCTCCTTCTCCTTGTTCTTAACGCCCATCATGAACTCACCCACTTCATTGGTGGTCAGCTCACTGGCTTTGGCGATCTTCTGTATGCTTCCGTTATAAATAACGGCGATGGTATCCGCACAGTTCATGATCTCATCCAGTTCCAAAGAGATTAAAAGGATTGCCTTACCCTTGTCTCTCTCCGCAATGATCTGTTTGTGAATATTCTCTATGGCACCGATATCCAGTCCACGGGTGGGCTGAACGAAGATCATCAGAGAGGAATCCTGCTCCACTTCTCTGGCGATGATGGCTTTCTGTTGATTACCGCCGCTCATAGAGCGTACCACCGTCTTGCTACCCTGTCCGCTTCGGATATCGTATTTTTCTATCAGTTTTTCACTGTTATCTTCAAAAATCTTCTGGTCCAGCACTCCCTTATGACAGAAAGGCTCTTTGTAGTAGTTACGCAGTGCCAGATTCTCCGAAAGGGTAAAATCCATGACCAGTCCATAATTCTGTCTGTCCTCGGGAATATAGGAAATTCCTTCTGTGGTACGTTCCCTGATGGACAGATCCGTAATATCTCTGCCGTTTAACAGAATCTTACCGGAACGTGCCGGGATCAATCCTGCAATAGCATCGGCAATCTCTACCTGACCGTTGCCGGCTACACCTGCAATGGCTACGATCTCACCGGAATGCACCTCAAGGGATACATCCTTTACCACCTGAAAATCCTGCTTGTTATAGACGTTCAGATGCTGTATGTCGAGGATCGTCTTACCCGGTTTCGCGGGTTCTTTTTCTGTCTCAAAATTCACTTCACGGCCTACCATTTTGTTTGCCATGACTTTGGTGGATGTGGTTGCCACGTCCATAACATCCATCAGACGTCCGCGGTTCAAGATCGCGCATCTGTCTGCAATACGTTTGATCTCTTCCAGTTTATGTGTGATTAAGATGATGGTCTTGCCGTCATCCCGCAGAGATTTGATAATGTCTAATAAAAAGTCGATCTCCTGAGGAGTCAGAACCGCTGTGGGTTCATCGAAAATAAGGATCTCTGCTTCTCTGTAAAGCATTTTTAAGATCTCTACTCTCTGCTGTGTAGAAACATTAATATCACTGATCACGTCGGTAGGATTCACTGCCAGTCCGTATTTCTCCGAAAGTTCGCGGATATCCTGATTGGCTTTCTTCATATCCACTACCGGAATACATCCCAATACCTTCTTCACCGGTTCCATACCCATCACAATATTCTCTGCAATGGTATAGTTGGATACCAGTTTAAAATGCTGGTGTACCATACCGATGTTTAATTTGGTGGCATGGTTGGGGGATTCCAGTTTCACCTTTTCTCCCCGGATATAGATCTCCCCTTCATCCGGCTCGTACATTCCAAACAGCATACTCATCAAGGTGGATTTTCCGGCACCATTCTCTCCCAACAGAGCAAAGATCTCACCCTTTTTGATCTGGATCGTCACATCGTCGTTGGCTACGATCCCGGGGAAGCGTTTGGTGATGTGTTTCATCTCAACAATATATTCCGACATGTTCATCCTCGTTTCTACTCATGTAAATAAATAAGAAGGTGACAGTTCCTCACCATCACCTTCTTGTGAATTCATTCTTCCTACCAGGTAAAGGTCTCCGGAGTTACACCGTTAAAGTTTGCCGCAGGAACGATCTTGCCTTCCTTTAACAGAGCCTGTGCTGCATTGATCTTCTCAATAGCCTCTGCGGTGAGCTGACATCTGCCTTCCTCACTTACAAAACCGGTAGCATCATCTGCTGCGGTCAGAGTCACATTAGCGCCCTTGAAGGAACCATCTTTTACTTCGTTCAGTACGTTGTAAACAGTATCATGCATTACCTTCAGACCACTGGTCAGAACGATATTGCTGTCACCGTTTGCACCGTCATCATACTGGTCAACATCACAACCGATAACCTTAACGCCGTCAGCTTCCTTGGCAGCGGTAAATACGCCGTTACCGGAACCTCCTGCTGCTACGAACAGGATATCTACGCCTTCAGCGATCAGAGCATTGCCCAGTACTTTACCGGTAGCTTCATCAGAGAAGTTACCAACATAGTTACCACCTACATTAGCGCCGGTAACATCTGTACCTGCGTAAGAAGGAAGCTCTACTACTTCTACATTCATGCCTTCGGTACCGTTCACATACTTAACACCGCACTCGAAGCCATACTGGTAGTTCACGTTGGAAGGATATGCAATACCGTTTACTACTGCTACCTTACCTGTGGTGGTAGACAGAGCTGCAGCCATACCTGCATAGAAACCACTCTCCTGCTCAGCATAGTAAGCAGCGTATACATTGTCGATCACCTGATCAGCAGTTACTTCGGTACCGTCAATGGTAGGCCAGGAATCGATCAGGATGAACTTGGTATCCGGATTCTCCTGTGCCAGATTACCGATGCCGGCGAACTGGAAACCACAGCATACAATAACATCATAATCAGCTACAACATCAGCTACTGCCTGAACAGCTGCTGCACTGTCACCGGTCTCCTCACGAATGGGGGTTACGGTTGCATTCGGATTCTCCTCGATGAACTTCAGAACACCGTTGTAGTTGTCCTGGTTGAAGGAACCGTCATCCACGCCGGAGGGGCTGGATACGATAGCGATCTTCAGACCGGGTTCTTCACTGCCGCTCTCTGTAGCTGCTGCAGTGGTGGTAGCTGCCGCACTGGATTCTGCATTGGTGTCAGCATTGGTGCTGCCGCATGCTACCAGAGAAACAGCCATGACAGATGCAAGTGCAAGTGCCAGAAACTTTTTCATAATTTTTTCCTCCTAAAAATGTAAATATTAAAACAATGAATCACAACGGTAATATTATCATTATAGTCTGTAAAATTCAATATCTATTTTTAATTAACGCATATGCACATCCATCTGCGGGAACGGTATTTCAATTTCTGCTTTATCAAGTGCATACTTACACTGTTCGGTAATACGCCATTTTCCCTGCCAGAAATCCTCATTTTTAAACCAGCAGCGTACACATAGGTTGATTCCGGAGTCTGCCAGTTCATCTACAAATACAAAATGCTCTCTTTCCTTTATAGTATCGGGATCTTCAGAGAGAACCTTTGTCAGAACTTCCTTTGCCTTCTTAATATCTGCGCTGTAAGCAACAGACACCTTCACATCACATCGCCTGGATTCGGCAGCAGTGACATTCACAATGGTGTTATTTGCCAGATTGCCATTTGGAAGAATAATCGTCTGATTATCATAGGTTAACAGCTTTGTATAGAAGATCTGGATCTCTTTTACTGTACCTTCCTTACCGGAGGAGCCTTCCACAATGTAATCTCCCACCTTAAACGGCTTCAATAATAAAATCAGCACACCGCCCGCCAGATTAGACAGACTTCCCTGCACTGCCAGTCCCACTGCCACTCCGGCTGAGCCAAGAAGTGCCACGATACTGGCAGCATCAACGCCGAAGGAGGATGCCAGGGTCAGGATCAGGATGATATATAAAGAAGCTTTCACAAAAGAATCCACAAACTGGATCACTCCCATTTCCGCTCCCGCCCTGTTCATGGACTTGCGGATGATCTTGCGGATCAGCTTGATAAGTTGTACCCCAATGAAGAAAAATATCAGTGCCAGTCCGATACGGATGCCTAAGTTCAATGCTTTCTCCGGAAGAGTATCCAGAAAAGAAGCTATCAGTCCTTCCTTTTGCTGTACCTCTTCGATTACGTTATCTGTCAGATCCATGTTGTCTTATTTCTCCTGTTTCTTTTTTGCGGTCTTGTTTGTTGTCTTACGAATGGGCGTATTTTTACGGATACGCTTCTCGATCACCTTTTCCAGTTCCGCCTCTGTGTAAGGGATAAATTGCAGAATACTTAAGGACAACGGTGCAAGTTTCACGGTGACGGACTGCTTCTTATCATCCCATTCCAAATCCTCTGCCCGTTTCACGCGGTCATTGACCACACCTGTACCACCGTAGCAGACAGCATCCGTGTTCAGGATCTCCTTGTATTTTCCCTCGTAAGGAACTCCTGTAGTGATCTCTCTGGGCACACCGGAGAAGTTTGCTACGACCAAAAGCATCTCCTCCGCAGCTTCGCCTTTACGCACAAAGCTTACATAACATTCATTGGCAGAGATCTCGTTCATCCACTGGAATCCCTTCGCCTGATCGTCACATTCGTACAACGCCTTATTCTCTCTGTATAATGCATTCAGATCCTTCACCAGCCTCTGAACTCCGGCATTTTCCTTCTGCTCTTGCAGTGCCCATTCCACCTGACGCATTTCATTCCATTCTTTTTCTTCCGCCAGATCCTGTCCCATGAAGAGGAGCTTTTTCCCGGGGTGAGTCATCATATAGCCGTAGGTCAGACGTAAGTTGGCAAGCTTCTGTGCTCTGTCTCCGGGCATCTTGCCAAGTAAGGTTCCTTTCCCATGTACCACTTCATCATGCGAAAATACCAGCATGAATTTCTCGCTGTAGGCATAGATCATGCTGAAGGTAAGTTCTCCGTGATGGTGGCTTCTAAAGTACGGATCGTATTTGATATAATCCAGATAATCGTTCATGAAGCCCATATTCCATTTGAGATCAAAACCAAGTCCCCCCTCTTCCAGAGAACCGGTTATCATGGGAAATGCCGTACTCTCCTCTGCGATGGATAACACCCCGGGATCTCTCTTTTTCAGGATAGAATTTAAGTGTTTGATCAATTCAATGGCTTCCAGATTCTCGTTGCCACCGTACATATTGGGAATCCATTCACCGTCCTGTCTGCCGTAGTCCAGATAAAGCATGCTGGCTACCGCATCCATACGGATACCGTCCGCATGATATTTCTCCACCCAGAACAGTGCATTAGCGATCAAATAGTTTGATACCTGGGGACGACCGTAATTGTAAATCAGGGTTCCCCAGTGAGGATGACTGCCCTGTCTGGGATCCTGATGCTCATAAAGACAGGTGCCGTCAAATGCAGCTAATCCATAAGAATCTCTCGGAAAATGTGCAGGCACCCAGTCAAGGATCACACCGATTCCCGCCTTATGCAGTGCATTCACGAAGAACATAAAGTCCTCCGGTGTACCATATCTGGCAGTCGGTGCATAATAACCGATGACCTGATATCCCCAGGAAGCATCTAAGGGATGCTCCATCACCGGCAGCAGTTCCACATGGGTGTATCCCATTTTCTTTACATATTCTATGACCTTCGGAGCAATTTCCCGGTAATTGACATAATCCTGTCCTTCCCCCGGTGTCACAAAGCTTCCCAGATACATTTCATAGACGCTCACCGGAGCATTACCGCACTGATATTTTTCACGACTTTTCAGAAATTCGTCGTCCTCCCATTGATAATTACGGATATCCGCAATTACAGAAGCCGTCTCCGGTCTCTTCTGCGCTGCATTGCCGTAGGGGTCCGCCTTCAGATAAGTAAGTCCGCCCTTGATCTTCAGCTCGTATTTGTAACAGTCTCCGACTTCCGCTCCGGGAATAAACAGTTCAAAGATACCGGAATCCCCCAGCCGTCTCATCTGATGGATCCGCCCGTCCCATTCATTAAAATCACCGACTACGCTGACACGCATGACATTCGGCGCCCAGACAGCAAAATAGGTTCCCTCGTCCCCATCCAGTTCCATGGGATGTGCTCCCAGCTTTTCATAGATTGTATAATGAATGCCTGCGGCAAAACGATCCATGTCTTCCTTCGTGATCTGCGGAACATGGCGGTATGCATCTCCACAGATTTTTCTGTAGGCTGCATGTTCTTTCGTCTTACCGTATTCCACCACATATTCATAAGGTGACATTTTCCCTGCATTTACCAATGCGGCAAAATATCCCTCTTCATCTGCCAGTTCCATGGGAACATCCGTAAGAAATGCTTCTCCCACCTGACCGGTCTTCTTCCAGTGAATCGTTACTTTCTCCGCTCCCGGGAAGTACGCCTGAACCAGCATTTTGCTTCCCTGCTTATGGGGGCCCAACAGCTTATGGGGATTATCACATTCGGAATATGTGATTTCTTCTATTTGAGGCCAGTTCATCAATTTATAAAGTTTGTTTGTCATATTCCCTCTTTTCTGCGGCACGATTGCTGCATTCTATTCTGTCATTTTTGCCTTTAAAAACCCTGAGGATTACCGCTCTATCTCATGCAGGAACAGCCCGCTTCGCAGCTTTGGCTCGAACCATGTGGACTTTGGAGGCATCAGTCTCCCCGCATCCGCCACCGCAAAAAGCTCTGCAATGGATGTGGGATACATCGAGAACGCCACTTTCATGTCCGTATGTACTCTCCGTTCCAGTTCTCCCAGTCCCCGGATGCCTCCGACAAAATCAATTCTCTTATCTGTCTTCGGATCCATAATCCCCAAAATGGGATCTAACAGATCATTTTGCAAAAGCGATACATCCAGTCCCTCTACGGCATCCTCACTTTTTATTTCATCTTTTGCAGAAAGACTGTACCATTCATTCTCCAAATACATGCCAAACGTGCCTTTCTCCGTGGGTCTGTAAGGACTCTGTCCCTTTTTCTCCACTGCGAAATACTCTTCAATACGGGTCAGGAAAGTTGCTACATCCATTCCGTTCAGATCCTTCACTACACGATTATAATCCAGGATCCGTAACTCTTCATCCGGGAAAATCACGGAAAGAAAATAATTAAATTCCTCTTCTCCTGTATAATCCGGGTACTGCTCTCTCCGCTTCAACCCAACCTTCACTGCGGAAGCACATCGATGATGCCCATCCGCGATATAGATTGCCGGGATCTTCCCAAAAGCCTCCTCGATCATTGCCACATCCGAATCGTTATCGATCACCCACACACGATGCCCGATTCCATCCTCACTGACAAAATCATAGACCGGCGCCTGTTTTTTCAGCTCTCCGATTTTCTCCTTCAGATCCTCCTTCGCCCGATACGCCAGGAAAATCGGTCCCGTCTGCATACTGCATGTATCCACATGACGGATACGGTCTTCCTCCTTGTCTGCCCTGGTATTCTCATGCTTTTTGATCACATTGTTCCGATAATCATCAATCGATGCACAGCCTACCACCCCGGTCTGACTGTGTCCATCCATCGTCAGTTCATACAGATAGAAACATGGCGTCGGATCCTGTACAAATTTTCCTTCCAGAATTTTCTCACGAAGCATCTGATCCGCTTTCTCATACACACAGTCCGCATATGTGTCTACTTCCTCGCCAAACTGCGTCTCTGCCCGGTCAACCGCCAGAAAAGATTCCGGATTCTTCTTCACCACTTCATGCGCTTCCTCCCTGTTATATACATCATAAGGAAGCGCCGCAATCCTCTCCTCCATCCCCTTGCAGGGCCGATATGCCTTAAATGGTCTGATCTGTGCCATACTCCTACCTCCCAATTTCTTATACCTATAAATTCATTTTACCAAATACTGTCTCATATCACAAGGTTATTTAAATAAGCAAGCAGCCCCGGATGGGTGTAAGAATAAGCAGGCCGTAAGCAGACGTCGGCACTTAGCGGGCGTATTCTGACCGCTTATGTGCCGTTACGCTCTGCGACAGAGCGAAAGCGTGCCGCGTTTCTTACCCCAGCCGAGGCTGCGGGAAATATTCTTAGCCCCAATACGGGCTACGGGGATTATTCTTACCCCATCCGGGGTTGCGGATTTTTTATATCATTGTCCTACCCCAACTTATGGAACACAATACAGTTTGGCATATTGACCTTCATCGCCGGTCCATTCATGATCATCGTTCCATGCTCCAGATCAATATGGAAGAAAGTCATCGTATTACTTTCATGATTCAAAGACACCAGAAACTTATTATCCGGGAAGAACTCCGCATCCTTCGGATACTCACCGCTGACCGGTAGCAGGAAATTCTTCTTAAGCAATCCTGTCTTCTTATCCACATCAAATACAATGACCGAATTATCTCCCGCGATGGAGCTGAGCAGATAATTATAATCCAGGGAGAAACTGAATGCACTGGCACTGTTCGTATTGCCTCTGGTCAGCTTGATCAGCTCTACCGTCTGAATCTTCTCGAAAGTAGGATCATTATCATGGTTCGCATACTCATAGACATCAATGTAACACTTCAGCTCATGCAGAATATAAATATATCTGCCATCCTCTGAGATCTTGATATGCCAGGGCGCAGATTCCATCTCGCTGCGGATGATATCCTCCAGCTTCACCTTACCCTTCTCTACATCAAAACGATACACATTGACATGATCCATTCCCTGATCCGCTACCAGCAGATATTTGTTGTCATGCGTCATACGAGCACAGTTGATGTGGGGGCGGAAGTTGCGCTCTGCCATACTGCCCAGTCCTTTATGATAAATCTCATCGGTGATCTCTCCGATGGAACCATCCTCCTTCAGACGGAGTACGGTCAGCTTACCGTCATGATAACCTGCCACAAACAGATACTGATCTGTGTAATCCGTAGATACATAACATCCTCTCATACCGTTGATCGGTGCGAAGTTGATCAGTTCCAGATCTCCGTCCGGCATGATCGTATAAGCCTCTACACCAAAATCCGTTATAGAATAAAGAAACTTTCCGTTATGGGAAATGGTCAGGTAAGAAGAGTTTGTGATCTCCACTTTATCTTTTTCCTTAAAACGACCGTTTTTCATATCCACATCATATATTCTGATACCGTGACTGTCCCCCTGTGTATAACTGGAAACATAGGCAACATATTTTCCCTTGCTCATGACCGGATCCTCCTTAGCGTTCTATGTCT
>ENA-OQRC01001772-OQRC01001772.1-human-gut-metagenome-genome-assembly--contig:-NODE-1772-length-13231-cov-3.986035_pt1 | contig 13231 bp, 15 predicted proteins | sample MGYA00243236_ERZ505102 | MGnify/ENA primary metagenome ERZ505102 (study PRJEB26097, sample SAMN02712089) | human gut metagenome | biome: Gut microbiome | host: Homo sapiens | place: Denmark... | reverse complement strand
TTACCGGTATTGTCAAGGACGGCAAGCTGGATCTGAAGTCCGTTGAGAAGGCCGAGGTCATCTCCGGCGAGGTCAAGGGCTACAAGGTCGACGACAACGTCCAGCTGGGCGACAAGACCTATGATTACAGCAAGACCTTCGATCCCGCTGCCGCTGACACCAGATTCACCGTTGGCCAGCAGGCTTCCGTGGTTCTGGATAAGTACGGCTATGTGATCGCGATTGACGAGACTATGGTCCTCACCGACTATGTCTTCATCAACGAGATCGGCCAGACCAGCACCCTGACCACCAAGGCTGTGGCCGAGGCCATCTTCACCGACGGCTCCAAGAAGGAGATCAACCTGGTGAAGGTCCTGGGCGAGAAGTCCGCTTCTCAGATCATCCACGACCAGCTCAACTATGAGAAGAAGTGGTTCACCTACAGCAAGAACGCTGACGGCGAGTACACCCTGTACACCGTTGAGAGCAAGTACATCCCCACCGGTTCTACTTCTCTCGGCGCTACCAAGCAAGTACCGACCTACAAATATAACAGTGCTACTGGCGCTGACAACAGCGTTTCCTACAACAACAAGGTTGTCTTCCTGAAGGGCCAGACCTACAAGGCCAACGACGACACCATCTTCCTGGTCTCCGACAAGGACGACGATGTTACCGTTTACACCGGCGTGAAGAACGCTCCCGAGATCATCCTGAAGGCTGGCGCTACTGCTAACGTCTATCTGCTGGCTAAGACCTCCAACGGCTACGCTTCCGTGGTCTACATGGATGTTACCGGCAACGCCACCATCTCCGGCGAGAAGGAGACCAACCTGGTCTACGTCCTGAAGTATGACGGCGAGCACCGCACCACCGACAACGAGGTCTACTTCACCTACACCACTCTGGCTGACGGCGAGAAGACCACCGTGAAGGCTGACAACAAGATCGCCAACGGTAAGATCTATCAGGCCGCCAACTATGTGACCAAGAAGAACGATCAGCTGACCAACTTCACCAAGGTCACCAGCGCCAGCAACAGCGACGTCCTGAAGGCTGACCTCGGCGAGACCAGCGCCATCACCTACTCTGCCGGCACCCTGACCGTTGGCGGCAAGGGCTATGTGGTGACCGACAACACCAAGATCAACCTGATCACCCTGGGCAAGGTCGACACGCACACCACTTGCGACGCCACCGTCCTGAACAAGGATAAGGGCGCTGACTACGAGGTCGCTTGGGGCATCAGCGCCAAGACCCTGGCTGATACTCTGGACGGCTACAACTGCACCTATGACTACGCTCTGAAGACCACCTCCAGCGATAAGGAGGTTCTGGATGAGCTGTTCGTCACCGTGACCAACGCTTCCACCGTTGTGGCTCCCTCCAGCGATGCTTCCATCACTGGTATCACCGTCAAGGGCGTGAAGGCCACTACCACCGATGGCAAGACCTACACTGTGTCTGTTCCCGCCGCAAAGAACGATGCTACCACCGTGCGTGCTGCCGTGACTGTTGCCGCAGGCGCAACGGCTTCTGTGAAGGATACTGCCGGTACTGAGATGACTACGCTCAACTCTGCGTTGAATGGCGATCGTACCTGGACTGTGACCGTCACCGCTGCTGACAAGAAGACCACGAAGACCTACACTCTGAATGTTGCTGTTGAGACTGCTCCTCTGACTCTGGCTGACAGCACCGGTATTACTGCGGGCACCGCTCCTACTCTGGCCGCTCCGACAACCGGCACTGTGACTATTGTAAATGGTAAGGTCAGCGACATGATCGCTGCACTGAAGGTCAACTTCGCCAAGAATGGTCCCGCTGCAGCGTCTGTTGTGATCATGCAGACCAACGCCTACGGCGTTGATGCTGAGCTCACTGGGGATGCAACCCTTGCAGCCGCTGCCACTGGTGTTAAGGTTGTTGCAACCTCTACCTTTGGCACTGAGTTCGTTTGGGCTGTGACTGTTTCCTGATCACATCTGAGATCTGCCTATCCAAAACGCTTCCGCGTTTGCGATAAGAGAACGGCTCCCCGAAAGGGGAGCCGTTCTTTTTTATCCGATGGCCAGATAGCAGTAGGTTGTTCCGGCAATATTGAGTTGATAAGCAGGATTCACCTCGCCATACCAGCGCAGGGTATTGCCCTGCCAGGTGAAGCGAATGGGGTACAGCCCGGTTTTAAGCCCGTAAGCGGACAAGCCCCGGATAGCCAGCAGCATGCCGTATTTGTGAGTATCGGACGCTCCCAGGTCTGCCACGGACATATCTTTATTCTGCACGATCACCAGCTTTGGCTCAAAGGGGAAGGTCAGCGAGTTTTCATTTCCGACACCGTATTCGCCGGTTCCGGTGTAGGTGCCCGTGGCGATCTTGCAGTTGCCGCAGCTCGCCACCGCCGCCAGCGCCGCCGCGGCCTTGTCGGCGTTGCCCTTGATGGCCGTGTCGATCTTGTCCCAGTTGTCATTGAATTCCGTGTGCAGGATGCGGTCCTCGCCGTCCCAGCGCTTCAGACCGTAATTGCTTGTGTTTTCCATACAATTCCTCCTTGTTATGCAGCCGTAACGAATTGCGTCCGCCATATTCGCCATCCCCCACCACCGGGAAAAGTTGTACGGAACCGTGCAGCAGCCCCTTTTTCTCCTAAAACATGACAAAAAAGTCCCGAAGGAAGACCTTCGGGACTTTTTCAGTCGATTGATTCGATTCAGCTGCTTTTAGTCGGTGACGTAGGGCAGCAGAGCGATCTGACGGGCACGCTTGATGGCCTCAGTCAGCTCACGCTGATGCATGGCGCAGGTGCCGGTGGTCCGACGGGGCAGGATCTTGGAACGCTCAGAAATGAAACGACGCAGCTTGGCGGCGTCCTTATAATCAATGCACTCGCACTTCTCGGCGCAGAACTGGCAGACCTTACGGCGCTTGTTGCCGCGTGCGGGACGGGCGGGACGAGCTTCACGATCGAAAGCCATGATTGCTTCCTCCTTATAGTAATATCAGAACGGCAGTTCGCCGTCATCCTCGCCGATCTCGGCGAAGTCAGAGCCGCTGGCGCTGAAATTGCTGGGAGCGGCGCTGTGGGAAGCGGGGGCGGGGGCATAACCGGAGTTGTAGCCGGAATTGTCGCCGCCGTCGCGCTTGGAATCCCCGAAATACACATTGTCGGCCACGACCTCGGCACTGCGGCGCTTGCCGCCGTCCTTGTCGGTCCAGTCCCGGATCTGCAGGCGGCCCTCCACCACGGCCATGCGGCCCTTGGTGAAGAATTTGCTCACAAATTCGGCGGTGTTGCGCCAGGCCACGATGTCGATGAAGTCCGTTTCCTTTTCGCCGGACTGGGACTTGAAGTCCCGGTCAACAGCCAGAGAGAAGGACGTCACCGCCGTACCGCTGCCGGTGCGCCGGAGCTCGGGGTCACGGGTCAGGCGACCCATGAGAATGATTCGATTCAGCATGTGCTGCTCCTTTACTCGCCCTTGCAGACGATCAAGGAACGCATGACGCCCTCGGCGATCCGCAGCTTACGATCCAGCTCGCGGGGGAATGCCGGGCCGCTGACGAAGGTCATGAGCACATAGTAGCCCTCGGTCTTGTAGTTGATGGGATAAGCCAGCTTGCGGTTGCCCCACTCCTCAACCACGACGTCAGAGCCGTTCTGCTCGGCCAGGGACTTGAAGTTCGCAACCTGAGCGGCGATAGCCTCCTCACCCTGTGCAGGGTCGAGCACATAGACGACCTCGTAATTGGCAGTAATCTTTGCCATATTTGCACCTCCTTTTGGACAAATGGCCCTCATTCTCAGATGAGAGCAAGGATTTACTTACATATTGCAAGCTTTATCATTATATCCGAAATACAGCAAATGTCAAGGAAAATATTGAATTTTTTTGAAAAAATCCGAATTGATGTAACTTTCCCCGGGAAAACGGTTAAAAAAAGCGGCAGGCCCCGGAAGTCCGGGGCCTTGTTCCGCTCAACCGTTCAAATATTCGTTGGGGTCTACGGCCTTGCCGTCCTTGGTGACGGTGAAGTGCAGATGGGGCTGTCCGGACTCCGCCGCTGCGGTGGTCCCCACCGCGCCGATGATCTGCCCGGCGGACACCGGGTCCCCGGCCTCCACGTTGGGCTTGGCCTGGAGATTGGCATAGGTGGTCTGATAGCCGTTGTCATGCTCCAGCACCACGGTGGTGCCCATCAGGGGATCGTCCGTCACCGACAGCACCGCCCCTGCGGAGGCCGCCAGTACCGTGGTTCCCTGCTGGGCGGCGATGTCCACGCCGTTGTGGGTACGCCAATCTCCCAAAGTAGGACTGTATACCAGCTCCTCCATGGAAAAAGCTGTCAGCACATCCCCTCGGAGCGGGGCCACCACCAGACGGGGTGCTTCCGCCGCCACAGGCGTGTGATCCACCTCCACCTCCGGCAGCTCCTTGGTTTCCTTGGGCGGGACCGGCACCGGCGCCGGCTCCAAAGTCTCCACTGTCGGAAGTCGCGCCTCCGGCATTTCCACCGGCTGCGACACGGGGACCTGAGGCGTCACCGCCTGCTGGGGCAGCGGGTCCTCCCGGTCCTGCAGCAGGACCCAGCCGCACACCCCCACCACCAGCAGGCACACCGCCAGCGTGCCGTAAAAGCCAATGCCCGAAAGTACGTTTTTCACCTTGTTTTCCATACAATACCTCCCTTCCTGTTCATAGGTACGGAAGGAGTATGGTCAAAAAATCCAAAGGCTATACCAAACCCGGCAATTTTCCACTGTCAGCGGCGCGGAAATGAGAAAAAAGCTTTTTTTCTCCGATGCGATGTGGTATAGTTGGGAACGTACACAGAACTTCGCGTGGGAGGGGATCTCATGAACTACACCGGAAGCATGATCCTGTTTATTTTTCTCGTCCAGTTGGCGGCGTACACCCTCAAGTGGCTCATTGGGTTCGGGAATCCCCTGATCTCCGCACCGCTGCTGGCCATGCGGCTGGACAACACCCTGATCACACCGGGCAGTCTGCTGCCGGATCTGGTCATCAACGGTCGGATCACTTGGCAAAGCCGGAACAATTTCCGCTGGCGGGCCATCCTTCCCCTGCTGCTGGCTATGGTGGCCGGGGTGGTCCCCGGGACCTGGCTGCTGCGCTTCTCCCTGCCCTGGATCATCAAAACGGTTTTGGGCGGCGTTGTGGTATTTCTGGGGCTGGAAATGGCCACCCGCCGGCTGCACCCCGTCCGCCCGGACCGTCGGGAGATCCCGTGGCTGCGGTATCTGGTGGCCTTCTTCTCCGGTATGTGTGCGGGGCTGTTCGGCATCAATATGTTTCTGGTAGCCTACCTTCAACGCACTGCCAAGGATTACGATGAATTCAAGGGCAGCATTTGCTTCCTCTTTCTGGGTGAAAACCTGTTCCGCACCGGGCTGTATCTCTGCACCGGGCTCCTGAACCGCTCCTCCCTGTGCTTCAGCCTTATCTCGCTGGCCGCCGCCTTCTGCGCCGCCCGGCTGGCCCGGCTCCTCTCCCCTCACATCAGCGGAGAGCGGCTGCAAAAGCTGTCCATCGTGTTTTTCCTGCTGGGCGGCGTCAGCATCATCGTGAAATCCATTTTGCTGCATACATAAGAAACGCTCCCGCACCTTTTCGGTGCGGGAGTGTTTTTATCTCAAATCCGGAACAGCCGTCTGCCGTTTTCCCACGTCACGCGGGTCATTTCCTCCGCCGTCACGCCCTTCCACTCCGCCAATTTCTCGATCACATAGGGGAGATAGCGGCTGTCATTCCGCTTGCCCCGCATGGGTACCGGAGCCATATAGGGAGCGTCCGACTCCACCACGATCCGCTCCAGCGGCGTCACCGCCGCCACCTCCGGGGCCCGCTTGGCGTTTTTATAGGTGATGGGGCCGTCAAAGCCCAGATACCACCCCCGCTTCAGCAACTCCGCTGCCATCTCCGGCGAGCCGGAAAAGCAGTGGAACACGCCGGTGACGGTGGGAAATTCCTTGATGATGGCAAGGCAGTCCCCGTGGGCTTCCCGATCATGGACGATCACCGGCAGGTCCAGCTCCGCCGCCAGTGCCAGCTGCTTGCGGAATACCGTCTGCTGAAACGCTCTGGGCGGGTTGTCCTCCCAGTAGTAGTCCAGTCCGATCTCCCCGATGGCCACCACCTTGGGCTGCTCCAAAAGCTGCCGCAGCTCCGTCAGGTCGCCGTCCTGAAAGCCGTCGCAGTCCTCCGGATGGATGCCCACGGCGGCGTACACATGCGGGTACCGTTCCGCCAGCTCTGCCGCCGCACGGGAGGAGGGCAGGTCGCATCCCGGGTCCAGCACCAGCCCCACGCCAGCCTCCGGCATGGCGGAAAGGAGCGCATCCCGGTCGCTGTCAAAGCGGTCCGCGTCATAATGGGCATGGGTATCAAAAATCGGCATAATCCTCTACCTCGTTCGTTTTTTGTTCCAGTATACACGGAAAGCGGCCGTTTGAAAAGAAAAACCGTGGGAGGACCCACGGTTTTCCGAAGTTCATTCTGTTGGCTCCTTGGGCAGCGTCACCGTGATCACGGTTCCCTTCCCCGGCTGGCTTTCCAGCCGGAGGGTACCGTGGTGATACGCTACGGCGTGTTTCACGATGGACAGCCCCAGCCCCGTGCCGCCAATGGCCCGGGAATGGCTCTTATCCACCCGGTAAAACCGCTCAAAGACCCGGCTCTGATCCCCCTCCGGGATGCCGATGCCGGTATCCCGAACCAAGAGGGTCACGTCCCGATCCGTTTCCGCCACCTCTACGGTGACGCTTCCGCCGGGGACGTTGTACTTCACGGCGTTCTCGCAGAGGTTCCGGGCGATCTCGTACAGCAGCCGCCGAACGCCGAAAACCGTTCCGGCGGTGCCGGTCACGGAAATGTGCACCGCTTTTGCCGCCGCCTGTGCTGTCAGAGAGCGGGCCGCCTCCTGCGCCAACTCCAAAACGGATACCTGCTCATGGGGCAACGCACCGCCCTCGTCCAACTGGGACAGGCGGAGAATATCGTTGATCAGCGCCACCAGCCGGTCCGCCTCCTGATGGATACGGTTCAGGAACCGAGGCTGATCCTCCGGCTTCACCAGACCGTTTTCCAGCAATTCCGCGCTGCCGATAATGGACTGCAAGGGCGTTTTCAGTTCGTGAGACACGTTGGCGGTGAACTCCCGCCGCATCCGCTCGGCTTCCGCCTGCTCCGTCACATCAAAGGCCAGCAAAACCGTACCCAGCACCTTGCCGTTGGATTCGATACGGCTGAAATCAAGCTGGTATTCCCGGCCCCGCCGCTCTGCCCGCAGCTGACTGTGTCCGGTCTCGGCGGCGTCATGGATGGCGGCGGTCAGGTCCGGATGGCGATCCACTGTCAAGAAATCCTGTCCTACGCAGGTACCGTCCGCATGAAACAGTGCTTGGGCCGCCGGATTGATGCTGAGGATGCGCCCGCTGTGGTCCAGCAGCACCAGACCTTCCCGCATACTGCCGGTGATCTGTTCAAATTCGTCCTGCCGCTGCCGGAGGTCTCTGGTCCGATGGCGGATCTCCTGCTGCTGGGCGTAGACCCGCCCCAACAGCGGAGACAGCTCCTCATAGGCGTTGTTGTCCAGCGGGTGCTCCAGATCCAGCCGGTTCAGCGGCTCCACCACCCGTCGGGCCGCCCGGCTCGCCAAGAGTGCGGAAAGTCCCACCGCCAACAGCGCCACCACGATGACGGCGTGGAGCATCCCAAGAACCAGCATCCATACCGTTTTCTGACTGCCGGAAATGCGGAGCACAGAGCCGTCCGTCAGGCGCACCGCCTGATAGAGCATCTTTTCCGTCAGTGTCTCGGAATAGCGGGCGCTGCTGCCGCTGCCGCCGGTGAGCGCCTCCCGGATCTCCTCCCGCTGGCCATGATTTTCCATGGGCTGCGTATCCGCTCGGGTGTCATACAGCACTGTGCCGTCCGATGCCACCCAGGTCAGCCGCTCCGCCGTGTCCCGGACGCGGGCCAGATAGTCCGCGCCGTCCGCTTCCACCGCCGCCGCAGCCAGTGTCAGTTCTGTCTGAAGCTGCTGTTCCCGCACCGTGCCGAAATAGGTGTAAAGGCAGCCTGTGATCACCAGTAGCGATGCCAGCAGCACCGTCAGTGACGCCGCCAGAGTCGAACGAAAGATCTTCCCGGTCATAGGCCGGTCTCCATGCGGTAGCCCACGTTCCGAACGGTCTCGATCAGCTTGCCGTAGGCCCCTAACTTCTGCCGCAGGGTGCGGATGTGCATATCCAGTGTGCGGCTGTCATCCATGTACTCCATATTCCACACCTGTGTGAATAGCTGTTCTCTGGTGAATGCCATTCCCGGATGGGACAGAAACAGCCGCAAAAGCTCAAACTCCTTATAAGTGAGCTGGAGCCGCTGGCCGTCCGCCGTCACGGTGCGGCAGTCCAGGTCCATAGAAAGGCCACCGGCAGAGAGCACATGGCCCGTATCGGCGGGATGACACCGCCGCAGCACCGCCTTCACCCGGGAAACCATCTCCATGACGCCGAAGGGCTTCACCAGATAGTCATCGGCCCCTAAGTCCAGACTTTGAATTTTGTCATATTCCGCGCCCTTGGCCGTGGCCATGATGACGGGGATGTCCCGCAAGGCCGGTGCGGCCTTCATCTTTTTCAGCAGAGACACACCGTCCTCCCCCGGCAGCATCACATCCAGCAGGACCAGCTCCGGCGTTTCCGTCTGCAGCGCCTCCCAGAAGGATGCTCCATCGTCAAAGCCTCTGGCCTCAAAGCCGGTGGATGTCAGGGCGTACAGCTCAATATCCCGGATACTGGCGTCGTCCTCCACGCACCAGATCATAGCAATCTCCTTATGTCAGTGTGATTTCGTCCTTGTGGGTCCCGGTCACGGAGTAAATGACCCACTCGGCAATGTTCGTGGCGTGATCGCCGATGCGCTCGTAGTACTTGGCGATCATCAGCAGGTCCAGGGCGTATTCGCCGTCTGCCGGGTCCGCCGCGATCTTTCCGATCAGGCTCTGCTTGACCCGGGCAAACTGCTCGTCCACAACGTCATCCGCCGCGATGACCTTTTTCGCCAACATTATATCACATTTCACATAGGCGTCCACACTTTCCGTCACCATTTGTATGACCGCCTTCGCCATTTCCTTCAAAAGGGCGTCATTTTCCGCCTGCCGCCCGTCTAAAAAGGCCACGATCTCCGCGATGTCCTCCGCTTGATCGCCGATGCGCTCCATATCGGTGATCATTTTCAGGGCGGCGGAGATCTGCCGCAGATCCCGGGCCACCGGCTGCTGCCGCAAAAGCAGCTTCAGGCAGAGGTTTTCGATCTCCCGCTCCTTGTGGTCGATCTCGCTGTCCAGAGGGGCTACCTTGGCGGCCAGCGCCGTGTCCCCCTCCGTCAGCGCCTGAGAGGACAGGGCGATGACCTCCTCGCACAGCGCCCCCATCTCGATCATCTCGTGGTTGAGCTGCAAAAGCTGCTCGTCGAATTTGTTGCGCATCTTACCCAAACCTCCCGGTGATGTAATCCTCCGTCCGTTTGTCGGCGGGGGTGGAAAACAGCTGCTCTGTCTTGCCGAACTCCACCAGCTCCCCCAGCAGGAAAAAGGCGGTGTTGTCGGAAATACGGGCGGCCTGCTGCATATTGTGGGTCACCATGACCACAGTGTACCGGCCTTTCAGCTCCGCCGCCAGATCCTCGATCTTAGAGGTGGAGATGGGGTCCAGAGCGCTGGTGGATTCGTCCATCAGCAGCACCTCCGGCTCCACCGCCAAAGCCCGGGCGATGCACAGCCGCTGCTGCTGACCGCCGGAAAGCCCCAAGGCGCTTTTCTTCAGCCGGTCCTTTACCTCGTCCCAGATGGCGGCGGAACGCAGAGAGTTCTCCACGATCTCGTCCAGCTTCACCCGGTTTCGGATGCCGTGGGTCCGGGGGCCGTAGGCCACGTTATCGTAAATGCTCATAGGGAATGGGTTGGCCTTCTGAAACACCATGCCGATCTGCTTGCGGAGCCATGTGGGGTCCACAGAGCTGCCGTAGAGGTTCTTGCCGTGGAAATCCACCTCGCCGGTGATCTTCACCGAGGGGATCAGGTCGTTCATCCGGTTCAGCGTCCGCAGAAACGTGGATTTTCCGCAGCCGGAGGGCCCGATGAAGGCGGTGATTTCGTGCTCAGGAATGGCGATGGATACATCGTGAAGGGCATGGTTCGGGCCATACCAGAGATTCAGTTTTTTTGCTTCCAAAATCGGTTCCATAGGGTCTCCTCAATTCTTTTTCAGCTTCCGCCCCAGAAACACGGCGGAGAGGTTGATGAGCAGGGTCAACAGCATCAGAATGGTGGCGATGGAGAAGGCCACCGCCGTCTCGCCCCGTTCGTTGGCGTAGACATACAAAGCCACCGTCAGCGTGGCGGAGGAGGAATGCAGGGCCGTGAAAAAATCGTTGAGCACCAGACCGAACCCGGCGGTGTACAGCAGTGCCGCACTTTCCCCCACGATGCGGCCGACGGCCAAAATGCAGCCGGTGACGATGCCGTCGATGGCGTTGGACAGCACCACGGTACGGACCATGCGCCACTTTCCGGCCCCTAAGCCCAATGCTCCCTCCCGGTAGGACTGGGGCACGGTTTTCAGACTCTCCTGAGTGGTGCGGAGAATGGTGGGCAGGATCATCACCACCAGGGTCAGTCCGCCCGCCAGTACGCCTGCCTGCAAATTCATTTTCTGCACGAAAAACAGCATGCCGACAAGACCGAAAATAATGGATGGGATTCCCGTCAGGGTCTCGGCAGCGAACTCAATGAGGCTCACCAGCCGCCGGTTTTCCGCGTACTCCGTCAGATAGATGGCGGCCCCCACGCCCAGGGGCAAAACGATGACCATGGCCGCCAAAATGATATACAGAGTGTTGAGAATGTTTGGTAAAATACCAATCGTATTCTTAATATAGCTAGTCTGTCCGGACAGCAGCTCCCAAGTCAGCCCCGGGATCCCCCGGCAGAAAATGTAGCCGATCAAAAATACCAGCAGCGCGCAGGTCAGTCCGGCGCACAGCCACATCAGCGCACGCATCCCCCGGTTGTAGACCCGGCGGCGAAGGGATAAGGTTTGTCCGTTCATGTCAGCCCTCCTTCCGGTTCTTAACGCATACATTCAGAAACACATTGATGAGCATGATAAAGAGGAACAGCACCAGGCCGATGGAATAAAGCGCCTGCTGATACAGGCTTCCCACACTGGCGTAGGCCATGCCGGAGATAATGCCGGTGGTGAGAAAGCGCACCGGCGTAAACAGCCCCGGCATATTGGACACGTTGCCCGCCACCAGAATGATGGCCATCGCCTCACCGATGGCCCGGCCCACGCCCAGCACCACCGCCGCCGCGATGCCGCTGCGGGCGGCGTGGACGCTGACCCGGAAATAGGTCTCCATCTCCGCCGCGCCCAAGGCGAGACTGGCCTCCTCGTACTCCTTTGGAACGGCCCGGAGCGCCGTTTCCGACACGTTGATGATAGAGGGCAGGATCATAATAGCCAGCACGATCATAGCGGCCAGCAGGCAGGCGCCGGAGCTGAGATGGAACAGCGTCCGGATGGTCGGCACCAGCACGATCATGCCCACCAGACCGTACACCACAGACGGAATGCCCGCTAACAGCTGTACCGCCGTGCGGATCACCGCCGCCAGCTTCGACGGGGCCACCTTCGCCAGAAATACGGCGGTCAGCAGTCCTACGGGAACGCCGATGACGATGGCCCCGGCAGTGCCGTAAACAGAGGTCAGGATAAAGGGCAGAATTCCGTACTGTGCGCCGGTGGTGGTGTTGGTGGGGTCCCAGACCTTGCCCAGCAGAAGTTGAAACAGACCAATCTGCCGAATGGCGGGCAGGCCGGAGAGAATGAGATAGATGCTGATGAGCAGCACAAAGGCCACCGCCACGATGCCGCACAGCAAAAAAATCAAATGGATGATCTGCTCCACGGTTTTGCGGGCGCGGTAGCTGCTCCGCTCCGGTGTATGCGGGGGATTTGTAATACTTTCCACCGCGTTGACGGCGGTCAGAATTGCGTCAGAGTCCATGTCTGGCTCCTTTCTCGGTTTTACAGGAAGCGCCTCCACCTACGGTGATAGATGGAGGCGGGCTTGTCATGCTGTGGGAAGGAAGGGTGTGGGAGGAACCCTGTGGGGGTCCCCCCCCACTTCTTTGATCGAACAGATCTTAGGCGATGTACGAGATCCGCGCCGGTTGCTCCCTTATTTCGCGACTGACACCGCACCGGCAGCCTTGATCAGCTGGCTGGCAGCGGAAGAGGTAGCGTAGTCGAAGAATGCCTGGGCTGCCGGAGACAGGGTCTCGCCGGTCTTGGTCACCAGCACGAAGGGCCGCTGAATGGCGTAGCTGCCGTTCAGAACAGTTTCCTCCGTGCAGGCCACGCCGCCTACGGTGACGGCCTTGACGGTGTTCTTACCCTCCACAGCGGAGAGGGATGCGTAACCGATGGCGTTGGGGTTGCCGGCAACCGCCTCGATGACGCCGCCGGTGGAGGTCAGCTCCTGATCCAGCTTGCAGGCATCCTTGGTGCCGGTGATGGACTCGAAGCCGTCCCGGGTGCCGCTGCCCGCCTCACGGCCGATGCAGGAGATGGTACCGGCATCGCCGCCCACCTCGCTCCAGTCGGTGATCTCACCGGTGAAGATCTTGCCGATCTGCTCCACCGTCAGATTCTCCACCTTGCTGTCGGCATTGACGATGACGGCGATGCCGTCCAGCGCCACGACGGTCTCGGTCAGACCACCGGCCTTCTCCTCGTCCTTCAGGGCGCGGGAGGCAAGGCCGATGTCGGCGCTGCCGTTACTGGCAGCCTCAATGCCTGCGCCGGAGCCGGTGGGATCATAGGTGACGGTGACGCCGCTGTTGTCGGCCATGAACTGCTCACTCAGGGTGCCGATGACCTTTTCCATAGAGGTGGAGCCGTTGGTGGACACGCTGCCGGAGAGGGTGGCGGGAGTCTCCGTCTGCGCGCTGTTGTCGCTGCTGGTGTCGGCAGGGGGTTCCGTCTTGGAGCCGCAGCCGGTGAGGGCCGCCAGGCTCAAGGCCAGGGTCAAAATCAATGCAAGTGTCTTTTTCATGTTTGTCTTCCTCTTTTATTTGTATTTGATATTTGGGTTTTCCCCTTTTCACAATTGTCAGTGTACCGGCTGTATGTAAAAGGCAAAAGACAAACCATGTAAAA
>ENA-OQRC01001754-OQRC01001754.1-human-gut-metagenome-genome-assembly--contig:-NODE-1754-length-13369-cov-3.945020_pt1 | contig 13369 bp, 7 predicted proteins | sample MGYA00243236_ERZ505102 | MGnify/ENA primary metagenome ERZ505102 (study PRJEB26097, sample SAMN02712089) | human gut metagenome | biome: Gut microbiome | host: Homo sapiens | place: Denmark: Copenhagen... | reverse complement strand
GATGTTATAAAATGAAAGGGTATCAGGGATTGGCCGCACAGCAAAAGGACGGCCATCCAAGGAAGAAGAAAATCGTACCAGCAAAACTGACCCCTTCAGAGCGAGAAAAAATGATTCGGCTCAGAGCAGAGAATGAGCGTCTGAGAGCGGAGATTACCGTCGTAAAAAAAGAGATTGCCTTGAGAGAAGAGAGATGCGCAGCGCAACTCAAGGCGAAAAGGCTGCGCTCGTCCAAGAACTCCACAAAGAAGGACACAGACTGAATGATCTGCTGGATGCCATTGGGCTGTCCAGGTCGACATATTATTATGAGCTCGGCAGAACCGACAAAGTCAAAGAACGAAACGCCGATCTATCGTCTGAAATTGTTTCCATTTTCAACGAGAACAGGAAGCGATATGGCGTAAGAAGGGTACATCGGGAGCTTCTGAACCGTGGCTTTCTGGTAAATCATAAGCGTGTCCAGCGAATTATGAATCAGTTTGCACTATGCGGCAAACGCCCCAAGGAAAAGTACCATTCCTACAAAGGCGATGTGGGCAAGGTCGCTGATAACATTATCAATCGGGATTTCAGTACCGAGAAGCCGCTTCAAAAGTGGACAACAGATGTATCGCAATTCAATCTGCCTTGGGGTAAATGCTACATTTCTCCGATTCTTGACATGAATACCAATGAGATTATTTCCTACAATCTCTCTACCAGTCCGAACATGGAACAAATCAAGGATATGCTGAATAAAGCGTTTGAACGATTTCCTTCTGTACAAGGTTTGATTATGCACTCGGATCAGGGCTGGCAGTACCAGCACGCATTTTACCGGAGCGAACTTCAAAAGCATGGAATTATACAATCTATGTCCCGAAAGGGCAACTGCTATGACAACTGCATTATGGAGACTTTCTTTGGCAGGCTGAAAAACGAAATGTTCTATGGATTAGAGAAGGATTATCCCTCCTTTGAATCCTTCTCTAAGGCGATTGCCGAGTATATCAACTATTACAATAACACCAGAATCCAAGCTAAAACAAAATGGATGCCTCCCTCTAAGTTCAGGGAAGCATCCATGATGGAAGCTTAATTATTCAATTTTGACCCGGTGTCCAGAAAACTGGGTACATATCAGATGCCCTGCCTGCTCTTTTTATTTGTAAATATTAATTTAACTTTGACTCTCTGTGGATGATCTCTTCTCTTCCCGGTCCGTTTGATACGAGTGTGATCGGAACCTGAATCTCCTGCTCGATGGTGTCGATATAGTTGCGGCAAGCCTCTGGCAGATCCTCGTAATTGCGGATTCCGCGGATATCGCAGTTCCAGCCTGGCAGTACCTTGTATACCGGCTTTGCCTTCTCAAGCTTCTGAGTGGTTGGGAAATCCTTTGTTACAACGCCGTCGATCTCATAGCCTACGCACATCGGAATCTCCTTTAAGTAGCCTAACGGGTCAAGTACTGTAAGTGCAACGCTTGTTGCTCCCTGCACACGGCAGCCATATCTTGTTGCAACTGCATCAAACCATCCCACACGTCTCGGACGGCCTGTGGTAGCACCAAACTCACCCTTATCACCACCGCGCTTACGAAGCTCATCAGCCTCCTCACCGAAGATCTCGCTGACAAATGCACCTGCGCCTACTGCACTAGAATATGCCTTTGCAACTGTTGTGATCTCATTGATCTCATATGGCGGGATACCTGCGCCGATTGCGCCGTATGCTGCTAATGGAGAGGAAGAAGTTACCATCGGGTAGATACCATGATCTGGATCCTTTAAGGTACCAAGCTGTCCCTCTAACAGAATCTTCTTTCCTTCCTTGATTGCCTGATGCAGGTAAAGTCCTGTATCTGCTACGTAAGGAGCGATCATCTCCTTGTATTCCATAAGTGTATTGAAAATCTCATCTGCATTTAATGGATCCTTGTGGTACAGATGAACAAGCATAACATTCTTTAAGGTGCAGATGCGCTCGCACTTTTCCTTTAACTCGTCCATATCTCCGAACAGCTCGCTTACCTGGAAGCCAATCTTTGCATACTTATCAGAGTAGAACGGAGCGATACCGGAACGTGTGGAACCAAAGGACTTTCCTGCCAGACGCTCTTCCTCGTAGGTATCCAATGCTACATGATATGGCATCAGGATCTGTGCACGATCAGAAACCATAATGTTTGGCTTCGGAACGCCCTGCTCAGTTAAGCTGTTTAACTCCTTTATAAAATACGGAATGTTCAGTGCAACACCATTTCCAATGATATTTACAGTGTGCTGTGAGAACACGCCGGACGGAAGAAGGTGCATTGCAAATCTTCCATAATTGTTGATAATTGTATGTCCAGCGTTGCTTCCGCCCTGGAAACGGATTACAATGTCAGACTCCTGTGCTAACATATCAGTAATTTTACCTTTGCCCTCGTCGCCCCAATTGGCGCCTACAATTGCTCTTGCCATATCAGTTACCTTACCTTTCTTATACGTTAATCTCTGCTGTCATACCAAGGTCTTCCTTGTTCTTAGCAAGGATTGGATTTATTACTTCTGCGAGGAAATCCTCTACCTGCTCCTTAGAACGTCCTGTGTAACGCTCTGGATTCATGCACTGCTGCAGCTGCTCTTTTGTCAGGTGGAATGTATCATCTGCTGCAATCAAATCAAGCAGGTTGTTGTCAAGACCGTTTACCTTGACATTACGTCCAGCCTCCATGGACAGCTGGCGGATCTTCTCATGCAGCTCCTGACGGTCTCCGCCTTCCTTTACTGCATCCATCATGATATTCTCTGTTGCCATAAATGGAAGCTCTGCCATCAGATGCTTGTGAATTACCTTCTCATAAACAACCATTCCGTCTACGATATTCAGGTAAAGATCCAGAATACCGTCAACTGCCAAAAAGCCCTCTGGAATACTGATTCTCTTGTTTGCAGAATCGTCAAGTGTACGCTCAAACCACTGAGTTGAAGCGACAAGCATCGGATTCATAGCATCTGAGATCACATAGTCTGCCAAAGAAGCAATACGCTCACTTCTCATTGGATTTCTCTTATATGCCATTGCAGAAGAACCGATCTGATGCTTCTCAAATGGTTCCTCTACCTCCTTTAAGTGCTGCAGAAGACGCACATCGTTTGTAAACTTATGTGCACTCATTGCAATACCAGCCAGTACATTTAATACACGGCTGTCTACCTTACGGGAGTAGGTCTGTCCAGAAACAGGATATACACCGGCAAAGCCCATCTTATCTGCGATCATCTGATCCAGTTTTCTGATTTTTGCATGGTCACCGTCAAACAGCTCCATGAAGGATGCCTGTGTACCTGTTGTTCCCTTAGAGCCAAGAAGCTTTAAGGAATCGATTACATAGCAGATATCCTCATAATCCTGCACAAGCTCCATCATCCAAAGCGTTGCACGCTTTCCGACTGTGGTTGGCTGTGCCGGCTGGAAATGAGTAAATGCCAGTGTCGGCAGCGCCTTGTAGCGGTCTGCAAACTTTGCCAGCTCAGCAATGACATTGACTAACTTCTTCTTTACAAGCTGCAGTCCCTCACGCATGATGATCATATCAGTGTTGTCACCTACATAGCAACTGGTTGCACCCAGATGGATGATACCCTTTGCCTTTGGACATTGTACACCATATGCATAAACGTGAGACATAACATCGTGACGAACTTCCTTCTCTCTCGCCTTTGCAACATCATAATTGATATCATTCTGATGCTCTTTAAGCTCAGCGATCTGCTCGTCTGTAATATTTAATCCCAACTCCTTCTCGCTCTCTGCAAGTGCGATCCACAGCTTTCTCCATGTGGTAAACTTCTTATCCTGTGAAAAAATATATTGCATTTCCTTGCTGGCATAGCGCTCGGAAAGTGGGCTTGTATAACGATCTGTTGCCATAGTAAACCAACCTTTCTTCTATATCTTTTTACTTTTGATAGTCGCCGCGGATGTCCTCTGTCGGCGGATCCAGCGGATATTTGCCATTGAAGCATCCAGTACAAATGCCAAGTCCCTTTGACATTTCATACAGACATTCCTCGTCTAAGTATGCGAGGGAATCAGCTCCGATAATCTTACAGATTTCATCTACACTTCTGTTGTGAGCAATCAGCTGATCCTCAGATGGAATATCAGTTCCAAAGTAACACGGATGCAAGAACGGCGGTGAGGAGATTCTTACATGAACTTCCTTTGCACCTGCCTCACGAAGCATACCTACAATACGGTCACTTGTGGTTCCACGCACGATTGAGTCATCAATCATGATGACACGCTTTCCCTTTACAGCCTCTGTAAGTACGTTCAGCTTAATGCGAACACTTGACTCGCGGCTGCTTTGCTTTGGCTTGATAAAGGTTCTGCCGACATAGCTGTTCTTTACAAATGCCATGCCATACGGAATGCCGCTCTCCATCGCATAACCCATAGCTGCGACATTACCAGACTCCGGAACACCGACAACAAGATCAGCATTAACTGGGTGATGCTTTGCAAGAGAACGTCCTGCAATCAGACGGCTCTCATATACACTTACGCCATCAATATAGGCATCTGGTCTGGCAAAATAAATATATTCAAAAATACATCTTGCATGCTGCTCCTTTGGGATACACATGCTTCGGTTTGATTCAATTCCTTTTTGTGTGATGGTGACGATCTCGCCCGGCTCTACGTCACGGACAAATTCAGCACCGATAGTGTCAAGTGCACAGCTTTCTGATGCCAGTATATAGGCATTGCCACGCTTTCCGATACACAGCGGTCTAAAGCCATATGGATCTCTTGCTCCAATGAGCTTTCTCGGACTCATGACAACAAGTGAATACGCTCCCTTGATTTTTTTCATCGCCTCTGCGACAGCTGCCTGTACGGTCGGCTGTTCAACTCTGGCTCTTGCAATCATGTACGCGATAATCTCAGAATCGATTGTCGTCTGAAAGATTGCACCTGTTCTTGCAAGCTCCTGGCGTAGCTGCGGCGTATTGATCAGGTTGCCATTATGTGCCAGGCCTAGTGTTCCTTTGATGTAGTTTAATACAAGCGGCTGTGCATTCTCTCTCGTAGAACTACCTGCCGTCGAGTATCTGGTGTGGCCTACACCGATGTTTCCTTTCATTGACTCTAAGTCTTCCGGGGTAAACACCTCGTTGCACAGACCCATTCCTTTATGACTCAGTACTAGTCCTTTGGGACCGCTAGTGTCGCTTACCGCGATACCGCAACTCTCCTGACCTCTGTGCTGCAGAGCAAAAAGACCATAATAAATAGTCGACGCTACGTCATTGCCATCCATGTCGTAAATGCCGAACACGCCGCATTCTTCATGAAGATGGTCATCTACTTCGTATTGCTGATGTATCATTTGTCTTTTCCTTCCTGTTGTTGTGACATTCTCACACAGACGAAGCCCTTTTACCATTTGCTTCGCCAGCCTAGGTTTCATGGTGCCTTTACGCTTCTTGCATTCTTTTCTGCCAAACGCACACGAACAAATCTGCCGCATGGACACCACCCCTAATTATATATGACCGCCTGTCGAAAATCAAGATGAAATTAGCCAAATTTCATGTTTTGCTTAGTACCCGAATGTGCCCTCTAGTGATTCATCCTTTTCAATCCAGTCTGCTACCTTTACGACTCGGTAATTATCTTTATCATCACGCACATATACAGTCTCGATTCCTGCATTTATGATCATTCGCTTACACATGGAGCAGCTGTTGGAATTTTTTACATATTCACCTGTATCTGCTTCTACTCCTGTCAAATATAAAGAGCTTCCGATCATCTGATCTCTTGATGCACTGATTATGGCATTTGCCTCAGCGTGAACGCTTCTGCACAATTCATAGCGCTCACCCCTTGGAATCTGAAGTTTCTGTCGGATACAAAACCCTAAATCAGTACAGTTTTTGCGTCCTCGCGGGGAACCGACATAGCCAGTAGATACCACCTCATCATTTTTTACGATAACAGCACCGTAGCGGCGTCTAAGGCAGGTTCCTCGTTGGGATACGATCTCTGCCAGATCCAGATAGTAATTGACTTTATCACGTCTCATACAATATTACCTTCTTTCCCAGTTAACGTTAACTGTTAATGTCTTCGTTTCTTACGGTTATAATACACGAAAATAAGACCGCCTGTCAACTCTGACAGACGGCCTTGAATTTTAATTATTTATACAAGACGACGATATCCGATCGGCTGCTTGTTATAGAATACATTATCTACTACGATACCTCTCTCTGCACTTGCTGCATGAACCATCATGCCGCCGCCGATATAGATTGCTACATGGCCTGAGAAGCAGATAAGATCACCTGGCTGCAGCTGCTCGTATGATACAGCCTGTCCATAGTTGATCTGTTCGCCGGAGTAGTGCGGAAGGCTGATACCGAATGCTGCGTATACGTTCATGGTAAATCCAGAACAGTCAACACCGCCTCCTGGTGTCAGGTTTGTACCGCCCCATACATAATTACACTGTCCTACCCACTGCATTGCATAGTCTACGATAGACTGTCCATTACCGCTTGGAGCTGGTGCCGGTGCTGCCGGCTGAGTCTCCGGTGCCGCTGGCTGAGTCTCCGGGGCTGGTGCTGGAGCTGCTGGCTGTGTCTCTGGTGCTGCCGGCTGAGTCTCCGGTGCCGCTGGCTGAGTCTCTGGGGCTGGCGCTGGAGCTGCCGGCTGTGTCTCTGGTGCCGCTGGCTGTGTCTCTGGTGCTGCCGGCTGAGTTTCCGGTGCCGGGTTTGCATATACTTCAAGGTTGGAGCTAAAATCACCATAATACATGGTTACAACATTGTAGCCCTCCTGTTTTAAGGTCATACCTACCTGTGGTGAATACCATCCGTCGTAAATATCCTTTACAGTTCCATCGCTGTAGCTTACTCTTACAAACAATTCTGCGGTGTAGACAACATCACCCACATACTTTGTACCGCCCTGATAGCAAGCCTCAATGCCTGTTACAGATGCTGCAGTCGGAACTTCTACACTTATGGTTTCATCAGATGCTGAGCTGCTTGGTGCTGTTGTCTCAGCTGTATTACTTGTTGTATTTCCCTCAGAAGATGCATCTGTTGATGGCTGTGTCTGAGTTTCCTGTACAGACTCTGCTGCTGCGGAGGATTCTGCTGCTGCCTCGCTTGATGCTACTGATTCTGCAACCTGAGTAAAGTAGCCGGAATCTGATGCTAACTTATATGCTGCATCTGCAAGTGCAAGTGCGCTTTCCTGCTCCTGCTTTGAGGTTGCTGCCAGATCTTCTAATCCAGAATCTGCTGCAAATTCGCTGTAGTAACCAAGAAGCTCTGCTGCATAAACGATAGCTGCATATGCACGATAGTAGCCTTCGCCTGTTCCCTCTGCCATTGCCTGCTCGTATACGTTTCTGGAGTAGTTGATATCGATCATGAAGTTCTCCAGCTCCTGAGATACAAATTCATTGTCTACCTTCTGAGCCTGAGCGAACTGAGTCTTAATGGTGATGCCGGACTTTGAAACATATCCAACCTCATCATTTGCAATATGTATCTTTACAAAATCACCCTGATCCTCGATGATTGCGTACTCTTCATCCTTGTATACAGTTCCAACAACATTTGCGCTGTCAGATGCACTGTCGCGAACATTTAACTGATCTGCTGTAACAACTGCATAGCGGTTCTGGATATTGTCCTCAGCAGTCTTGGCTGCTGTGCCAACTAATACGTAGGCTGCGCTTACATAACCTTCTACATCGCCGCAAGTGATACGATACCAGCTGCCTTCGCTGTTGTTTACGGAACTTTTGATGTTAACCTGGCAGTTACTGAAAAGTCTTCCGACTGTTACACTGCCTGTGGATGGCTGTTCACGCACGTTTAAGTAACCTGCTGCGCTTACCAGTCCTACATTAGAAGCATCTGAAGTGACAGCAACAGTAGCAGCCATAACGGTTTTTGGCTCTTCGGTTTTTGGCTCTTCGGTTTCTGTCTCACTCTCAGCCTCAGATGTTGCCTGAGCCTTAGGAACAAGATAATCTAAGATTGCCTCATCCGGAGTTTCCTCTCCTGCGTAGTAGTTATTCAATGTAACAGCCATGCCTGCGATTGCGCTCTCACCCTCAAGCTCACCTGCGGATGCCGGAACAAAAAATGTACCAGACAGCATAGACGCTGCTAATATTGACGTAACAAATCTGTTTCCTTTGATCTTCATATATACCAAGCCTTTCTTTATAATAAAACCTCTTTACATTCTTATCTGCGAGCGAGTAAGCTTGCACTCCCTCGCTAGTTTCGCAGTAACAATTCACGAGTGAACTATTACTAAATATTACAAAATTATTACACTTCGAGGGGCATTATAACAAAATTATTACGAGATGTCAAGTGAAATCGGGATAACGATTAAGAAAGAGAGCGCGTTTTTCGCCAAAAAAGCCACCTGCAATCGGTAATGTGACACTTTACTGTGCCTTTCCCGATATTAGGTGGCTCTTAATTATTTACTCTCTTCCTCTGAAGAAGCTTCACTTACCGCTTCCTCTGACTCATCAGACTCACTTGATTTTTCTTCTTTTGTTGATTCTTCCTCGCCAGTTTCACTTTCTGAGGTTTCCTCACCACTAGTTTCACTTTCTGATGTTTCTTCCTCGCTTGGTGCTACGTAAACCGGAGTTGTAAAGCGGATTGTGTCAATCACATCCTCATCTACCTTAAACTTGGAAGAATCGTCCTGAATCTCGGCATATTTCTCTGAGAACAATGCTGTCTTTCTGCTTTCGATCTCTGAATCGATGGCACTCTGACGTGCTTCCTCATCGTTATCATCAAGACAGCGGATGATGTAGATGCTGCCGTCATCGCTTCTATATACAGTGCATTCGTCTGTTGCCAGTGCCCATGCAGCTGCATTATATACAGCAGTTCCATCCTCACTAATGGAAATCTCAGAATTTGTTGCAGTAAAGTGACTGTCATTTTGATAATCACTGATAAAGTCTGCTGCATCATTTCCTTCCTCAAATTCCTTAAGGATCTTGTCTGCTGCATCGTTCATCGCATCCTGACGTTCCTGCTCTTCTTCTGAAAGTGTTTCTGCCTCAGTTGAATCTTCAGTGGATGCCTCAGAGGAAAGTTTTGAAACATTCTCGCTTGATGCTTCCCCAGTTGATACTGCCTCAGTTGATGCTTTTTCACTGCTTGCTTCTTCTGTGGAAGTCGTGACATCCTTGGATACACTTTCTGATTCTGCTTCTGTATTCTCTATAGAAGATGCCTCTTCGCTGCTGTCTTCATCACTTGACACTTCTGTAGTTGCCTCATCGGCTGCTGTCGTCTCTGTCAGTTCACTTGGCGTCAGCTTTACATATGCGATCTTTTTGCGAAGGAACTCATCATCACCAACTGTTGTATCAACATCAGCAACAAGATCCATATAAACAAGATTGGCAATTGCATTCTCTGTATATGTCTTTTCAATCAGCTCATCTGTTGCGCCGACTGCTTCCAGATAATCCTCTGATTCTGTCTGAAGCTTTTCAATTGCCTCATCTACCTTTGCTTTTTGATCATCACTTAACTCAATGCCATTTTTCTTTGCATACTCATTTAATACAAGTGTCTGGCGAAGCTGCGACAGAGACATCTGCTTGATATAATCACCGACTGTCATGCCTGAACCATCGCCCATATCGTTGCCGCAGATGTTTGATCCAAAATAGGATTCATAGGTATACTCCATGGAACGTATCATATAAGTAATCTCATCCAGCATGATATTTGTATCGCCAAATGAAACAGCAACTGTATCCTCTGGTGCCTTTTTCTCTAACTGTTCGCATCCGCCTAATGTACTAACGGCAGTAGCTGCTACGAGGGCTGCTGCTGCATACTTCATAATTCGGTTCATAAATTTACCTCACTCTATTTCTATATTCTCTATCAACGCTCCGAAGTGCATCTTCTTTATCGGGCGCCTCGTGAACTTTGCTTTTCATTTTAGCATGATTTTATGAAACAATCAACGTTTTTATATCGCTTAACAGTTTTTTCAATGTTTTCAATGTCAGCGTTTTTTCTTTGACTGCGCCATCTCCTGCCCTCAATAAGAAATAAGGATTGTCTTTGTCAAGCAGACGAAGTGCACCTCGGTAAGACTGTATCAGATCCGGCACACGCATCGTATCAAATTTTGCTCTTGGATGCATAAACAGGCGAATCTCTGTTGACGAGGACTTGATTTCTTTAATATAGAGAGAATGCGCATCCGCACGAAGGATTGACACCTCAAGCAAGTTGGTGACTGGCTTTGGAACACTTCCAAAACGGTCGATAAGCTCGTCGATCATATCCATTGACTCTTCCTCTGTCTCGACTGCTGCAATACGCTTGTAGATTTCCATCCTGTCTTCTTCGTTTCGTATATAGCTGTCTGGAATGTAAGCGCTGATTGGAATGTCCACCGTTGTTTCAAAGGTTTCCTCCATCTCAAGCTCACCCTTTTCTTTTTTGACAGCCATATTTAACATCTTGCAGTACAGATCATAGCCAACTGCTTCCATATGACCGTGCTGCTCACTGCCAAGCAGATTTCCAGCGCCTCGAATTTCCAGATCACGCATGGCTATCTTAATACCTGAACCAAGATCGGTATACTCACGAATTGCCTGAAGACGCTTTTCAGCCTCTTCTTTTAAAATCTTGTTTCGCTGATACATGATAAAAGCATAGGCAGTGCGGTTTGAACGGCCTACACGTCCTCTTAACTGATACAGCTGTGCAAGTCCGTAGCGGTCAGAATCGTGGATGATAATAGTATTTACGTTTGGAATGTTTAAGCCTGTCTCTATAATAGTTGTGGAAACAAGCACGTCTATATCACCGTTAACAAAGTCCATCATGATCTGTTCTAGCTGACGCTCTGACATTTGACCATGTGCAAAGGCAACATTTGCATCTGGCACAAGCTTTGCTATCTGTGCCGTAATCTGATCAATATCCTTGACACGATTATACACATAATAAACCTGTCCGTCTCTGGCAAGCTCTCTGTTTATTGCTTCGCGAACCATCTCCCAATTCATTTCCATTACATATGTCTGAATCGGTCTTCTCTCATACGGTGCTTCCTCTAACACACTCATATCGCGCACGCCTATCATACTCATATGAAGTGTTCTCGGAATCGGTGTTGCCGTTAGTGTCAGCACGTCAACGTCTTTTTTAAGCTGCTTGATCTTTTCCTTGTGTGTGACACCAAAGCGCTGTTCCTCATCAATAATCAAAAGACCTAGATCTTTAAATACAACATCCTTTGACAGCACACGATGTGTTCCTATTACAATATCGGCAAGACCCTTTTTTAAGCGCTCAAGTGATGCCTTAACTTGTGCTGACGTGCGAAAGCGTGATAAAAGTTCAATTCGAATTGGATAGTCCTTCATTCGCTCAACAAATGTATTGTAATGCTGTTGAGCAAGAATAGTTGTCGGCACAAGAAATACGACCTGCTTACTGTCCTGTACAGCCTTAAAGGCAGCTCTGATGGCAATCTCTGTTTTTCCGTAGCCTACATCACCGCACACTAAGCGGTCCATGATTTTAGTGCTTTCCATATCAGCTTTTGTCGCATCAATTGCTGCAAGCTGATCTGCTGTCTCTTCAAATGGTACAAGCTCTTCAAATTCTTTCTGCCATACAGTGTCTGTTCCATACTGATAACCGTGACCACTCTGACGCACTGCATAAAGCTCCACAAGCTCCTTTGCAATGTTGTTGACTGCTTTTTGAACACGGCTTTTTGTTTTTGTCCACTCCTGACCGTTCAATTTGTTAAGCTTTGGCTGCTTAGACTCTGAATCAGCATACTTTTGGATCATATGAAGCTGTGTAACAGGAAAATACAGCTTTCCGCCATCACCATATTCTATCTTAATATAATCTTTTGTTACCTTATCCACAATCTGTCGCTCTGTTCCGCGATAAATTCCCAGTCCATAATTTTCATGCACCACATAATCACCAGGCTTTAGCTGCGCAAAATCACTTATTCGCTGACCCTGATAGTGGCTCTTTTTTTCTTTTTTCTTTTTCTTAACACCAAAGATATCGCTCTCTGTGATAACAGCAAATTTTAGCATCGGATATAAAAAGCCACGGTGAAGGTTTCCGTAAGTAACCATGATCTCACCTGGATTTATCTTTTTATCCTCGTCCTCGCTGTAATATGCCAAAAGATCATACTCTATAAGCTGATTGACAATGCGGTTTGCGCGAGTTCTTGACGGACACAAAAGGACAATGCGGTACTTTTCCTTCTTCCAGTGTGTCAGATCCTTAATTAAAAGTTCAAAGCCTTCACGGTATGTGTTCATGTTCTGAACATTTACTGCGTAGCTGTTTACCACCGTAAAGTCAGCCAGGCGGCTGTCAAGTGAAGACAGTGCTGCAACCTGACCGCGCTCAAAAGCAGCAAGCACATGTTTTGCCGGTGTTAAAAGCGCTGTCTGACCTGGCAAAAGAAAGCCCTGCTCCAGACGATTTTTCATGCTTTCCTCAAACTCAGCCTGCACACCATCACCGCGCTCTTTAAGACGCATCGGCTCATCAAGGAAAACTAACGTGTTCTTCTCATCAAAATATTCAGAAAGTTGAACAGTGCGCGGATAAAAATAGCTTATATAGCTGTCTGGTGCCTCTAATACAACATCTTCACCAAGTGCCTCTAATATGCGGTTTGTCTCCTCGCGAAGACGCTTCGCCTTGTCTGGCTCCTTTGCTTTTTTAAAGACAGCTAACTGGCTCTCAAGCTCATTTTGAATCATTCCCACAGCACGCCGTCTTGCCGTATCATCTGCGATCACCTCTGCCGCTGGAAAAACAGATACGCACTCGATCTGATCCATTGAGCGCTGGCTCTGCGGTTCAAAGCAGCGAATCGTATCTATTTCATCTCCCCAAAGCTCGATTCTAACCGGAACCTCCATTGTCAATGGATATACATCAGCAATACCTCCGTGAACAGTAAACTGTCCTGGCTCCTCCACACGTCCTACACGCTCATATCCCATCACAGTCAGGTCATGCTTTAGCTTTTCAAGATCAAGCTCATCACCTTCTTTTAGCTTTATCACATGACTCATCAGCTGTTCAAACGGCACTGCCGCGCTCATGAGCGCATCCATTGTCGTGATGATAACCTTCGCCTCGTTTTGATAAAGTGCTGCAAATGCCTTCATTCGCTCTGCAATGATGGCATTTCCCTGCAGATCTGCGCTAAAAAAGATCAGGTCACGCGGTGGAATCACATAGACCTGACTGCAAAATAATTTATAATCTTCCTCAATTTCCCTTGCCCGCTGTTCATTGTACGT
>ENA-OQRC01001752-OQRC01001752.1-human-gut-metagenome-genome-assembly--contig:-NODE-1752-length-13370-cov-3.920841_pt1 | contig 13370 bp, 10 predicted proteins | sample MGYA00243236_ERZ505102 | MGnify/ENA primary metagenome ERZ505102 (study PRJEB26097, sample SAMN02712089) | human gut metagenome | biome: Gut microbiome | host: Homo sapiens | place: Denmark... | reverse complement strand
TAGTAACAATTTAATGTGCTGAATTTATAATACAATTTTCTTGATGCTTTGTCAAGTCAGAATAGCAATATAGTCTTATCAAATCTTAAAATCAATATATAATTAATCTTTTTTGAAAATATCATGTTAATATTTTCCTGTTATTTCCTCAGACATATATTCAGCTTTATGCAGTTCACGAAATGTAAAATACCCTGCCGTCACAAAACAGTAGGGTACCAAAGTTCTCAATCTATCATTATCTTATTTCTTCCTGCCGCCTTAGCCTTATAAAGTCGCTTGTCGGCAGTTGTGAATATCTCGGTTATCGAATTACTGCTTCCGTACACAGCCACGCCTGCACTGAAAGTAAATTCTTTTCCTTTTTCTTTCTCGGAAAACTCCGAATAACTTTTGCGTATCCGCTTCATAACCGTCATAACAGTTTCGATATTATCCGTATCAAAGAGAATCATGAATTCCTCTCCGCCGAATCGTGCTATAAGGTCATTTTCTCCGATATTTGTTTTGACCGCATACGCAAAATGTTTAAGCACATTATCACCGAAAACGTGTCCGTATGTATCGTTTACCGACTTGAACAAATCGAGGTCAATAAGCGCCGCACAGTGTTTCTTTTTCTCGTCCTGCGAAAGCTGATTTTCAAGATATTCTATAAGATAACGGCGGTTTCTTATCTCGGTCAGCGGATCGGTATTTACAGCAAGCGTAAGCTCCTCGCCCATTTCGCTGAGCTGTTTTGCCTGACGTTCAAATTGTACTATCACTATTGCGACCGCAACCATTATGCCTATAAACGCTATTACAAACGAAAACAGCGTGTCAAGCTCCTTATTATCATTAGCCATATTCAGCTGAGGAAATTTGCTTCTGACAATAAATGCGGCTATATCTGCAACGAACACCGCCGCCCCCATTATAACTCTGTGTACCGGCTTCATAAAAGTAATAATACCGATTTCCGCAACAAGCATATACACTGCCGTGCTTGCACCGTATGAAATATACAACATCGGGAACTCGACAAACCCAAGCACAAGGAGTATTATAAACGTAGCGACATAGGTTCTTCCGGTAAAGAAACCGACCAGTGACGATACTATAATTACAAGTGCGCAAGCCGCACAGAATAAGGTCTGCGGGGTAAATCCGAATATCACCGCATTTGCGGTAAATCCCGCTATATTCGATATACAGCCGGTTAATGCCAGTACGATGAACAGCTTGTCACGAAGCTCTGAATTCACAGTATCTGATTTTTTATTCATTGTTAGTGCTCTCTTTCGTTCTTACTTTTCTTTCTGCTTTTCTGCCCGTCAATGATGCCGTTTTTCTATATCGGCAAGAATATCGTCTATATCATATCTCTTGTCCTCGTCATCTCTGAATACAAGCGATATATCGGGCTCGGAGCCGCCGTGCGTTACTTCAGCCGTACCCGTTTTTTCCGTCATTTCAGGCAAGGCTTTTTCGTTTTTAACATTTCCGGCTTCAATTTTCTTTTCCTTTTGCTGCTCTGCTCTGTCCGATTCCATCCTTTTTCTTGCTCCGGCGGAAAAATCCGCTCGGTCTTTTATGTTATCGGCACTTGCCGCTATATTCTTTTTAATGCGCAAATGCTCCGTGAAATCATCCGTTTTACCGTGAGAGCTATCGGGGACACGATTATGCGGCACTTTTACGTTATCGGATAAAGACGGCATAGCGACCTTTTTCGCATCGGCCTTGCTTGCTTTTGACAGCTTATGCTCCTCGCTTTCAGGGGGAACATACACCGGAGCCTCTTCCTGCAACTTGACCGTTTCCACCTGCGGTACCGGACGCTTTGACATAATGAACTTCACTATCTCAAATGCTACTATTGCGATACACGGCAGTATAGCAATAGCCATAACGCCAAACGGCGACATTGCAAATCCGATAACGGCACCCCAGAAATCACTGCAATAGTTAACTCTTGCAACAAGCTGGCTTTGTGATATTGTGATATTTTCTCCGCCTTGAGTTTCAACATCAAAGCTCATAACGCCTTCCTTAAGCGTGGAGGAATTTACCTTTGCAAGCTGTGCTCCGCCGTTTTCATACCGATTATATATTATAAGTTCTCCGTTGTTTACCTCGTCGGGCCACACCTTCTGTGCTATAGCGGCTGTGCCTGCCTTAAGCTGATAGAAATCGTTGTCACGCACTATGTAAACATTGTATCCGAAAATATCCGGCGCAGCAGAGCCGCCGAATGAAAACAGCATTGATGTAACTACGAGAAATACCGCAAAAACAATTAGCAGTACGCCGATAACTACACCGATACACCTTGCCACAGATGTTTTTTTTATCAAATTTTCCTCGTTTCCGTCAAAAAGCTATTGACAACAAATCAAAAATACGATATAATAATATAGTCATTTTGGAACTGTATTCCGAAATATGACCATATATATTTTACCACATCGCCTCGCTCTTTTCAAGTGTTTATTGTGCATTATGCAATGTTTTGACTTGTGAAGCGGACGCTTTCGGAAAACGGAAAATGTGTGTAAATATATCAGAATATCGGAATAAATATGCTTGTGTAGCACAGTTGGTAGTGCAGCTCATTCGTAATGAGCAGGTCGCAGGTTCGAGTCCCGTCACAAGCTCCATAAAAATAACCGCCCGGATTTAATGCCCGGGCGGTTTATCTGTTTATAACGCTTGTGTTCGGCTCCTTATCATAATCTTTCCGATACGCTTTTTACGGCAGTATGCTTTTTTATTGTTCAGAATTTTTCAGCAAATTTGCAATGCTCCTGCCGGCAAGTTCGGCTGAGTATCGAACCTGCTCAATATCATTTGCCAACGCTCCGAATTCTATAACCAGTGAAGCCTCAGCCAGATCCTGATTATAAAACCGATAATCGAAAAGCATAGGCCGTGTTATGCCTTTGTTATCTTTTTCTATTGCATTTTGCAAGTATGACGCAAAGCGGAGGTTATCCATATAATCCGGCAATATATCCGTGCCATCGTCACATCCGCATATTATCATTATCTGCGCCGCTTTTCTGCCGTTGATTTCTGCAACGGGAGCTATTCTCACATCTCCGTCCGCTATTCCGTCACGGTGAATATCCAGCACTATTTTTATTGACGGATACTCTTTCAGCAACTCCTCTGTTCGTTCCCTGCTTCTTGAATAAGAGTAGTTGTAAACGGGATCGTCAAAGACCGTTCCGTCGTGCAGCGTGCTTATTCCGTTATCAGCAAGCGTCTGCGCAAGCACCGCCCCTACTCCCACAACGCTGTTTGCAGGGCAAAGCGATCTGCCGTCATAATCGGTATCGTAATATCCGTCACTGTCACGTTCGTAGCTTTCGGTCGTATGCGTATGTATTATAAGCACCTGAGGTTCGTTGCTGTCCGACAGCGTGACAGAAGGCTTTTTCTCAGCCTCAGCACCTATAAGCTCCGACGGCAGCTTGGTGCAGTTTCTTATCTGACCGTTTTCGAGGTCTATTACATTGTCGCCGCCAATCTTTCCGTAGTGCTTTTCCTTGACCGTACCGTCCTTTGCCGTATATTGTGTAAGATCGTCCTTGTCCTTTCTTATGTTGACGGAAATCAGCCGTGTTTTTACATCGGCGGGAGCGTCGACCGGCACCAGCGTTTCACCGGAAATATCCTGCGTACTGCTTGACGGATTATCGGTTGCAGGCGCTTTCTGCTCCCGCTTTTCAGTCTTTGTTTCATTGTCCGGTTTCTCTGTGCAAGGCTCGGATGAAACCGCATCTTCATCCCTGCCGTCAAATTCGTTTACAGGAACGGAAAGCATAACGCTCAGTGCGGTAAGCTGTCTTAGTCCGTCTGAAACGCTTTTGCCGCTTACCGCTCCGGTTACGGCGTTTTCAGCTACGCCCGTCAGGGTAAACGATAATACCGCCGCCGTAAGCCCTATGCCAAGAACCTTTACAATACCTTTGTTTTTATTGCCTCTCATAAGCCTTTCCTTTCGCCAAGTGTTTTCTCGGTTGGATTTTTCTTGTTACAGCTTATGATTCATTTTCCGCAAATATTCAGGAATAATTCATCAGCATTGATATGTCGCTGTATGACAGTGACGGACACAGACTGCGGTTCAGCGCACAGGATATTATATGTGCGTACCTGCTTATCTCGGCATCTATATCATATCTTGTCACAAAAAATCTGTCGTTATTGCTTTCATACTCCATAGTGGTAGGAACGCCTACAGCGATTACCGGTATGCCTGCCGCCGCTCTGTCAAGACGGTTACTGTTGCCTGCGGTACTGCCCGGCGTTATGCCGGTATCCGTGACCTGTATGCTCCTGCAAAGGCGCTCAGGCTCACTGCACGCAAGGCTGTCTATCGCTACAATATAGTCCGCTTTTATCTTCTCCGCACAGAATATTGCGTGAAAGACGCTGTCTATACCGGAATTTGCCGAAACATCCGTCCTTATTACCGACACATTCCCTATTCCGTCCGCATTGTGCATACTTTCTATAAAATGCGAGGTCGCAAGCACCCTGCCTGCCGCTCTCCAGCCAAGACTGTCAGACGCTACAGACGGGTTTCCAAGCCCCGTGACAAGACATTTTCCTTCCGGAAGGAGCTTGTTAAGCACCGTACACAGCGCATGGATCTGACCGTCCGCATAAGGAACGTCCGTACTGTCAACGGTAAAATATCTTCCGCAGGGGCGGTTAAAAAGAGCGGTTTCCTTTTCGGAAACGATTATTTCGGTTATCTTTTCTCCGTAAAGCTCATAGCTTTCACATCTTATTCCGTTTTTGCCCTTTACAAACTCCGCCGCCATATCTGTTCTTCCCGTAAGCTGCATAAAATTTCCTCCCGAAGAATTTTTTCAAAAAAATCGTAAAAAAGTATTGCATTTTCGTTTTGGACGTGCTATAATAAAGCGTATTGTGAAATATAACTATGATTATATGTAGATCTGGATAAAGGAGGTGCCGTAAGTGCCTAACATTAAATCTGCCAAGAAGAGAGTTTTAGTATCTGCTACAAAGCAGGCTAGCAATAAGGCTGACAAGACCGCTCTTAAGACTATTCTGAAGAAGGTTGACGCTGATACTAACGCTGACAACGTTAAGGTTGCAGTTAAAGCAGTTGATAAGGCAGCAGCAAAGGGTATTATCCACAAGAACGCTGCAGCTAGAAAGAAATCTCAGCTTGCTAAGAAGTTAAACGCTGTTTCCTGAGAATAACGATTTAACGTAACGCTCCTGCGGGAGCGTTTTCTTTTTTGTGTTAATTACAGTGATACAAAAGCATCGGCTTGCATTATTATGTGCCGATGCTCTTTTTTTATCCCGAAATGCTTTTTACCGTATATCCGTTATCAAGCCAGTAGTCGATGACATCAGGCAGTATCGCCGTATTTGTTTCGGATACCGCATGGAGAAGATATACAGCCCCGTTGTGCGTTGCGGACGTTATTCGCCTGTACGCCGTGTCCCTGTCGGGCTGAGCGTCCGTATTCCAGTCGTTGTACGCAAAGGACCACAGCACAGTATCATAGCCCATATTTTTGGCAATGCGTAATGTTCTGACCGAAAATTCTCCTCGAGGGGGACGCATCGTAACGGTTTTGTATCCGCCGAAATTATCGGAAATATAAGTTTCAAGTCCGTGTATTTCTTCAAATACCATATCATCGCTTATATCCGGCAGTGACGGGTGGGTACAGCTGTGATTTCCAACCTCGTGACCCTCGTTTATCATACGCTGTACAAGCTCAGGACTGCTTTTTACATAATCAAGCGTCACATAGAACGTTGCCGTAACCTTCTTTTCCTTCAGAATATCCAGTATTTTTCCGGTACAGCCGTTTTCATAGCCCTCGTCAAACGTCAGGCGGATTGTCTTGTCATCTTTGCCGAATATGAATCTTCCGCCGTATGACCCGTATTTTTCCTGTGCCTGTATTGCTCCTACAGGACGGTTATCGCTATCGGTTTCATAGCCCTGACCGTAGCAGACCTTCTCTTTTCCGTCCGTCAGAAAAGCCGTTTCTGCAGGCGTTACGCCTCCCCTGTCATTATGTCCGGCGCTTTGTCCGACAGTATTCTTATCGGACGTGCATCCACACATGAACATTGCCGTCAATACCGTAAATACTGCGGCAGATATTTTTCTGTGCAAAAAAATCACTCCTTTACAGATATAGTATCCGTAAAGGAGCGGTTGTAATTCATTGAAATAAATGGCGGCTTTCATCAACTGCCGAGATAATTCTTGACCATTGCCTGTAAAAGTTCGTCACGATCAATATGACGAATCAGGCTACGTGCGTTGTTATATGTAGTTATATAGGTAGGGTCTTCGGACAGAATATAGCCGACGAGCTGATTTATAGGATTATAGCCCTTCTCCTTGAGCGCACCGTAAACCGTTGTCAGTATTTCCTTCATCTCGTTTTCTCTTTCATCCTTGAGCGAAAACGGCATAGTTTTGTCGATCATCAATATCAGTCCTTTCGTTAATATCTTTTAAAAACCGAAATTATTTTAAGGTTGTTATACTATTATACACTACCGTTCAATAAAATACAATAGCCGATAGCGAATTTTCGTTAAAATCACCAATAGCGGTTCTCATTTTTGGGTAATTGATAAAACTTTACAATTCGCTATTGAATTAATGAAGAATTTTTGGTATAATAACAATAACCAGATTTTTCAGGGGGTACAATAATGGCAGAACAGAAAAAAGCGCCATCTACAAACGGCGAATTCAAAACCTCTCCGCTCGGCTTCGACAAAGCCGAAGTAATGGCATACATAGTACAGCACAACAAAGAGCGTAAAGCCCTTAAGGAAGAAAATGAAGAGCTGAAAAGAGCACTCGAAGAAAAACAGCAGACGAATGAAGGTCAGAACAATGAGCTTACAGCAGAGCTTGAAAAGAAAAAGGCTGAACTTGACGCACAGATCCTTGAAAGCAGAAAGCAGGTTCTTGACGAAAGACGCAAGCTGGCTCAGACCGAAAAAGAACTGCACGTTATGCAGGACAAATACTCTGCCCTGACAGAAGAATTCGCAGAATTCAAAAAACAGGCGGCAGCAAAAATAGATAAAGCAAAGCACAGCGGCGGAACGATTGACCCCGCTCAGCTTGCAGAAATTTCCGCCAAAGCAAATGCCGATGCAAACGCTGTAATAAATGACGCACAGAGCAAAGCAAACGAGATTATCACAGCCGCAAAAGCATATTTTGCCGATACGGTAAAGAAAACATACGATTACAAGCAGTCTGTGCTTGAAAAGGCGGACACATTCGCAAATGGAGTTACATCAGGTGCGGCGGCTACTCCCGCAATAGATATTCAGGCTGTTCTTGCCGGCATAACCGCCTCAGTAAATGAAGCCGTTGAAAAGGCACTTGCCGGAGCAAATGCCGTAAACGATGCGGTAGCAAAGGCAGTTGAAGATACAAAAGCTGTAAACGATGTACTCGCTAAGGCTGTTGAAGAAGCCTCACAAGCAGAAACAGCCACCGATAACACGGCTGACGTTCCCGAAGAAAAGCTGTCCGATGATGAGGAACTTATCAATGCAAAAAGCGAGCTTGAAAATATCGGCGGACTTGACGAGAGCGAGCTTGACGCCTACGCTCCTATGGAAATCGAGCCGTATAACTTCGAGCTTAAGCTGGATATGCCGGCTCAGACGGACAATGACGATGACGACGATATGCTGACAGACAACAACGGTCTGCTCAGCTCATTTGAGATAGTTTCGGGTGACGATGACATTTCTGCGGATAACGTAGATACCGGCGATCTGCTCGTTGAGGAAACTCCTGCGGCAGATGATATAGCTGATCTGCTTGCAGAGGAGCCTGTTGTAACATCTGCACCCAAAGCCGATACTGCTCCTGTTGCGGATGATTTCAGCGACCTGCTTGCAGAAGAGCCTGTTGTAGCATCTGCTCCCAAAGCCGATACTGCTCCTGTAGCCGATGATTTCAGCGACCTGCTCGCAGAAGAGCCTGCTCCTGCTCCCGCAGCTAAGGCAGAGCCTGCTCCTGCAGCCGATGACTTCAGCGACCTGCTCGCAGAAGAGCCTGCTCCTGCTCCCGCAGCTAAGGCAGAGCCTACTCCCGCAGCCGATGATTTCAGCGACCTGCTCGCAGAAGAGCCTGCTCCTGCTCCCGCAGCCGATGATTTCAGCGACCTTCTTGCAGATGAGCCTGCTCCCGCAGCTAAGGCCGAACGTGCTTCCGACCGCAGCGGCGATAAACCTAAGGAAAAGCTAAATGAAAGTCGTTCAATGGGTGTTGCCGGCAAGGAAGAAAAGGTGAACGATCCCTGGAAGGATCTCGAAGCACAGATGAACGGCATGACGATTACTCCTCCGCCCTTATCTAAACCGTCTGACGATGACGGCATGACTTCCTCGTTTGACGATCCTACCGCCCCCGCAGCTTCCGCTAAGGAAGAAAAGATTGATATGTCCGATTATTCATCCATGCTCGGCGGAATTAACGACAATATGACCACCAACACGGCACAGTATGATCCTTCGTGGGATCTCAAGATGATGGAAGGTCTTAACGACAATGACGATGACGACGACGAGATGAGCTCGGATAACGTGGGATTCTTCGACCTTTAATCAAAAGTAAATATCATATGCCGGGAAGTGTATGCTTTCCGGCATAATAAATTCAATGCGAACAGGAGTACAAACTTGGAACTTAACACAAGCGAACTTAAAGAAAAGGCAAAAACGCTAAGAGCCGGCGACAAGATAGAACTGAGCGGTACTGTATACACCTCCCGTGACGCCGCACACAAGCGTATAAAACAGCTTATCGACGAAGGCGGAGAACTGCCCTTTGAAATAGACGGTGCGACTATTTACTACGCAGGCCCGACCGGCACTAAAGAAGGCATGGCAATAGGCTCATGCGGTCCTACAACATCGGGCAGAATGGACCCATACGCTCCCCTGCTGCTCGATATGGGGTTATCCGCAATGATAGGAAAGGGAGAACGCAAACCTGCCGTAGTAGACGCCATAAAACGCAACGGTGCGGTATACTTCTGTGCCATAGGAGGTGCAGGCGCACTCGCCTGTCAGTGCATAACCGAGTGTGAGGTAATAGCCTTTGAGGATCTGGGCTGTGAAAGTGTGAAAAAGCTGACTTTCGATAAATTCCCTCTTATCGTTGCAATCGACGCTGTCGGCGGTAACATTTTTGAAACCGGCAGAAAACAGTACGCAGAGGTCTGATTTAAGGATTTTTATATAAAATATCACAGCGTTTTTGAAGAACGAAAAAAATCGAAAAAAATTTTAAAAAAGTGTTGACAAACGCAAAGCGCTGTGATATAATATAAAAGTCGCTGATACAGAGTGACAAAAACGGAAAGATATGGCGGTATAGCTCAGTTGGCTAGAGCACTTGGTTCATACCCAGGGTGTCGTTGGTTCAAATCCGACTGCCGCTACCATTTCTACGGCCCGTTGGTCAAGCGGTTAAGACATCGCCCTTTCACGGCGGAATCATGGGTTCGATTCCCGTACGGGTCACCACACTACGATACTCCTAAATGGCTTTACAAAGCCGTTTGGGAGTGTTTCTTTTTGTACGGATTTTGGTCTTGGTCTTTATTGCAAAGCAACAAGGTTCTCGTTGCTGTTCGAAATCTTTGATTTCGGTAACAGCAGAGGTTCTTATTTTGAATTTATGGTCTTTAAGCAGGGAATTCGGCTTTTTCGCCGCCCTGCTTTTCTTTTTTGTCAAAGATAAGTGCGTCGGCGATTGCCTGGCTCGTCCTTGCCTGTGCTTCTTGGAACATATGACAGTAGATGTTCGTTGTCGTTGAAACCTGCGAGTGTCCCAAATCCCAAGATACTGCAACCACATCAACGCCCACATTGATGAGCAGGCTTGCGTGTAAGTGCCTTAACGAATGAATGTCGCAGAACCTTATGCTGTTCTTTTCGCAAAACTCCTTGAACCAGAAGTAGGGAGTATTGTTGTTCATAGGGCTTCCGTCCCACTTGATGAACAGACGGTCGTAGTCCTGCCACTTGTCGCCAATTCCGGCGCACTGTTCGTCCTGTTCCTTTCTCAGCTCCCACAGCATATCAATAACGTACTGCGGGTACTTCTGCGTTCTCTGGGACTTCTTTGTTTTCGTTGTGTCGGTATAGATACCTTTCTTTGCCGCCTGCACCCACCCGTACAGCGTTCCGTACGGTATCTTCAGCTCCTCGCCGGCTCGCTTTACCCCTATTTCCAGCGCCGGCTTTACTGACTGCTCCTTGTAGCTCCTGTCGTATTTCTTTGCTTCTGACATGTCCTTCACCCTCCTGATTTTAGCATATTCTTTTGAGCGTGGGGTGTCAAGTTTTATTATACAACATCAAAAAAACAGCAGCCCGAAAAAGAAAAAGCCGCACAAGGTCTGACCCCCTGTGCGGCTGAAACGCATTTAATGTATCAGTTTATTTGAGCAGTTTGTTTTCCACCCTGAAATAGTCCACGTCGACATAACCTCCCGTCTGCTTTGTCGGGAAGTTGAATATCGCATAACGGTATCCCATAAAATGCAGACCGTAATAATTCATTTGCAGCGTGTCTCCTATTTTTGTCCAGTTCTCGCCGTCGAGGCTGTAATAGAAATACGCCTTGTCCGTTGCGTTTTTGAAATCGCAGTCGACCCGCAGATAAACTTCGTTTTCCGTTATTTCGACCCTTTCCGTTTCAAATTCCTTTTCAACGTCGTCGTTATCGTCATACCAAACAGTTACGATATATTTTTTCCCGTCCTCGATTTTTACGGCGACATAACCGTATTTCTCCGCGAAGGCGGCAAACCCCGCAACATCGCCCTCTTTCATTTCTGAAACGTCGAGCTTTATATATGCGCCGCATTCCGGTCCGAAGGTTCGCTGCGAAATGGTGTTTCTCGCATTGGCAACTGTGGCGCAGACATCGACCGTTCTCAGCCTCAGATAGCCTTCCCTCTCGGTGAGCGACCAGAGGCGGTTATCGGGATTGTGGTTCCATTGCCATTCCAACCCGAGGTTAGAGCCGTTATAATCGCTCTCGCCCGCTTCCTCGGGCGTGTCGGCAAAGCTGTGATAGGATCTCACTATCTGTGAGTTGATAAATTCGTCGCTTGTGACGATGCCCTTTTTCTCGTGACCCGCGATAGGAATCTTGGCGGTCGTTGGCACCTTTCCCTTAACTCCGACTACCGGCCAGCCGTCCTCCCATGTCATGGTCGACACAACGGGAGTCCTGCCCACCGCTCCGTGATCCTGAAATACAAAGCAATACCAGTTGCCGTCCTTATCGTCGACGATACCGCCCTGTGCGACACCATCATTTCTGAAGCCCATATTATCTCTGATTATCACTTTCCTTTCCCACTCGCCGTCGAGCGCTTCGCTTCTGTAACAAAGCTGCGTTCTTTTGCTATTGGGAGGCCATGTTATGATAAAAATATAGTAATATCCGTTCAGCTTATAGACGTGAGAACCCTCGGCAAGGCAACCCTTGACAAGTCCCGCGTTGTTGATGAGTTTTCTCTTGGTTCCGGGCTTGACCGCACTCAGATCCTTTTCCAGTTCAACGCAATATATCTCTCCGCCGCCGTAGATAAGATACACCTTGCCGTCGTCGTCGAACAAAAGACTCATATCATGGAAGCACTCGTCATACACGAACCTGTCCCATTTTCCGTTTTCTATATCGTCGGTATGATAGATATAAGTTTTTCCGGTGGAGAAGGAAGTGAAGCCGGCGTAATACACACCGTTGTTATATCTGAGGGTAGTCGCCCACTGACCCTTGCCGTAATTGTTTTCCCCATTTCTTAAGGCAAGTTTATCACTGTCCTCCAGTGTATCAAAAACGTAATTTACTATTTCCCAGTTTACAAGGTCGTAGGATTTCATTACGGGACACCCCGGAGACAGGTGCATGGTCGTCGAAACCATATAAAACGCGTCGTCAACGCGGATTATATCAATATCGGGCACGTCGGCGAAAATAACGGGATTTGTGTAGTTTCCCTTGCCGTCGTCGGTTGAAGTTATCGTGGATTTTATGATATCCTTATCAAGCACTTTGGGGTCCTCCTCTTTTCCGGGCTCGGTGGTGACGCTCGGTAGCGGATTCGACGTTGATGTCGACGTCGTCGTCGACATCGGCGTCGACGTCACGGAGCTCGTGCCAACTTCCGCCGTGCATGCCGTCAGCGTCAATACCGCCATCAGCGCCGCTGCGAACCTAACAAGTCTTTTCATTTTTTCCTCCTTATTTTCCGTTGCCGCCGTCAGCCGTCAAGCTCAAGACCGCTTACGGTGACATTGTAGGTGATGGATGTGAACGGCGTCTCTTCGCCGTTTACTTTAAGCGCCAGACGATAGTTTGTCCATGTTATGTCTGTTTTCGCTGCGAATATTCCACATTCCTCCGTGCCGTAAATCAGCGATCCGACCTCGGAGCCGCCCCAGCCGTTTTCAAGCCCGTTTTCCGACGAGCTTGTGGGATCGAGTTCCTTATTTACGGGAACTTCAACATCTCCGTTTTCGGTTGCCAGCGTCAGCGATCTCACAAGCACCTTATACTTCGCTTTGGTATCGGTATTAATAAACCCGAGGTTGACTATGGCGCTGTCCTTTTCAAAAGAAGAGGATTTTATGGAATAGTCCCCGTCCTTCGGAATGTCGAGCATCGCAGAGGGGCTCGGTCCGGGCTCGGTCTGTCCCGATATTACCAGCGTCTTGTAGGGTATATCGGTGGAGGCTATGCTCTCTTCAGGACGAAGCTGCTCGTCGCCCTTTGAAAACCTCCACGACTTAAGCTCTATATCGGAGCCGGAAAATACGAAATAAATGTCATGGTTTCTTCCGTCAAACTGCGCAAAGCTGTCCGAGCGTATTTTGGTATAATCCGCGCAGTCGAACTCGACGAACGCAGCGGCTTTGGAGGAGATATCGTCAAGACGAACCTCTATTCTTCCCTTGCCCTTGACCTCAGCGATAAACTCTGATGCCCCGTAGCCGAAGTCTGCTCCTCTTACATATATCCACGCGCCGTTGGCGGTGCTTTTTGCGGCAGGATCATTTACCTTGTCGTATCCGATATCCGCACAGGTGAACATCAGCGCGCCGCTGTTATTGGTATAGGGGTCGACCAGCTTTATCTGCGCTACGCCCTTCTTGCTTGCCGCAGTTATGGGAATATCGCCCGTTGCCTTGTCCATGGGCAGATAGTCTGCCATCATACTGCGGAAGCCCGCTTTTCCTCCCATAAGCTCCTCCAGAAGAAGCGTATGGTGAATGATGTAGTTTACGCCCTTATATTCAATGAAATGAGTGTGATT
>ENA-OQRC01001738-OQRC01001738.1-human-gut-metagenome-genome-assembly--contig:-NODE-1738-length-13451-cov-4.742983_pt1 | contig 13451 bp, 18 predicted proteins | sample MGYA00243236_ERZ505102 | MGnify/ENA primary metagenome ERZ505102 (study PRJEB26097, sample SAMN02712089) | human gut metagenome | biome: Gut microbiome | host: Homo sapiens | place: Denmark... | reverse complement strand
TTATTAAATAAAACATAGAATCTTTTTTACCTATAAACCCTATATGCCTATACATTGTTGCTATTCTTTCTGTTTTTGCACCACAAAGTATTGACTTGAATCCATTTTCTTTACAATAATCACACAGATAATCAAACACACCCTTTATTATTGCCAGTGGCGATCCTATTTTCTCTCTTGCTTCTTTCCTGATTTCCAACATCTGTATCCATAAGGAATGTTTGCCCAGTCCGGGTTCAGGTGCCATATAAGGATCATCCTTCCAAGTATCGTAATAGTTATTAAAACCTATGATTCCTGCAAATACATCACCGACCATTATCTTATAATGATTTGTAGTGTAAAAATCTGGGATTTCCTTTAATCTGTCAATCCCATCTAGTATGGTAAAACCATATTTATCAATGAGATTAAAAGTTTCATCTTGTGATATTGGTTCAAAATGCAGTTTGTTCTTTATTTCAAAAGATTCAAGGATTAAACTTAATTGTAACATAATTTATTTATGTAAATTAAGTATAACAAAAAATTAACAGATTCTTTTTTCATTCTTCACATCATACTTACTATAAGTGACGATTCCATCATCTTCAAATGTAAGAAAAGAGATGATTCCACAATCTTCATATATGATATGTGTATTGACATCATCATATATTCTCTTAATGAAATACTTTAGCATATCATCAAGTTCATTGATGTTACTTTCTGGGTCCCTATACAGGAACTGTCTCAAGATTGGATATGCATCTGCAATCTCACTCTTTGTATAATATTCATACCCATCCATAAGTCCAATAGACTGACCAATCTGAAATGCAATGACCTTCTTTATATCTTCCGGACTCATATTACGATTAAGTGTTGAGAAATCAATATCAGTAAGAGGAATGCTTAAAAGGGTATTCAGCTTATATTTCCAGTCACTACTTGACAATGCAGACTTTATATCAGGTCGGTATTGTGACTTTGATAAATGACTCAAGATTACCCTGACTGATCTGATGTACTTGATGAATTTATCTCTCTGCACATAATGCAGTCCAGGTGGAAGACTTGATTCCTGATTGGGGTGTAAATCATATGTTCTCAATAAGGAGTTGTTTACTTCATCAGGTACTCCCTTATAGACCTTATCAACAACAGATGAATACTGTTCACCCACAATTTCTGTATGTACGGTGAAAAGGTTTGCATTTTCACCTTCCCTTGATTCACACCAAGTCTTACACTCCTGGATGGTTGATGGTAGTTCATCCACCCAATAATAAGTATCTACATCAACACTGTCTTCTGATCCATGTATATACTTTCCTAAAATATTCATAATTTTTATTTTTTATAATCAATAAGTATAGGGTCATCATAAAACTGTTCCCCACACTTTGGACAAACTACACTTGCAGTTGTCTCATTATATTTTCCAACAACCCATTTGAATTCATTTTCAAATGCTGTAAATTCACAACAATTCCAGTGTGTGAATTTGTATTTCCCAATTCCAGGATTCAAGTCTTTAATAATCTCCATAACTATAATTAATGTTTATTTCAATATTTTCTCTTTCTTGTCACCAAGAGTCATTGCGAACTTTATCGCTTCGTCAGCAGTGAGTTTGAATGAACCACCATACCCATCTCCCGGTTGGTATTCATCTTCTTCTGTGTTCAATACAAGACCTATTTCAGGGTCAACATAGTTTATCTTCCAGGTATATCCGATTCGGCCTCCCAATGAAAAAGTGTGGAATGGTTCAAGGGTAATGACAATACCTCTTTCACTTGAGAACCAGTCAAACACCTCACCATATGTGGGAATCTTGTATCTGTCACCATCCGCCCAACCGGGATCATCAGGTCCTGGAATGTCAAAGCAAGGAGCGCCGTCATATCCACCAAGACCATATTTATAAAGTGGATAACCCCAGTCAAGAAGTTTCCTGGCCAGTTCTTCAGATATATATTCACTATAGTTTGTCATAATTCTTCCAATATTTCTTTGTATATGTCTTTAATTATCTCCATCTTTAAAACATTTTTCTACATCATATGTGCATATCAATGCTGCCCCCTCCCCAAAGAAACTTTGATAAGGACACCTTATATTTTGATGGATACAAAGTATACATTTATCTCCTGTTGATTTACCATTACAGTCAAATCCATCAAAAACAGGTTTTTTATTCTTCATTTTCTTGACTTAATTTCTTCCAATATTTCTTTGTATATTTCTTTATAAATACATCACCAGATACTTCCCAACCATCATCAAATACTGTCTTGTCATATGTTTTATGAAATCCCATCTTTCTCCAGAAATGATGTGCCTGTTTTTCTTTGTCTTCTTCCTCAACACATTCAAGTTTTACATAAAGTGGAGTGTGTTTCTCCATCAATAGTCTAAACATTTCCGTTCCGATACCTGTCCTGTACTTTCCTTTCTTGACTTCAAACAAATCAATCCACATCTTACCTGGATCATAACAGATGATGAATATCACACCAACATCTTTTCCATTTTCAACACATCTGTATATATGAGTGTCTTCTTCCCAGCAGCGTCTGTAGTTGATATCAACCAAAGGATAGTTATCACTTCTGTCACCCCTGTGAAACCACTCATTGAAAGAACGCCTTGATCTGAACTCAATCAGTTTCATATATTAACTCTGTTTTACATAACTCTTTACAGCATTCCAAACATCCCTCTTCAAAGAAATCTCATCTGACCCATCCGATTTCCAGCGATAAGACTGCTGTGAGTTCCTTCTGATAATCTTTGAGAACATGCCGCACCTTTTGCATTTTATTTCAGCAGAATAAGGTATCACAATGGAGTCTCCTCCACCTATGTTGAAAACATATTGCAGTTCCCCACCACAGACAGGACACCTGCTGGACTGAATTTCCCGATCTATCTTCTCCGATTCTTCAAGTATTATCAACTTTTTTTGAAGTTCTTCCTTTTTGTAGTGTATATCATTCATGGTATTTTAAACTTGTTCAATATAAATATAAATCCAGTTACTCATCATAATATATTTCCATCATAATCCAAATCAAACATATCACTGGAATCAAGTTGTTCTCCTGCAAAGTAATGACACTTTTGGATTTGACCAGCTACAATGGCAATCTTGGCAGCTTCCTTCCTATCACTCATAAAACCAAGATGACTTAAATATTCTACTTGTCCAGTTAAATGGCTTACGAATGTTTATGTAGTCAAAGTTATCTTCATTAATAATAGCTTCCTGTTCGAAAGATATATCTCTATATACATGATAAGGTAGTATAGGAGGGATAAAGAATTCTGGTAATCTAATGACCCATTCGATTAAATACCACATATAAAATATAATTCCACCTAATATGGTGTTGATAATAGAATTCCTAAACTTTTTATTAATCCATCCAAACCAATCCCTCATTTGTTCAGTATGGATGTTCGCATGATTTAATAGAGAATCTATATATTGACGGCAAAATGGATCTTTATGTTATAAACAACCTTCATTTACATCCCTTACAAAGATAACTCCAAACAAATTCCAACAAAATGTTCCTTTAAATGGAATTATCTTATTGATTATTATTCTATTACCTTTGTAATTTAAAACTTTCATAATTATACTATCAACCAAGCTGTTTTTTAATCTCTTCCCAGTTGGTGCATTCCTTTGCCTTATAGTAGAGATACCGGTCAAATTCATCATCATCTGCAATCCAGGTCATAACAGTACAATGGAATCTGTATCTCTGACCACAGGTACATTCAAACACACCCATTTTTCCGATATTGGTATCAGACCATCCTATCAGTTTTGGTTTTTCATGCTTTGGGCCCCAGTTATAGTCATAGAACCCAGTCTTTCCGCATTCCGGGCACTCAAGATCCGCAGCATAAGGAATGTCCTCATACTGTGGAATCTTTGGTAGTATGTCAATGAGTCTCTGTGATATCTTTCAAAATCTCCTTTACCTTAATTGCTCCCATATCTAAATGAATAGAATCCAAAATCTTCATAAGGATCCCACCCAAGTTCATGCAATTCAATAAGGTCTTCCGGTGACACATCATTCTTACCAGCACCATTCATTATGATGATATCATGGTCACAGCAAAATGGGTACTTACAATGATAGTCGTCGCAATACTTCTCAAATATTCTCAATGATTTAATTAAATCTTCCATATATTAAATGAGTCTATGATTTCAAACTTGTTCTGTAATACTTTATTGAACATTCCTCTTTGGTTCTTGGAGATGACCATATATGAATCCACCTCTAGAATCTTCTTCCCATTCAGTTCAAAGAATGAATTACATTTCAAAGGACTTGGAAAATACTCTGTCTGATAAAGGAAAATATGTATGTTCTTCTCCTTGTTATGAGGATGAACACCACAATCTATCAATTTTTCAGGATGTTTAAGTCTGATGTCAGTCTCTTCCCATAATTCCCTTATTGCTGCATCCTTATCAGATTCTCCTTCTTCAACTAATCCTTTGGGAAAATCATATCCCATACCTTTGGGTTTTCCTGTGGCATGACAACCAAGGATATTCCCATACTTGTCAATAATGACTATTGCAGATGTTACCTTCTTCATATATTAAATATAACGCTTTATTTCAATTCCCAACTTTTTTGCCTTCTCCATCTTTGAACTGGTGGATTCCAGGTCATCAGTAAATAAAATCTTACAGTCACCCCATTTTGTCGTCTCTACGAACTGCGGATGTTTCGCAAGGAAATCTGCCTTAGTACTGTATCCGCACTCCTTTGGTGAACCGGTGAGGATAACAGGAATCTTGTCAGATGATTCCTCAACCAATGGTTTGAGTCCCAGGAGTTCCATATATCTCTCTGCATCATACAAGAAACTGTTGTCTTCAGACAGTTCAATAATTGATGTAGGAATTCCCTTTGAATCAGGATTGAGACCAGAGACTACCTTTGCCAACCACAGGGCATTTTTCTCACCACAGTTCTCATATCCCATTGACTGGATGACATCAGGAAGGGTGAGAGTCTTTTTCCTTTCTTCCAGAGACTTTATGATATTCTGTGAAGACTTGCTGTCATCAAGATATCTCTTCCACTCTTCTGTAATCATAAAGTTTACAATGTTTCTTGTGGGGAAAATCTCAAACAACTTGGCTGCCACTTTCTCACCTATTCCATCTATTTGGAGGACATTTACTGAGTTAATGAACCGGATTTGCATCTTTTCCTTCTCACCCATAGTCTTATATAGATGTACTCCATCTACATAAGAATCTTCAGGGAGAGATATGATACATGTAGAAGGTTCAACAATAGTATCAACCTGGGGAACAATATCTCCACCAAGTTTAATGGTGATTTTAGAGTTCAACCAAAGACCATTGTCTCTCACATATCCATAGTTGTGGAATGAAACCCTGTTCACCTTTTTACCACCAAGAATCACTTCTTCAAGAATACCCGTTGGGACATATTCACCATTTTTAGATACATTCCACTCAATATCCTTCACAGTGGCTGGTACAACCTCCGGCAAAAATTTCAAGGCACAACTATCCTGCTGTCTTGCTCTGGTATAATCATTCAACTTATAGATTGTACCTGGTTGAATCACTATACCATCAGATTCATAATCATATTCATTTCTAATTTTTTCAAACTTATCATAAAGTACTTTTGAATTAACATTGTGATATTCAAACACATCCATAAGTTTGTTTCCTGGAAGAGTAGGTGTGTGGAGATAATCAATCTCTACATTGGTGTCATTATCATACTGTTCGATATACCGGTATGAGACCCAATCAAGGTCTGCCCTGTATTCCAACTGTTCAGGTGTTCCCTTGAAATCCTGATTGAGGACACCACTTACGAAATTACGGGGAATTGCAAAGAGGTCTTTGTATTTCTTGTCAAATGTAGATTTCTTGATTAGACACTCTCCCCTCACAATGAGATATCGCAAAAACATATAAGAGTGGTCATCCAGTTCCTTGAAATACTGGAGAACAAGATTCTTATAATGCTTTTCCCATTCAGGTTGAAACCAGTCAATAAGACTCTTTCCATAAGTGCCATCCCCCCTACTTGATACAGAAACAAGATTTCCATTTGGATCAATGACTGCTTCCCAGGAACATCCATCCAACTTCACACCGGCAGTGAAATACCAGTCCTGTCTGTCATATCCTCTTGACTTTGAAAGATACTTTGTGATTTCATTGTCATATTTCTTCCAGTCAATACTACCATCTGGTTCTTCAAGTACATTGACCTTACTGATTGATCCCATCAGAATCGGATGAGATATTGTATAATTCTTCTTATGGAATGAGCCAACTCTGGATACATTCTCCAGACCAAGTTCTTTCTCCAACTGATCAAATTCAAAATCTGATAGAGGTGACTCTTCCTCTCCGGTATAATAGAGTTCCTTACTTCTGTTGTAGAGCTCAAGTCTTTCTTCTTGTGTTAAATTTTCAAACATATATTAGAACTGTACTTTTTTAAATTCAATATTGTGTGTCTGCTTCAACTTAAGGTAAAAGTCTTCACAATCATATCCAACACCACATCCAATTCCAGGCACCAGTTTCCGTCTCCAATAAAGTGCCTGGGATATTGCATCTTCCAGTTCATCCTTGGAAGAGAAATAGATACTCTTGAGTCCTTTCCTCTGGTCAGACTTGAAGAGTTTTCCATCTATCAATGCATACCAGTAAGTTGGGAATTTAGACACCGTAATACCCTTGATGATTTCACGATCCGGGATGTGTAAATCATACTGCAGATCTTCCAGATAACCATTGACCTCCGGATTGTACTGAACTTTATTTACTTTAACTATCATATGTCTTGTATTTCTAATACAAAGATAACAAATTACTATTCTTTTTATTACAAATCTCTTCTATAAAGACCAATATCTTTCTTATAATTGAAATTTGAGAGAAGAAGTGGACAATCTTTTGATCTTGCAAGTCCAAGACAATTATCAAATGTTGCCTCATAATTCTTCTTGATTTTCCACCTGTACTTTAATTCATTTTTACTTGGAAAGTTGAATGAACCAGAAATCATAAAATAGTATCTGTCCTTTGGGTCAGTATCATCCTTAAACCTGATGTTTATATCACATACAATTGGTTCCATATATGTACCATCATCAAGAGGGACAGTTGCATAAAAATTAGAACTCTCCCCTCGATATGTGTATCCCCGGTTGAGTTTATCATCATCAGACTTTTTGTAATTACCAGACACATATCTAATTTTTGTCAGATTGTCAGTACTGTTTTTGAAACAATCTGAAATATACATATTCCATTCTTTTGCATACTTCTTCATGAAGTCATTATAAATGGTGTAAAGTTCATTTTTAGTAATCACTTTACCATCATAATCTTTGAGAAGTTCAACCCATTGAGTTCTCATACTCATACTTGCACAGGATTCAATAAGTTTCCTAATACCAGTATCTGCTTTCATATTAGATGAAATGACATTATAAATCACCCTGGAATATTCTCCAAATCTACTTCCACGACCAATTGTTTGAATGGTTCTCATAGGAGTGATGATATAATCATTGATAGTCCTTGTAGAAATATTGAAACCAGTACCAATAATATTGGTTCCAATTATAGGAGTCTTGTATTTTACAGTTGATTTTTTACCATAGATATTGAAGACAGTATCAAGATGATTCTTCTTATCTTCTGGGAGATATCTGGCATGAATAAGTTTTGTTTCAATAGGTGTATTGATATATGCATATTGTGCTGCATCAACAGTTGGAAGGATTGTGATACTGTTTTCAGGAAAACTAAAACTCATATCATCAAGAGTTGTTTCTTCCTTATAGTGAATTTCAACCTCAATATCACCACCATAAATAGGCATATCTTCCCAGTATTTTATATGAGAGTTTCCCCAAAGATTTTTGAAATCAAGAGGTGTAGCACTCAAAAGGAATGTATTTGCTAAAGTATAATCCTTTCTTGTTTTCAAGAGGTTAATGAATCCAGCAAAAAGAGGTTCATTCATAAGGAACTCATGAAACTCATCAAAAATAACATTAGCATTGAGCGCATCCAGAAGAAGAGGGGTAAGATTGTTCTTTGACAATCTTCCAAGAAGAGCATCAATACCTATAATAATAATATCACTATTGACATCACCTTTCTTAAATTCATTTGAATAAAAAAGACCAACAGATACCTGATCAGAGGCATTCAAAGTTTCCAATTCATCTATAACAGATTTATATGTAGATTCACAAAGAGAAAGTGTTGGTAAAACCCACAAGGTTTTCTTCTGATATTTCATATAAGTGATGAGACCCATAAGAGTTTTACCAAATCCAGCAGATGCACAAATAACATTTGTGTTTATTTCTTTATTATCAAAACATTTATTGATTGTGTCAATCTGAATATCAAGTCTTTTTTTATCAGTATATTTGGAAAAATCTTCTTTGAAAGGAATCCTGGTGAGTCTATCATTGTGAATAGATGAGATATAATCTACATCATTCACAAGAATTCTTTCATTATCATATTCTCTACTTGATACAACTCTGTCAGCATAATTGAGAATAGACCTGTCAATAAAAGAAATGGCTGTAAAATTAAAATATTCACCAAGAGTCTTACAATTTTTCTTGTCAAGAAAAAGTTTTTCATCACTTAAAGGATAACCTATTTCAGATGGTTCATCAACAAGAGTATAATCATGAGATGAAAGAATGTCAATACCAAAAATGTCTTTAACATATTTGCACATTTCCATATAAAATTCTTTCATAACAGTGATATTACCTTCATCAATAGATGTAATAATATCACCTGCTCTCAAAGTTTCATCATCCTTTACAGTATGATGATAAAGAACAGAAGATAAAAGTGGAAAATGCTTGTATGGTTTGAAAATAGATGGTCTGACTCCATTTAAGCAAACAATTGCAAATGCCCAGGAGATTGAATTATGATATGGACCATTGAATTTAATTGGAGATTCAAGGTCTTCTGAATCAAGTTCAACATCTTTCTTCATATAATCCTGGTAATGTTTTGAACATTTACCAATATCATGAAGAATAAGGGCAACCATCAATTCTTTGAGGGTTTCATCATTATAACTAGGATAATTCTTGGCAAGACTATAACCAAGATTCAAGACCATCTTTGTATGGTCTGTAAGAAGTATACCACCTTGACTTGGTGACTTTGCTAAAATTTCATTTAACATATGTATTAAATTTGTCTCACTTATATATACCAGATAAGAGTTGGAGAACATTAGCCCATATCTGTATTACAAATATAACAAAAACATTTGTAATTTCCAAAAATTTCCTTTCAAATTGAATATAATTACAATTCTACCAGCGACAATCTTACCGGTTCCATTGTTGTGATTTCCTTTCAAATTGAATATAATTACAATATCTTTCGAGTAATACATCTTCGATGAGCAGTTGTGATTTCCTTTCAAATTGAATATAATTACAATGTCAGTTTCAGGATTAGTGGTTTCAATGATGTTGTGATTTCCTTTCAAATTGAATATGATTACAATTGTTCAATAATGTAGTCTTCACATTCTTCGTTATGATTTCCTTTCAAATTGAATATAATTACAATTAAGCCACCTCATCTCTATACCACATTGTAGTTGTGATTTCCTTTCAAATTGAATATAATTACAATACTAAACTGCATCTTTGTAATGTCTCTGGTGTTGTGATTTCCTTTCAAATTGAATATAATTACAATTGACAATGAAATATCTGCATAACTGGCATCGTTGTGATTTCCTTTCAAATTGAATATAATTACAATCCTGATGTGATGTGAGATAACCCTGTGACTGTTGTGATTTCCTTTCAAATTGAATATAGTTACAATCAGAAGGCTGCTAATGATATGACTGTTGCTGTTGTGATTTCCTTTCAAATTGAATATAGTTACAATACAGCACTTTCAGATGGTTCATCCCGTGAGTTATGATTTCCTTTCAAATTGAATATAATTACAATGTAATCAGCAACAACCATAAACCATTCCTTGTTGTGATTTCCTTTCAAATTGAATATAATTACAATGGAAAGAGCCCTTATATAACAATCATAAAAGTTGTGATTTCCTTTCAAATTGAATATAATTACAATAACACCACCATTCATAGCTAACGCTGGATTGTTGTGATTTCCTTTCAAATTGAATATAATTACAATTAATACAGAAGATGAATATAATGATATTGAGTTGTGATTTCCTTTCAAATTGAATATAATTACAATTTGTGTGGTGTAATATCCATAAAACCAGAGACTTACACCACACATATCTTAACAAATCTTCATCCAATTCTCTTCATAATTGGGTTCTGGTTCAAATTCTGTCAATCCACAGATTTCACAAACACCACCATCAAGAATAGATGCAACCCCTCTACCATTTCTTAATGCATCTTCAAACCTGGGATCAGTGACTTTGAAAATCAGTTCTGCATATACAGGTATTCTATAATGGTTAATATCTCTTCTAAGTCTTCTATATGTAACACTATGACGCCCATCATCCCGACAGTTAGTATTACTACTATTAGACCATTCGCCCTGATGAAAAATTGCATACATCCAAACAGGAAAGCACGATTCACCTCGTTGTTTTTTAGCAACTTCTTTCCATTCTTTTTCAATTGAATGGACAAACTGATTCACCTTTTCATCAACATCAGCAGAATTTTTCCTTCTGTCATAAATTACATTTGCCATCTGCTTGAATGTATAAACCTTCTGAAAATCAGATACACCAAGTATATTATTGATGAATTCTCTCATCTTTACATATAAAGGATGAGTATAATCATCCATAAAATACTGTAAAAGTGTCTGGTAATCATACATTCCATTCAGAGGTTTTTCACCATCATAGATGACAGTTGTATTTTTGACATTTGAGTTAAATGCAGTTTTTTCACCCTTGAACATTTCACCTCCACCTATCATACTTGGATGATACACATTTTTATAGATGTTATAGTAATTGCCATCATCACCAATAATCTGCTCTACATATGCTTCATTATCAATATATGAATAATACTTCACATATCCTGTTTTCGCAACCGCATCGCAAATTTCAGGTCTTTTAAGTTCCAACTCCTTTGGAATCTTATTATAGACCATTGGCTTTGAAGGCACAGTCCTAAAATTACAGAATGCAGAGAGCATATTACTCACATTCTCCATCTTTAGAGGTGATGAAATATCATCACCACCAAAGACATAGAACTTATTACCAGGATTAGATTCTGTCAATTCTGCAATTCGAGTATTAACATTTGCCGGAATTTTCTTTTTTCCAATGAGATCAAATGCTTCAAGAATCAAATTAGCAGACTCACATTTAATATGCAAATATTTCATATAGTTTCCCATAATCTATACTTGATATTATTTTTCAAACTTCTCTTCTCTGGTACCAGGCTTCCAGAAGGATTCATACTCAAACTTATATGTTCCACAGTCCTTCTTATCAAGTGTCACATATTCTTTTTCAGATGCAAGAGGATCAGTCTCAACATACATCTCAATTTTTTCCAGGTAAAGATTACCTGTGGCCTTGTTGATTTCTGTTTTCCAAAGCATCTCAATAAACTTGTTGAGTAAATAATTGATATACTCATCATCAAACAGATACCCATACATACCATAGTATTTTCCAAAACAATCAGAAGAATCAGTGAAAATACCTTCAGTATATGGCTTGCGACCAATCCTTTTCACAAATGCACGTTCCAGAATACCAGACTCATACACATCTGATGGTATTGACTTTTTACCAAACCTGTCATCAAGACAAAGGAATTGAGCCCTGGCAACATTGAAGACAATAGTGGATTCATATTTGGTTTCACCAAGAGTCTCCTTGGCATAGAATGATGTATTTGACCTGTTGCCATCCTCATCAAAGGAATGACTTGTGAAGTTCTCCATATTATACACACCATTGATGGCATTCAAATCTGTTACCATCAGAACAGAATCTCTTCCATATCCATTTCCGACAGGAAGCATATGACCATGAAGATAACCGGCAGGACTACTTAAAAAAAGAGCCATTACTTCAGGTACATATGCCATCTGTATACCTGATTTTTCTGCTTCTTTGAGGATAGCATTCCGAATACAAGTGGCAGAAATCTTTGGGGTTCTTACCACATTTCCAGATTCATCTATAGTATAGTTTGCCTTACCAAACATAACATTTTCACAAGGTACATTCTTTCCATTCACCTCATGATAAGGGATATCAACACCTGACTTCTTGAGAGTCTTGGTTACATTGGAACCATTGTAATTAACACAACCATTGCCCTTCCAAGTAAGGCGAAATTTAATATTTTTAACTTTGTTCATAACTGATAAACTATATTATTAAATTATTCATTATCCTCATTAAGTCTAGCAAAACCAAATCCAAATCCAGTACTGTTACCAACACCCATATCAAAAAGCATCTTTCTTGCTTTCTTATTACCAGTAACATACAACTTGATATTTGATACCTTGTTGATAAGTGGATGATTATCTTTCATTTTATATTTACAATATTTTACATTCCATTTTTCTGGATGATGTGGAGAAAACTTGATTGATTTAGCTGCCCGTTCAGAAATTCCTTCCTTGATAAGTTTTTTAACAGAATTCTCTAAAAGTTTATCAAGGTAATCATCACAATTTTCAAAGGTATAAACCTCTTTCTTGTGATTCTTTTCTTTTTTTTGTAAATAAACATTTTCCAGTGTGATTATTGAATAATCAGACATAGGTTTGATGTCATATGGTTCAAAACCATCAAAAGGCATAGAAAGAACTTTGGAATCGTCATCCAATGACAATAATCCTTTAAGAAAATCACCTATAAATTCAGCATTAGAACTTGCTACAATGAAATAACCCCCATTGGGATACTGAAATGACTTATCATCATATAGGACACCACCATACATACCTGACACAGAATATGGTGAAAATTTTCCATGCCACTTGTTATTTTCACCAAGAACCTTATTTACAAACCCATTAATGTGAGAGTTCATAACAGATTCAATTGGTGTTTCATTTGCTTTGAATTTAACTTTAATTCTCATATAATAAAAAATAACAAATATTTCTCATTTATTTTACACTACAAAGATAACACATTTTTTTGACACTTCCAAATTTTTTTGAAGAAAATAAAAAAATGGCACAATTTTGTGTCATTTTCTCTTGCTTTTTGGTACGTCACATGTTATTATTTTGTCACAATGACGCTGTGACATAAGGAGGGTTTGTTTATGGTCAATTCTGCTACATACAGTACTCCCGGCTATCAGGAACTCATCCACAAAAAATGGGAGAATTTCATCAACGATATCGAAGACGAT
>ENA-OQRC01001720-OQRC01001720.1-human-gut-metagenome-genome-assembly--contig:-NODE-1720-length-13547-cov-5.190335_pt1 | contig 13547 bp, 7 predicted proteins | sample MGYA00243236_ERZ505102 | MGnify/ENA primary metagenome ERZ505102 (study PRJEB26097, sample SAMN02712089) | human gut metagenome | biome: Gut microbiome | host: Homo sapiens | place: Denmark: Copenhagen... | reverse complement strand
TGCGGGCGCGACCAGAGGGCTTTGCGGTCGCCCTCTGGACTGCTTCGCAGTGCACACTTCCATACTTGGTTTTTATCGGGGCAGGGGAATCGCCTCTGCGGGGGCGATGGATACAAAAACGCCGGGGCAGGGGCGAACCCCGTACCCCGGCTGATGAATCATCAGAATCCGTAGTTTTCGCGAATGTCGATATCCTTGTAGCGGTGCATCCCCGTACCGGCGGGAATCATCTTGCCCAGAATGACGTTTTCCTTCAGGCCAATCAGCGGGTCGATCTTGCCCTTGATGGCGGCTTCGGTCAGCACGCGGTTCGTCTCCTGGAAGGACGCGGCGGACAGGAAGGAATCGGTCGCCAGAGAAGCGCGGGTGATACCCAGCAGCACACGCTTGACGCTCGCGGGCTTGAGGTCGCGGGCAATCGCGGGAGAGCCGCCGGAAACGCGGATGCGCTGGTTGATTTCTTCCAGCTCGTCCGCCTCGACAAGGCTGCCAATCGCCAGCCCCGTGTCGCCGCCGTCTTCCACGCGCAGCTTGGTGGATTCCAGCACCTTCATGTTGGCTTCCTCCAAGTGGCTGCGGTCAACCAGCGAGCCGGGCAGCAGCTCGGTGTCGCCGTTGTCCTCGACGCGCACCTTGCGCAGCATCTGGCGGACGATGATTTCGATGTGCTTGTCCGCCACGGCTACGCCTTGCAGACGGTACACGGACAGAACTTCCTTCAGCAGGTAGTCCTGCACCGCGCTCTGACCCAGAATGCGCAGCAGGTCGTGCGGGTTGATGGAGCCTTCGATGAGGATATCGCCCGCTTCCACATGGTCGCCCTCCTGCACGCGCAGGCGGCTGCCATAGGTGACGGGGTAGGTCTTCTGCTCGAACTCCGCAACGCTGGAGGTGACTTCGACCTCGACGACGCCCACGCCCTTGGTGTTAATCATCGTGACCGTGCCTGCCAGCGTGGACTTGATGTCCGTGGTCTTGGTGGACTTGGTGCCGTCCTTGGCGACCTTCGCCTTCGTCGCGCCGGAAATCAGCACATCGCCCTGACGCACCACCTGACCGACCTGCACGGCAACCGTGCCGGAAGCAGCCTTGTGGGTGTGACGCGCGTAGTTGCCCGCGTCGGCGGTGATGACCAGCTCGTTCTTGTTGCGGTTGGTCTGGTGGATGGACACCGTGCCGCTGATGTCGGACAGAACCGCTTCACGCTTGGGCTTGCGCGCCTCGAACAGCTCTTCGACGCGGGGAAGACCCTGCGTAATATCCTCGCCCGATGCGATACCGCCCGTATGGAAGGTACGCATGGTCAGCTGTGTGCCGGGTTCGCCGATGGCCTGCGCCGCGATAACGCCGACCGCCTCGCCGACATCGACCTTGCCGCCGTGCGCCATGTTCTGGCCATAGCAGCGGGCGCAGACGCCGTTGCGCGTGCAGCAGGTCAGCACGGAGCGCACAAACACGCTCTTGATGCCCGCGTCGCAAATTGTCTTCGCCTTGGCGTGGTCAATCAGCTCATTCTGGTGGACAAGCACTTCGCCGGTCGCCGGATCGGTGATGTCGGCAGCAGCCGTGCGGCCGCGCAGACGTTCCTCCAGCGATTCGATGGACTGTTTGCCGCTGAGCAGCTCGGTAACATGCACGCCGCGAATCGGCAGACCGCGCTGCAGGAAGCAGTCTTCCTCACGGACGATAACTTCCTGCGAAATATCGACCAGACGGCGGGTCAGATAGCCAGAGTCAGCGGTTTTCATAGCCGTGTCGGACAGAGCCTTACGGGAACCGTGAGAAGACAGGAAGAACTCCTGCACGTTCAGACCCTCGCGGAAGTTTGCACGAATGGGCAATTCCACGGTCTTGCCGGTCGGAGACGCCATCAGGCCGCGCATACCAGCCAGCTGCGACACCTGCGCGGCAGAACCGCGGGCGCCGGAGTCGGTGAACATGCGAATCGGGTTGAAAGGATCGAGGTTCGGCAGAATCTGGTCACGCAGGGTGTTCGTGCAGGTGTTCCACAGATTGATGACGCGGCTGTAACGCTCGTCCTCGCTCAGCAGACCTTCCGCGAACATCTCGTTCACATGGGCGACCTTCTTGTCCGTTTCGTCGAGCAGCTGCTGCTTCATCGGCGGAATCTTAATGTCCGCAACGGAAACGGTCAGCGAACCGACGGTGGCGTACTTGTAGCCAAGCGCCTTAATCGCGTCCAGCACCAGTGCGCACTTGTGCTCGCCCTGAGAGCGGAAGCACATATCGACGATGTTGGACAGCTGCTTCTTGCCGACCAGCTGATCGACTTCCAGCGCGAACATGTCATCAAGGCATTCACGCTTCTTGAAGCCAAGGTTCTGCGGCAGCGCATCGTTGAAAATCAGGCGGCCAAGCGTGGTATCGATGATTTTGCTGCCCTTTTCGCCGTTGAATTCGCGCTCAATGCGCACTTTAATCGGGCTTTGCAGGGTAATCTGCTCCAAGGCATACGCCATATGCGCTTCGTCCGGATTGCGGAAGACGCGGCCGGCGCCCTTGCCGTTGGGGTTCTCAATCGTCAGGTAGTAGCAGCCGATAACCATGTCCTGAGAAGGAGAAATAACCGGCTTGCCGTCCTGCGGCTTCAGGATGTTGTTGTGCGCCAGCATCAGGAAACGGGCTTCCGCCTGTGCTTCCAGAGACAGCGGGACGTGAACAGCCATCTGGTCGCCGTCGAAGTCGGCGTTGAAAGCGGTACAAGCCAGCGGGTGCAGTTTAATCGCCTTGCCGTCAACCAGAATCGGCTCGAACGCTTGAATGCCCAGACGGTGCAGCGTCGGCGCGCGGTTGAGCAGCACGGGGTGATCCTTGATGACATCTTCGAGGATGTCCCACACCTCCGGCTTCATCTTTTCCACGGCGCGCTTGGCGCTCTTGACGTTCATGCCCTTGTTGCGCAGCTGCAGCTGCTGCATGACGAAGGGCTTGAACAGCTCCAGCGCCATTTCCTTGGGCAGACCGCACTGATGCAGCTTCATTTCTGGGCCGACGACGATAACGGAACGGCCGGAATAGTCAACGCGCTTGCCCAGCAGGTTCTGACGGAAACGGCCCTGCTTGCCGCTCAGCGTGTGCGACAGGCTGCGCAGCGCGCGTCCGCCGGGGCCAGTGACTGCACGACCGCGGCGACCGTTGTCAATCAGCGCGTCCACGGATTCCTGCAGCATACGCTTCTCGTTGCGGACGATGATTTCCGGCGCGCCCAGTTCCAGCAGGCGCTTCAGGCGGTTGTTGCGGTTGATAACGCGGCGGTAGAGGTCATTCAGGTCAGACGCGGCGAAGCGGCCGCCGTCCAGCTGCACCATCGGGCGCAGATCCGGCGGGATAACCGGCAGGACGGTCAGCACCATCCATTCGGGCTTGTTGCCGCTGGCGCGGAATGATTCGACAACTTCCAGACGCTTCACGGCGTGCGCACGCTTCTGCCCTTCGGTGTCGCGGTTGCGCTCCTTGCTCGTCAGGGTTTCGATTTCCGCCTTCAGTTCAGCGCTCAGCTTGTCCAAATCCAGCTCGCGCAGCATCGTCTGCACGGCTTCGGCGCCCATCATCGCCTTGAAGCTGCCGCGGTCGGGCTTCTCCATGATGGCGCGGTACTGGTCGTCGTTAATCAGGTCATGCAGGGCGACGTTGGTCACGGCGGTGTTGCCGGGATCAAGGACGATAAAATTCGCGAAATACAGCACCTTGTCCAGCACACGGGGGGACAGCTCCAGCAGCATACCCATACGGCTGGGGATTCCCTTGTAGTACCAGATATGGCTCACGGGCGCAGCGAGTTCGATATGACCCATGCGCTCGCGGCGAACCTTGGCGCGCGTGACGGACACGCCGCACTTGTCGCACACGAGGTTCTTGTCCTTCGGACGGATGCGCTTGTGCTTGCCGCAGGCGCACTCCCAGTCCTTCGTCGGGCCGAAGATGCGCTCGCAGTACAGGCCGTCTTTTTCGGGCTTCAGGGTACGATAGTTGATGGTTTCGGGCTTGGTGACTTCACCATGAGACCACTGCCGAATCTGCTCAGGAGAGGCCATGCCGATCTGGATGGCGTCAAGATTGGTCAGCTCAAACAAAAGGGTTCACACTCCCTTCATTGTAACACCGGTGTATGTCCTGTACGGGAAAGCCATCAGCCGGAAGGGGATTCCTGTCCGGCTGATAGGCTCATGTGTCAATTACTGATCGTCGTCATCCAGATTCATGTCGTCAAAGCCCAAATCGTCCAGACGCATGGTGTCCAGATCGTCGTTTTCCTCGTCGTCATCGAAGGAGAGCGGAATCGACAAATCGTCGTCCTCGCTGTCGGAATCCAAATCATTCAGCGGGAAGTCATTGTCCGGGAAGTCGTTGCTGATGGCATCGGCGTCCTCGTCCTCCGGCAGCAGCGTCGTGAGCGATTCCTGCTTGTCCTGTTCGGGCGCATTGTTCTTGCTCGGCGGCGCCATGTCCTCCGGGTCAAGTTCGGGAATCTCAATCACGTTGCGGTCGCGGTCAAGCACCTTGATATCAAGGCACAGCGCCTGCAGTTCCTTAATCAGCACCTTGAAGGATTCCGGCACGCCCGGGGCGGGGATATTCTCGCCCTTGATGATGGCTTCGTAGGTCTTGACGCGGCCCACGGTATCGTCGGACTTCACGGTCAGGATTTCCTGCAGGGTGTTCGCCGCGCCGTAGGCTTCCAGCGCCCAGACTTCCATTTCGCCGAAGCGCTGACCGCCGAACTGCGCCTTGCCGCCCAGCGGCTGCTGGGTGACCAGAGAGTACGGACCGACGGAGCGGGCGTGCATCTTGTCGTCAACCAAGTGGTGCAGCTTCAGGAAGTACATGACACCGACAGTAACAGGGTTTTCGAACCAGTTGCCGGTACGGCCGTCGCGCAGGCGAATCTTGCCGTCCAGGAACAGGCGGCGACCTTCTTCATCCAGATTCAGGCGGAGCGGACGACCATTGTGGAAGTAGCTCTGCATCATCCGCGGGTTGCTCTCATCCACCGGCTTGGCCATCGTGTCGGCAGCCATTTCGAGGCATTCGCGGATTTCCGGGTAGGTTGCGCCGTCGAAAACCGGTGTGGCAATGTGCCAGCCCAGCGCGCGGCAAGCCAGACCCAAGTGCACTTCCAGAACCTGACCGATGTTCATACGAGACGGAACACCCAGCGGGTTCAGCACGATTTGCAGCGGCGTGCCATCGGGCAGGAAGGGCATGTCCTCCTCGCGCAGGACGCGGGAAACGACACCCTTGTTGCCGTGACGGCCGGACATCTTGTCGCCGACGGAAATCTTACGCTTCTGGGCGATGTAGACGCGAACCATCTGCTGTACGGACGGGGACAGCTCATCGGAATGCGCACGGTCGAAAATCTTCACATCGACCACAACGCCCCATTCGCCGTGCGGCACGCGCAGGGAGGTGTCACGCACCTCGCGCGCTTTTTCGCCGAAGATGGCGCGCATCAGGCGCTCCTCGCTCGTCAGCTCGGTTTCACCCTTGGGCGTGACCTTGCCGACCAAAATGTCGCCCGCACGAACTTCCGCACCGATGCGGATGATGCCGCGCTCGTCGAGATCCTTCACCGCGTCCTCGCCGACGTTCGGGATGTCGCGGGTGATTTCGTCCGGCCCCAGCTTGCTTTCGCGGGCTTCGCATTCAAATTCCTCCATGTGGATGGAGGTGTAAATGTCTTCCTTAACCAGCTTCTCGGACAGCAGGACGGCATCCTCGTAGTTATAGCCTTCCCAGTTCATGAAGCCGATGAGGGCATTGCGGCCCAGCGCGATTTCGCCCTTTTCGGTGGACGGGCCGTCCGCCAGCAGGTCATCCTTGCAGATGCGCTGACCCGCGGAAACGACCGGGCGCTGGTTGGCGCAGTTGGACTGGTTCGTACGGGCAAACTTGGTCAGGTGGTAGACGTGGCGCTCACCCAAATCATCACGGATGACGATGGTGTTGCCGTCCACCTTCTCGACCACGCCGTCTTCACGCGCCAGAATTTCCACGCCGGAGTCGTGACCAGCCTTGAATTCCAGACCCGTGCCGACATACGGCGCTTCCGGAACGAGCAGCGGCACAGCCTGACGCTGCATGTTCGAACCCATCAGGGCGCGGGTGGCGTCGTCGTTTTCCAGGAAGGGAATCATGCCCGTCGCAATGGAAACGACCTGACGCGGCGACACGTCGATGAAGTCAACCTGATCGCCCGGAACCTGCACATATTCGGTCACTTCGCGGACGGTAATCATGTCGTTGACGAAGCAGTTGTTCTCATCCAGCGGCTCGGTGGCCGTCGCAATGCGGTACAGGTCTTCTTCATCAGCCGTCATGTAGACGTGCTCGTTGGTGACACGGCGATGCTCCTTGTCCACGCGGCGGTACGGCGCTTCAATAAAGCCGTACTCGTTGATGCGGGCGTAGGTCGCCAGAGAGCCGATCAGACCGATGTTCGGGCCTTCAGGCGTTTCAATCGGGCAGATACGGGAATAGTGGGAATAGTGTACGTCGCGAACCTCGAAGGAGGCGCGGTCACGGTTCAGACCGCCGGGACCCAGAGCGGACAAACGGCGCTTGTGGGTCAATTCAGCCAGCGGGTTGTTCTGGTCCATGAACTGCGACAGCTGGGAGGAACCGAAGAATTCCTTAATTGCCGCCGTCACGGGACGGATGGAAATCAGGGAATCGGGCTGATAGTCGGTCGAGCCGTCCTGCGCGCTCATGCGCTCGCGAACGTTGCGCTCCATGCGGCTCAGTCCCGTGCGGAACTGATTCTGCAGCAGCTCGCCGACACTGCGCAGGCGGCGGTTGCCGAGGTGGTCAATGTCGTCCGTCGTGCCGATGCCGTAGGGCAGACCCAGCAGATAGCTGATGGAGGCCACCATGTCGTCATCGGTGATGTGCTTGGGCACAAGGTGCTGCACGTTGTCCGCAATCACCTGCTTGAGCTGCTCTTCTTCCACATCCTCGCCCAAGCCGTCGATAATCGCCTTCAAAGTGGGCAGGTGCACCATTTCGAGGATGCCGACTTCCTTGGGGTCAAAGGGCAGATACTCCGCCGCATCCACGAAGTTGTTGCCGATGACGATGCGCTTTTCGCCTTCGCAGTCCACCACAACGCGGTTGACGCCGGCGTTCTGCACACGGCGCGCGGTTTCAAGGTCAATCACCTGACCCGCGCGGAACATCACTTCGCCCGTACGGGGGTCAATAATGTCCTCAGCGATGATATGCTTGTTGATGCGGGTGGCAATGGAAAGCTTCTTATTGAACTTGTAGCGGCCTACGCGCATGACGTCGTAGCGCTTGGGATCGTAGAACAGCGACTTGAACATGTTCGTCGCGCTCTCGACGGATTCGGGCTCGTCCGGCTTCTGCTTCTTGTAGATGATCAGCAGCGCCTGTTCACGCAGGGTGCGCACTGCGCCGCCGCGATCCTTGCTTGCTTCCGCCACGGTGGTGTCCTTTGCCATCGTCGCTTCCAGCCGCTTGTCGTTGCCCAGCAGATTGCGGATGTCGTCGTCCGTTTCGTAGCCCAGCGCGCGCAGGAGCGTGGTCAGGCAGAGCTTGCGGGCGCGGTCAAGGCGAACCCAGATGATGTCATTGGAGTCCGTCTCATATTCCAGCCACGCGCCGCGGTTGGGGATAATCTGGCTGGAGTAGAGCGGCACACCCGCTTTGTCCAGCGTGCGGGTATAATAGCAGCCCGGCGAACGAACCAGCTGGGAGACGATGACACGGTCAGCACCGTTGATGACGAACGTACCGTTTTCCGTCATCAGGGGGAAATCGCCCATGTAGACATCGGTTTCCTTGATTTCGGAAGTCTCGCTGTCGTACAGGTGGACGTGAATGTTCAGCGGCGCGGCGTAGGTCATATCCCGCTCGCGGCAGCGCTCCACGGAGTTCTTCGGCTCACCCAGAGAATAATCCGTGAAGGTCAATTCCAGATTGCCGTTGTAGTTGGTGATGGGCGAGGCGTCTGCCAGAACCTCTTTCAGGTCGGTTTCGAGGAACCGCTGATACGACCTCTTCTGCACCTCGATCAGATCCGGCATTTCCAGACCTTCGTTGATGCGGGAGAAGCTCATGCGTTTCCGGAGCTTACCCATTGCAACCTCATGCGCCATGATGTATGATCACCCCTTCATCAGTCAAAACCAGCATCCTCTGCTTGGTGAAAACGTGCGTTTTTTCGCCGCTTTGCAGGAATTTTGGCGAAAAAGCGCGAAAATGTATGGCAGTCGAAAATTCCCGCTTGCATTTTTCCGCGTTTCCGTGTACAATACAAGCGCAGGAAAAATCAACAGTATGCAAAGATACTGATGCAATTTAAAATTCTAACATACATATCCGGGAATGTCAAGGGGGAAGTGCACTCTTTTTTGCTGGGAATGTATGGGAATACGACACGGGAGGTATGAAATGATGGCGTGGTGGAAACGATTCGGCAGGCGTGCGGCGACACTTCTGCTGACGGTGCTGATGCTGCTGGGGACGGCGGCGGGCGAGGGTGCGGACAAGACGGTCATCAACCGTATCAACGCGCCGGATGTATCGGCGGATTTTGCCTTTGCGGAGGACGCTGACCTGCTGGAAATCATCTTCCCGCAGATTCTGGACTGCGACGCGGCGTTTCTGCGCTGCAGCGGCGAGACGATGCTCATCGACTGCGCGACATCTGGACAGGCACAGCGCATCCTGAACATGTTCAAGCAGCTGGGCATCACCCATGTGGACAAAATCGTCAACACCCACCCGCACGCCGACCACATCGGCGGATTCGCGGAATTAATTAAGGAAATTACTGTGGATGAACTTTGGCTCTGCTTCCCGGCGGAGGAGACGGTGCACTGCGCGAACGCGATAAAGGCGGCGGAGCGTGCGGGCGTGGCGGTACGGACGTTTGGCGACGGCGACACGCTGACGCTTGGCACGGCGACGATGCAGGTGTGGATGCTGGACAAGCCGGAGTACACTCGCCTCAACGACCGCTCGGCGCAAATCATGCTGACGTTTGGGCAGCGGAAGATGCTCTTTTCCGCTGATTTGGAGCAGAAGGGGCAGAACGGGCTGATTGAGAAGGTCGGCGCGGAGATGCTCAAGGCGGATGTGCTGAAGTACCCGCACCATGGCCTGCAGGCGCTGACACCGGAGTACCGCGCGGCGGTTTCGCCGGAGCTGGCGATTGTGACCTGCAATCAGCGCGAGACGGAAGGCAAGAAGTACATCCGGCGGACGGCGCTTGATACGGTCTGGACAGTGCCGGGATTCGTTCATCTGATGACGGACGGCGAGATGTGGGTGTGCGACCGCATTGTGTCGGATGTGAAATATTGACGCATATTATAATGGAAGCGATTCAGCGAGACAGTCGGCATTTTTTTGACGGAATCAGCCGAGTCGGCGGAAAAACGACCCTCCCAAAAGGCGGCGCAGGCTGCCTTTTTTTCTTTTGGGAAGCGTGTTCTGCGGGAGAAAGTCAACGTGTGCCGCGCTGTTTGGGGAATGAGCAGGAAAGCGCTTTCATGGTGAACCGAGGAAAGAAAAATCAGCGGATGCCGTGCGCTTGTCCCCTCCCGAAAACGTGTTCATGAATATGGAACTTAAAATCGCAAAAAACGTTGCAAAAAACAGGGTTTGAGGCGCGAAAACCAGTTGACAAGCCGAGGTGAAAATGCTACAATATACGAGTTGAGCGCTTGCTGCGGCAAAGTGTGTCTTTTCGGTGCGCTTTTCTGCCGGCATTGAGCGGTCAGCCGAGAACAGCAACAGGAGGGATTTCAGCGTGGAAGACCTGAAAAATTCCGTCTCGAAAGCAGTTGGAACCAAGGCGGTCATGCGTGCGCTGAAAGCCGGTTCCGCCCAGCGGGTGTACGTCGCCCGCGACATCGACACCTTCCTTTACCAGAAGGTGACCCGCGCCTGCGAAGATGCGGGCGTGCCGATTCGCCGCGTGGATGAAACGAAGACGCTCGGTGCGGCGTGCGGGCTGGACATTCCCTGTGCGGCCGCGGCGATCCTCAAGTAAGCCTCATCCTATTCCATTCGCCAAACAGTTTCCGAGGGTTGCGGAACTTTTGGACATAAATTTGGAGGTGCTCTCATGCCCACGATCAATCAGCTGGTTCGCAAGGGCCGCGAGAAGACGACGAACAAGTCTACCGCGCCCATTCTTCAGGGCTGCCCTCAGAAGCGCGGCGTTTGCCTGAGCGTCAAGACGATGACGCCCAAGAAGCCGAACTCCGCTCTTCGTAAGATTGCCCGTATTCGTCTGACGAACTCCATCGAAGGTACCTGCTACATCCCCGGCATCGGCCACAACCTGCAGGAGCATAGCGTTGTGCTGATCCGCGGCGGCCGCGTTCGTGACCTGCCTGGCGTTCGTTATCACATCATCCGTGGCGCGCTGGATACCGCCGGTGTGGCCAAGCGGATGCAGGCTCGTTCCCTCTATGGCGCAAAGCGCCCGAAGAAGTAAGCATCCGCCTGCTTCACAACATCCCTTTTGCAGCCTTCGGTCAGCCGGGGAACCGCTTTTGACGCACCAGCGCCTGCCTGTGGAACAGGGAAGACGCCCGCGCAGAAGCCGGATGCGGCTGGGTCGGCCTGAATCGTGGCCGATGACGCGCGATGCTGACGCGCATTCCGACTGGGAGAGGATGACCCACATCCGGGGATGCTTCCGCAATCCACACTTTACGACTGACTATCACGTCTAATTGGAGGTATTTACTATGCCCCGTCGCGGTTTTGTACCCAAGCGCGAGGTGCTGCCGGATCCCGTACACGGGACCACGGTTGTGACCAAGCTCATCAATCAGATCATGCTCGACGGCAAGCGTGGCGTCGCTCAGAACGTGTGCTACGAAGCCTTCGATACCATCAAGGAAAAGACCGGCAAGGATGCCAACGAAGTGTTCCAGGCTGCTCTGGCCAACGTTGCGCCCTCTCTGGAGGTCAAGGCTCGCCGTGTTGGCGGCGCGACCTATCAGGTCCCGATTGAAATCCGTCCGGAACGCCGTCAGACGCTGGCCCTGCGCTGGCTGGTCATGTTCTCCCGCAAGCGCGGCGAGAAGACCATGGCGGAACGTCTTGCCGCTGAAATCATGGACGCTGCCAACAACACCGGCGCGGCTGTGAAGCGCAAGGAAGAAATGCACCGCATGGCCGAAGCGAACAAGGCTTTCGCCCACTATCGCTGGTAATGCGCCAACCTGCTGCTGCCGCATGAGCGCTTGATACGCCCGATGCCGCTGCAGCGCTGCTGAAAGGAGCAAACCATATGCCTCGCAGTCATCCCCTTGAGCGGGTGCGCAACATTGGTATCATGGCGCACATCGACGCCGGCAAGACGACCACCACGGAACGTATTCTGTTCTACACCGGTCGTGTGCACCGCATCGGTGAAACCCATGAGGGCTCTGCCACCATGGACTGGATGGTGCAGGAGCAGGAGCGTGGTATCACCATCACCTCCGCCGCCACCACCTGCCGCTGGCGCGACCCCCGCGACCCCAACAACAAGGATCGCACCTATCGTATTAACATTATCGACACCCCCGGTCACGTTGACTTCACCGTTGAGGTTGAACGTTCCCTGCGCGTGCTGGACGGCGCCGTGTGCGTCTTCTGCGCCAAGGGCGGCGTTGAGCCCCAGTCCGAAACCGTGTGGAAGCAGGCCGAAACCTATCATGTTCCGCGCATGGCGTATGTGAACAAGATGGACATCACCGGCGCGAACTTCTTCCGCGTGGTGGACATGATGAAGGAGCGTCTGCACTCCAACGCAGTTCCGATCCAGCTGCCCATCGGCGCTGAAAATGATTTCCGCGGCATCATCGACCTTGTGAAGATGAAGGCGGAGGTCTACTACGACGATGAAGGCAAGGACGTCCGCGAGGAAGAAATTCCTGCCGACATGATGGAACTGGCGGAGAAGTATCACGCCGAAATGGTCGAGAAGGTCGCCGAGACCGACGAAGTGCTGATGGAAAAGTTCTTCGAGGGCGAGGAACTCACCCAGGAAGAAATCAAGGACGCCATCCGCAAGGCCACCATCAACTGCACCATGAACCCCGTCTGCTGCGGCACTTCTTACCGCAACAAGGGCGTGCAGCCGCTGCTGGACAACATCGTCGAGTACATGCCCAGCCCGCTGGACATCCCCGCCATCAAGGGTACTGACCCCCATGACCCCGAAAAGGAAATGGTTCGTCACCCCTCTGACAGCGAGCCGTTCTCCGCGCTGGCGTTCAAGATCATGGTTGACCCGTTCGTCGGCAAGCTGGCGTTCTTCCGTGTCTACTCCGGCACGCTGACCGCTGGCAGCTACGTCATGAACTCCACCAAGCAGAAGCGCGAGCGTATGAGCCGCATCATGATGATGCACGCGAATCACCGCGAAGAAGTGGACTGCATCTACACCGGTGAAATCGGCGGCGCTGTGGGTCTGAAGGACACCACCACCGGCGACACCCTGTGCGATGAAAACAACCAGATTATTCTGGAGTCCATGGAGTTCCCTGACCCGGTTATTGAAGTCGCCATCGAGCCCAAGACCAAGGCTGGTCAGGACAAGATGACCATGGCGCTGCTGCGTCTGGCGGAAGAAGACCCGACTTTCAAGACCTACACCAATCAGGAAACGGGCCAGACCATCATCGCCGGCATGGGCGAGCTCCATCTGGAGATCATCGTCGATCGCCTTCTGCGCGAGTTCCGCGTCGAGGCGAATGTCGGCAGACCTCAGGTCTCCTATAAAGAGACCATCACCAAGGCCGCTACGGTGGACACGCGCTACGCGCGCCAGACCGGCGGCAAAGGCCAGTTTGCACACGTCAAGCTCATGGTGGAACCCAACGAACCCGGCAAGGGCTACGAGTTCATCAACCAGATCACCGGCGGTGCGATCCCGAAAGAGTTTATCCCCTGTGTGGATCAGGGCATCCAGGGCGCGATGCAGGCCGGCGTGCTTGCGGGCTACGAGGTCGTGGACGTGAAAGTCACGCTGCTCGACGGCTCGTATCACGAGGTCGACTCGTCCGAGATGGCGTTTAAGATCTGCGGCAGCATGGCATTCAAGGAGGCCTGCCAGAAGGCTGGCCCGACGCTCCTCGAGCCCATCATGAAGGTCGTCGTTACGGCGCCGGAAAGCTATATGGGCGACGTCATGGGCGATATCAATGCCCGCCGCGGTCAGATCGCCGGCACGGACATCCGCAACGGTGCGGCGATCGTCACTGCAAACGTGCCGCTGGCATCCATGTTCGGCTATGCGACCGACCTGCGCAGCAAAACGCAGGGCCGCGCGACCTACAGCATGGAGCCCAGCCACTTCGTAGAGCTGCCGAAGTCTCTTCAGGAGAAGATCATCCACGGCAGCAACTGACCTGCGCAACCGGCACAATGTGCCTTATAAGAGAGTAAGTCACGACATTATTATTTTAGAATTAGGAGGATATTCTAATGGCAAAGCAGATGTACAATAGAACCAAGCCCCATGTCAATATCGGCACCATCGGCCATATCGACCACGG
>ENA-OQRC01001673-OQRC01001673.1-human-gut-metagenome-genome-assembly--contig:-NODE-1673-length-13813-cov-6.103140_pt1 | contig 13813 bp, 10 predicted proteins | sample MGYA00243236_ERZ505102 | MGnify/ENA primary metagenome ERZ505102 (study PRJEB26097, sample SAMN02712089) | human gut metagenome | biome: Gut microbiome | host: Homo sapiens | place: Denmark... | reverse complement strand
ATATGTGTTTGGGAAAGAAAATAATAAAATTGCAAAATACTGCACAAAAAAATAATATTAAGGAAATGATATACGCTGTTAATAAATAGACGTGTAAAATAATGCAATTTGCACAAAAAAAGACACCATAACGCATTGGTTATAGTGCATATTGACAATAAATGGTAGCAATGCTATAATGTAAAAGACCTACTCCCTTGGCACGAGAGTAGATCTAAAAAACGCTTAGACAGACAAAATCGACATCATCCTACTGGTCTATATCCAATTGGCACTTGGAAATAACAGGATTGGTGTCGGCTTTTATCAGTACTATATCATGTTGTATATAACATTAGTTGTGGCTCACATACGAATGCCCTTCTAATAAGTAACTTTAGATCTGAACCTTCAACTCAGATTTTCTTTTCCTCTTTTAGAGGAACATATAGAAAAAGTTGTTAAATACAACGTGTATTAGTATATCACGCATAGAAAAACCAGTCAAGGTTTTTTTGCAATAGATATATTAAATTTGTATGAAAAATATGTAAAATAAGAACAATTTCCAGCAAGTATAGAGGCTGGACATACGATAAGAATGCGAGAAAATACTATGGATAAAAATACGATAAGAGAAACGGTGCGTATGATAGCCAGTGACCAGATCGTTATCAGCGTTGTAGGAGTAACTGTTTCAAGAGAAGATATGCTTGAAAATTATATAACGGTAAACAACGAAATGATAACGGTAGTTGGGGGAAAGTCTCTGCTGAGAAAGTACTTGGCAGGAGGCAGTTACGTGTTGACGATAAACGCAGAAAAATTATTTTGCGAAGGTAATACAGGATAAAAGTCTGAAAACGTAAGTACTACTTTTTTCTGAAACGGATTTTATGTATGAGATAGCCGGAATAGAAATGTCAATCATTTCGTCCGGCTATAATTGTCTTCATTTATAGGGCAGTAATACAGAAAATCGGTTCAGAAAGGAGGTAGCTTGTCTTGGGGTCGGCAGGGAAAAAACTAAGAACACGCATGGATATTGGAAAAGATATACAAAGTTGTTTGGATGATTTGAACAATATGACACATGCCAAACTTGCAGAGCTACTAAACCTTTCTGAAAAAACAGTTGACAGAATGGTTGCAGGAAAGGGACCTATTACTAAATATGCTTCTGATTTAGCTAAAATTACAGGTAAGCCAGAGTCATGGTTTAAGGAAAATATTACATGGGAAGAGTGCGGAAAAGAAGAGGTTACGTCTGTTCATTTTGAAGCTAAAAATGTGACAGAAGAAGATAAGGAATTTGTGGAAAAAGCGTTGGCATTTTTTGAAAGACTTTATAATATTCCAGACAAGAATCTTAGAAATAAACTGATGGAAAATGCTGAAAAGAATTTTGAGGGTAGTATGGAATTAATAGAATTGATGAATGGAAAAGTAAGTTGGTGACGATCATTACAGGATAATCTGGATGGTCGTTTTTTTACGCTCAAAATTCGGACAGTTTTGTCCGTTGTTTCAGCTTAATTCGGACAGTACTGGGCTGGTTGTTTGAGGGGAGAATTGATACCATTAATACATCGAACAGAGAGGAGGCAAACAGAAATGAGTAAGGATGAATATTTAGAATTTATCACACATCAGCCCTATGACGCAATGGGAGATTTTAGTTTCCTTTTAGATGAAAAGTCTGATAAGGCTGAAAACACTACAATAGAAAATGACAATATGAACACTGATTAATCTGCGTGCAGGGAGTGCCCTGTATAGCTGATTGATACATAAAGCAGCAAGGAGAGGCTTCGCAAGTCGCTCGGTATAAAAAAAACCGGGCAGATCGGAGTCTTTTTTTGCTGCTTTTTTTGTCTGCTGACAGCCCGGAGCCGAAAGGCAGAAAGGTGGTTGTCATGCTGACACTTAGAAAACTGAAAGAAATGGTGGAATCTCCAAAGAAAGGCGAAAAGAAACCGAGCTGTAAAAGTTTACGGGAGGGAAAATGCCCGGTTGTTGCTCAGAAGATTATTCAGAACGAAGTAGGCGTAATCACGATCACTGTTTACAAGAACGGATATGTGGTCTATCAGGCACAGAACCGGGTAACAGTATTTCCTATCGAAGATATTTCCGGTTATCGCTATTCTTCTGTGGCTGGAAATGGATATGGATGTAATCTGACGGAATCTTACTTTGAAGAGGCTGAGTGGTATCTGCGTTTTGTTCTTCGAGGAGAAGATCGCCTGAGCATCAATCTGGATAGCTGCAATCAGAAACGCTGTATTTCCTTATCTTCTGCTATGGAAGAAATGCAGCTTGGAGAGAGTGTGGCACCGGACATGGAGGAAATGATTGTTCAGCAGATGATGACGGAAAGCATGATGGACATTCTGACGGATAAGCAGAAGGAGCTTATTTATGCCCTTTATTTTGAGAAACAGACTTATCAGGAATATGCCGATATTCATGGAATCAGTTCAGCAGCAGTCAACAACATGAGAAATAAGGCGGTTGCCAAGCTGAGAGCCAGTTTGGAAGAACTTTCAGAAAGCACTGCGAAAAAGAAATTGAGAAAAAAATAAAAAAATTTGCAAAAGGGGGTTGGTAAACACCCTTTGCCGAGCTTTATAGGTGAAGGGTTAATTCTACAGAAAGAAAAAGCCCTGACTTGTACCTTGACAATTTCATACCAGCAGCGAGAGGATACCCGGAATTATCCAGCTACGCATTCTTGCGGCGGAATCCGGTGAAAACGTGAGGGGATACAGATGGGAGGCACCCTTTGCAGGAAAGATTACGAATTACCTCTTGCGGCTTAAATGCTTGATCCTTATTAAAACTGTTATTTCCATTTTTATGGAGATGACAGCAGATACCATGTGGCGGTGCTTCGCTTAGTGCAGGTGCCGCCATATGCATGTGCTGTTATCTTTTCAGAAATGTACAGGTATCAGTAACAAAAACATCGGGAGGTGGTTCCAATGATTGAATAGTGCAGGTACAGACCTGCTGAAAAGAAAAACGATGATAAGTGAAGAAAGAGAGGATTAAGTCAAAATGAAAATGAAGTTCAAAAGATTCTTATCAGGAGTCATGGCAGTTGCCACGTTAGCGTCTGTAATCGTTCAGCCAGTAGCTGTTTCTGCATCGGAATTAGAACCGGAAGAAATACCGTTTGAGCAGCAGTATCCGGAATTAAAAGAGGTACAGGATTCGCTTGATCCAGATGAAATTGTAGCAGCAAATGACATTGAACTTGCCTATGGACAGGAATTTGAAGTGGAAGTAGATCTGTCCGGTATTGACGGAGTGGATGAGAGTAAAATGAAAATCATGTTCCATGAAGCAAAAAATGAATCCGGAGCTGATTTCGATACACATACACCGGACACCTACAAGGCAGTATATGCGGTAGAGCCGGTAAGTGGTCATCCATCTTACAGAATCAGCAGAAATATCACTGTAAAAGAACCTGAAACAGAAATGCAGTCAGAGAGTTCTTCTGAAATTACAGTGGACGATGATAGTGGCACTGGAGATACAGAGCAGAGTGATGACGATTCAGAGTCGCACCGGGAAAACACAGTTGATACGAAAACTGAACTTACGGTGTCTGAAGTGCTAGAACAGGCAGAGACAAATGGAATTGATCTGTATGCAATGGATGCAGGAGAAACCGTAACCTTTATGGCTTCTGCAGGAAATGCAAGAAGTTCACAGCAGGTTTCTGTTACAAGGGGAACCATGTATCGTTACGCAGATTATGGATATGGTAGTTACCTTACTTATCAGTATACTGTGAAATTTGGTAATGTATCTGCCACAGCATACTGTGTACAGCCATCTAAGCCGGGACCAGGAAGTGGAACTTATACAATCAATAAGGTGGGAGATGGAAAAGCACTTGCTAAGGTATGTTATTATGGCACAAAAGCTTCTGGAGATGATGGATTTTTCACAGAAGAGAATGGATACGGCAATTTAAGTGCCGGAGCCAGATTTATTCTGGTACACCTTGCAGCATCTTATGCAAATGGTAGTGGGGACGCTTTTTCAGGTGCAAACAGCACTGCACAGAATCTTGCAAAGAAACTTTATAATTATTGCGTTTCTCAACCGGATATTCCATCAGTGGCAATGTCTTTTTCAGATGCAAACGTAAAAGCCTATGTAGAGGGTAACAGTCAGAGAACAAAGGATATAACATTTAAGGCAGATGCATTACAGACAATTACTATGAAACTCCCTGCAGGTGTAAAACTTCATAACCTGTCAACAGGAAAAACAAGCAAAGCTGGAGCAAATGTAGAAATCTGCGGTGGTACGAAGTTTTATCTATCAGCACCACTGACACAGGTAAGTGATGTGGCAGAGAGTTGGTCTACAACAATGAAAGGAAGCATTACTAAAGATTATTCAGCTTATAAGATTTCTACAGGATCTGGAAATCAGGATCTGGCATTGGTGTTTGGTGAAGGCGTGGATGATGAAAAATACGTGGATTTTAAAGTATCCTGGATTGAACTTGCAACTGTAGAAGTTATGAAGAAAGATTCAGCAGCAGATGTAAACCTTGCAGGAGCCGTATTTGGTATTTACAGTGATGCAGATTGCAAAAATCTGATTACTACAATGCCGGAAACAGACAGCAATGGCAAATCTTCTGCAACGATTGTAAAAACACAGGATACGGTATATCTGAAAGAAATCACAGCACCGAAAGGTTATGTGGTAAATACAACCGCTTACAATGTGAAGCTGGTAGCAAGTAAGACCACGACAACAACGGTACCGGATAAAGAGCAGCTTGGCGAACTGACTGTATATAAAGAAGGACAGGTTCTTGCAGGGGCAGATGTCAGCGAGAATGGTACAGTATTCCAGTATGAAAACAGACGTCAGAAAGGTGCTGTTTATAATGTATATGCAGGAGAAGATATTATCTCTGCCTATGGTGCGAAGATTTACAGCAAAGGCGATCTTGTGAAAGAAAACCTTTCGACAGACGAAAACGGTGCTTGTATCCTGAAAAATCTGCATCTTGGAACTTATGTTGTCAAAGAAATGCAGGCACCGGAGAACTTTTATAATGCTGGAGAGGAAAAGACAGTTACACTTTCCTATGCTGGACAGAATGTGGAAGTAGTCTTTTCTGATGTGACATTCACAAATGACAGACAGAAGGCAGATGTGAGTGTTGTAAAGAAAGACAAGGATACCGAAAATCCGTTATCTGGAGGTGTGTTTGCTCTGTATGCTGGCAGTGATATTGCCAACGCAGACGGAAATGTAGTAGTGAAGAAAGGCACATTGATTGAAAAATTAACGACAGGAGCAGATGGAAAAGCGGCATTTAACGCAGATCTTCCGATTGGATTTTCTTATGTAGTCAAAGAGGAACAGGCACCACAGGGATATTTGAGAAATTCTAAAGATGTTTATACATTTAAGTTTTCATATACCAGTGACAGTGAGCCGAAAGTTTCATTCACTCATACATTTGTAAATGAGAGAGTCAAAGCAAAGATTTCTCTGGAAAAGAGAGATGCGGAAACAAAACAGGCGGTTGCACAGGGAGATGCGACACTGGAAAAAGCAGTTTATGGACTGTACGCCCGTAATGATATTGTTCATCCGGACGGTATTACCGGTGTGATCTATAAAGCCGGGGAGCAGGTTGCTACTCTTACAACAGATAAGAATGGACAGGCTTCTGTAGATGGCTTGTATCTTGGAGATTACTATGTGAAAGAGATTAGTCCGTCAGTAGGTTATCTGGCAGATGAAACAGAACATGATCTGGTCTGCAATTATGAAGGCGATCTGGTAGCAGAGGTTAAACGTGACTGCACTTCACTGGAGCAGGTAATGAAACAGCCGTTCCAGATCATCAAAGCAGCCAATAATGGAAAAACAGATGCTGATCTGCTGAAAGGTGCCGGATTTACGGCATATCTGGAATCTTCCCTGACAAAGAAAGCAGACGGAAACTATGAGTTTGCTTCTGCAACACCAGTTGTGATCGGGGAAAATGGTGCAACAGAAATGTTCACAGACGAAAAGGGTTATGCTTGCAGTATCGCACTTCCATATGGAACTTATATTGTGCGTGAAACTACAACTCCTCACAATTATACTCCGGTAGCTGATTTTACAGTGCGTATCACAGAGAATAATCCGAACCAGCCACAGACGTGGAGAGTACTTCTGGATGATGAGTTTGAAGCGAAGCTGAAAATCATCAAACAGGATGATGAAACTAAGAAACCAGTATTACAGAAAAATACAGAGTTTAAGATTTATGACCTGGATCATAAGAAGTATGTGGAGCAGGTTACAACCTATCCGACAACGGTTAAGCACAAATCTTATTTTACAGATGAGCAGGGATATTTGATTCTTCCGCAGAATCTGAAAATCGGAAATTACCGTATTGAGGAAGTGAATGCCCCGTTCGGTTACACATTGAATAAAAATTATTATGAGGTAACAGTTGATTCTAATACTGCATATCAGATGGATGGAACTTCCGGGGATGTGATCATTGAAGCAATTTATGAGAACCATCCAGTTAAGGGAGAACTGACTATCGTGAAAAAGGGCGAAGTTCTGGACGGATTCAAGGATGATTTTACATATCAGACAGAAAATCTGGAAGGAGCAGAGTTTGCCATTTATGCTGCGGAGGATATTTATACCGCTGATTTCCAGAAAGATGACAATGGAAACCGTATTTTGGAATATGCAGCCGGAACACTTGTAAAAACTGTTACAACCGATAAAGAGGGAAAAGCGGTCCTGAAGAATCTTCCACTTGGAAGTTATAAGATTGTGGAAACGTCTGCGCCAACAGGATTTGTTTTAAACAGCGAAGCACAGACAGTCACTTTTACTTACAAAGATCAGGAAACACCTGTCATTGAGCAGACAGCTACTTTTGAGAATGAACGCCAGAAGGTAGAAATTTCGGTGGAAAAACAGGATGCTGATACAGAAAAAGCAGTTGCAGGGGCAGAATTTGGACTTTATGCGAAGAATGATATGGAAGCTCATGGAACTGTGATTGTGAAAGCAGACACACTTCTTGGAAAAGCTGTTTCCGGAGAAGATGGAAAGGCTGTATTTACACAGGATCTGCCATTTGGAGAGTATTATATCAAAGAACTGGCAGCGCCGAATGGCTATGTATCTTCAGATGAAGTTCTGGAAGTAAAAGCAGAGTACCAGGGACAGGATGTTAAGGTCGTGCAGTTATCGTCTGTATTTAAGAATCAGCCTACAAAAGTTGTGGTTTCCAAGTCTGATCTGACTACTGGCGTGGAATTATCTGGTGCTACTCTTACGGTACTGGACAAAGATGGCAATGTAGTTGATACATGGAAGTCTGTAAAAGGTGAGCAGTATATGATTGAACGGCTTACTGTAGGGGAAACCTATACTCTCAGGGAAGAAATGGCTCCTTATGGATACCTCAAGGCAGAAGAAATCACATTTACGATTGAAGATACCGGGGAAATCCAGAAAGTGGAAATGAAAGATGATGTGCCGGCAGGAACGATCATCATCAATAAAAATGGAGAGTTTCTGGATAAAGTAACGGCATTGGATTCTGTTGGAGGATGGATCAGCCATTTATTCCAGTATGTAACAGGCAGTCTGAAAGATGTTACCTTTGAAGTATTTGCTTTAGAGGACGTGAAATCTGCTGACGGAGAAAGTGAAGATTATTATAAAAAAGACGAACTGGTAGCAACCATTACAACGGATGATACCGGCATTGCAAAGTTATCAGGACTTCCTCTTGGCAAATATTATGTCAAAGAAAAAGCTACAGTGGATGGTTTTGTACTGGATAATGAGGCAAGAGAGATTGATCTGACATATCGTGACCAGGATACTGCAGAAGTCACTTACTCTGCTGACTGGCAGAACAACCGCCAGAAAGCGGAAGTGGAAGTTGTGAAAAAAGAGAAAGATTCTGATCGTGTACTGGAAGGTGCAGTATTTGCCCTTTGTGCTAAGAATGATATTACAGGAGCAGACGGAAAAGTTATTCTGGAAGCGGATACTGTGATTGAAGAACTGGCAACGGATAAAGACGGCAAACTGACTTTTACAGCAGATTTACCGATTGGTTTTGAGTATTATATCAAGGAAACTTCCCCGGCACCTGGATTTGCAACGACGGATGAAACACAGGAGTTTACATTTGAGTACGAAGGTGCAGAAAAGGAAAAAGTATCATACTCCTTTACTTTTGAGGATGAACCGACAGTAATCGAGATTACCAAGACTTCCCTGACAGACGGAAAAGAGCTGGAAGGTGCCAAGTTACAGGTAACGGATGAAAGCGGTAAGGTTGTAGATTCCTGGACTTCCGGCAAAGAAGCTCATATCATCAAAGAACTGGTAGTCGGACAGAAGTATACCCTGACAGAAACAAAACCGGCAGACGGTTTTGTGACAGCGGAAAGCATTACATTTACCGTTAAAGATAACGCAGAAGCACAGAAAATCGAGATGAAAGACGATGTGACCAAGGTGGAAATCTCCAAGACGGATATTTCTGGTAAAGAACTGCCGGGCGCAAAACTGACAATTCTCGACAAAGACGGTAAAACGGTAGAGAGCTGGACTTCTGAGGAAAAACCGCATTACATTGAAATGCTTCCGATCGGGGAGTATACACTTCGGGAAGAGTCTGCCCCTGAGGGCTATCTGGTAGCTGAGGACGTGAAGTTCACAGTGGAAGATACCGGAGAGATTCAGAAAGTTGTGATGAAAGATGAGGTAAAACCGGAAGAAACATCAACACCGGAAACACCATCTACACAGGTAACAGATACACCGAAAACCGGAGATGATACACATATGCTGCTTTGGATTCTGCTTGCAGTAGCAGGTATGGCAGGTGTAGTGTCAGCGGTATGGGTGGCAAGAAAGAAGAAATAAAAATCAGTTAGTTAAGAGGGCATTTATGGACGAAAAAGATTCATAAATGCTCTCTTTCTGGTTAATACTAGGAAAAATGAAGGGAGAATGTATTATGAAACAGGTATTAATTATAGCGGTTGTAGCAATTATTGCAGCAGTTAATTTTGTGATGTATTGCTGTCTGAGAGTAGCATCACAGGAAGATCAGATGTTGGAAAAACTGAGCAGGAGAAAGGAGTCAGAAAGCGATGGCGATTAGATATGCAGAGGACAAGCCGAAATCCTGTGAATATTGTTATTTCTGGAATGAAAAGAAAAAGGAATGCAGGCAGATGAGATGCTTTTATCAGCTTCCTGAAAAGCCACCTGATCCAGATCCGGCACACAGGTTTTGGGTTCCATGCAAAGGCTGTCCGTATGGAAGAAATCCCTGTATTGGCTATTGCATGGCTAAAATTCTAAAAGAGCAGAGGAAAAAACAATCTGGATAAGGATACATACATATTCCCGTATCACTACGGGGAGGAAGCAGAACAGTATACGTTCTATCGGATTCCCAAGATTCTCTTTACCAGTCCGGTATTTGGAAAACTGACCTGTGAAGCTAAGTTGTTGTATGGTCTATTGCTAGACCGGATGCAGTTATCTGTGAAGAATCGGTGGATGGATTCGGAGGGAAAAGTGTATATATATTTTTCGCAGGAGCAGATAGCAGGGCTTATGGGATGTGGAGTAAAAAAAGTCCGGTGCTTGTTAAAGGAACTGGATGACCGGAAAGGAATCGGATTGATTACGAGAGTCAGACAGGGATTGGGAAATCCCGATAGGATCTATGTAAAAAAATGCGTATCACCAGAACGGTTCAAAGAGAACTTCCGGACAGGTCAAAATGACTTCTCAGGAAAGGTACAAATGACCGATGCAGACAGGTGTAAACTGCCAGGTAATGATATAGAGGATAGTAATACTGAGAATAACGATACAGAGTATCTTTCTTTCTATTCAGATGCCAGTGAAGTGAAAAGGAAAGAAGCTGAAAGGAATGCCTATCAGCAGATTATCCTTGAACACATTGGATATGACTATATCGTAGATGATTTCAACCGGCATATGTTGGATGAGATTGTGGGGTTAATGGTAGATGTGGTGTGTTCGGAACAGGAGTTTATACGGATTGGAGGGGACAGAAAACCTTTATCCGTAGTAAAAAGCCAGTTTTTAAAACTGGATGCAGAGCATATTCGGTTCGTATTGCATTGCATGAAAGAAAATACCAGTAAAGTAGTAAATATGCGTCAGTATTTGTTGGCAGTATTATATAATGCACCGCTGACCATCAGCAATTATTACTCATCTTTGGTGCAGCATGATATGTACGAAGGGAATATATGAATTTTGGATTTTCAGGAAGGGAGTGATTCTATTGCAGGAAGAAGTAAATGAGAAAACCGTATCGTTATGTATCACTGGTGGAAAAGTGACAGTCCGTTTATTGAAACAGGCAATGATGCGTTTTCTGGCGGCAGTGGAGAAAGAAAAAGTAGAGAAAGCAAGAAAACAGCAGACAAAGGCACCTCCGGATAAAGAATATCATGGAAAGCAGAGTTTAAAGAAGCTGACACAGCAGAATATTCAACTTTCCAACATTGAGATTACAGATAATAACATTAAGGCTTTTGAAAAGGTTGCAAAAAAATATGGTATTGATTTCAGCCTAAAACGTGATAAGTCTGTAGATCCACCAAGATATTTTGTTTTCTTTAAGGCAAGAGATGTGGAGGTGATGACAGCAGCATTTCGGGAGTTTACCGGAAAGACACTGAATAAAACCAAGAAACCATCTGTCCGTAAGAAATTACAGCAGGCAATCACAGCCCGTAACCAGGACAAACAGAGAGAACGGGAGAAATCAAAAGAGAAGCAGAAGGAGCCAACATTATGAGTGGGATAAAAAATATAAAGAAAAAACTGAAAGGTTTTCGGGTGCGTCCCCCGAATGTGGAAGTAATAAAAAAGGTTATGCTACATATACCGTATGTGATTGTGTTTTATGTGGTAAATAAATGTACCTGGCTGTATCAGTATTGCAGAGGCAGTACAGTAGTAGACAGGCTGATAGTTCTTTTTATGAATTATCCGTTAGCCTTTAAGAAGTTACTGCCAAGTATGAAGTTGAAGAGTCTGATTGCAGGAACAATCGCAGCTGTCGGTATATGGGCAGTGGTGTATTTTAAGGGAAAGAATGGAAAGAAGTTTCGACAGGGTGAGGAATATGGTTCTGCCAGGTGGGGAAATGAAAAGGATATAGCACCTTTTATTGATCCGGTCTTTGAGAATAATATTCTGCTGACACAAACGGAACGTCTGACCATGAACAGCAGACCAAAGAAACCGAAGTATGCCAGAAACAAGAATGTCATAGTGATCGGAGGTTCTGGTAGTGGAAAGACTCGATTTTATGTGAAACCGCAGCTTATGCAGATGCCGGATAATGTGAGTTTTGTGGTAACTGATCCAAAGGGGACTATCATCGTGGAATGTGGTAAAATGTTAGCACGAGGGACACCGAAGAAAGATAAAAATGGGAAGATTTTACGTGATAAAAATGGCAGAGTGGTAATGGCTCCTTATAAAATCAAGGTGCTGAATACCATCAATTTTGCCAAGAGTATGCACTATAACCCATTTCATTACATCCGTTCAGAAAAAGATATTTTGAAACTGGTAAATACGATCATGGTAAATACCAAGGGTGAGGGAGAAAAATCCTCGGAAGACTTCTGGACGAAAGCGGAACGTCTGCTGTATTGTGCTTTGATTGGTTATATCTATTATGAAGCACCAGAAGAAGAACAGAATTTCTCAACCTTGCTGGAATTTATCAATGCCAGTGAAACCAGGGAAGAAGATGAAGAGTTTAAAAATGCTGTGGATCTGTTATTTGAGGAGTTGGAAAGGGACGAGCCGAACCACTTTGCAGTAAGGCAGTATAAAAAATACAAACTGGCTGCAGGAAAAACGGCAAAGTCGATTTTGATCAGCTGTGGTGCCAGACTTGCTCCGTTTGATATTGCGGAACTTAGGGAACTGACTTCTTATGATGAAATGGAACTGGATATGATTGGAGATCAGAGAACGGCACTGTTTATTGTAATTTCGGATACAGACGATACTTTTAACTTTGTGGTTGCTATGATGTACAGTCAGCTTTTCAATCTGTTATGCGACAGAGCCGATGATGTTCATCATGGAAGACTGCCTTATCATGTGAGAATCCTTTGTGACGAGTTCGCAAATATTGGTCAGATTCCGAAGTTTGACAAGCTGATTGCAACGATCCGAAGCAGGGAAATTTCTGCTTCCATTATACTCCAGTCCCAGTCGCAGCTCAAGACAATTTACAAGGATGCAGCCGAAACCATTACGGGAAATTGTGTGCGCCCAGAAGTCGCCAGCGCAATATAAATTGGCGACGTGGTACTTACAGGATACCGCCTTTAGCAAGCGGTAGGTAAAAGTATCAGGTGATGAAAAATCACAACCTATTATTCTACAACTTATCCGAGAGGGGAAACCCGAAGGGGAGTGTAGCATGTTGTTGTTCCAGCTGGAACGTAAATAGGAAAGGCGCTAATCCTATGCGTCAAAATATTTAAGAATAAAAATCAGTGTATGAGGTACAAAGCTAAACTGCCTAAACGATAGCCAGAGTGGGGGAACCCGTGCCCCGCATACGAAAAGGATTGAAACGTATGCTTTTCATGTTGGTTTCATTTCGCAGTTATGAAAGCAAGCGATACTCATGGAAGGACAACCGCAAGACAGCGGGTAAATGGCGAAAGTCGGTGCCGACAACACGAAACGCTAATTCCATAAATACTAACTGGGGATGACCTAAACCTGGTAACAGGCATGGTCACACAGCTCCCATAGTAGTCCGAGACGTTAATGACGTTCACATGGCGAAGGGGAGCAGCTTATCAGAAAATACTAAAATGAAGGAAGGTGCGAGAGGCATTGAGAAATCCAACTGAGGTATTGAAAAATTTGATGGAAAAGTCAAAGAATGAAACTTACAGATTTCAGAGATTATACAGAAATCTGTACAATCCGGAGTTTTATTGGCTTGCGTATAAAAATATCTACGCAAATGATGGCAGTATGACTGCCGGAGCTGATGGAACAACGATTGATGGCATGGGTAACGAGAGAATTGAGAGGATTATTTTATCCTTAAAAGACCGAAGTTACCAACCTAAGCCTGCAAGAAGAGAATATATTGCAAAGAAAAACAGCAGTAAAAAACGTCCTCTGGGTATTCAGTCGGGGGATGATAAACTCGTGCAGGAAGTCGTTAAGATGATTTTGGAGAGTATTTATGAGCCTGTGTTCAGTAACAAATCACATGGGTTCAGACCAAACAGAAGCTGTCAGACAGCACTGAAACAGATACAGAACACCTTTACTGGGGCGAACTGGTTTGTGGAAGGAGATATACACGCTTGTTTTGATAGTTTCGACCACCATGTAGTTATCGACCTCTTGAAAAAGAGGATTGATGACGAAGCGTTTATTCAGCTTATATGGAAATTCCTAAAAGCAGGATATATGGAACAATGGACATTCAACAGAACCTATAGCGGAGTGCCGCAGGGGTCGGGAGTCAGTCCAGTGCTGGCAAATATTTACCTTCATGAATTGGACAAATTTATGGAAAATTATGCAGAAAACTTCAATACAGAAGCCAAGAAGAAACATTTTTCTACTGCATATAAGTCCAGTGTCGGTAAGGCATACAGATATAGGAAAAAGGGCAGAGAAATATGGGATAGTCTGTCTGACGAAGAAAAGAAAATCAGATGCAAAAATCTTAAGGAACTGGAAATGATTGAAAAAT
>ENA-OQRC01001650-OQRC01001650.1-human-gut-metagenome-genome-assembly--contig:-NODE-1650-length-13932-cov-5.947467_pt1 | contig 13932 bp, 7 predicted proteins | sample MGYA00243236_ERZ505102 | MGnify/ENA primary metagenome ERZ505102 (study PRJEB26097, sample SAMN02712089) | human gut metagenome | biome: Gut microbiome | host: Homo sapiens | place: Denmark: Copenhagen... | reverse complement strand
AGGGGGTCGTAAAGACCTCCTTTTTTCATAAATAACTATATAAGCTGAATTGTATCAATGGCAAAGGGAATTATAGAATCCAATGTAATGGAATATACTGGAATCAAGACTCTTACTGGTTTCACTTGTGTTGTTGCAGGAGAAACTGATAAGGTCTATTATGACAAGGAGTTCAGGTATTCTTCTGATAAGATTTTGTGGTCAGATTACAAACAGTTGACCAACAAGAATCTTTCAGCCGTTAAAATATATGATGATAAGGTATATATCCAATACAAGTTCACACAGGTTGGAGAAGGAAACCTTGTCGTTGAAAATATCTCACTTGATGTGGACTTTGTTAATGATAATGAAAGTCCTATTCCTGAATGTTTCTGGAACAAGAGTACATCAACTCCCCAGATAGTCTATAACCAGGGTTCCGGAAGTAATCTCTTCAATCCTTATTCAGTAGGACAGTCATTAAACATATATAACCAGATGTCAACCCTTATCTCCAATATGTTTGGTTTTTGTGTTCTTTATTTTAAGACAGAACCAAATGCAAAGTCAAGAGATGTGGTATTGAAAGAATATAGTATAGAAAAGGTTATAGATAAGCAGAATGTAAAGATTTTGGTGCCAGATAATAATCTTCCAACCAGGGAACTCCAGTTCAATTCAATGATGATAGACTATCCAGTTTCATGGGAGTGTCATATAGTCAAGTCAGAATTCTGGAAGGTCTTTGGTGAAGGAACTCATCCAGATCCACATGATTACCTTTACTTCAGTACATATATGAACAAGATGTATATGGTTGATTCAGTCTCCGACCCTGATGACTTCGGGTATGTTGCATCATATTGGAGAGTAAGTCTTGTACCTTACCAGGAGATGAAGTCTGTACAGTTTGACAATGACAATCTTATGGATGACACTGAAAGTCTCATCTTCTCCGCAGAGGGTAAGTTTGAGGAAGAGATGAAGGAAGAATTTGCAGACAACAGGAAGGACAATCAACTTAACAATATAAGTGATTTGAATGAGGGTCAGGATCCATTGAGAAGAATCCTCCACGAAAACGTAAGAATCGTAGAGGAGAACATATACAATGACTGGACTGTCATTGCCAAGCAGTATTACAACTTGTCAACTATAGACAAGGGAGACATAGCTGTGGAGTACAAGGAGAAGGGATTGTCCTCAAAGGATGAGAGGATGTTCACCTTTGCTTTCAGACCTACCAATATGAAAAATGTATCTGACAATATAATGTTGGACCGTGTGGTGAATGACAATGGTAAGGTGGGATTGCGGGTGAAGTCCTGGGACAAGCTCATTGACACTGGGAATATGATTAAAATTTCAAGGGTGTCCGGACTCAATGGATGGCACAGGATTTCCAGATTTGACAAGGATAAGATGATGGTTTATATAGATGTTGATTATGCGGACACCATGAAGATTCTCTCTTGTGGTAAGTTTGTGATTAATGAGGCTAATACGGGAGTTTATATGGGTGACAACTTCTCCATCATCCAGATGCCAAGTAAGATGGTTGTAAGAATTGATGGAAAGGATTATGATTATATCTTTGAAGATTTGGATAAGTTTGAATCAAAGTGGTATTTCTGTGTCCTTGGTATGAAGAGAGGAATGTCCAATATGTGGTTGTATGAAGTGAAGGGTAGTGAAACCATCAACAACACACACAGTGAGATTGTTAAGATTGGATGTGTACCTAATGAATTTGGTTCATTCAATGTGGATGGTTATTGCGGACTCCAGGGAGGAAACCTACATCTTACCAACTTCAGGTTATGGAGTAAACTATGTGAAGAAGATTTACACAAGCTCATATTGAGTCAATATGTTATTGATGATACACACAACACATTGGTTGTTGACAATGCACAGAATGAGTTGCTTGTGAAGTATAAATGGAGTTAAAATATGGAAGTTATTAATGCAGGAATGAGAAAGGGTATCAAGGCAATGGCAGTTGCCGCCCAGACTATGCAGTTCATTTCATTGATGCCCCAACCGAAAGATTTTGTCACAAGAATAGTAGGCGATGTCGTTTTTTTGTCTGCACAGATAAGTCAGTTGTCTGAAAAGATGAATAAACTTCTGGACAGTTATGCTGACATCCCTACCAATTATCTTATGACACAGGTGAACAGTATCACAGGTTCTCTTTCAAGAATCAATAACAGGTTGAATACATATGCAGACAATGCGGTCAATCAAACCATAGGTCTTGGTGAGAATGCTGTTAATATGATTACTGATTTGACTGGTTCTGCCATAGACATCACAGGTTCTGTAACAGGCGCTGTTGTAAATCTCTCAGCTGCTGTTTCAGAAACATCTTCCAGGATATTGGGTCAGTCAGACATTGCGGATGACATACATGATGCTGCGGAAGTTATACTTGAGTGGAATAATGATAAATTAGTTGAAGTAAAGGAAGATAAACTTGCTACACTGAAGAATGTAACAAAGAAAATCCAGGAAACCAGGACAGGTATCACAGATAAGATTGATTCAGTTTCAGGCGCTGTTGATGAGAAAATCAAGAATGCCCAGAATGTGGTAAAGAATCTCATCACGGAATTAAGGGAGAAGATGGATAAGCTTGCCAATGTGGTTGACACCAATTTCAAGGATGTGACAGGAATGACATCTGTATCAAGAGGCGCATCTACAATAACTGAAGAAATCAAGAGATATGGAAACAGTACCAAATCAGATCAGGTTACACATGCGGTCTCCGATTCTCTTTCAACGGTGATAAAGAATTTCAGTATAGGTAAGACTGTATTTGCCTTTGCCGGGGTTCTCACACAGTCTGTCATTGTGAGATTGGGATTGGACAGACTTCCTCCAATTGACTTTGAATCTATGTTATATAAAATCAGGGATGACATAAACATCACCCCTGAAGACCTGGAGAAGAATTTCAATAAGTTGGCAGACACCACATATAATGAAATGATATCTATGGAGAAGGAATTGAAAACCATTCCTCCCGAAGAAAGAAATTACAGTGATGAGAACTATAAGAAATTCAAAGAAGAGTATGGAGAAGAACTGAAGGAACAGAGGGACAGAATCCGTACTCTTATGAAGTACAATGAAAACAAGAATGGTCAGATAGATGCTCTTGTGAAAAAGGAGATTAAATCCGCAATAAAGGAGATTGAGAAATACAGAAAGAAGGTGAAGAATGCCAAACAGGCAGAGACTTACAAATCCATTCTTGGTAAGGAACTTGACAATTTCAAACAAGAAGCCCAATACAGATGTAACCAAATAAAGTCTGACTGGGAGAGTATGATGAAACAATACAGGGACGCCATCGCGGAGATAAAGGAATTCTTTTCCAATGGGGGTTCTTGTGATATGTTCATAAATGATTGTTGTAAGAAAATCAATCAGGATTTTGATGATATAAAAGAACTTTGTAAGAATCTTGGGTCACAGTTGGTTGCGAGTACTATAAAAGTGTTTATGCCTTCTGATATAGGCGCGGTCGTTCCAAATCCAGCATATAAGATTTCTGATTTTTTAATGGATGTAAAGACCATCATAGCATTCATCAAGGATCTCATTACAAAAATCATTGACATAATCAACCACATCAACAAACTTGCCAGAATAATGTTGAATGGTATCAATAACCTGAAAGAGATTGTCGATCAGCTTATGAAAATGATTGGATTGAAGTGGTTGATGGATATGGTACAAAACATCATAAAAATACTTGGAAGTAACATTGATTCCGCGAGTGTGAGGTTGGTAAACACATTGTCACCTGTTCATTTGGATGAGACAAAGGAATATGAGGCGACTATGGAAGCGCTTGAGAGTCTTATTGTTGGAGATGGAGGTAAGTCAAAGATACTTAATGACACTGAAAAGAAATCATTGGGTAGTGTGACGGATATTCTTGAAAGTTTAAAGAAGACAAAAAAAAGAAAGACGCAAAAAGAAATAAACAGTTTAATAGGTGATATCCAATCGGCCAAGAGTGGAAATGATGAAAAGATAGAAGATTTGATGGATGACCTTGAAGACTTTGCTGATAATATAGTCGCTTACAAGTCTCCTATCCTTGATGAAAATAAAAGGGAAGATAAAAATATATCTGACATTATTGATGGTGAATCATTTGATATAGATGTGAAATTTATAGGATGGCATTTCTATCATGCGGATATCTATCATACAAAGAATGATTATTACAGTTCAAATCTGATGAAGAAGATAAAGAGCAAGATAATCAAGAGAGCTGCCAAGAGAAGTCACAAGAAGAATGGTGGTGTTGCCATGCTTAAGAAAAAAGTGTTCGGATGGAAGAAAATAGTGAAAGCATATACCGCATTCTATTGGTATACTTATTATACTGAAGACCTGGAGAAAGACTGCTTTGAGTGGGGACAAAAACAAAACAGTATTCTTGTGGATAATATTGTTAAATCAGAAAATGGTTCTGTAGTTGAAATCATTGATGTAAATGGTAATCCAAGAAAGGTCTTTGTTGCCGGGAATATGGTAAGAAGTGGAGATTATGTGAATGTGGATGGAGTTAAATATAGGGTGAACTAATATGGATATATATACATTATACAACAAGATATTCCCCATAGGTGGAATTGATGACAATAACAGGTATGCCAATTTGACTGGAGATAAGATCAATAAAGTTCAACTGGCAGAACCCGCATTGTCTGTAAAGGAAATTGTACTTACCAAGAAAGATACTTATGATAAGAACAACCAACCTAATAAGTATGCATACAGAATTCCTATAATTTCCATAGACAACTATAGGATTAATCAGATTGACATCACATCATTCAAGTTGGATTATACAGGGTTCTTACCTTTGTTGACATTTGAATTTGTGGACAGTTCCAATACCATATTGTCAACAACCATTCCGAAGGATGGGTCTATCATCAGTATCTATATAGGCGGCCAGGGTGATGAACTCTATTATAAACCAATCAGACAGGACTTTGTATTGACTAATATAAGGAAGGTTGGTGGCGGCGACCAGAACTATGGTGGATATATGAAGTACAGGGTATATGGAAAACTCAATATCCCTTATGGATACAGGAAGGAATCCTGGTGTTGTGGTACTTGTAGTTCAATGCAGGCTCTGTTTAACCTGGCTGTCTGGACCGGACTTGGGTTCTCAACCAATTTCACCAATACCAACACATTGGATACAATGACCTGGAGAAATAATCAGAATGGTACTTATTTTGATTTTATGGAAGACATTGCAGGTCATGCCTGTTATTCTCCAAATACTTTCTTCACATCATTCATAGATCAGTATAATGTCTTGAATTTTGTGGAGTGTCACAGTCTTCTTTCACATGGTGGTAGTAAGACAGACATACCGGCAATGATATATAAATGTTTTCCTCCACAAGATATTCCTAATTATACACCTGGAGATACAAAGACACCTAATAACCAATTACCACTGAAAAAAGGTGAAGACCCATTGGATAACCAGTTCCAGAGATTGAGTTATTACTTCTTGTCAAACAATGATTATTTTGATGGTTGGTCAAACTTCATTGAAGAATATCATGAGATTTCCAATGGTGGTTCTACATTGTCTGATGGAATGAAGACACATGTCACTTATTCTGATTCCAATGTAGGTCAATGGGGGTTCTCTGTATGTGACTTTGTTATCAGACCTGTTGACAATATGGAGAGAGACACTGTAACCCAGCAGATAAAGTCATTACCTGAAGAAGTAGAACAGAAATCATACATACCTTTGAACCTGGTGCATATGGCAAACAAGGATTATGTAACGAATGCATCCAGTATCGACAGTATGTCCAATGTGGAATCATTCAATAACTTCGGTGAGGTTGACACATCCAATATGTTCAAACAGTATTTCTTCGCGGAGGTACAGAACAAATACCAGATGAAGTGTATGAAGAAGTGCGGGTTGAAGGTGAAGTTACAGAACTACAATCCATCTGTGACAAAATTCAGTAGGGTTTGGGTTGATATCTATGACAAGAATATGAACTCAAACACCCAGTTGTCAAAGATGAAAATTGAAAAAGAAGTAGATAATGCTTACCTTGAGTATCAGGTACAAGCAAATGATAATTTACTTAAATATGATAATGAAGGTGTAATTGATATGATTGACAATGAGGATATGAAAAACAAGAACTGGCCAAGGGGTGAGTTCAACAGGGCATTGTCAGGATGGTATGTTGTTACAGAAATAGAAATAGAATACAATCCAAGAGACAACAACCTCAATATGAATCTTCTTCTCAACAGGATAGAATACCAGCCAAACTTCAAGAGTGATTATCTCCTTGCAAAGAAAGCTGTGGATATTTATAAGAATGAAAATACAATAGAAAATATATTAAGCAATATCAATAAGTAATATGGGTAATATAAGAGAAACATTTGTCAACAAGAAATTCCTTTACAAGTATTATGCAAATTCAAAGAATAGTATAGAGGATCCAATTTTCACTGGATTCACTTTAGATATTGATATGCTTAACTCTCCTCTGTTCTATGCGCCATATGACACAACAGAGATTTTGAGAGGCAATGGTTCTGACACTGAACTTGCGGATAAAATAGAAACCAGATTGACAACCCTCAACAAGGTATTTTTTGAAGGCAGTCCAAACACTTATGAAATCAACACCGTAAAGGCAAAGGATGAATTGGGTGACAGACTTGCAGGATATGGATTGCAGGATAAATTCTATTTGGACAATATTACCAATGGTGGCGGATATGGCGCGACTGATTATATATATATGGTTGATAAGGAGACAGAAGGCTCATTTTCAGATGACATTGGTATTACCGACATTGGTAATGGTACACCAAACAGGAGTATGTATGCGCAACAGAGTGCTGTACTGAACTCCATTGATCCAGGCACAGACATATTGGTCCAGGAAACGCAGAGTCAGGTCAATGATGCTGTATCATCTTTCAAGAAGATTGATATTTTCTTTAATCTTAATAAGTCTGATATCCGTCCTGACCAGGTATCTTCTGTTGAATTGGTTGCCAAGATTATGAATGACAATCCAGATTGTACTGTCCAGCTTGATGGATATGCGGACAAGGATACTGGTAATCCTTCAATCAATATGACTCTTTCTGAAGACAGGGTTAAAACAGTTGAGCAGGTTCTTATGGGTAAAGGTGTTTCTGCCAACCGTATAACTATATCATATCATGGTGATAAAGTACAACCATTTGTTGGTGAGATGAACCGCGCGGTGACCTGTAATTTTACTGGTGATATTTCAGAAAAAACAGCATTGGGTTTGAAGTCATTAAATGAATCTTTAAAGCTCAAGAGTATGCCTGACGAAGAAGGAAAAGAGCAGAATGAACTCATAAATGAACATGAAAAGAATGTCATCGTGACTGATGACGCCAAGACTACCTATGATGACGCCAAGAAAGTTTATGATGAACTGGAACAAAAAATAAAAGATACTAAAAAAAGTTTTAAGGAACAACCATATAATGTAAGAAGTGAGTTTTTGGATTTTCAAAATGCAATGACCAAAGATATTGAGAGGTACAGAACTGTTTGGGATGGAGAAGAGAAAGAAAAAATAGCAGAAAGGATTAAAAATAGATATATTACCTTTAAGGATTTTGCGGATCATTTCAATAATGGCGCCGAAACATCTAATTCAAAAGGTGAAAAATATTCAGATATATACAAAGATATAGCCTGTGGTACAGGTACAGTTAATAGAATCGATTCTATGGATGAAGATAAATTCAAGAATGAGATGAATAATTTGACTGATGATGAGAAAAAGGAGAATGTAATAGATATATTCAGGCAAGCATATTCTGTTATGAAATCAACAATGAATTCTCCTAAAATAAAATCAGAATCTAATAATCAACTATCTGAATTGAAAGAAAAGTTCAATAAGAAGAGTCAGGAATTATATGGTGTTCATCCTGATAACAGTTTAGGTAGTGAGAATAATCCTGCCGGAGGATTATATTACAATTATAAAACAGCAAAGGATAAACAGGATAATGACCCTTATTCAATCCAGAAAAATAAGGTTGATGTATTGAATGATATAATGGCAAACTATCCTCAATTAAAACAATACCAGGATTATCAGAATACAAAAAGACAAATCACACCACAGTTACCTACTATTGATTATGGAATGACTGAAGCGGAAAAGAATGACCCTTCCGCATATGCCAACAGAATCAGGGAGGAAAAGAACATAAGGAAGACATATGAAGTACCCCAGACTGTATATGACATGCTTGGGTTTATCAATGGTATGAGAAAACTCACAACAGAATATCCATATGTCCTTCAAACCATCACAGGACTTGATGAGGCATATAAGAAATACTTTGACGCGAAAGAACCTTATCAGGGTTCAGGTGAAGGAAAGATATCCATTGATTGTCTGGAATATATTGATATGAGAATAACATCTATGTTCAATAAATATTTCAATGCTGTTTATGATCATAGATATAAAAGGGAGAGAGTTCCTATCAACTTGAGAAGATTCCAGTGTTCTATCTTTGTGCATGACATCAGAAACTTCCGTAAGTCAGTTCAAAGACTAATAGGTGAAGTAGATGAAGAATCATATATATCAAACATTGCTTTGATGGCAATCAACTATCTTTCTGCCATTGAGTTTAAGTTCTTTGATTGTGAGATTATACCAGAAGAAACAGGTGGCATCTTTGATAACGTTACCAATCTTCCTAACAATGATATGAGAAGCACAAAGTTTACTTTTAAATATGGTAACTGTGTTATTAACTTCTTACCGTTTGAGGATTTGAAGAAATATCAACCAACAAGTTCGGAGATTCCAGAAGTTGAAGATAATTATAAATCCGAACAATTCAAAAATGAGAAAGGCCAAATCTTGAGTAGATTCAATAAATCTGTAAATGAGGATGAGTCTAAAAATTTGGTCAGACCGGATGATGGTAATTTCAGAAGGTGGTTTGACAACAGTCCTGTAGGTAATGTAAACAATAATGATTACAGAGATTATGTCAGAAGAGACTCGTCAGTTGCTGTCGATGATTATTATAAATCAGAAATGGTAAATGATTTTGCATTGAATTCATTAGTTGACAAAAACAAACAACTCACAGAAATGGATGACGCATTGAGAAGAATAGTTGTTGGTATATCAGCATCAACCGGAATACCTGTCAAGGGTGTAACAGATGCGCTCAATATCGGATTCATAGATCCTATCCTGAACAGACAAGACCTGGATACACCTATTGCAAAAAACCTTGGTAATGTGAATAACAGTAAGATTGTTGATTCAAAGACAACAGAATATATTGGTAAGTTCACAGAGACTGAAGAAAAGAATCCAGAGATAGTTACTGATTTAGGAAATGTGAATGATATAGAAAAAGGTGGCGAGTAACCACCTTTTTTATATAAAAAACAGGACTCGATATGAATCCAAGTCATTCGAGTCCCGAAACCTTTTCTGTCTTCAGATAGGCAATTATAATTTAGGAATTTGGATGTTAGGCATCTTTGGCATATTTCTTTGTGCCTGACGCATCATACTATCCGGACTGTAGTTCTTTTCATCATATCCCTGACTCTTCATCTCTTCTTTCTCCGCTTTCTTTCTCTCTTCAAGAATTGCGGAATAATGATTGAGTATATTTTCAAAGATATAGAACTGTAGATTCATAATGGTATCATAAGACATATGGAGTTGTTCCATTGCCAGGACAACATTATCATAGAAGTTCGTCTCCGAGATCAGAAATTGTTGGAACAAATAAGGATCTGAATCCGTCTGGAAAGGTGACAGGAATTCTCAACTCACCTCCACATGAGGAACATACTTCTGTGATTTCAAATTCAACACCAATATTGATTTCATCCTTCAACCTGAGAACCAATGCAAACTTCTCTGTTGACCATCCTGCAAGTTCTGTGATTTTTGAGAACACCTGATTAACTGTGAATGTTCTCCAGTCCCTGATTGTATAAGGAAGGATGTCTGCCAATGCCGCATCAACCTTCTTGTCATTCAACTGCTGTTCCCTAATCCAGTCCGCGACTACGGTTGTTACGCCAATGGTAGGAGGATAGAGTTTGATTGTACCAAATCTCTTTGTCTGGATACGGTAGCATCTTTCTACTGAATCATAGTACTTTTCAATCTTCTCATTTGGTTTAATGAATTCAAGCTTATCAGAACTGAAATAAACACTCTCCTGTGGATGACATCCAGGAGTCTGGCAAGCGCCTTCAGGTACAGGAATCTTAATACTTGACTGACCATCAACAAAGGTCAGTTCCCTGATTTTGAACACAAGAACAATTCTGTCATCTTCAAGGATGTCCTTATAATGACCTGGTGTATTACCATAATAAATCTTTGTGCACTGTGAAACAATATAGGTCATCTTATCCCTGATGTCTTTAGGGTCTTCCTCATTGATAATTGAAAACTCTCTGATTTCACCAACCCTTGCGGCACGGATAAGGATTCTTGTTCCTTCAGGATAAAATCTTCCCTGACTTGGAAGATTTTCAAGAGGAATATTGATATAATCCATCGAACTCTTAATCCTGTTGATTTCAGGGTCTTCATAAGTCTGGTTTACATTGACTTTACCAAGGTCTGACGCTACAGTCTCTTTTACTTCTTCTTTTGGTTGAGTAGATTCAAATTCCTTACGAACCTGCTCTTCATAAGACTCTTCTATTTTACTCATAATTATGAAATATAATATAAACTAAATATAACAAAAAAATTAATTATCCAATGTAAGGATAACTCTCTTACCTGTTTCATTATTAATAACTAACCTGACATCAGATATATCAGTCTGCACATTGATAGGAAGACTCTTGATTGCCGCTGCAATCGCGTTGGCGATATCCTGCGAATTGGTGATACTTACACCACCATTTACATTTGTAGTTTCAGTAGTTGGTTCTTCACCAGTTTCAGACGCGCTGGATGACTTACTGAAATTATCCAATGAATCAATCAGGTCACTACAAGATTTTGAGAATGTATCCACGGCCTTTGAGAACCTGTCAAATTGTTTGTTGTTCTTGATTGCGGAGAATGTCTTGAATATGTCAATCAACACGGATGCTTTTGTTATATCCAATGAGTTGATTATGTCAACAGTTGATTTGAAAGGAATGTTATTCGACTTGCCTATTCTGTTCAATCCCTTTGAAAGACTGTCAAGACCATTATCAATATGTCTCGCCGATTTCTCAAAGTAGTTGAAAAGACTTCTGTCTGAATCAAGAGATCTTACATTTGTTATTTGCAATGACAGATCAGATATACTTTTCTTTATACTCTTCAACGCGTTTGTTGGATCATAAGTATCCCAAGGCGCAAGGGATTTCTTTACTGAAGAAAGTATAGATGTAATTAAATCAAGTGACTTTATTTTTACCAATGCATTTTTCCTGTCACCGAGTGTGTCAACTGTGTCAGCTGTTCTTGCCGCTGCTTCCTTGACACCTTTCATAAAACTACCAACACTCTCAAGTAATCCTTTCTTTTTTTCAGCCTGCTGATTCTCATTTCTCAATTGGTTGATACCAAATAAATTAAGTAATCCATTGACGGCAATACCCATATTCTTTATAGGTTTGGATGAATCATAATCCTCCCAAACAGCAAGGTTCTCTTTTATTTTACCCGCCATACCTGTAGCAATGGTGATTGTACCCATCTTTACAAATACACCTCCGGCATTAAGAAGTGTGGAACCCATATCCAGGATATTTCCGCCAAGTCTTCCAAGTTTATCCATCAATGTGTCATTTCTCTCTTCAAGTCCGAATATGCGCTTGAGTGAATTGATGGCAATACCCATATTGGTTGCAGCGGGTATAGCATTGTACTTCTCCCATGGAATAAGGAACAACCTAATCATATCAGACATACCTGTGGCGATGGTGATTGTGCCCATCTTTGCAAGCTCGCTTCCTGCCTGTAAGAGTGTTGAACCCATATCCAGGAGACCGCCAGACAGACTGATGATCTTACCTCCAAGCTTGTCATTTTTGTTTTCAAGACCAAAGATTTCCTTCAGACTTGTAATTGCCTTTCTTAAATTACTTGTCGCGCCTGTAGAGTCATATTTGTTCCAAGGTATGAGAAACAACCTGATGGTATCTGACAAACCTGTCGCGATAGAGATTATACCCATTTCAGCAAGTGTTTTACCTCCCTGTAATAAAGTAACACCCATATCAAGGATGCCTCCTCCAAGTTTCATCAGTTTCCCGGTAAATCCTTTTCCAGTGTCACCTATTCCAAATACATCCTTCAATGCTCCGACAGCGACCTTGATGTTCTTGGCAGCTTTTGTGCCATTGAAATTATCCCAATTTTTCAAACCATGATACAATACCCCAAGGGCAACACCTGTCAGGAGAAGTGAACCCATAATGAAGAATGACGAACCCATATTGAGAACACCCATAGCTATATCCATAAGTCCTCCCTTCAATCTCTGTCCAAATGATTTCTTCTCATTACCCTTACCAAATTCAAGACCAAACACCTCCCTTAATCCACCTATCGCTTCCTTAATGTTCGCAATAGGTTTCTTTGCATCAAATTTTCCCCAGAAATGTAATGTAAGGGCAAACAGTCCAAGTGACGCGCTCAACAGTAACAAGGAGGCACTACCCAAGGCAATAGGCGCTGCAAGCAAACCTATACCTGCCACGGTAAGGCCAATACCAGCAATACTTGCCATCATCAATCCCACATCCTTGAGTTTCATATCCTTGATCGCCTTTGTCATAAGACCCAGGCCAAGACTGAAGGCAATAATACTGACACTCATCGCAAGTAGCACCCTTGAGCCTTTCTTTACAGGTCTTGATACTTTACTTAGTGTAAAGAATGTTCCTGTAAGCAAATATACTATACCCTTCAGGAGAAGAGCACCAAGCATGGCAGGAATACCGACAACGGCAATACCTGTAAGCGCCAATGATGTCAGTAGCATTGTACCTGTCGCCTTATGTATATCCGCGATTGATTTCTTACTACCTTCTATCTCTTTCTTATTCTTATAAATATTTCTGAACAGATTGATGAGACCACCCTTTCCTCGTTTACCAAAATATATGGTTTCCAAAGTCCCCGCGCCCTTCTTTGAAAGTCTCGCGGTTTTACCTACCTTCTTCAGACTTTCTACAACACCGACTGATGATTCTATGAAACATATTGTATTTTCAGCCTCTTCCTTGTTCTTAAAATTACTAAATATCTTCAAAGACCTCTTCAATATATTTCCAAGATGTTTGAGTTTGGTCTTCGCAAACAAGAAATCTTTAAGTTTTATACCTTTCAGCTTATCGATTACATCTATGGATTTGTAAAAACTTTCAAGTCCTTTACCTCTGTCCTTTCTGTCCGGTTCTCTCCTAAAGTTATCCGCGTTAAGTCTTGACATTCTACCAGTCCTAATATTTTCAGTTTTCAATCTTAACTTGGAATTCATAATTGACATCTGAATCAATATCTTGTTCAGGATATCAGTCATAGAATTGGTATTCTTAATGAGAGTCTTGTCTTGCCTCAAAGTGGGTTTGCTGACCAGCTTTTCAATTCTTCCTTTCTTATTGGAAAGGTCAAGTTTCCCGGCAATAACATTAATAGCATCAAGGATTCCGCCTGTTCCTATGACAGCATCCCTGATGTCCTTAACATCTTTCTGAATCTTTGGAGAATTCTCCGCAATCTTATAGACCGAGCTGGTCAAATTTTTTAAATTAGCTTCTGCCATTAAGACAATTATCTTATGTATAAATATTTATGAAAAATGGCCCGTTTGTATATTATAAATAATAATATCATAAAAAGTTTAAGT
>ENA-OQRC01001642-OQRC01001642.1-human-gut-metagenome-genome-assembly--contig:-NODE-1642-length-13982-cov-3.792489_pt1 | contig 13982 bp, 11 predicted proteins | sample MGYA00243236_ERZ505102 | MGnify/ENA primary metagenome ERZ505102 (study PRJEB26097, sample SAMN02712089) | human gut metagenome | biome: Gut microbiome | host: Homo sapiens | place: Denmark... | reverse complement strand
CCAAAATAAACCTGTCCCTTTTTGGCAGGTTTCTAGAAAGGCTTTCGGACTGTGAAGGATTCCGATCTCTCCACAACGGCTGCGCGCGACGCTGCCCGCATCGTCTGGTTTAAGCGCTACCCCGCCAAGCAGACGCTCATCGCATTTTTGCTCGCGCTGTTGGCGACCACGGCGTTTTCCATCGATCCCGCCCCGGTGTCGAGCAACGCAGTCTTGGCGATTGACCCCAAAGCCTCGGGCATGCTGTACGTGTGCTACGAGGTGCTCCTCTCGTTTGCCGGCCATACCGACGCGGTCATGCTGCTTGCGCTTGCCTGCCTGCTCACTCTGCCGTTTCGCTACGTGTTCTTTGGCCGTGGCGACACCTGGCGTCCATCGATCATTCTGCCGTCGCTGTTCTTCGCCATCTGCATGGTGTTCGGCCGCAGCTACGACCTCACCGACTCGGCCGAGATTGTCCTTGGCGACAAAGCTCGCATCATCTGCGCCTGGATTGGCGGCGCGGGCTGGATGCTCCTAGCGATCGTGGCTTTCTATCTGGCTTTTGAGTGCCTGGATTGGCTGAGCTCCCGACACATCCCGTTTTCCGAGGCGCACTTTGGCCGCATATGGCGCGTTGCCCACGCTGGGCTCTCAAAGCATCCCTTTGCCAGGCCCTTCCTGGTGCTTATGATCGCCTGGGCACCCACGCTCATCGCTTCGCTACCCGGCCTTTTTATGGGAGATACGGGTGCGCAGATTCGCCAGTGGTTCAACTACCCCAACGGCACGAGTGACTACCTGCGTCTGCTCAATCCCAATGTGTTACTCAACGGACATCACCCCGTGGTGCACACGGCTATTATCGGTTCGTGCGTCCAGCTGGGGCTTTCACTGTTCAACAGCGCCAACGCAGGTCTTGCCATCTACACTTGCACTCAGTTCGTCATTACGGCTGCCTGCATGGCCTATTCCATTTCGTCGCTGCGCAAACTGGGCGTGAGCCTGCCGGTTCGCGGTGCGATCCTGCTGTTCTTTGCGTTTATGCCGATGTTCTCTAACTACGCGGCGCTGCTCACCAAAGACGTGCTGTTTGCCGACGCGTTTTTAGTGCTGTTGGTGCAGACCGTGAAGCTCGTGGCCTGCGGCCTGCCCCGTCGCGATGCCAATGCCGAGCGTGCGGGCGAACAGAGGCCCGTGCTCTTTGCGCGCCACGACTGGCTGCTGCTCGCTCTGGGCGCCATGGGTTCCACGTTTCTGCGCAACGGCGGCCTGGTGTTTCCCCTGGCGGCATGCGTAATCGCGGCGGCGTTTTGCGCATGGGACGCGCATGTGGCTCGTCGTGCAGCCAAGCAGACTGGTACTGCGCCTTTGGGCGCCATCCCGCGTTTCCGCTGGGTTGGTGTTCTCGCGGTGCTCGCGCTCTGCCTTGCCTCTAATATGTACTTCACCAAGGTCTTTATGCCGGCGCACGATATCACGCCTGGTTCCAAGCGCGAAATCCTCTCGATTCCGTTCCAGCAGACGGCTCGTTTCGTCCAAAAGCACGACGGCCTCAACTCGGGCGTCAACCCCACGGTTAAGGAGGACGGCACCATCGTGGAGGCTCCTTGCGACGGTTCAGTGACCGACGAAGAGCGTGCCGTGATCGACCGGGTGCTCAAGTACGAAAATCTGGGCCGCCGTTACAACCCGGATAAGTCGGACGCCGTCAAAAATTGCTTTAACGAGTACGCCTCGCAGGAGGACATCGATGCCTATTTTGAGGTCTGGGCGCAGATGTTCAAAAAGGATTCCGAGTGCTATATCTCGGCGCTCATCAATAACTATTACGGCTACTTTTATCCGAGTGCCCGCGATGCGTGGGTCTACAGCACGGCGCGTAGTGCCGAGATCATGGCGCGTCCCGACAACCTCAAGTACTTCGACTTCCATCCGGTTGACAGCAACGCGGTGCGCTGGTGTGACCACCTGATCAATCTGTACCGTGTGGCGGTGCAGCGCATCCCGTTTATTTCGCTCACCATGAGCTCGGCCACCTATGTGTGGATCATGATCGCCGTGGTGGTCTACCTGCTGCGTCGTCATTCATGGCGTGCGCTGGCGATCTGGGTGCCGCTGTTGGGGGTGCTCGCCGTGTGCCTGATTGGTCCGTGCAACGGCTCGACCTACATGCGCTACCTGTATCCGGTCATCGCCTGCATGCCCTTCGCCATCGGCGCCACCGTTACCCGCAGCGACTTCCTCTGGTCCTAACTTGGTGCATTGGGGTCAGGTTTCTTTACACCAAAGGGGGCATCGTCACGACGCCTTCATTTTGGGGTTTATCTCGCAGGCTAGTAGGTATATCATAACGACGTTTGTTTATATTGCCCGAGCATTTGCGCTGGGCTTTAGGTCGAAACCGATAGGAGACACGTATGTCCGGACACTCTAAGTGGGCCACAACCAAGCATCGTAAGGGCGCGCAGGACGCCAAGCGTTCCGCCCTCTTCTCCAAGCTCAGCCGCAACATCACCGTTGCTGCCCGTCTCGGCGGTGACCCGCTGCCCGAGAACAACGCCAGCCTCGCCGCTGCCGTTGCCAAGGCCAAGGCTCAGTCCATGCCTAAGGACAAGATCAAGTCCGCTATCGACAAGGCTTTTGGTTCGGGTGCTGACGCCGCCGTCTACGAGAACATCGTGTACGAGGGCTACGGTCCCGCGGGTGTCGCCGTCTACGTCGACTGCCTGACCGACAACCGCAACCGTACCGCCGCTGATGTCCGTTCCGCCTTCTCCCACGCTGGTGGCAACCTGGGCACCTCTGGCTCCGTCGCCTTCCAGTTTGAGCGCAAGGGCCAGATCGTCGTCGCCAAGGAGATCCTGGACGAGAACGCCAAGAAGGAGACCATGATCGCCAACGGTGCTGCCGGTGACGAGGATGAGTTCATGATGGCCATCGCCGAGGCCGGTGGCGAGGACTACGAGGACGCCGGCGAGGAGTGGATCGTCTGGACTACCGCCAACGAGGTCATGGCTGTCTCCAAGGCGCTCGAGGAGCAGGGCGTCCAGGTCAAGGGCTCCGAGACCACCATGGTCCCGACCACCCCGACCGAGGTCTCCGGCGCCGACGCCAAGAAGGTTCAGCGCCTCATCGACCGTCTTGAGGAGCTCGATGACGTCCAGGACGTCTACAGCACCATGGACATGACCGACGAGGTCATCGCTGCCCTCGAGGAGGAGTAGCGCCAGCACGGATTGAGCCGTGCATATCTGGGCATAATGAAGCGAGCATGCAAGCCTCGTGGAATAGATGAGCCGGATCCGCGTGCGTAGAGCACCGGACCCGGCTCTTTTATAATGATGCGAACCGTTTTGCATTTCGAGAGCCGAGATTTGAAGGGAGCGCCGCGTGCGCGTACTCAAACGAGCCCTAGCGATCGTGTATCTTGCCGCCACCATCGTGGCGCTGGGTACGCTTGTCTGCCAGTTTTGGGGTCCGTATACGTATCGCTTTATGCTGCTGATGCGCGACCCCATGCCGCGCATCGTCGTGACGGCGTGCGCCGGCGTCATGGCGTTTGGCGTACTGCTGAGCTTTTTCCGCCTGATGTTCGCCCGTCGCGAGCCGTCCTGCGTGCATCCGGCGGGGGAGCGCAATATCGAGGTTACCCTTGCGGCGCTTTCTTCGTGCGCCAGGGTTGCTGCCGAGCGCGACGACCGCGTGATGGTCGAGCATGTCGAGGCCCGCGTCCAAGGCCCCGACGATTCGCACGTCCGTTTTAAGGTCGAGGCTATCGCGCTTGACGATAAGGACGTGGCATCTCTGGCTACCGCGATGCAGCAGCGCATCGAAGAAGCCTGCGATACCATGCTCGGCGCGCCGGGTACGACCGCGCGCGTCCGTTTTTTGCCGTCCAAGACTACCGTCCAGACCGTGGAGGTTTCCGGTGAGTGATACCAATCAAGATAAGACCGCTCGTACGCCGCGTCTGACGATTGACCAGAGCGCCACGCCGGCGAGCGAACCTGTTGATTCCAAAGCAGAGGCAACCGAGTTACAAGAAGCGGCAGCCGCGGATTTTGACGAGGCTGTGGGTCTCATCAAGGGTACGGGTACTGCCATCTGGAGCTATGCTGTGCGTCATCCCAACACCACGCTCGGCGCCGTCGCCGGCTTTATCCTCGCCGTGTTGGTGCTCACGTTGGGCCTGTGGGACACGCTCGTCATTGCATTCTTTGTGCTGATCGGCGCTGTGATCGGCCAAATTCGCGACGGCGAGAACGGGATCGTCAACTTCTTCGGCCGTCTGTTTAGCGGCCGCTAATATGTATTCGACTGTCGCATCCGCGGCAGGCATAAGGAGGAACCATGGCTTTTAATACGAAGGTCGATGTAGCCGATACCGAGCTCGAGGAGAACGAGGCGGTCGTCGCCGAAGCTGAGGATGTGACGCTCGAGGACGAGGCTCTCGTCGAGGCCGAGTCCGCCGATGACGCGGACGAGGATGATGAGGAAACAGACGAGTCCGAGGACTCGCTGACCTATTCCAACGGTGTGATCGAGAAGATCGTTGCCATGGCCACCCGCGAGGTTCCGCACGTTCTGGGCATGAAGGGTAACCTCATGCACTTTGTGCAGGAGCAGTTTGGTGCCGAGAATCTGACCAAGGGCGTGACGGTCGAGGTCACCGATGACAATCGCGTGGTCGTCAACATCTCCGTCATCATCGAGTACGGCGCCTATGCGCCCGCGATCTTCGACGATGTCAAGGCACGTGTCACCGAGCGCCTTGCCGCGATGACCGGCCTTGAGGTGGCGGGCGTCAACCTGCGCATCGAGGATGTCATCACCCCCGAGGAGTATGAGCGCCGCACCAGCCAGCACGAATAACCTTCCAAAAAGGGATAGGTTTGTTTTGGCAGGTTTTATCTGCGAAAACGTTAAACGGCCGACCGCGCAAGCAAAAGCGTGGCCGGCCGTTATTTGTATGCCCCCCGATGTAGGCATACCGCTCGTCTAACTAGGGGTTGCAATCGTCGCGTTCCGCGTTACTCTAATGGGCGCATTGTTTCCAAATTGTTAACGAGGGGTTGCCGTAATGGCCGGCGAGCACGAAACAGAAAGCAAGGCATGGGCAATTGAGGCCGCTGCGGCAGAGGCGGCGTCGCGTGCTGCCGAGGAGGTGCATCGTCCTCCCGTAGTGCCGATGGAGCGCGTGGTCGATCGCGATGTTATCGAGCGAGGCGAGCGCGCTGGTCGCAAGCGCAGCCAGGAGCCGGGCTTTCCGCGCTTTTTTGCCGAGCTCAATTTGGGCCTGATCCTCACGGCCTTTGCCATCGTCGCGTTTAAAACCCCTAATCACTTTGCTTTTGGCGGCACCTCGGGCGTGTCGGTCATTCTGTCCACGCTGTTCCCGACCCTGCCCGTCGGCGTCTTTATGTGGATTATCAACGCGGTTCTCGTCGTTTTGGGTTTTATCTTTTTGGAGCGCAAGGCAATCCTGTGGAGTGTCTTTGCCTCGTTTGCGCTGTCCGCCTATGTTTCGCTGTTTGAGCTCTTTATTCCGACCGATGTCTCGATGACGGGCGATATGTGGCTTGACCTGTGCTTTGCCGTGATTCTGCCGGCGCTCGGCAGCGCTATCGTCTTTGATATTGGCGCCTCGACGGGCGGCACGGACATTCTCGCCATGATCCTCAAACGCCGCACGACGCTCGAGATTGGCCGCGCCCTGTTGTTGGTCGATATCGGCATCGTGACCATCGCGGCCTTCTTGTACGGTCCGCGCGTCGGTCTGTATTGCGTGCTTGGCCTGTTTGCCAAGACGCTTGTGGTCGACAAAGCCATTGAGAGCATTCACCTTCGTAAGGTCTGCACGGTCATTTGCTCCGAGCCCCTTAAGGTCGAGGAGTTTATCGTCAAGCATCTCAACCGTACGGCGACTATCAGCCGCGGCTACGGTGCTTTCTCGGGCAAGTGCGTGACGGTGATTATGAGCGTGCTGAGTCGTCGCGAGGCCGTGCAACTGCGTCGCTACGCGCGCGAGATCGATCCGGGTGCCTTTATCACGATTGTCGACAGCTCCGAGATCGTCGGCAAGGGCTTCCGCGGAACGAACTAACGCAGACGTATTCAACGAACCGCCTGCCGGCGCCGTGTACCTTGCAAATCGGTCATCTTTGAGTATTTGACCCCACATTGGGCAATAATGATGATAAAGACATCGTTTGCGATCCAAGTGATTCGTTCAAGATACGAAGGGATGATTCTATGTTCTGCTCGCAGTGTGGCGCCCCCATGGGCGATAATGACAAGTTCTGCGGCGCGTGTGGTGCTCCTAATGCCGGTGCCGCTGGGCCTGCTCCCCAGGGACAGCCTCAGCCCCAGCAGTTTGTTCCGCAACCGCCCGTGGCGAATGCGCCAAAGGGCTGTGTGGCTCAGGCGTTCCAAGATATGACCAAGACTCCGGGTGTGCTTCAGCGTGTATGCCAAATCGCGTTTTTGCCGGCGCTGATTTGCGTTGTGTCGGTGCTCGTGTTGTTTATTCCCGTTATTGGCGGCATTGCGGCTGCCATCGGCTTTTTGGCAGCTTGCATTGCGAGCGTGTGCGGTTCCGGCTTTGGTATCGAGTGGGGCCGTGATCTTTCGCTCAAGGTCGATGACGGCATGGACCGTCCACTCATGCGTTCCACGTCGTTTGGTCTCGGAGCCTTTTCGAGCGTTATTTCGGTCGTGCTCGAGGTTATCGCTGCCATTCCCGTTATCGGTGTAGTGCTTTCGCTGGTGGAGAGCGTGGTAATTGGCGCCGCGGGATCGTATTCTTATTACGGCTCTTATGCGCTCGAGGCTGCGCTGTTTGGCTCGCTTGGCCTGCTTGTCCTGGCGCTAATTGCCTCGGCGATTCTGGGTGTCTTCTTTAAGATGTTCGCCGACATCGCCGTGATGCACTTTGCGGTGACCGGTCGTGTGGAGAGCGCGTTTTCGCTTGATAAGGTCTGGGCGGCCTTTAAGAACAATAAGACCAAGCTGTTCTGCGCTTCGTTCCTCCCCGAGTTTTTGACGGGTCTGGTCGCTAACGTTGTCACATGGATCCTGACGCTCGTCTTTGGCACCATTGCCTCTGTCGGTATGTATAGCTACTACTACCGTCCTGCGGCTATTGAGGCGCTTGTTACCGGCGGTGGCATTACGCTCGTATTGTTCTTGGTGCTGACGGCGTTTGTCACGGTATTTCTCGCGGTCTTTGGCAAGATGCTCAAGCACCGTGCCGTTGGCTATTGGGTTGCACGCTATGCAAGCGAATGGGCCGATGAGGATAAGGACGACGTTCTGACTTTTGTATTGCCCTTCGAGAAGAAGTCCACTTCTTCGGGTTACAGCGCTTCGGATGCTTCGCCGGCACCTGCACCTGCATCTGCACCCGAGCCCGCGCCCGAGCCTGAGCCGGCACCTGCACCTGAGCCTGAGCCGGCACCTGCACCTGAGCCTGAGCCGGCTTCCGAGTCAAGCTCCGACGAGGATCCTCAGGACGAGTAGCCATGCCGCCTGCCATTTGGGGACGGGGTAGAAATAACGCTTGACAAATGAGCGGGGGCGGACGTGTCGAAACGTCCGCCCCCGCTTTGACATCGCGATGTGGTTATGACTGCGAGATGGCAACGAATCGACTACTCGTTGTGCTTCTCCTCGTGACGAGTAGCGGCGCGAGCTTCGTGGATGCCCTTGATCGCGGCATGACGAGCCGTGCGGGCATCATGGATGGCGTCGCGGGCCTCGGCGGCCGTGGCCTTGGCAGAGCGCAGTTTGGCTGCCAGGTCGGGATTGGTCTCGGCGACCGCGGCAATCGTGGGGCCGTCGAGCTCCTCTTGCGTGGGCTCGGCCAAAAAGTCGATGGCATACTGGGCGGCTACCATGGAACCCTTAGCCAGTACCGACTCGTCAATCTTGTAGAAGCAAGAATGTTGGGCGTACGTGGCGCCAATCTGGGGGTTGCGCGTGCCAACAAAGGCGAGCACGCCCGGTACGCGGCGCAGATACTCCGAGAAGTCCTCACCCGAAAGCGTGCCACGGTAATGGCCTTCGCCGGCCGCACCCAGGCACTTGACCACGGCCTGACGACAACGCTCGCTCGAGGCGGCGTCGTTTTCGACCTTATAGTTGGCGATGGTGTAGTCGGTAAGTTCGGCCTCGGCGCCCAGGGCCGCCGCAGTGTGCTCTACGATGCGGCGCATGAGCTCGGGCATTTCCTCGTGCGTCGAATCGCCATAGGTACGTACCGTGCCGGCGAGGTAGGCGGTGCCGGCGATGACGTTGCGTGCGGTGCCGCCGTGCAGCTCGCCGACAGTGATGACAGCAGGCTCGTAGGGGCTGATTTCGCGTGAGACGATGGTCTGCAGGGCGTTGACAATCTCTGCCGCCACCATAACGGCGTCGTGGCCGCGCTGGGGCATGGCGCCGTGGCATGAGGTGCCGCGAACGTCGATGCGGAACCAGTCGGTATTGGCCATGCGCGGGCCGGGCTCGCAGCTCACGGTGCCGGCATCGACCTCGCTCCAAATGTGCGCGGCGTAGGCGCCGTCGACGCCGTCGAGCACACCCGTGCCGATCATGAGTTTGGCGCCCTGGCCGTTTTCCTCGCTGGGCTGGAAGACGATGCGGATCTCGCCGTGGATGTCGTCGGTCATGTGGCGCAGGATTTGCAGCGTGCCGAGCATCATGGCGATGTGGCAGTCGTGGCCGCAGGCGTGCATGCAACCCTCATTGACGCTGGCGAACTCCTCGCCGGTCTGCTCGGTAACGGGCAGGGCGTCGATATCGGCGCGCAGCAGGATGCGGCGGCGTGGCGTGCCGTCCTCGCGATAGGCGTCGGGCGCGGTGCCGCGAAGCGTTGCCACCAGGCCCGTCTTAAGGGGACGCTCGTAGGGGATATTCATGGCGTCGAGCTGGTTGGCGATGTCGGAGGTTGTGCGCTCCTCGGCGAGGCTCAGCTCCGGGTGCTTATGGAAGTGGCGGCGCTGCTTGATGATGTAGGGTTCAAACTCGGTAGCGATATCTTGGATGGCTGCGGTGACGTCGTCAGCCGCGCGAGCCTCGGTCGCCGCCATAATCTGCTGTGCCTTGGTCTTCGTCATGGTCGATTTGCTCCTTGCTGGGTTGATCGCAAAATCGTACAGGCTCTCTCCAGTATGCCACCTGCCGCTAGGGCTGGTAAAGTTGCCGTTTGCCGCTTGGGGTTTTGTTACAAGGGCGGGGGAGTACACTCGGGGGTGTTGAATTTCCTGCCAGAGATGGGGATGCCCATGCAACATATCGATCGGATTATCCGCTCCAAGAACGTCTTTACCGCGCAAGACGGCATCGATACCGCCCGCGAGCTGGCGATTGCCATCGCAGGCGACCGTATCGTCGCAGTCGGTGCGCCCGATGACGTGATCGCCGCCGCTCCTGCCGCCACGTCGGTTATCGACTACGGCGAGCAGTTTGTCTGCCCCGGTTTTCATGACGCTCATCTGCACTTCTTCCATACCTCGGTCGGTTCCTCGCCGTACATGCTTATGGATATGGGCACGTCCGAGGCGGCGCTGGTGCAACATGCGCTCGAGTTTTCCCAGGACCTGCCCGACGACGCTTGGGTTGTGACGCAGGGCTGGCGCGACTACCGTTGGGACCCGCCCGAGCATCCTACCAAGGCGTCGCTCGATGCGGCATTCCCCGATCGTCCCTGTGTTATGTATTCGGGCGACGGGCACACGCTTTGGCTCAACAGCCGCGCACTCGAGGCGCTCGGCGTCACGCGCGGCAGCGAGCCACCAGCGGGCGGCTGCTACGACAAGGATGCAAACGGCGAGCTCACGGGCATTGCTCACGAGGCAGCTGCTATGCAGCTGTTGCCGCGCTGTCTTGAATGGCTGGGCGAGGACCGCATCGCGAGCGCTTACGCCGACCAGATGAAGCGTATGGCCGAGCAAGGCATCACCTCAATCTGCGATATGTCGCTCATGCCCATGCCGGGCTGTGACTTTATTCGCGACGATGTTTACGACAAGCTGCAAGCCGCCGGCAAGCTGGGCATCCGCGCCCATCTGTTCCCCACGCTGCTGGATGACCAATCGCGCTTGGAAGAACTCCAGACCCGCTACGCAAACAACGCGCTGCTCTCGGCGCCAGGCTTTAAGCAGTTCTTCGACGGCGTGTCGAGCGAGCATACGGCGTATCTCACCGAGCCCTATACCAATCCGCGCTTCCCGGGCGACCAGGGCCGTCTGACGGTTCCTGCCGAGCGTATGCGCAAGCTGGTCCTCGCTGCCGCGGAGCGCGGCCACACCGTGCGCATCCACGTTATTGGCGACGGTGCGATTCATGCCGCGCTGGATATCTTCGAGGAGGCCGCCGACCTGTACGGCCTGCCTCAGCACGGCCATAACACACTCGAGCATCTGGAGAACCTCTTGCCCGAGGACATCGATCGCCTGCGCAAGCTTAACGTCGTTGCCTCGAGCCAGCCCTGCCACATCACGCTCGACCCGGGTGGCCCGGAGCGCGACCTGGGCCTGGAGCGCAGCCGCATCATGTGGCCGTTTGCGACCTATAAGCAGCGCGGCATCCGCCAAGCCTTCGGCACCGATAGCCCCATCACAGCCGTTACCAGCATGAACGTGCTCTACACGGCCATCACGCGCCAAGACCCTCGCAGCCACTGGCCCGAGGGCGGCTGGCTTCCCAGCGAGCGCATCGATGCGGCTACAGCCCTGCGCAACTACACCCTGGGCAGCGCCTATGCAGCGGGCGACGAGCAAAACCTCGGCAGCTTGGAGCCCGGCAAGTATGCCGACCTGGTAGTCCTGGACCAAAACCCGCTCACCATCGACCCCCAAGAGCTCCAGGCCACCAAGGTTCAGGCCACCTACCTGGCAGGCAACTTGATTTACGAGCGCTAATAATCATGCCGTACCGTTAAGCGCGGCTCGGGCAGCCTTTTTGGGATAGCGCTCGAGCCGCGTTTGCGTTTTGGTGGGGATCCGCCATGAGCGTCCCTGCTCTGTTGGATTTGGGTGCGGGGCGGAGGTGCTGCTGCCCCGCGCTCAATTTGGACACCAGCAATGCTATCTCTTGGTGTTTTGCATACTTCCCATTACAGATTGCATAAAAAGGCTGGGATGTCCTTCCTGATCCTGATGTACCCCCGCCCGTGCCGTGCAAAAAACGGAGTATTCAGCACCGCGAGCTCTGCCGGTGCCGCTGCGGCTGAGTAACGTTGCGGAGATTGACGTCATTTTGGGCTCCGGTACGGCGCGAAGCATGCCTTTTTGTCCTGGCGGGGTTTGCCTGCCGACTCAAATCGCCGGTCGAAGGCGTCCTTGGGACCAATATGGTGTGTCCGGCGTGTATGCAGCCGTCCTGGCTTGCTGAATACTCCCAAAAATGCACGGTGCTCCCCAGGGGACCCGTGCACGCAACGAAAACCATGCCCATGTCGCTATCCGCATCGCCATTTTGCTGCACTGACTTTTCTGAATGCCGGGCTCGAATTAGTTAACCTGCCTCCCGTGTGGCTCCGGAGGGGCGGGGCATAAGGTTTATCGCGAGTTCCGCACGAGCCGAAAGCCGCTTAATGTGGCCTTCGTGCGAGCAGGACTGCCCGAGCAGGAAACCTTATGCCCCGCCCCTCCGGAGCCACACGGGAGCCACCGCTAAGTTATCCCCCGGCATTCAGAAAATCTAAGTGCCAAAAAATAAGATTTTTTGACTCCGTGTTGTATAACCCGCCATTCGTGGGTACCATTCAACGCGTACGCAAACAAAAAGGGTTAATTCGCGTGGTATAACCGCGCGGCCCAAAAAGGAGGAGACAAGCATGTCGTCTTTGAAGCCGCTTGCAGATCGTGTTCTGGTCAAGCCCGACGAGGCCGAGCAGAAGACCGCTTCTGGTCTGTATATCGCCAGCAACGCTCAGGAGAAGCCGCAGCGCGGCACCATCGTTGCCGTGGGCGCCGGCAAGGTCAACGACAAGGGTGAGCGCATCCCCATGGACGTCAAGGTCGGTGACGTTGTCATCTACGGTAAGTTCGGTGGCAACGAGGTCAAGGTCGACGGCGAGAAGTATCTGCTGATGCGCGCCGACGACATCTACGCTGTCGTCGAGGCCTAGTCTCGTCAGAATCTCTGATTCGTCTTTGAACGCGCCCGCCGCATAGGACTCGGAAGCGGCGACGCGAGTCACATTTCTTTTGGAGGATTACCTACCATGGCAAAGAACATTACGTTCAACACCGATGCCCGCGCTAAGCTTGCCAAGGGCGTCAACACTCTGGCCGACGCCGTTACCGTCACCATGGGCCCCAAGGGTCGCTACGTTGCGCTGCAGCGCACGTTCGGTGCCCCGACCATCACCAACGACGGCGTTTCTGTCGCCAAGGAGATCGAGCTCGAGGACAACATCGAGAACATGGGCGCTCAGCTGGTGAAGGAGGTCGCCACCAAGACCAACGACACCGTGGGTGACGGTACCACCACCGCAACTCTGCTCGCTCAGGCCATCGTCAACGACGGTCTGCGCAACGTCGCCGCTGGCGCCAACCCGCTGGCCATCCGTCGCGGCATCGACAAGGCCGTCAACGCCGCCGTCGCCGAGATGAAGAAGCAGGCCAAGCCGGTCGAGACCAAGGAGCAGATCGCTTCCGTCGGTACCATCTCCGCCGGTGACCCCGAGGTCGGCGAGAAGATCGCCGAGGCCATGGAGGTCGTGGGCAAGGACGGCGTCATCACCGTCGAGGATTCCCAGACGTTCGACATCACCATCGACACCGTCGAGGGCATGCAGTTCGACAAGGGCTATGTCTCCGCTTACTTCGTCACGGACAACGACCGCATGGAGGCCGTGATGAAGGATCCGTACATCCTCATCACCGACCAGAAGATCTCCAGCGTTCAGGACATCATGCCCGTTCTCGAGGCTGTCCAGCGCGCTGGCCGTGGCCTGCTCATCATCGCTGAGGACATCGACGGCGAAGCTCTGCCTACCCTGGTCCTCAACAAGATCCGTGGCGCCCTCAACGTCTGCGCCGTCAAGGCCCCGGGCTACGGCGATCGCCGCAAGCGCATCCTCGAGGACATCGCCGTCCTCACCGGTGGCCAGGCTGCCCTGGACGAGCTGGGCGTGAAGGTCGCTGACATCACCGCCGATATGCTCGGTACCGCTAAGTCCGTCACCATCTCCAAGGACAACACCGTCGTCGTCGGCGGCGCTGGCTCCAAGGAGGCCATCGACGCTCGTATCGCTCAGATCAAGGGTGAGATGGAGAACACCACCTCTGACTTCGACCGTGAGAAGCTCCAGGAGCGCCTGGCCAAGCTCTCCGGTGGCGTTGCCGTCATCAAGGTCGGCGCTGCTACCGAGTCCGAGCTCAAGGAGATCAAGCACCGCGTCGAGGATGCCCTGCAGGCTACCCGCGCTGCTGTCGAGGAGGGTATCGTCGCCGGTGGCGGCGTCGCCTTCATGGACGCTGCTCCTGCGCTCGACGCCGTTGAGCTCGACGACCCCGAGGAGAAGATCGGTGTCGACATCGTCAAGAAGGCTCTGACTGCTCCGGTCGCTACCATCGCCAAGAACGCTGGCTTTGAGGGCGCTGTCGTGGTCGACAAGGTTGCCGAGCTGCCCGCCGGCCAGGGTCTCAACTCTGCCAACGGCGAGTGGGGCGACATGATCGAGATGGGCGTCCTCGACCCCGTCAAGGTCAGCCGCGTCACCCTGCAGAACGCTGCTTCTGTCGCCAGCCTGATCCTCATCACCGAGGCCACCGTCTCCGATGTGCCCAAGAACACTCAGCTTGAGGACGCTATCGCTGCTGCTACCGCTGGTCAGCAGGGCGGCGGTATGTACTAAGGCCGACAAGGTCTAGAACTCCCACCGGGAATCCGGGGGCGTGACGGGGGTTTCTCTCCGGAACGTCCTCGGACATGCAAAGAGGCTCCGCATCGCGCTTCGCGCTGCGGAGCCTCTTTGCGTCCTGCGGAATGTT
>ENA-OQRC01001637-OQRC01001637.1-human-gut-metagenome-genome-assembly--contig:-NODE-1637-length-14025-cov-5.045669_pt1 | contig 14025 bp, 1 predicted proteins | sample MGYA00243236_ERZ505102 | MGnify/ENA primary metagenome ERZ505102 (study PRJEB26097, sample SAMN02712089) | human gut metagenome | biome: Gut microbiome | host: Homo sapiens | place: Denmark: Copenhagen... | reverse complement strand
CTGGAAATTATGATATAAATGTTGAAATGATTCCTATAGAGGGGGAAGAATTAATGTATATAAGGAAGACAAAAACTTCTGATGATATGATTGGTTCTGCAGAATATGAAATTAAATTGAAGAGATAATATATGCCAAAAACATTTGACGGTACAATAAAATTTCCAAGTAACTTTGATGTCCAGGCAACAAGACCATTGGATAACAGATTGGTTGTGGATAGTTATGATGATTTAACTAATGGTTCAATTGTATATCCATATCAAGGTATGGTTGTCAATATCAAAGGTACATCTGAACTTTGGATATTGAAGACACAGGGTGTTGAAGAATCTCATCATAAAGAGAACTGGGAATTGGTAACTGGTTCTGGAAGTGGTGGAGATGTTGAACAGATAATCCAGGAAGTATGGGATAGACTTGGACTTACTGAATCTGACATAGATAACATCAAAGAGAATATTGGTGATTTTCTTACATCGAGTGACCTTGAAGGATATATAACAGAGTCAGATATTGAAGATGTCAGGAAAGATATTAATAATGTAAAGGAAGGTCTTGGCACAGTTACAGCACTTGTGGGTGATCCTGGAACAGAGAGCAATGAGCCTACAGGTATATTTGAAGAACTTGATACATTAAAGAAAAATGTAAAGGGTGCTTCATTGAGTAATTATATTCTTCCTGTTATGACACAGGATATGGTAGATGCTGCAACTGAAGATTCTGATGTTGATTTTGATGGTTCAGAAGACCCTCATATCATTGTTGAGTATAATCCTCTTGACACAACACCAAGGACCAATGATGATATTTATATGGGACTCATCCATGATATGATGGGTGCAATCAGGTCTCTCCAGGCAGAGGTGGCAAGATTGAGAAACACATTTGATTATGGTATTGACTCATATAAGAATACCAGGACAGCAAAGTCTGTTATACTTGGAGGTATGAATGATGTGGATATTGATGAACCTCTTTGGGCAATTGATCCTGGTTATCTTTCATTGGTATCTGATAATCCTAATTTTAATACATTACTAGACATCAATCATTCATTTATAACTGTTGGAACAGGTACTATTGATACCAGTGTTGAAGGACAGCTTACCTTTGTTGATTGTAAGGGTAGATTTCAAGATGGAAATATCCAGGGTGAAAATCCTACACTATATTTACTTAAAGATTCTAAACTCATTACCTATTTAGTTACAGACAAACCAGATATAAAGATGACTCTTGTTTCACTAGACAATAAGTCAATAACAAGAGAAATTGATTTTACTGATATTTTAGGTAGTAACAGAGTTAATAAATATGGATTCTGTGTGGTTATAAGTAGAAAGGTAAGGGTTGGAGAAGAAGAAAAGGGATTTAATTATATATACTTCTCAATCATTAACTATGAGAATGATGAGAAATTGTTTGAAGGTTATTTGACTGATGATAATAGATTGGTTTCTACAAGGGTTGATATCCCTGCAAGGTTCTCAATCCAGTCACTTGAGTTTGACAGATTGACACTTTCAAGGATGAAGTTCTATACAAAGTTTGAGGACTTCACAGAAGAGGTGATTTCTTCTATGCCTAGTGAAGATGACTACAAGTATGAGGTTGCACATATTGCAATCAGGTCAGTCAAGGATACAGATATGCTTAATACTGTTGCAGATCATTTGAGAGACAATGAACTTGTATGGAATAAGGCAGCAGGAACTCTCCACATTAAGTCAGAAGGTAAGATGTATTTGATTGGGTCTAATTCAGATGAACATAATAAAGATAATAATATGACAGATAGAGAAATTATACTTGCCCTTGAAAGAATGGGTATTGTAGTAAATGTTGAATACAAAAAGGATGAGTATGGTGATTATACTGATGAGATTGCATCAGTATCTCATATATCAATGGCACCTATTTCAGATGTCACTTTTATAAATGAGGAAACCAAAAAGAAGTTTACATTCAAGGTTGACACTGAAGGTAATCTTGTTGGTAAGGATAATTCAGCAATTACCATTGAAGAGTTTATGGACAAACTTGGAACTAATGCTGGTAATTATGATGCCACTAATTATAAAGCGGTCAGGGGATTTATTGCTGATTATCTGGCAAGAAAGAATGGAACATACACACTTAATGGTGGTGTAAATAAAGATGGTGATACTGGCAAACAATCAGATAGATTGAGGATTTCATCATTCTATGCACCTATCACGACAGATGAGGTACATGGATGTACACACTCATTTATTGAATTGGAGAACTCTTCCAATGTTGATATTCCATTGACAGGTATATATCTCCATTTCTACAGTCCTGCTGAAAATAATTATGAAGGTGGTGTCCATCATCTTGCACTTGATGGTGTTATTAAGGCAGGAGGTACATATCTCATCAGAGGTGCAAAGCATGCAGAGTTTGATGATGAGTCTGCATTCATCAAGGTAAGGACATATGACAAAGAATGGTATGAAAATGGTGTTCCTGTATCATTTGAACAAGAACCTGTTAAGAGTGTTAAAGAGACAAATAAAGATGGAACAACAACAGAGATTCCAGCTGCTGACAGTAATATCAAAACAGCATATAGATTCTGTTTGACCTATGGACTTGCTGATTTGACACCAAACACAAAGTTAGTGGAAAGAAATACTAATGAGGCAGGTGTTGTTATTGATGGTACAACATATGATGCTGCTACTTATCCTAATATTATAGTAAATCCAAGATTTATTGATTCTTGTTCTTATTCAACATTGGCAACAGTTTCTAATTTGACAGGTAATGACAATCCTTGGTATGCAAATGGTGACAGTGCTGGTATTGGTATCACTATTAAAAAGAACTCAATGTTCAGACTTATGTTTGCACTTGACCCAGCAAAACAGGCATTTAATGGTTTCACTACAAAGGATAGTTCCAGGGTAAGGTATAATAAAGCAACTGACATTCAGGTTGTAAATCTTGACAAGGAATTCATTGGTTATCCTTTCAGTAAGGAAACTGTAAAGATTGACAGATATACTCCGAAGGCATCATTTGAAAACAGGAATGTTATGACTGACAAGACACAGTTGAACAGGGAGAAACCTAATATGGTTACTTGCTCATTTGGTGTTGATGTGTATAACACAAGATGCTTCAACTGGATTTCCTGTGGTATATTTGATGAATATGTATGGATAAGGAAAGAAGGAGAGACTGTTTGGAATAAGTTCCAATCTTATACAAAGGTTTCAAGTGTAGTTTCTGAAGATCATTCAAAGTCAATTTACAGAAAGGAATATGCGGTTGATGTGAACAATACTGTATATGCAAGGATGATTAATAGATTCCCAGGTAATGATGTACTCTTTACATCACATAAGTGTGTTGTTGTTCTTCCAGATGCAGAAGACAGTCCAGTAGAGTATGAGTATGTTGTTGGTCGCCCAGACAAGGATGGTAATCCAGACCCAGAACATACAAACAGGATATTCACATTTACATTATATCCAAGGACTTATGAAGGTAGAACATATCAGATTACTGACCAGCAGGGATTCCATTGGATTGAATACCAGGTATGGGCAGCATCAGCAGAATATCTCAACACAAAGATTAGTCAGGAGATTACTGATTGGAATTCAAAGAACTCAAATAAAGTATTCCCTATTCTTATCAACACTGGAGATATGACTCAATCTGGAGCCCGTATCAATGAGTGGTTGGATTACTACAATGGTGGTGTAAGTTTGTTTGACCATCTTGAGCAGATGAATGTGGTTGGTAATAATGACCTTTGTCCTATCAACCCAAGAGAACTTGGAACAGGTAATGATAATGATAAATCAAGTTCACATTTCTTCCATTACTTCTATTGCTTTGATGTAAGGGATACAGAAAAGTGTAATAAAGAAGATGTGTCAACAGAAAAAGAACCTAATAGATTTATTTATACTGGTGAAAAATTCTTTACAGGAGAAAGTCTTATTGTAAAGGCACATACCGGAAGTGTAGTGGTTGATGGTATTACGACAAATATCGATATTAAGGAAGACAGATATATCCCTTCAATATATTATTTCAAGACAAAGGATGTATTGTATGTGATGATCAATTCTGAAATTCCTTACAGTAATGTACAGAAGTGGTTTGGACTTTGTTCGAAAGGTCAGAAGTATATAAATATATATACAGGTATTGAGGTAATTGCTGATGGTAATTATGCAGGTGATGTTGATTATTTCATACCAATATATGAAACAATTTATGCTTGGTTAAACAGTAACAACAATGAGAGGAAGGTTATTGTTGCAATGCATGAGATGCCTTTCACAGTTATCACAAAGGTATCATTGAATAATAAATCGGCAAAACAAATAGACCAGACAAGAAATTATCCTTTGGCAAAAGCAAGACTTGGTTCTAATGTCAATCAGATGGACATCAATGAAACAAGAGGTATTTTCTGGTGCTCAAGACTTCTTGAATATTTCAACTGTAAACTTGTGATAGGTGGACATAAACATACATATGCCCTTTCATATCCTATTAAGGAGAAATATAGTTGGACATATACAGGTGAATCAGTAATAACAGGTATTGAAACAAATCACACATATGATTCTGCCGAAAAGATTAAACCTATGTCTGCAACTCTTGCTGATGAGGCAGGTTCATCACCTAAATTCAATGTGTCTTGGGATATTGATCTTACAACAGATGAGGTCAGGACAGAATATAATGTAACAACAGACAGGACTGTTATCGGAGATAAAGCATTGAATAGTACAAAGACACCATATATTCCTAAACATTTGTATGATACTTATGGTAAGGATGTTTATGATGCCGGTAAGACAGGTATTGTCCGTTGTTGTACTCCTCTTGAAATTGTTGGTAATACAGATTATGATGGATTTGTTACTTATTCAATGTGTCAGGCAACTGGTTATAAGTTGAAGTCAAACAAGGAACTTCCTTCACAGTTGCAGGTGTTCTCAAAGATTATTCCTATGACAACTCATAAGAAATCTAGTGACTCACCTAATGCAAACCAGTTGTATCCTATGTACAGTGTACTTGAATTCAATGATGATTGTTCAGAGGTTTCTGTAAGTATGAACCGTATAACAGGTATCTTCAAGAAGGATGGCGCGGATAAGTTCACACAGATTGATTATGGTACAAAGAAAATGGGTAAGGAAACACTTTGTACATTTGAAAAAGAAGATTGTAAGTATATTGGTGTAGCAGCAGATAAACCTATGATAAATGTCAAGGCAGATGAACTCTTCTTTGCAACAGATGAACAGAAAGTTTATAAATGTTCAATTGAAGATGATGTTGTTTCTTGGAAACCAGTATATGAAAGAATGTATGGTAAATGGTTAAGTGAAGAAGATGCCAAGACAAGGTATAAAAATTATGTTGCAAATCCTACCAATGTATCAGATAATAGATATTTACACATCAAATTTTAATTTATTATGAAAGTCAAAAAGGGAGATAAAGTATATCCATTCATAACAGGTGATGATGTAATCATTACCAAGGGAATCAATCATCCAGGAAAGACTGTTGATGATGCATTTAAAGATGTTGATGAAACCCTTGATAAACACCAGAAAGAGATAGACAAACTCAAGAGTAATCTGAAGTATGTCTATTCCTATGGTGGTGTAGGTGGTAAAGGTTCTGGTGGATCAGGTAGTGGTTCTACAGGTACTGCTGCATTATTCATTTCACTTGGTGGTCATCAGTTACAGAATGGTGGAAACCCTATTGTTCTCAATGAACCGGGTAATTATGTTCTCGAAGGAAATGTAAGTAATAGTGGTGGAGAAACTTATTATGTATCTGTCACTGTTGGTAATAAGGAAGTTCCTATTCCTGCATTGAGTATAGAAAAGAACAAATGTAGATTTTCAACAAGTGTAAATCTCCCAAGAAATGGTGAGATTTCTGTAATGTTCTATGCACCAGATGGAGAGACAGTATTGGCATCAATTCATCAGAATTATATTGTCAATCCTCATACATTTGAAGTGAAATTCAAATATGAGTTTGAAAGTGGAGGTATAACACAAGAGGCAGAATTTGACAGTAGTAATGAATATTTTATTGGAGACACCTCACATAGAAATCCATTTATAGATACATTCTTCAAGATTGATATACCTAATGTAAGTAATGTTTCTGTTAAGTATTCTATTGGAGATACAACTAATGGTCAGGGTACTGAACAGTTTGATACAACAGATATATCAAACAATCATTTCAAAATTTATCTTGATGAACTTATAAGGGATGGTGAGAAATTTACTGATGAAAGTAATACGGGTACATATACAGTTTCTGTGACTTTGAATTATACTGTCAATGCGGAAACTGTAACATCAACAACATCATTCAGGATTACATTGATTCCTAATTATCTTTATATCAATGTGAGAAATCCACAAGATTTGTTATATGATACACTTGATGATTTACTTGATGCAATAGATAATGGTGTAAACGGGATACCTGAAAAGAACTTGAATGTTGGTGTATATACATCTTTCTATTGTAAGATATATGAAGGTGCAATTAGAACCTCCAGGAAACAGTATCCATTAACATTCAAATCATATGATATGTATGATGATTCAGATTCTGATGCTTCTGAAATATTTAAAGATGTTCCATCAATAGTAGAGAATAGAACAGGTATTGTTGAGCAGGTTGAGATGTCTAGACCAATATCTGTTGCATTTGAGACACCAGGTATTAAGAAATTGGAATTTATGACTCTTGGTCAGAAGACAACTGTACATGATAATGAAAAACCTGTGGTTAAATATATCTATGTTAAAGAATCAGAAGTCAATATAGATTGGTATCCTACAAGTCTTCAGCAACAGACATTTTACTTCAGGGCAAATTCCGGAGAAAATACATTCTCACCAGAATTTCCAACAAGTGCTTTTTCTGGAACATCTCCTTTGGAATTGAGTGAGACATCAAGACCAATAACATTGTCAAATGAAATATGGGCATATCCTAATACTGGTTCCGGATATGATTCGACTATCATTTCATTTGGTATGCAGTATAGTACTGTCAATAAGGATGGCGCTGAAATTTTGAGAACATATGAAGGTAATTCAAATGTTCCTGATATTGTATTGTGCTCTAATAAACTATTCTCTGATATTGGTAAAAAGATTTGTATTCCAACTGAAAGTAATTTTGATAAGTCAATTAATGAACAATATCATTTGGTTCAGATTGTAAGATATAAGATAGGTATGGATAGTAGTAATCATCCTCAATATGCATCATATTTGTATATTGATGGAAAACTTGAATCCAACAAACCTGGAACAGACAGTAATCAGTTGTTTATAGGTAGGATTGTACTTAATAATGTGAATGTTATTTATAATCACATTGGTATCCAGTATGTTAAATTGGATGAACCAAGTGTTGCTGCTGCCAATAAAACAAATACAATTGATTCAATAATTTACCAATATTATCTTGCATATAAGAATATTATGCATGTTGGTGAAGTTACAGAGGCAGAAAGAGAAATCTTAAAGTCAATATCAGATATAAAATTTGATGGTGAAAATGTAATTGTTGATAAATCATTCATTGACAGTACATCTCCTTATATGCCTATTCCAACAATGATGATGGAATATGAGGGGCAGAAACTTGATGATGGAACACCAGATATGGCAGATTTGAATAAGTTCATATCTGATTTGTTCAGAGGTTATCCTAATGGTGATACTGCATTTGGTAGAAGAGAGATTTCATTGTATTGGTGTGAGGGCAAGAAAGAAGGAACAAAGACGACATTGAATAAAGTTGAGGTACCTGCCATCACTGATTCAAAAACCAATATTGTATATACTGGTAACTGGATGGTTGAACTCCAGGGTACATCAACAATGAGAAATAAAATTAAGAATTTCTCACTGGTTGTCAATACAAAGAATGATGGTGGTGATAAGATATTATTAATGTCACCTAATTATGACAAAAATAATCCAAAGACTTTTCTTCCGGAAAGTGTGTGGACTATAAAGGCAGATATTGCTGATTCCGCACATGCAAACAACACATCTATTGGTAAGTTTGTAAATGAGGTATGTACTCCATTTGGTAAGAGTAATGGTATGAACCTTACTGAAAATGTTGCTGCATATGTCAAGAATACTCTTGAAGGTTTTCCTGTGTTGATGTATTTCAAGATAGGTGAGGCTGTGTATTATCTTGGTGTATATAATTTCAATATGGGTCGTCAGTCATATTATAATCTTGGATATCATACATCTGATGATATGACGGATATGATTAGCAACATAGTTGGTTCAGGTGATGTACCATTCTCATTTTCAATTGGTTCTGGAGAAATTGTAACAACATTGGCAATTGGCGAAATCCAGGATAACTTTGCAGAGTTTGATTTCCATCAGTATGATGATTCTGTTTTGTTCCAGCCTGATGACAGTTCAATTACCAGGATGTTTGGTAAAGATGAAAAGATTACTGGTGCTAACAAGGGTAATGCAAAGGTAACATTGAGTAATTTTGTAAAGTCTGTTTCAAGAGCGGGAGCATATTGTTTTGCAAGTATAGGTAAGACACCTGTAAAGAGTAAGGCAGATGATTCAGACAAGTGTATAAACAGGTATGATATTGAGTCATATAAAGATGAAGAAAACAAAACACATTTCATAGAAAAAGTTCCTGATATAAGTTGGCAGATGAAATATTCTGGAACAGATAGGATATGGTCACAAGATACAACAATGACCTTTGATAAAATTGGTAAGGATATTGATAATTTGTTGAAATGCATCTACACAGAGACTTCAGATAATCCTAACAATGTTCCATTCCTTGACTTTTCATCTGTATCAGAATACTATACAATTTGTATGGCATTTGGTATGGTTGACTCTATATTGAAGAATATGAATATCAAGTCCTGGGATGGTCATAAGTGTTACATTGCATTCTATGATATGGACTGTGCTCTTGAGGAGAACAATGCTGGTGGTGAGGATGTATCATATCTTGCTGCTACAGATTATTGGCATTCAGATTTTTCAAGGGGATATGTCGAACCAGTTACTGTAAATTATGACTATTGGGATCCAAAAATAGGTAAAGGATTTGACTTCTCATCAAGTTATCTTTTTGCTATTGCTAAATATGCACAGGCAATATTCAATAAACTTGATGAAAATAAAATAACATTATCTAATTTTCCTCAACAGTTCTGGGCAAAATTGCGTCAGCCAAAAACAGAAACTTCAAATGGTGGTGCATTACAGGATGCAAATTATTTTATAAATAATTATTTCTCATCAGGTATAGGTAAGATTCCTGCATATCTTGCATCATTGAACTATCAGGTGAAGTATCTTTATAAGGGTACTATCATTGATGATGAGGGTAAAGAAACTGAAGTCAAACCTTTGGCTAATGAGAATGCATTCAATGGTACCCGTCTTGAAAAGGTTAAGGATTGGTTGAACAAGAGACTTCATTTCTTGGATGTTGTTTTCAATGTTCAGGGTATTGGACTTCCTATTGGTGGTGGTTATACAACACCTAGTGCAGAAACTACTCTTTTAAGTGAGTTGCGTCAGAACAATGATATTGTTGTATTGTCTGATATGTTCTCAACTGAAAATTCAAAGACAATAATTATGGGTAGTAACTCATTACCGGTTGATGTATATGCGCCAATGAATACACCATTTATAATTAATAGGGGTAGTTCAAATGAAATTTATCTCCTTTGTGCAGGTACAGATAAACCAAATCCTATCAATATTACTGCAACACAGTCAGAATCTTATAGATTCTTGGGTTCAAAGGAATTCACAAATTTGAGTATGGTTGAACCATTCTTGACAAGTGCTTATATGATTAATTCCAATAAGATAGAAGAAATTATATATGGTGGATTGAATGTTCCTCCGGTGACTGGTGGATTCAATATAGTATCAACATCTGTAAAGAAAATACTCTTTAATATTCCTACATTTGGAGGAACATTGACTATAAATTCAACAGGACTTTATGGTCAAGCGCTTCACACATTGGATATTTCAAGAACTGGATTTTCTTGTGATTTAAGAAACTTGCGTAATTTGAGTACATTGAATATAGCATCAATAAATGCAACAAGTATAAGTGTCGCAGAGTGTCCTATTGTTGGTGAAAATTGTACAATTTCAGCTATTGAAGGATACAATCCAACTACATTAAATTCATTAACAATGTCTGGTGTGTCAGGTAAATTTGATATCAGAGATACAAATATAGAAAATATTACTTTTACAATAGACCCAGATAAAACTGGTGAGATTTCAATAAATGGTGACCAGGTATTGAGAAATCTGACACTTAATGGTTTTTCAAAAATTTCAGTAAGGAATTGTCCAAATCTTGAGAAACTTATAATTGAAAATCCTGAAAAGTGTACAGAACTTATTATAGATATACCTGAATCAAATGAGCGTCAATATACACTTGATGGTTTTAATAATACATATAAGAAATATAATTCTGAAACTGGAAAAGAAGAGGATGTTACCTATCCAGGTGTATTTGATTTTACATCATTTATAAACCTTGAAACATTGAGTTTGTCAGGTTCTGAAGCAGAAGTCATAAAGATTCCTAATAAACTTGTTTCAATTATAACATTCAGGGATAATAAGAAACTTGAATTTATTGATACCGCTGAAGAAAATTCTGTTATTGAACTCACCCAGGATAGTACATTCTTCAACTGTCTCTGTTATGGTATGAGACAGAGTTGGTGGTCTAAAGATAGAAGCGAATTACAAGGACCAAAATATCCTATTTCAAATTTAATTGGAAATGGTCAAAAGGGTGTAGGTAACTTGACAAAGATGTGTGTGAGTGAAACTTGTGAATCACTTGCAAATACATTTTATAAGAGTACTAGTGCATTCCAAACTAAATATACAGAAAAAAATCCATATACAAATATTTGGGGACAGGATGTATATAATCAGGCAATAGACAATGTTGATGCCACTGAATTTATAGATAGGTATGTTTGTGGAAAATATATTGAGGAAGAACACATCATAGAGGTTGAAAAGAATATATATGATATTGAGGGTAAACGTAAACGTTATGGAAAAGATCGTAGTGGAAATATCAAATCACTTTATGGATGTTTCTATAATCAGAAAGGAATAAGATATACTGGAAGTCCTGATGCAAGTATTCCTGATTTATCAGATTATACAAATCTGACAAATATATCAATGATGTATTATGGTACTGATGTAACACGTATCAATTCAGCATTGTTGAGCTTACCAGAAGAAAATAATAACAATGATGGTGAAGAATTGTTAATGGAGAATATTTTGGGTAGAAATGATGTATCAATTTCAAAAGATGCATTCAAAAATGTATCTTACCGTCTGACTAATTTGTCAAATATGGCTCTTTCTATATATGGAAATGGAAGTGATTATTTGACACTTCAAAATACAGATTTTAAAGTTGATGGTTACCTTAATATTATTGATATATTATGTCCTAAATTAAAAGAAGGAAAGACAGATGCTCAAAGTATAGATGATTATGAACCATTTACAAGAATCACTTCTTTTGAAAACTTCTATGTAAATCCAAGTCAATGGATTGATTATAGTGATTTGATGAAGATATGTCCAAATGTAACTTATTTGTCTAATTTCTTGAGCAGTGATTTATCAAAGTCTAAAATAGATGGTATGCTAAAATGCTGTAAGAATCTTACTTCTATAGATTCATCATTCAATCATAGTGGTAATGTTGAAAATTTGAAACCTATAGATTTGTATGATTTCTTTAACTGGGGAGATCCTGAAAATCCAAATGAAAGTTTGTTTAATAAAATAACAAATTTATTCACTTCAAATGCATCATCAGGTATGAGTACTGTTGGTTTCTCTGTTAACAAGAAAATATCAAATGATCATTTCTTGGAAATTATGGGTTTGTTACATAATTATCAAGGAATACAAAAACTTTCAAATATATTCAGTTATTGTACAATTGAAGGATATTCTGGTTCTGAAATTAAACTGGATGGAGATATGGATAATGTAAGAAACATTAGTTCATTATTCTATAAGTGTAAGAGTAAAGATGGAAGACCTTTGAATATAAAACGTTCATTCTTTGAGCATCTTAAAAATGTGACAATAATGACAAACACATTCAACAGTGTTTATTTTGATCATATGTTATCTTATGACTTCTTCTGTAAACAAATACCTGAAGCAGAGACTCCTACTGAAACAGTATATTTGAATTCAGATGGAAGTTCAGAAGCGACATTAAAGACAGTCAAGTATAATACTAATCTTATAAATGATATGTCTGATTGCTTTTATAATGCAAAGTTTGTTAAGTGTGATAACTGGTTTGACCCAGAAGACAAGGTGAATATAGGTTTAATACCATTCACAGATATTGTTAATGATGACAGTAATATAACTGAATATTATAAGTATGAAGGAGGTAAATATGTTAAATATACTATTTCAGAAAACACTGCACTCTTGGACACCAAGAATAATTTTACACATTATGTTAATGCAGTCAGGATTAGTGCTTTACAAGACTCAACTTCGCAAAATTCAAGTTGGCATTTTAACAACCATGATATAGATAAGGACTTAAGTTTTTTCAATAATAGGTATGACCATGCAAATGGACCATATTTGGAAAACTCTTATAATATATATCCTACATATTGCTGCTTACCTCCTGATATATTTTATGGATGTAACCTTGATTGTAACTTGACAAATGTGTTTGCAAATACAAATATCATAGGTGTAATCCCTCAACACTTGTTAAAGAAATGTACAAGTAGTAAACTCAACAATATGTTCCAAAATGTAAATATTCTTCCAAATTTGATTTATCATTATGATGGAAGGATAGCAAACTTTACACCAGGAGATGTTGATGCTGAAGCAAAATATAATGACTATATCCATTTGATATCAGGTATTGATATTGATGAGGGTACAATTTCTATACCTTCAAGTGCTGATGATAAGATTGTTTGCGTATTTGAACCGGGTGATGCATTGGTATTGTTCAGAAATGCTAATGGAGAATTGAGAAAAAGAAGACCAATATCTTATGTGTATTCAGAAGATGATTTAGAACATACACCTATTACCAATGATAATAGATATAAGGACTTCAATAAGAGTCAATTTGTTTATGTCCCTCAAGGATACACAACAAATCAGAATCTGAACAATGCATTTACATTTAGGTATAATTTACCTCCACAGATTGACCTAGAAACATCTGCATTGGCAAGTGAAGGAATTACTTGGCCATATTCTGAAAATGGGATGTATGATACTGGATGTTCACCTGAAATAAGACCAGATTTATGGCCATATCATATACAGTATTTCTTTACATCTGAAGAAAGTATATCTTGGAATAGATTGATATATATGAGTAGTCCATTCATTTCAGACTCACAAGATGTTGATTTTGAAACTGGAAAGGAAAGGGTGTTCTCAAGTATTGATCCAAATTATAAGAATAGGTGGTGGAGTAATAATGAACTTGTTGTTTCTGAACGTTGGCATAATCAGACAGATGGATTATTGAATGTATTTTTAAATCTTTGTGGTAAGAGAGATGTGAGAACAGGAAAGATTTCAGATAATGGTTGTGCAATAAGTAAATCTATGACCAATATACCTCAAATTGGCTCATTCATAACAGGTATTTTAGTGACATTCTTGAATGGTAAGGTATTTGATGATGGATTGGATGCTGGTAGACTTACAAATCTTAATGCATCTTCTAACATCATTCAATACACAAATGATCTTGGTAGAAATATTATATTACCAAAGATACAATATCATTTACCTGATATGTCTAAACATCCAAAGATTGTTCTGTTATTCAATGCAGAAACAGCACTGTTCTATAAATATATGTTTGATGTAAATA
>ENA-OQRC01001612-OQRC01001612.1-human-gut-metagenome-genome-assembly--contig:-NODE-1612-length-14198-cov-3.363289_pt1 | contig 14198 bp, 9 predicted proteins | sample MGYA00243236_ERZ505102 | MGnify/ENA primary metagenome ERZ505102 (study PRJEB26097, sample SAMN02712089) | human gut metagenome | biome: Gut microbiome | host: Homo sapiens | place: Denmark: Copenhagen... | reverse complement strand
GTCGCTTCTTTCATGGCATTTTCTAGCGAAGGGCAGGTTGTTTCTCTTGCGTTTAACCGGCATATCTTTTCGGCAAGAAAATACCCTGTTACGATAAAAAAGAATTCAACGCCGATATATCCCCTGCGCACGTACCACGCATGGAACAATACCACCCCCACGCAAAATACAAACCGCAGCAATTCAATATTGCCATTCCGCGCTTTTTTCATTTTTTATTTTCTTACCCTTCCGGCACCAAGGGGATAAACATCTGCTTTTCCAGCTCTTCCCGCGGCAGGAACGGTGCCAGGTCCTCCAGCGGCGGGCTGACCAGTGTGCCGTCCGGCAGGCGCTTGGTGGCGCTCTTCGGCTCCCAGACCTGCTGGGTATCGGTAAAGATCTCGCAGAAAGTCGGGCCTTCTGCGGCAAGGGCGGCATCCACCACCTGTTTCATCTCAGCGTTGGAATGTGCGCAGGAATACGGGTAGCCGAACGCTTCGGCAATTTTACGGAACTCCGGGAAGGACAGATCCCCGCTCTCCGGCCCAATGCCGATCTTGCAATGGTCTTTGAACAGGTTGTTCTGGGTCAGGCGGATGGAGTGGTAGCCGTTATTGTTGATGAGGAAAATCTTGATCGGCAGCTTATTTGTCAGGATGGTCTGCAATTCCTGCAGGTTCATCATGATAGAGCCATCGCCTTCCAGGCAGATGGTGGTACGGCGGCCGCCTGCAATGCAAGTGCCAATGGCGGCGGGCAGACCGTAACCCATGCTGGCAATGGCGCTGTTGTTGGCCATGCGGCTGCCTTTTTGGATGACATACGCCTGATTGCCCACCACACAGCAGGCGCCGTTGGAAACTGCGGTCAGGCTGTTTTCCGGCAGGCGTGAACTGAGGTAGCGCACAAAGGCGTACACATTGGCGGTGGTGCCGTTTTCTTCCCACTGGCGCGGCAGCACGGCGGGGTAATCTTTTTTCCATCGCTGGCAGGTTGCCAGCCAGTCCGCTGCCTGGCTGACAGGGGTCAGCGGCGCTGCGGCGGCATCCAGCTTTTGCAGAAAGTCCTTGGCATCCGCCCACACGGGGTACTCCACATGCAGGGTGTGCTTTTTCATCTCGGCGCGGTCAATATCCACCATGATGACTTCCGCCGCGCGGGCCCAGGTTTTCCAGTTATAGCCCACCTGGCGGATGGAAATGCGGGTGCCCACAGCCAGAATCAGGTCTGCGTTCTGGATGGCCCAGTTGCCAGGGCGGTCGCCCATATTGCCGGCACGACCGCAGTAAAGCGGGTTTTCGTCCTCGATCAGGTCCACGGCGTTCCAGTAGGTCACAATGGGGATGTTCAGCTTTTCCGCCACGGCGCGGAACGCTGCGTACCCGCCGGAAAGCCGGATGCCGTACCCAGCGTGGAACACCGGGCGCTTGGCGTTGCGGATCTTTTCCAGCACCATCTGCACGGTGGCATCGTCCACCGGGGGCGGCAGCCGGGCATCGTCCTGCGCCGGGTCATAGCCGGGCAGGCTGTCGGTTTCAATGTAGCCGCCCTGATAGTTGACCGGAATATCGATCCACACCGGGCCGGGGCGGCCGGTGGTTGCCAGGTGCCAGGCTTTTTCCAGCACATAGCGGATCTGGTTCGGGTCTTCCAGCATGGTGGCGTATTTGGTCATGGGGGCAACAGATTTGGTGATATCGTATTCCTGGTCGCCCACCGCGCGCAGGGGCAGGCCATCGGTAAACTGCGCGGCATAGCGGGCCGTGGTATCGTACCGAACCTGGCCGGAGATCACGAACATAGGGATAGAATCCAGCCAGCCGCCCACCACACCGGTCAGGGCGTTGGTGCCGCCGGGGCCGGTGGTAACGCACAGGGCGGCAATTTTGTTATCAATGCGGGCGTATGCTTCCGCCGCAATGGCACTTGCCTGCTCGTGATGGTTATAGGTAACATGCAGCGCCGGGTGGTGGCCCAGTGCATCATTCAGATGCATGGCGCCGCCGCCCACCACGCTGAACACATCCGTAACGCCGTGCGCCGCAAGAAAATCGGCCACATAATCGGCCAGACGCTGTTTCATTTTAATTTTACCCCTTTCCGTCCCACGCCTTACTGTTTATCTCTGCTTATTTTGCTTGTAACAAGAAAAACGCATTCTTTCATCAGCGGGTTTTTAAGCAACAGCAAGCCGCCCCCGTACAAAAGTACGCAAATCACAATTTGAGCAACCATGCCAGCAAACGCGGAAACAGCCAGACTTTGCACGACTTTTCCTGCGATTGGCACTGCCAGCGCTGCCACCAGGAGGTACTGCCACAAATAGCGATACACCACACGGTAGGAAATCACATTGCGGCATTGGAACGTGCACATAAGGAAAACCACAAATTCCGAAATTACCGTTGTTGCCGCAGCGCCCACTGCCCCCCATCTGCTGATGAAGAACAGATTTAACACAAAGTTGACCACCGCCCCCGCTGCGGTAGAATAAAACACTTCTTTTTCGCGGTTATACGGAACCAGAATCTGCCAGGCAAAAACGCGGTTCAATGCCGAGAAGATAACGCTGAACGCAAGAACACTCACGATCCTGTAAGCCTGGGTAAAACCGCTGCCGCCAAACCATGTTACAAGCGGTTCACTGATGCTAATCAGCCCAAGACCGCTGGGGATTGCAAGCAGCAGAATAAAGTTCAGTGTTTTATAAATCAACGCATCAAATTTATCTTTCTGCCCTTGGCCAAGGTAATAGGTAACGCGCGGCAGAATGACTGTTGAAATGCAGGCAAACAGCATGGAGATCGCACGCACAATGCGCACCGCCACGGTATAAAGCCCAACTTCCTGCGTGTTGATCATATAGCCTAGCATTACGGTATCCAGGTTGAGGTAAATCGTTGATGCAAGGTTGGTGCTGAAAATAATCAGGATTGGTTTGATGTGCTGTTTCAGGTGCAGCGACTTGAGTGGTTGGAACTGGACATGCCTGCAAAGATAAAAAAAGTTTATAATACCAGAACCTGCCGTTGCAAAGATATTAACCGCTGCGTAAAATATAACATCCTGTTCCGTTTTTACAAAGCAAAACAGCATAATCAATGCCAGAACCTGAAAAATCACTGCGCGGACGGTAACATACAGGTAATTTTCTGTGGCGGTAAAGTACCACTCTGCCCCCAGGGCATTGCACAGGATAATACTGCTTTGCACCCAAAGCAGCGCCGCATAAGTGTTGAAGGATGGCAGCTGAATAAATACTGCCAGCGCTGCATAGGCAATCAATGCCGTGACCACGTTGATGAGCATCAGCTCGCTGATCAGCTGATTCGCCTGTTGTGCATCCTGCCGCTTTTTAGCAAGCTCTCTTGTGCCGTAAGCAACAATTCCAAGCGCAGCAAACAATGCAAAATAACTGACGATTGATTCAGCATAGGTAACGTCCCCCAGCCCGCCTTTGCCCAGTACCCGTGTGGCATACGGTAGCGAAATCAACGGAAAAAGAATCGTTGTCAGCGTTTTGATTGCATTCAGAACCAGATTTTTTTTTGTAGAAAGCTTTTTGGCCGTTGTCATGTAACTTAAGTCCTGTTCTTTCCTATTTCTTTCCCCCCTGGTAGTCTTTCAGGGCATCAATCAGGATTTTCATGGATTTCACTTCATTCTGAAGGGTAAAAACGCGCTTTTTAAACTCCGTTTTTGCCACCGCGTTGGTTGCTGCATCTTCCAGGTGGATAATCTTCAGTTCCGGATCATAATAGGTGTGCAATCCGTTCTTTTTCAAACGGATAAACAGCAGCTGTTCCTCCCGGTAAAGGAAGGTCCTATCGTCCAGGCCGTCAAAACGTTCTACATAATCTGGCGAGAATATCCAAAAGCACCCACGCAGCATAATATCTTTTTGTGGCTGCAATTTACTTTCACCCGCTGTAGGTGCCTGCTTTTTAGGCTTTCGGAGCTTACCAACGCAGTTTTTGACTGCATCCACAGCATCAAAAAAGCCAGGGATAAATCGGCACAGCACCAGCTGGCACTGGATCAGCCAGCGGTGCACAATATATACCGCCCGGGGGGCGATTGGTTCCATCAGCGATATTACTTTTTGATCTTTTGATAAGATTTGCGGCCCCAGCACGGCAAAATGGTGTTGCTGATAATCTGCACAGATCCTGGACAAAAAATCATCCTGCGTTAAAAGGGTATCGTTGTTGATCAGGCAGATGAAATCACTGTTGAGTGTTTTTTTTGCAAATTCAAATCCGACATTATTCCCCCGTGCAAAGCCCAGGTTTTCCGGGTTCAGGATCACATAAATGTTTTCTGCCCCCTGGTATAGTTGCTGCAATTCGCGCCCGGTTCCATTTGCGGATGCGTTATCCACAATCACGATAGAAACCTTCATCGGCTCCGCTTTTGTTTTTTCCAGGATAGACGCAACGCAGTCTATGGTCTCCTGCTTTGCCATATAATGCAGAATCACAAATGCAAATTCAGGGTATTGGCTCATCAAGGTTATCCCTTTCCATTTTTACTCTTCCCGGTACAGTCTATAATAAATCACCGACCCAGATTCTCCTACCGACACAACATGGCGCGAATCAAAGGAATAATACTGCCACAATTCCGATGTAGCTTCCCATTCATTATCCAGAACATGCGGGGTACAGATCAGTACCGCCCGCTGCGGGATGTTACCTTGTTGCAGCAGCTCCTTAAAGTCTGTCTGGTACAGCACTTTGATTTCGCAGGTGTTTTTGCTTTCTTCCATCACGCGCTTATGCTGCTTTTTGTCCCAATAATAGGTGTCCCGGATACCCTGGATCGCAGCGGCCCGCGTTCCCTTTTCATACGATCCCCACATAATCAGCACGGTGTTTTCATCATAGCCGATATTGGAGAGTATTTTATCATATGCCTTATCCAGGTAGGTATATTGATTGTTGTAAACCGTAATATCTGCCTGCAGCGAAGGATAGCCGGACCAACCGGTTGTCACCATCGGAAATGCTGATTCTGTGTTTACCTTCGGGAACACAGCCTTGGTAACAGGGTCTACTGTGTAGTACGACTGAACCAGCATAATAACGCACAGCTGCCCTATCACAAGGTTGCATACCGTTTGCTCTGTTATGGTCCACATAACAAAAATCACGCAGACAAGCGCCAAAATGTATTCAACAACAACATTGTAACGCGGGTTATTATATGTCAGATAAATACAGCTAAAAACAATAAATGCAGCCGCAGCCCCGATTGCGCAGCAAATTTCCTCGTTTTTCAGCAACAGGCAGCGCAACCTTTGCTTTTTGCCAAAAGCAGCTGCCAACACGCAGTACAATATCAAAAGTGCCAATACCCAATAAAAGTTCAGCAGGAAAAAAGTTTGCAGTTTCAGCAAAACATAGTCCCACTGCCATTTGAATACGTTGTGCAGCCCGCTCTTGCTGATGCCTGTGCCCCAACTGGATTTACCAAAAAGGAGCTGCAGGGCACGCATCAGCAAAAAGGCTCCACCGCTGCCCAGCAATATCCACATGGCTTTCTCTTTCAACAGTGCCAGTCCCCTATCACGGAAGCTGCCGTGCTGGTGCAGGATTTTTTGCAGCACACACATCACACCGTAGCCCGCAAGGCAGATGACCCCTGTTTCCTTTGTGGTTGCCAGCGCCAGTGCCCAAAAAAGCATCAGCAGATATTGCTGCTTGATATGGCTGTACAGCAGGAATACCAAAAAGAGCATAATGCCATAATCCAGACTTATACCGGAAAAGGTCCCCAGGGTAAGCGGCATGCACCAAATCAGGAATGCTGCAAGCAGCAGTTGCAACGATGTTTTACGCTTTACCGCATGGCGGAGTATCCCCCAGGTGCAGCAGAAGCCCGCAAACGACAGAAGCAGGTTTACAGCATAAACGCCCTGTGCCGCATTCGGCCAGATAAAATACCCCATGGCCAAGAACAGCGCATACCCCAGGCTGACATGCCCTGCAAGGAAAAAGTTATTGATAAGTGATGGAAAATCATACTCATAATTTTCGCAGGCTTTGCGCAGGGCCGCAAAGTATGTTTCAGAGTCCCAGCGCGGCAGAGTATCAAACTGCGCCAAACGTATGGCAATAAAAACGATTGCCACCAGCAAAAAGGCTTTATCGATCGGCAGGGCAAGTTTGCCTTTGCCTTGTTTCAGTCTGTTCCATACAGCCAGCCCCAGCATTACTGCGCACAGGATTGCAAACATCACGCTCACGGCAATATAGGGGGCATTCCTTACATTGGTATTGCAGGTGGTAAACAGTGCCGTCATGCAAAAGGCCGTCAGAATCCCCGCAACAAGTGCAAGCTGCCCCCATACTGCGTTCTGCTTCATGAAATCAATCCTTATCTTTTTAATACTTTAGACCGGTTATTTTATTATGCCTTGCCCAGTTTTGCCGCCTGTCTGCTGGAGTTCAGCAGCATGCGGTCCGATGCGATTTTGAATACATGCACAAAAACATCATGCGGCAGGCAGCGGTAAAGAATTTTTTCCACCTGGAACTGGAACGCGTTTGCTTTGCACTCCTGCTTTTCGTAATTGCTCCAAGGGGACTGCTTCAGGTAGCTGTCAAACATTTTGGTGCAGGGGTTCACAGAATTTTTGTGCCAGGGGGACATACTTGCAAATTTCTCATAATGTGCAATGGTCGGGTGTTTGCATGCTTCCTGAATTTCATCAAAGCCATAATAGGGGGCAACATTCTTAAAGCAATTTGCATACCCCTTGGCGCTGCACAAAAAGTGAATGCACTGCACGTTATACTGAAGCGGCAGTGTATAAACGTTATCTTCCAGCACGACGTTCAGATAATCCTGATCCACCGTACCGAACACGCGCCCCTGCTGGGCAAAGGCAACAATTTTTTCAATGCAGTGCTGTGCTTTCCACTGTTCCGCATCAAACAGAATAATGCCGGAATTGTAATAATAGGCGCTTTCTTTCATTCCGATGTCCAGCTTATATTCGTTGGAGATGATGGAGTCTGCCACCATGCCGATCGGCCGGCCCTGCATGTTTACTGCGCACAGGCCCGCCAGTGAGCCAGCAATAATTGTATCGCAGTCAATGTACAGCACAGTTTCTTCCGGGATATCATCAATTGCAAAAATCTTCATCAGGGACATATTATTTTTACGGAATCCCTGATATTCCGGCATCCCCGATTCCTTGATTTTACGCCGGATCTTTGCTGCATCAATCAGAATCAGCTTCCGGTTAAAGCTTTCGCACTGTTTTTTCAACTTTTCAATGTTTTCCTGGCTGATATCAATGTTGACCAGGTAAACATTCAACTCTTCCAGCGCCATATTGTTTGCCAGCAGGGATTGAAGCGAGGTTCCCAGATACGGTGCAAAGGTATCATTGCTTTGGTAAAGCACATTCAGTTTCTGCATGTTTACTCCTTCACAGCCTCAAGGATCACCTGTGCCATATAGTCGATCATCTCATCGGTCATGCCGGGGTACACGCCGACCCAGAAGGTGTTGTTCATGATAAAGTCAGTGTTGGTCAGCTCCCCTGCCACGCGGTAGGCGTCGGTGCCGCGGATCTGGTCAAAGCAGGGGTGCTTGATCAGGTTGCCGCTGAACAACAGGCGGGTCTGGACATTGTGGTCCTCAATATAGCGGGTCACGGCGTTGCGGTCCAGGCCGGATTCCGGCTTGACCGAAATCAGGAAGCCAAACCAGGACGGGCGGCTGTTGGCGGCCGGTTCCGGCAGGATCAGCTTATCGGCGGCCGGTTCCAGGGCTGCGCGCAGGCGGTCCCAGTTATGGCGGCGGCGCTCGATAAAGCTGGGGAACTTTTTCAGCTGTTCGCAGCCGATGGCGGCCTGCATATCGGTCACTTTCAGGTTATAGCCAAAGTGGCTGTAAACGTACTTGTGGTCATAGCCTGCGGGCAGTTCGCCATACTGACCGTCAAAGCGGTGGCCGCAGAAGTTATCATGGCCGGACGGGCAGATGCAGTCGCGGCCCCAGTCGCGGTAGCTCTTGATCAGGCGGTTCAGCAGCGGGCTGTTTGTATACACGCAGCCGCCCTCGCCCATCGTCATGTGGTGCGGCGGGTAGAAGCTGGAGGTGCCGATATCGCCCCAGGTTCCGGTAAAGCGGGTTTCGCCGTTGATGGTGTACTGGGTGCCCAGGGCATCGCAGTTATCCTCCACCAGCCAGAGGTTATGGGCATCGCAGAAGGCTTTGACGGCGGACAGGTCAAACGGGTTGCCCAAGGTATGGGCGATCATGACTGCCTTGGTCTTGGGGGAAAGAGCGGCTTCCAGCTTGGTCACATCAATGTTGTACTGCGGCACGGTCACATCCACAAACACCGGCACAGCGCCATACTGCAGCGCCGGGGTGACCGTGGTGGGGAACCCGCATGCCACAGTGATGACCTCATCGCCCTTTTTGATCTGGCGGTCGCCCAGTTCCGGGGCGGTGAGCGCCATAAAGGCAATCAGGTTGGCGGAGGAGCCGGAGTTGACCAGGTTGGCGAACTTTACGCCGATCCACTTGGCAAACTCTTTTTCAAATTCATCCGCAAAGCGGCCGGTGGTCAGCCAGAAATCCAGCGTTGCATCGGTCAGGGCGCACATTTCTTTTTCATCAAACACGCGGGATGCATAAGTAACGCGGTCGCCGGGCTTGAAATCCGCCTTTTTCTCCTTAAAGTCATGGTAATATTCTGCCACCAGCGCCTTGATCTGCTCGCGGGCTTCGGCCTCATTGCTCCAATTTGCCATCGTCTGCTCCCTTACTCACTCAAAAATTCCTTGATTTCTTTGTCCATCTCCGCCGGGATATTCCCGCCGGAAAGCCATACCTTGCTGAACGCAACGGTCTTTTGCATACATTCCGCCATATGCCAGCGCGGTTTCCAGCCGAAGGTGGATTTCAATTTGCTGCAATCCAGCTTCAAAAAGTTTGCTTCATGCGGGGCGTTTGCCTCAGCGCGGTTTTCCCATGCAGCACCATCGCCCCACGCCTGGCAGAACAGGTCTACCAGGGTGCCGGTCGTCACACAGTCGCAGTCATCCGGGCCGACGTTATAATAGCCGGCGTACCGGTTATCCTCATACTGGCGCTGGGCGATCAGCAGGTACGCCGCCAGCGGTTCCAGCACATGCTGGTATGGGCGGGTGGAATACGGGTTGCGCACACCGATGCTCTCCCCTTTTGCCATCGCGCGCACGCAGTCCGGGATGATGCGGTCATTGGCAAAATCGCCGCCGCCAATCACATTACCTGCGCGGGCAGTGGAGATGGCCACGCTGCCATCCGCAAAAAAGCTGTTTTTATAGCTGTGGGTCACCAGCTCCGAGCAGCTTTTGCTGTTGGAGTAGGGGTCGAAGCCATCCAGCGGTTCGTTTTCGCGGTAGCCCCAGCACCATTCATTATTCTGGTACACCTTATCCGTTGTTACGTTCAGCACAGAGCGCGGTGGGGTTTGGGCGGTGCGCACGCATTCCAACAGGTTCACGGTGCCCATCACATTGGTTTCATAGGTATAGCGCGGGTCCTTGTAGCTGTCCCGCACAATGGGCTGAGCCGCCAGGTGCAGCACAATTTCCGGCTGGGCGGCATCAAAGGCCGCTTTCAAGGCGGCAAAATTGCGGATATCACCGATCACGCTGGTCATTTTGCCTTCCAGCCCTGCCAGAGAGAAGAGGTTGGGGGTTGTGGGCGGTTCCAGGCTGTAACCCGTTACCACTGCACCGGCACCCACCAGCATGCGGCAGAGCCAGCTGCCCTTAAAACCGGTATGCCCGGTTACAAACACGCGTTTGCCGCGGTAAAATTCCAAGTTCATTGTTGGTTCCACACTTCCCAGGGCGCACAGCCGGACGCCCACATTTTTTCCAGCATACTTTTTTCGCGCTCGGTATCCATGCACTGCCAGAATCCGCGGTGCACATAGCTCATCAGCTGGCCTTTGGCTGCCAGCTCGCGCAGCGGGGTCTGCTCAAAAATGGTATCATCACCGCTGATGGTATCAAACACTTCCGGTTCCAGCACCATATAGCCCGCGTTGATGATAGCCCCATCGTTGACGCTCTTTTCGCGGAAGGCCTGTACAGTGTTATCCTGGCCGATATCCAGCACGCCTTTCTGCTGTTCCTGCACCACGGCGGTCAGGGTGGCCAGCTTGCCATGCTGCTTATGGAACTTGACCAGTTCGGCAATGTTCACATCACAGACGCCATCACCATAGGTCATCATAAAGGTTTCGTTGCCGATATATTTCTGCACCCGTTTGATGCGGCCGCCCGTCATCGTGTTCAGGCCGGTATCCACCACCGTCACGCGCCACGGCTCGGCGTGCTGGTCATGCACGATCATCTCGTTGCCCTGAGTGAAGTCAAAGGTCACATCGCTGGTATGCAGGAAATAATCCGCAAACCACTCCTTGATCATATGCTGCTTGTACCCGGCGCAGATCACAAAATCATTGAAGCCATAGTAAGAATACTCTTTCATGATATGCCACATAATAGGCATACCGCCGATTTCGATCATCGGTTTCGGCTTGAACTTACTTTCTTCCGAAATGCGCGTGCCATAGCCGCCGGCAAGAATTACAACTTTCATATTTTTCACTCCCGTAAGCCTGCAGCGGAACCCTGCTTGCAGTCCCGCAAAACTGTCCGTCCCATCGCCGCCGGACAGTTTGGTACACACCTACCCTATTTTATTAATCACTATAATATTAAAGTATATCATTTTCACGTATTCAGTGCAACCGTTCCAGGAAACTTATCACACCTAGTAGGCCTGCTTTTTATTCCGCGTTTTGTTCTTTGTTATCACATTTTAACGCTGCTTTTGTTGCTGCTGTGCAAACAATATTCTTTACGTTTTTTCGTGCGTATTTTGTCCCTGCCAGGCGGCCCACTTTACATTAGTAGGCAAAACAGGTATAATAGTTTAGTTAATCTGTGATATTGCGCCATTTTGCCATATTGCGGGTGCAGGCGGTCTTATTTTATCCTTGCTGCCTGTGGATTTTTTGCGGCACGCCGCGCGTTGTGCGGTACCGCTCCTATTAGGTCTGGAGGTTGCGCTCATGGGGCTGCAAAGCCTGCAATACTGTGCATTTTTGGTGGTTGTGGCTGCCGTTTACCTGCATTTGCCGGTGCGCATGCAGCCGGTGTTTCTGCTGGGAGCTTCGTGGGTGTTTTATGCGCTGGCCATGCCGGCCATGCTGCCGGTCACCATTGCACTGGCGGTGTTCACCTACCTGTGCGGCCGCGGCCTTGCCTGGCGGGACGGCGCACACAAAACCGCTTTTTTGCGCCTTGGCGTGATCGGTATGCTGGGCATTCTGGCCTTTTTTAAGTATAACGGCCTGTTGGGCGGGGTGCTGCACGGCTGGCGCGCGGTAGCCATGCCGCTGGGCATCAGCTTTACCAGTTTTGCCGCAATCGCCTACCTGATCGACGCCACCCGCGGCGACTGCGAGGTGGAAACCAGCTTTATCCGGCTGGCGCTGTTCCTCAACTTTTTTGCCACCGTCACCCAGGGGCCCATCTGCCGTGCCGGTGCGCTGCTGCCACAGTTGAGCGCCGAGCACCGCTTTGATGCCGCCCGCACGGTGCGCGCTTTGCGGCTATATGCGCTGGGGCTGTTCAAATACATTGCCGTGGCGGATGTGCTGAACATGGTGGTGGATACGGTTTTCCCCCACTATGCGGATTACAGCGCCCCCATGCTGATTTTGACCGCGGTGATGTACACTTTTTATCTGTATTTCAGCTTTTCCGGCTATTCCGAGATTTCCCGTGCCACCGGCCTTGTGCTGGGGCTGGACCTGCCGGAAAACTTTAAGACCCCGTTTTACGCCACCAACTTTTCCGGCTTCTGGAGCCGCTGGCACATCTCGTTTTCTTCCTGGCTACAGGATTATCTCTTTATGCCGCTGGCCTGGGCAGATCTTGGCCGCTTTGGCCGCCTGCCCACCGAGCTGTGCGTGTTCTGCGTATTCTTTGCTTCCGGCTTCTGGCACGGCAGCACCGCGCCATTCATCATCTGGGGTCTGCTGCAGGCGGTTTACCGCGTGGGCGAAGAGCTGCTGCACCGCCGCTTTGGCAAACCCAAAAAGCGCGGCACCCCGGCCCGTGTGCTGTGGGGCAAGCGGGTTGTGGTGTTTGTTTTGTGGACCATCAGCATGGTGTTCTTCCGCGTGGGGTCCGGCAACCTTTCCGGCATGGCCGAAAACCTGGGCGTTGGCGATGTTTTCGGCTACCTGGGCCGTTGCCTGATGAACAGCTGGTCCCCCGCCCGCTTTGCCGGGGAGCTGTACAGCACAGCGTATACCGGCTTTTACGCCAATACCATTATGGTAGCGGCTTATTGGGCGTTCGCTGCGCTGGCGCTGGCGCTTGGCATCTGGCTGGATCACCGGCGCAATTTTGCCTGCAAAAACAAACCGGCTGAGGTTGCCCTGGCAAGCGCCAAGCACCGCAATGCGCTGTATGTTGTTTTGATCGTTTTTATCCTGGTGGGGTACATCATGCAGAGCGGCGGCTTTAACGCCAACGCGTTCGGCCCCTATGCAGGGTTTTAATCTTATGGAAAAAAGGAGATTTCCGGCGTGAAGCATATCATCAAAAAATTGGCGCTGCTGTTCGTGCCGGTCTATCTGTGGTTTGCCTTTTTTGTGGCGTTTGAGCCAAACAATTATTTTGGCATCAAAAAAACAGCCTCTTCCAGCCAGCCGGTGGCCCGTGTGCGCGCCTATGAGCAGAGCCCCGGCACCAACCTGATCATCGGGGACAGCCGCCTGGCCCACTTTGATATGGACCTTGTGGATTCCCTGACCGGGCAAAGCTGGCAGAACCTGGCCTTTGGTGGTGCTTCCCTGAAGGAATGTGTGGACCTTGCCAACTATGTGCTGGATTCCGGCAACCAGGTGGACCGCATTCTGTTTGAGCTTTCGTTCTACACCTTAAACAGCAGCTATAACACCGACCGTTTTTCGGCGCTGGAAGCTACCCTGCGCAACCCGCTGGCCTACTGTCTGAACCTGGAATACAACGTGAACGCCCTGACCGTGTTTATGGACACCGTAAAGGGCACGCCGGACACCATTGAATCCGGCGACTGGACCGCGGCGGATTACCTGGATGATGCCGGGAACACGATTCCGCTGCACAAAAAGCTATATGAGTACCCGGCGCTGATCACCACCCGCTGCCAGAACTGGACACTGAACGAAACCGAGCTGGCGGAGTTTTTGGCTATGGCCCAGCGCTGCGCAGACCGCGGCGTGGAGCTGACCATTGTGCTGCCCCCCATGGCCGCCAATGTGCGCACCGAGGTATGCGATGCCTTTGGCATTACCGCCGTGATGCAGGACGAAGTTCTGCCGCTGTTGGAAAAGCAGAATTTTACCGTGCTGAATTACGAATGGGGCACCAGCTGCATTACCGATGATGACACCCAGTTTTTTGACGGGTTCCACCTGGACGAAAAATACGGCCTGCCGGACTGGACAGCCGAACTGTTTGATGATATGCAGCGCTGATGCTGCCCCACCCCAAAAAGGAGGTCCCCTGTGGCACTGGACTTTTTGATTTTGTACGAACACACCGTTCGGGAATATGAGAGCGATCTTTTGCTCAAATTGGAGCTGGAGCGCCGCGGCTACACCGTGCGCATCCGCCAGCTGCTGGATGCCAAAGATCTGCGCCTGTTTGGCAAAGACAAGCCGGAAGTTCTGGTTGCCAGCTGCATGTATGACAACGAAGCCATCAACAGCCATGTGTACAACAACATTGGCAAATGCAACAAGATCGTCAACCTGCACTGGGAGCAGATGCTCTCCGACACGCAGGAGGAGGGCGATTGGTTCAACATGAACGGCAACGCCAAGCGCTGCGTGCAGACTTGCTGGGGCCAGCGCACTGCCCAGCGGTTACAGGCCCATGGCATGGATGCCAAGAACACCCCCGTGACCGGCGCTGTGATGATGGACTTTCTGCGGCCGGAGTTCAAGGGCTACTTTAAGGATAAGGAAACTCTGTGCAAGGAATTCGGCCTTGACCCCGCCAAACAGCTGCACCTGTACATTTCCAGCTTTGGCTATGCCAGCATGACCGACCAGGAAGTGGCCGAGCTTTCCAAAATGGCGGGCACCGATTTTACGGGCTTTGCCAAAACCAACCGCGTTTCGATGCAGGAAA
>ENA-OQRC01001610-OQRC01001610.1-human-gut-metagenome-genome-assembly--contig:-NODE-1610-length-14216-cov-4.195961_pt1 | contig 14216 bp, 8 predicted proteins | sample MGYA00243236_ERZ505102 | MGnify/ENA primary metagenome ERZ505102 (study PRJEB26097, sample SAMN02712089) | human gut metagenome | biome: Gut microbiome | host: Homo sapiens | place: Denmark: Copenhagen... | reverse complement strand
CCGGCCATCACGCCGACTACGAAATAAAGGTCGAAAGCGACAAAATCGAGAAGGGCCAGAAGGTTTACGCCGTTGTCCTGACCGACACGGACGGCAACAGCTACGGCCTGCGTCATGTTGTTGAAATCTGGCGCGCGACCGAGCTTGGCTTCGAGGCTGACTCTCCGATTGTCGGCAAGACCATCAAGACCATCACCTATTACACTGATAACGGCGTGATCAAGCTCAATCTGGCGCAGGAGCAGTATATTCCGCAACAGGCGGCAACTGCTACGGTTACGGAAGCAGATTTTGCTGCTGGCGAAACTACTGTAACACTTTCCAATGATTTGCCGAGCGATTTCACCGCAGCTTACAGCTTTACGGTGAACGGCGAGGCGTCCAACTTCTTTACCTATGCAGACGGTAAGATTACTTGGGACGAGAGCGCTTCCGATATTCCGAGCGGTACCTATCAGCTGGTAATCCATGATGACAGCGGCAAATATGCCGATATTACCGCTCAGATCAAGCTGAATGTTTACGCTTACGCTTCTGTTCCGTATGATGAATACTGGCAGAGCGAGGGTGTTTACCTGAGTGGTAATAACTGGACTGCTTCTTCGGATGTTGCTGACCGCACTACCAGCAATAAAGATGGCAGTGTTACCGAAGAGCACGACAAGGGCGCATTTGATGCGGTTTCCCGTGCGACCCAGAACCACGGTCTGCACCGCGGTAGCTTCCAGCAGGATGTAGTTATCCATACCGCAGACAGAGATTATCATCCGGTCAGCTGGCCGGATGAGGGTAAAGGCAATACTTTTATCGATGCCGACGGAAATACCTATAATAAGACTGAGATCGGCATTACCAGCTACAACATCACCGGCATCAAGTATGTTCCGGTAAAGGTCAGCGCTTCTGATTTTGCTGACTTCTGCACCAAGTACACTGTTACCAGGAACGGCGAAACCATGCAGGGCGGTTACAGCGAAAACAACCTGTCTGCTTATACTGATTTGGTTGCTGCTGTTGATGCAAATACCAATGGCCTGAAGGCTGTTACCAAGGGCAAAAACGGCTATACCTTTGGCAAGCGCCAGACCGGCACCGGTTCCGGTATTCAGGGACAGTCTCAGAAAACTGCGGATGCCGGTATTGCAGCCGCAGTCAAGGAATACTCCGGCAATTTCGGCGAAATGCTGCGTGTTGATCTGGATAACACGAAGGATAACACCAAGTATTATGGCGACCTCGGCAGCCATATGCAGACCGTTGTCTGGAAGTATTACGGCACTGATGAAAGCAATACCACCCCGCTCGCGACCTACGGCACGAAGTTCGCAGCTGACAACTGGATGCACAAGACCATGGGTATCCAGCTGGGTCTGACGGATTCTCTGCGCTTCAAGCTGCCGGAGGGCACGGACGGCACGGGCAAGTGGACCCTTACCGTTTACGCGCTGGGTTACAGCGATACTACCTATGAAGTGACTGTCACCGCAGACAATCTGCCCAAGGCCGTAGAGTCGATGACTGCTGAACAGAAAACGCAGTTGGAGAAGCTGCGCAATCAGGCCAAGGTGCTGCTGGATGCTGCAAAGGATTCTAACAATCTCACTCCGGCGGAAACCACTTTGAAGGCTCATTATGATGAGATTGTAACACTGCTTGCCGATAAGGATGCCACCAAGGCAGCTGCTGATGGACTGATTCAGGAAGTGCCGGGTTATATTGCCGCCGTGGAGAATGAGCGCAAGTCTACTACTAATAAGACGGCTAACGGCGAAGCAGCCGTATCGTTTGGTTATATTGCCAAAGTTACCGTCACCTTTGATTCTGACGGCAAGGTAGTTTCTGTCGTTGATAATGGCACCGCCCCAGATTCCAACAGCTATTTCTGGAACATCGCACTCGGACATTTCGACCGTTTTGTTGGTGTAACGAAAGACACTGTAGATAGTGTCGATGCCACTTCCGGTGCAACGGTTTCTATGAACGCTGTAAAGGAAGCCGTCAAGAACGCTCTTTCGAAATAGGAAAGTGAGCAGTCGCCCTCTGCGCCAGCCCTGAAAGCGGCAGACGCTCGGACGCAGCTGCTGTATGCAGCAACATCCCCGGCGGAACTTCATGTTTCGGCCGGGGATGGCTGTATCGTCCGGTATACCACCGACGACAGCACTCCGAGCGTAGACGGGAACACTGCAAAAACCCTTGAAGGCACAACGCTGACCATTCAGCCGAACATCAACGCAGACAGCACCGTTACCGTCAAGGCCATCGCCGTCAAGGACGGCAAGGCTTCCGATGTCACCGAAAAGACCGTGCAGTTTGTCGCGATCCCCAGTCTGACCTCCGGCACGCGCACCTACATCGGCACAGTGACGGACGACGGTGTGTCCGGCGGACCGTATCAGGTCAGTGTGCGCGTAACAACTACCAACGGCAAGATCACCCGCGTGCAGGACAACGGCACCGAGGGCAGCATTGACGATGCTTCCGACCATGCGTTCTGGTCCGGTTACGGCATAATGAATAGCGACTACGGTATGCCCGCTATCCTGCGCGGCAAAACGCTCTACGATCTGCTGGATATGCACATCGTTCCCGGCGATCCAGAGCACACCACGGAAGAAATCGACGCTGTTTCCGGTGCTACCGTCTGGGCAAATGCCGTTCGCTATGCGGCAATCGCGGCACTGCGCTCCGCGCCGGTCAGCAAAAGCGAATCTACTGTGCTCGCACCAACCCTCACAGAGCAGACCTGCGTACCGAATGCTTCTTATAAGTATATCGACGTTGCCATGAACGCAGACGATGATACCACCATCCGCTACACACTCGACGGTACTGACCCGACTGCCGACAGCACCAAAGCGGCTTCCATCGGCAGGTCTGGTGATATCGGTGTCCGCCTGTCCGCCGACCCAACAAACCATCCGAGCGGCCAGGTCATCGAAGTCCGCGCCGCCGCCTTTGCCAAGGACGGCACTCACTCGGATGTGGTTCGGCAGTTCTATGTATTCGCCAATCCGCTGAGCAACGCGGCGTATACCGCAACATACAGCGGCGTTTCCGCCGAAGCAGACGGCATTACGGCTACCATCGTGACCGAAAGCCCGAATGATGACAACTATAACTACATCACTTCGCTGAAGCTGGATTCTGCACACAGTGAACAGTACGCGGACTTCTTGCCCGAGCTGTTCAGCCGCATTTATCTCGCGCAGACCACCGAAGGCGTTAAGCCAATTGAGGGGCACGAGCAAGAGAGCCGAGCTGTCCTCTCAGCAGTGCAGGCGGCACTGAATAAGGCGCTGACGGCTTCCAAGCCGATGCTCACCGTCTCGCCGGAGAAAAACACCTACGCGAATGCGGATAAGGTAACGGTAACGCTTGACTGCCCGACCAACGGCACGGAGATCTACTATACCGTGGATAATAGCAATACCTTGACCGGTTCCACCGTTTCCGACCCGACCAAAACCGGCATAAAGTACGAAAATCCGCTCTCGGTGTCCATCGGGGACATTGCAGGCGGCAAGCTGTACATCCGCGCGGCGGCGAAAAAGGACGGCAAATGGTCCGGCATCGTTCGCAAGGATCTGACGTTCGCCAAGGGCGTCAAGGAAAACGCCTTCGTGGTGGACGGGACGAATTATCAGAGCTGGTCTGCGGCGTCTGCCGCCGTCAAGGAAGGCGGCACGATCGTGCTCAATGATGATGTGCAGCTGACCGAGGAGGACAAGCTCCCGGATGTCGCGTGCACCATCCGTTCGGCCGGTGAGACCAAGTATAAGCTGTCCGGTTCCCCGCTGACGCTGAATGGTGATCTCACACTGGAGAACATCACCTATTCCGTCAGCCGGATATATGCCAACGGCCATGATCTCACGGTCTCGAACGATGTCGAGACTGCGTGGAGCTGGACAGGCTACAACCTGTATGCAGGCAGTACCGTAGACAGCACCGCAGCGGGCACGCAGCACATCAGCGTACAGGCCGGTAATTTTGCTGTTATCGCTAGCGGCAGAGGCAGCACGACGCATACCGCTAGCGTGGACGTTACCGTCGGCGGTACCGCGGATGTCAACCTCGCGGGCGCGTACATGGGCGCGAAACTGGACGGCGATGTAACGTTCCATGTTGCAGACGGCGTCAAGCTGAATCAGTTCCTCGGCGAACAAAGCGGCGGCTCCGTCACCGGAAACCTGACCCTCCAAATCAAAGGCACACCAACGCTGAAAAGCTACAATCCCACATACAAGGCCAGCGTCAAACGCGATTTGTTCGGCACGCTCGACCTGACCGGCGCAGCTGCGGATTTCATCACCGCCAATCGTGATAAATTCACCGGTTTTGCCACGTTTTTGCCAACTGCATAATTTCTCACAAGTCCAAGGGCGCTCCAGCAGGAGCGCCCTTTACTTTTGCGCATTGTTCGCACGACGGTGCACAAATCAGAATATATCGGCTTCGGGTGCGTTGCCCCAAAATTCATCCACAGTATTCGCGCTTGCATCCTGAAAGTCCTCATCTGCTAAAATGGGGTGCAGTTCAGAGTCCGGATGGCTTGTCTATTGCCTGTTCACCTTTGAAAACTTGATTATATGCCATCCAATAAATACCTGCGTTGAACCGCTGTCTATAGTTTCAAACTATGGACAATGACGAGTTTCTCGTATTTTACAAATGGGCCATCAGCCTTTATACTAATATCATAAAATAAACGAGCCACTGCTCATTGCATAGATCAGAAAGGACAATCCCCATGAAAAATCCCGCTCCTTATCGTTACGATATTGTCGGCAGCTTCCTGCGCACGAAGGCCATCCACGAGGCACGCAGCAGATTTGAAGCCGGCGAAATTTCCGCTGAAGAACTGGCCAGGGTCGAAGATGCCGAGATCACCGGTCTGGTAAAGAAGGAAGAGAATGTCGGTCTGCACGCTGTCACCGACGGCGAGTATCGCCGTTCCTTCTGGCACATGGACTTCCTCTGGGGTCTGACCGGTACGCAGAAGGTCAAGTCCGAGCACTTCTCCGTCGCATTCAAGGGCTTCCAGCCGAAGGCCGAGACCGTAAAGATCGTGGACAAGCTGGATTTCCCGGATGATCATCCGTTCCTCAAGCATTTTGCATTCCTGCAGAGCGTGGCCTCCGACCTCGTACAGCCCAAGCAGTGCATTCCGTCTCCGTCCATGCTGCATCTGATCTGCTGTGTTCGTTCGACCGACTACCAGCCGATCGAGCGCTACAAGGACGAGCAGGTCCTGCTGGACGATCTGGCGGCTGCTTACCAGAAGGCGGTAAAGGCGTTCTACGCTGCTGGCTGCCGTTATTTACAGCTCGATGATACCTCATGGGGCGAATTCTGTTCGGCTGAGAAGCGCAAGGCATATGCAGAGCGCGGCATCGACGTAGATGAGGTCGGCCGCAAGTATGTTTACGTGCTCAACAAGGTCCTCGAAGCAAAGCCGGAGGACATGGTTATCACCATGCACATCTGCCGCGGCAACTTCCGCTCGACCTGGTCGTCCACCGGCGGCTATGAGCCGGTAGCGGAGATCCTGTTCGGCCACTGCAACGTGGACGGCTTTTTCCTCGAGTACGACAGCGACCGTGCCGGCGGTTTCGAGCCGCTGCGCTACATCGGCAAGCAGAAGGTCGTTCTGGGTCTGGTAACCTCCAAGGATGCCAAGTTGGAAAACAAGGAAGACGTTATCGCGCGCATCCGCGAGGCTTCCAAATATGTGCCGCTCGAGCAGCTGGCGCTCAGCCCGCAGTGCGGCTTCGCTTCCACCGAGGAAGGCAATCTTGTGACCGATGCGGATCAGTGGAGCAAGCTGGCGCTCGTCAAGGAGATTGCAGAAGAAGTCTGGGCCGATTAAACAGCAGGACAGTCTAAAAAGCAGGGAACACGGAAACCGGCAGGTCTCACCGCCGGTGTTTGGATAAGAAAAGCATTTGCGCAGATACAATCCCCCTTGATACCAGTCCGGTATCAAGGGGGATTGTCTGTTTCTGGTCGATCGGACGGTAATGACCGTGAACGGGTTCAAATTCGACTCAGCTGTCGAAAGGCAATATGCTTCACCGATTGACAATGTACGTTTTCGACTTTTTCTGTGGCGCATTCCATTCATTTGCGCTATACTATAGAAGCATTGCCGCGGCAGTCGCGGCGCGGAAGGGAAGAAGGAGAATGAAGCGCATTCGACATCTGCTCGGCCGATGGACAGACGTATCCATCTGGGTCAAGAGCATTTTACTGATGGGGATCATGCTGGTGTCTCTGTGGACGCTGGTTATCCTCGCCACACAGCAGCTGCGCGGTTTCAGCGCAGAGTCCGACGTTATCATGAACGAATATATGGATATTACAGGATTCATGAATGCGTTTTCGGCAGAAAACGTGGCGCTTGAAACCTATATTCGTCCGAGTTTGTCGGTAAACGCGCTCGAAGACTATATCGAATCGCGCACCCGAACTGATCAATGTCTGCGTGAACTGATACCGAATCTTCGTGTAGACGGTCAGACACAGTTTGTTCTAAAGCAGGCAATCAGCAATGCAATGATCTATTACCGAAAGTCTCAAAATGAACTGCTTGCGATGGACAGCGATCAGGAGAAAATGCGGCAGTATCTCTCTATGAAAACGCAGTCGGCCTATATCGACGGCTATACGCGCGATCTGCTGCATACTCGAATGGAGCAGGGCGGACGGCAGTGGCAGCAGATTTCCACAGCTAACGGGCACCGCACCCGTCAGCTGCTCACCTTTCTCATCATCATCACGCTGATGGTCTGCGTTGTGCTGATGATCTTCGTCCGAAGCGTGCTGCGGCCGGTCACCGAGCTTGGTCACGCCGCCGACCGCATCAGTGTCGGTCAGTATGATGCGCCGCCGCTCGAGATACGAGGCCGGGACGAGCTCGGACGAACCGCCAGATCGTTCAATCTGATGCAGCAGGAGATACGCAGCACCATTCACGCCCTCGAAAAACAGTCCGAAATGGAGAAAAATCTGCGGAAAAAGGAAGCGGAGGCAGCGCAGATGCAGCGTGCGCTCCAGGAGGGGCGCTTCGCACATCTGCAAAGCCAGATCAACCCGCATTTTCTGTTCAACACACTCAGCACCATCGCGGCGCTGTCGCGAGAGGAGGGCGCACCGCTGTCCGAGGACTTGATCATCCGCCTGTCGAACTTTTTCCGCTACTCGCTCGAGAGCGATGAAAAGATGGTCTCACTCGGGCGTGAGGTCGAGCTTTTGCAGGACTACATCGAATTGCAGGAAACGCGGTACAGCGGCCGCATTCACACAGAAATCCGCATCGAACCGGGACTGGAGCGCGTCACGGTGCCGAAGTTCATCCTCCAGCCGCTCGTGGAGAACTCCATGCTGCATGGACTGAAGGAGTGCATCTCGGACGGCGAGATCCGCGTCCGGGCGCGGCGAGTGGGAGCGGATGTCGTCATTACCGTGACGGATAACGGCTGCGGCTTTGACACGCGCCATCCGCACACCGGAAACGGGAAGCGCCGCTCGGTCGGCATGGCGAACATTGCGGAGCGCATGGAGCTCAATGGCGGTGAATTTCGTATCTTCAGCCGTATCGGCTGGGGAACCTGCGCGAAAATCATCATAAAAGGAGAGATGAAGGCATGATAAAGATTCTGGTAGCAGAGGACGAGGAGAAGAGCCGCGCGGCCACTGTCTCACGTCTACGCGGCATCATGGGTGATGAAGCGCTGATCGAGACTGCGGCCGACGGCAACGATGCGGTGCAGATGGCGCTCAAGATGCGTCCGGCTCTGATCTTTATGGATATTGAGATGCCGCGCAAGACCGGTCTGGAAGCAGCGGCAATCCTTCATGAGCAGCTGCCGGACACGCATATCGTGTTTCTGACGGCATATGACCGCTTTGACTACGCGGTTGGGGCGCTGCGCACGGGCGGCAGGGAATATCTGCTCAAGCCGGTATCCGAGACCACACTGCGCGAGACGCTTCGAAAGTTTTTTCATGTCGAGCACGAACCGGAAAAGGATGCCTCGCCGTTCGAGACCTCGCTGCGCGTGTGGATCGCGCAGCATTACACCGAGGATATTACGCTCGATGATGCGGCGGAAAGCATGGGCATGAGCACGTTCTACTTTTCACGACAGGTGAAGGTGCTTACAGGGCATACCTTTCTCGAATACCTTACGGCTTACCGCATCGACAAGGCGAAGGATCTGCTGCGGTCGACGGATATGAGTGTCAGCGACATCGGCCACTCGGCCGGCTACATCGAATCGAACTACTTTCTCAGAGTGTTCAAGCGCGTGACGGGCATGACGCCTTCCACCTATCGAAATCAGGTCAAAGACGAGGGAAAATAAGGAATATTGCAGCGGCGACAGCGGGAATTACGGGCTGTCGCTGTTATTTTTGCACAAAATTAGCACGCGCATTTTTAATGTTGGCGGAAAATTGGCAGTGGTTGCGCAGAAATTTACACTTTCTTAACAACTGAAACTGCGGTAAGATGAAATCACAGGAACGGAGAACAAAATCCGTTCGCACACGAGAATTTCGGAGGGAAAAGAGTATGAAAAGAACAATTGCAGCGATTTTGAGCTTTGCAACTGCGCTCAGTCTGTGCGCCTGCGGCGGCGGCAGCGCAGCAACGGACAGCAATGCAGCGGCTGACAACAGCACGGCGGCATCGGGCGACACCATGGTGCTCCGCCTGGCAAACAGCCATAACGCAGAGCACATCACTTCGCAGGCCTGCCAGCGTTTCGCTGACTCGGTAAAGGAAAAGACCGACGGCCGCAACACGATCGAGTGCCACTTCGCCGGCGAGCTTGGCGACGAGCGCTCCACTATCGAGCAGTGCCAGTTCGGCGGTCTGGATTTCACCCGCGTATCCTCCGGTGCATCCGCTGAGTTCGCACCTCTCATGAACGCACTTCAGATGCCGTATGAGTACAAAGACGTCGACCACCTGTTCAAGGTTCTGGACGGCGACATCGGCCAGGAGGTATTCGATACCTTTAAGGACAACAACCTCGTCGGCATCACCTACCTGCATCCGGGTTCCCGCAACTTCTTCAACTCCAAGAAGGAGATCCACACCCCGGCAGACCTCGCAGGCATGAAGATCCGTGTATCCGAGTCCGACCTGATGCTCAAGATGATGGAATCCTTGGGCGGCGTCGGCGTAGGCCTCCCGTTCAACGATACCTATTCTTCCATTCAGACCGGCGTTGTAGACGGCGCTGAGAACAACATGACCTCCTACATCGAGATGTCCTTCTATGAGGTCGCTCCGTACTGGACCTATGACGGCCATTCCTACATGCCGGATATGATCCTTGCCTCCAAGCAGACCATGGACAAGCTCTCTGAAGACGACCAGCAGATCATCTTCGACTGCGCAAAGGAAGCAGAAGAGTGGCACCGCACCGCATGGGAGGACTCCGAGGCAAAGAATGCAAAGATCGCCGAGGAAAAGGGCTGCACGCTGACCACCCTGACCGATGATGAGCTGAAGCAGTTCCAGGATGCCGTTGCACCGATGTACGACAGCTTCCTGAACGACGAGCAGAAGGCAATCGTAGAGCGCGTCAAGGCTCTCGCCTGATTCCCTGTGGACAAGGGCAGCCGTCAGGCTGCCCTTTCATTATCTCATTTACCGATTCACCAATGGAAAGGAGTCGTTCCTATGGCATTCTTACGGAAGGCATTCCGCGGTCTGTTCAAGGCGCTGGAATGGTTCGCCATGATCTGTATGGTTGTACTGACGGTCGTCGTATTCTGCGATGTCGTGCTGCGCTATATCTTCAAGCAGGGCTTCTCGTGGACGCAGGAGATCGCAACGCTCATGCTCGTCTGGTTCAGCCTGATCGGCATGGCCATCGGCGTTCTGGAGAAGATCCATATCAGCATTGAAATGTTCACCTCTCATCTGCCTGAAAAGGTCATCAGTATCATTGAGTCCATCGACCATGTGCTGATCGCTGTGTTCGGCGGCGTTATGCTGTACTACGGCATCGTTATCATGCAGATGACCAAGAGCTCGACGCTCCCGGCCACCAAGATGCCGAGCGCCGTTCTGTACGTCATCCTGCCGATCTCCGGCCTGCTCATCCTGCTTAATGCGCTTCTTGTCGCGGCAAAGCAGGAAAAGAAGATTTTCAACGAGGACGAAACGTCCGGAAAGGAGAACCACAATGCCTGATATGTCGATTGCGATTGCCATTATGCTTGGCAGCTTTATCATCCTGCTGATGCTGCGCATGCCGATCTCGTTCACGCTCGGTATCTCCTCGGCACTCACCGCACTTTATCTGAATATTCCGCTCGCAACGGTCTTTCAGCGAATGGTAAGCGGTGTTCAGTCGTTTTCCCTGCTCGCCATTCCGTTCTTCATCCTTGCCGGCGAGATCATGGGACAGGGCGGCATTTCGCGCCGCCTAATCGCCCTCGCAAATGCCTGCGTCGGCTGGATGCGCGGCGGTCTGGCACAGGTAAATATCCTCGCGTCCATGTTCTTCGGCGGCATTTCCGGTTCCGCCGTTGCGGATACCTCGTCCATCGGCTCCATCCTGATCCCGATGATGACTGACTCCGGCTACGACAAGGATTTCTCGGTCGCAGTTACCGTAACCTCCTCCTGCCAGGGTGTTATGATCCCGCCGTCCCATAACATGATCCTGTTCGCCATGGCGGCAGGCGGCGGCGTTTCCATCGGCCAGCTGTTCATGGGCGGCCTTATCCCGGGCATCATCCTCGGCATCGCACTGATGATCATGACCGCGATCATCGCACGCAAGCGCAACTATCCCAAGGGCAGAGTGCTCTCCGTCAAGGAGATCTGGAAGGTCACGAAGGATGCGCTGCTCGGTCTCATGACCTGCATCATCATCGTCGGCGGCGTTATCTTCGGCTGGTTCACCGCAACCGAGTCCGCAGCAGTCGCTGTTGTTTACGCCTTCATCATCACCTTCTTTGTTTACCGCGAAATTCCGCTGCGCCAGTTCGGCAACATCCTGCGCAAGTCCCTGCGCACGATCGCCATGGTCATGGCGCTCATCGCAACGGCCTCCATGTTCGGCTGGCTTCTGGCTTACCTGAAGATCCCGGCTATGGTTACGACCGCTCTGCTCGGCATCTCCACCAACAAGATCGTTATCCTGCTGCTCATCAACGTGATGTGCCTCATTCTCGGCTGCATCATGGACATGGGTCCGCTGATCCTCATCCTGACGCCGATCCTTCTGCCGGTTGCGACTCAGCTCGGCATGGAGCCGGTACAGTTCGGCGCAATGCTCATCCTCAATCTGGCCATCGGTCTGTGCACGCCTCCGGTCGGCGCGGCGCTGTTCGCAGGCTGCTCCATCGGCCGCATCAAGATCGAGCACGCCACCAAGGCCTGCCTGCCGTTCTATGCGATGATGATTCTGGTGCTGATGCTCGTAACCTTCGTTCAGCCGATCTCCATGTTCGTGCCGCATCTGATGGCCGCCATGGGCAACTGATACGGTTCATATGGTGTAGACCATATTACTCGAGGTTTGTTTTTTCAGTCAGATAACTTTCTTCAAGCAACATATCTCACCTCCACTTTTTCGAGTTCCCTCTATAAGGGCAGATTCTTCGAATCTGCTATCACCCTGAACGGCTGCGTGCGAAACGCAGCCGTTCGCCTTTTGCAGATCGAAGGGAGCGCTTCCGCTGCCCCTTCGGCTGAGACAGTATCATAATACGAATTTTACAAAAAAATCACCGTCCCATATATCCGGGACGGTGAAAAATATGTTGCAGAATGTTATGTATTTCACGAATATCAGCACAAAACACAGCGCTCAGCGCGCCGAAAAATGTATGGGTCTAAATTCACATCTTCGGGCGCCATCGCAGCCCCCATATTATTGGCGTCCTTGACGCCGAGCTCGATCATCTTTCCGAACAGCACGTGGGTCATACGGACGGAGGAGCCGCCTTCAGCGCCGAGCACGGCCGCGCCGGCCGCTGTCGCGGTCCATTGCGCAGTAGGGGTGCGCTGACCGCCGTAGGCGAGGGGAAAGCGGTACTGCCGCTCTGCCGAGCAGAAATGCGAGGAGGCAGAGACGGCAAGGCGTGCGGCCGCGCCCGACTCGACGAGCACGCCGCCGAGCGCAAGTCCCTGTGCCATGGTCGAGCACGCGCCGTACTGACCGAGGTAGGGGACATCCGAGTGCATGGAGGCGAGAAATGAGCCGATGCACTGGTTGAGCAGGTCTCCGGCGAGGATCAGGTCGAGGTCGCAGTGCCGCAGACTGCCCTTGCGCAGCGCGAGGTCGATGGCGGTGCGCTGAAGCTCACTTTCTGCAAGCTCCCACGACTTCTGTCCCATGCGGTCGTTCCGTGTTACGAAGTCAAAACGGCTGCCGAGCGGGCCTTCCCCCTCCTTTTTGCCGACTGCGGCGGCGTGCGACAGCAGATAGGGACGGTTTTCGAGCGTGAGCGTGCGTTTTCCGGCGTGTGCGATCATCCGGCGCCGCCTCCCTTCAGCACGAGCAGCACAAGGCCGTAGAGGACGCTCGCGGTGATGCCGTAGACGAGAACCGGCCCGGCGATGACGAACAGCTTTGCGCCGAGACCGAGGATGAGCCCCTCGCTTTTGTACTCGATGGCAGGCGAGACGATGGCGTTCGCGAAGCCGGTGATGGGGACGATCGTGCCGGCGCCGGCGTGTTTTGCAAGCTTGTCGTACAGGTGCAGACAGGTCAGCAGCGCGCCGAGGAACACCATAGTGATGGCGGTCGCGGCGGCGGTGCCGTCGGTATCCAGACCGCGCGACAGCCAGAACATGCGCACGCCCTCGCCGACCGTGCAGATCGCGCCGCCGAACACAAACGCCAGCAGGCAGTCTCGTGCGAGCGGCGACGGCGGACTTTTCCGCGCCAGCAGCGCCGCATATTTTCGTTTATCCGGTTGCATAACGTTCCCTCCCAGAGGTTTTTGAATGTATTTTTTGCAGGGAAAGCTAAATTATGCAATACACATCGCAGACAGCTCGTTTAAGACAGTCGCGCGTCAGCATGCGTTAAAGTATTTGCGGAGCAAATAAAAAAACCGAGGACATGTGCCTCGGTTTTTTTACACTAAGAGGGAGAAAGCTTCCGTATGGGAACTTTCGGACGACTCGTGTTCTGCGAAGTCAGAACACATCTTGTCGGAAAAACGCAGTTTTTCGACAGGAAGAATTAAATGCTGAACACGCCGAAGATCTTGCTTGCGAGCTCGGAAGCAAGGATAGCGACCAGCAGGATCGGCGCGATCCAGCGGATCATGACGCGGTGCAGCTTTTCGCGGTGGAACGAGCCTGCGCCCGACTTGACCTCGTCTGCGACGACCCTGGTGCCGACGACATGGCCGATCAGCACGCAGGTCAGCACGGCAACGATAGGCATGAGCACCGAGTTCGAGATAAAGTCGAAGAAATCAAGGAACTGCATGCCGATGATCGTGACGCTTTCCCACGGACCGTAGCCGAGGCAGGACAGCATGCCGACGACCAGACAGATCGCAATGATGATGAGCGTTGCCGGGATGCGCTTGAGCTTGAACTTGTCCATGATGACCGACGCGAGCGTCTCCATCAGCGCGATGGAGGAGGTCAGCGCCGCGAACAGGACGAGCAGGAAGAACACCGCGCCGATGATCGTGCCGAACTTCATCGAATCGAATACCATCGGCAGCGAGATGAACATCAGGCTCGGGCCGCTGTTGACCTGAGACGGGTCGCCGCCGTTGAACGCGATGACCGCCGGAATAATCATCAGACCGGCGAAGAACGCGAACAGCGTGTCGAAGATCTCGATCTGCGTGACCGAATGCTCGAGCAGGTTTTCCTTCGGCATATACGAGCCGTAGGTGATCGTGATGCCCATCGCGAGCGACATAGAGTAGAACATCTGGCCGCACGCGCCGAGCACGGTAGAGGCCGAGAACTGCGAGAAATCCGGCATCAGATAGTACTTGACGCCTGCCAGAGCGCCCGGGATGGTCAGCGAATAGAGCGCGATGACGACGATCAGAACGGCGAGCACCGGCATCATGAGGCGGCTTGCATTCTCGATGCCCTTCTGCACGCCGAAGATGACGACGAGACCGGTGATGAGTACAAAAAGCACGAACCACGGGGTCGGGCCGCTGAAGTTCAGAATGGTCGCCGGGAGCGAACCGGCGTCGAAGCC
>ENA-OQRC01001593-OQRC01001593.1-human-gut-metagenome-genome-assembly--contig:-NODE-1593-length-14378-cov-3.794596_pt1 | contig 14378 bp, 14 predicted proteins | sample MGYA00243236_ERZ505102 | MGnify/ENA primary metagenome ERZ505102 (study PRJEB26097, sample SAMN02712089) | human gut metagenome | biome: Gut microbiome | host: Homo sapiens | place: Denmark... | reverse complement strand
AAATGCACGTTATCCGCTTTTATAATGTGAAAATACCACTGGTAAAAAATACAAGCATCTTGTATAATGTACATTGTTAGTTCAAATTATTTTATAAAATAGGAAATAATAAGAGGGAGGAAGAATTAATGTACTATTGTAAGAATTGCGGCGAACCTTATATGACGGATGAAGCTGTAATGTGCATAAAGTGTGGCGTAGCTAAGGGACAGGGCAATAATTATTGCCATAACTGCGGTAAGCCGTTAGCTCCGGATGCAGCAGTATGCTTAAACTGCGGCGTAGCTAATAAACAGGCTCCTGCACCGGATGCAAAATCCAAACTGGTTGCCGGTCTCCTGGGTATTTTTCTGGGTACATTCGGTGTTCATAATTTTTATCTTGGCTACACCGGAAAAGCAATCACACAGCTTGTGCTTACCATTGTTGGATATATTCTTTGCTGTGTTGTAGTTGGTATTTTCCTGGTTATAGGTATATGGATCTGGAGTCTGGTAGAGGCTATTATGATCCTGACAGGCAAGATCAATGTAGATGGTAAAGGTAACCCGTTGGCAGATTAAATAAACTAAGATCCTGAAAGGATCGGAAAGAGGAAAAAATGGACGGACAGAATTTTGAAAATGAAAACAATGTAACGGTAGATACTACCGCAACAGAAGTAAGTTCTACAGCAGAACCCGCACAGGAGACACCTGCAGCAGAACAGCCTGCAAACAATTATCAAGACTATACTACTAATGTACAGCCTCAGGTAGCTGTAACAACACCTGTACAACCTGAGAACAAAGATACCAATGTGCTGGCTATCATCAGTCTGGTACTGGGTATTCTTTCTATTGTTCTTGGATGCTGTACCGGATGGATCGGTGCTTTGTTTGGTATCGGTGGTATTATCTGTGCAGTATTTGCCAATAAGCAGGGTAAGACCGGACTGGCAAAGGGTGGACTGATCTGCTCCATCGTCGGTATTGTATTGGGAATCCTGATCACCGTTCTTGCAGTAGTATTTTCTATGGCTATGGTAGGTTACGGCTATGAAAGTATGTACTAAGAATAGCAGAAGTCTGGAAGATTATCTTTATCTGACAGGATGGATATTTCTTCTGACCGGTAGTATTGGAATCTATCTGTATCTTCATATAGTTCTTCCGAATCTGCAGGGATATACCTGCATGGTCTACCGATTGTTTGGATTTTATTGTCCCGGCTGCGGTGGAACCAGAGCGGTAAGTGCACTGCTTGCAGGACATCCTCTGTCAGCAACCTGGTATCATCCACTGGTAACTTATACCGTTGTTATCTTTGGAGGCTTTATGTTGACACAGACTCTCGCCAGATTGCATATCGGTGGGATCAAAGGATGGAAGTTCCATGAGTGGCATCTGTATGCAGCTGTCGCAATCATGATCGGAAATTTTATTTTGAAAAACATTTGGCTTTTGGGTTTTCATATTTCACTATGACTGTATTTGCAATTTTTACATATACAGAATTTTTTAAGCACAAGAGTGCGGAGGGAGAAAAAATGGATAAAAAACTACGGGTATTATTGCTTACATCACCTGGATTGGCCTGATTGTTGCTTTTTGCGCAGGTGACAAAGAGGGTGCTAAATTCCACCTGAATCAGGCACTGGTTATTACACTGGGTTGGATTATTGCCGGTGTAGTCAGCGTTATTCCTGTGATTGGAACTATTGTTGGTGGTATCTTATACATCTTCATGACGGTATGCTCGATCATGGGTCTGATCTATGCTTGCCAGGAGCAGGAGAAGGAAGTCCCCCTGATCGGTCAGATTAAAATTTTAAAATAATCATCTATCAGAAAAAAGAACAAAAAAATCCCCGGTGCATCAGCATCGGGGATTTTCTTGTTCTTACGTATTATTCTGCAGTAGTAGAAGCAGCATCTGCTGTTTCCTCTGCAGTGGTCAGATTTACATTTTCCGGTTGTTCACCATGCAGGAACGTAATAATGATCTGAATACGTTTATAAGCTCTTGCGTAGTTTTCTTTTGCATAATCGGCAGTCAGTTGATTGTAGCCGCCGTTGCTGTAGGCTTCATGATAACTTTCCACGGCCTGTGTCATGTACGCGCTGGCTTCATCTGCCAGAGATTCCAGATAATCAAATTCCGTGGGAAAATCCAATTCCGCAAAATTCTGAAAAGAGGTATCCAGTTGATCCAGATATCCCAGCAATTCATCAGTTGCTGTATCCGATTCCGCATCTACGTTATTGATGGCAGTATCGATATCGGAGATTTCTGTGCAGAAGGCATCTATTTCACCCTTGAACTGTGTCAGCTTAGGATCTTTTCCACAAGCGGTAAGTGCCATGGCAGTAAGAAGTCCTGCGGTAATGGCAAGTATTTTTTTCTTCAAGATAATCATCCTCCAAATCATTTAATCCACATAAAATTTATCATATTCTGAGACTTTGCGCAACCATATAATGTTAAATCGTCCCCTTTACGAATAAAAGCACAATGTGGTATGATTAAAAGAATTAAGAAACAGGGAAGAGAAACATGACACGAGAAAAATTTATTGATTTCACAAAAGATCATATCATATATCTGGATGGTGCCACCGGCTCCAATCTGGTAAAGGCCGGAATGCCCTCCGGAGTCTGCCCGGAGCAGTGGATTCTGGAACATAGAGAGGTAATGCTACAGCTACAGAAGGAATACGTGCAGGCGGGAACCAATATTCTGTACGCACCTACCTTTACAGCAAACCGTGTAAAACTGGCAGAATATCATTTAGAGAAAAATATGTCCTCTATGATCCATGACCTGGTGGCGATATCAAAAGAAGCTGCAGCAAGTACTCCGGGACATCCGGTCTATGTGGCCGGAGATATCACCATGACCGGCGAGCAGCTGCGCCCTATGGGAAAAATGGAGCTGGAAGATCTGATCGCTATCTATAAAGAGCAGATTCTCTGCCTGGTGGATGCCGGAGCAGATCTGCTGGTAGTCGAAACGATGATGAGCCTGGCAGAGACCAGAGCGGCATTGATCGCTGCAAAAGAAGTCTGTGATCTTCCGGTGATCGCTACACTTACTTTTGAAGCGGATGGCAGAACTTTATTCGGCACAGATGCCAAAACGGCGGCAGTCGTACTGGAAAGCCTGGGTGCGAGCGCTATCGGTGCGAATTGTTCCACCGGTCCGGCACAGATGGAAGGCATCATCTCCGACATGGTATCCGTTACCATGATACCTATCATTGCAAAGCCAAATGCCGGACTGCCTTTTCTGGATGAAAACGGAACTACCTGCTATAACATGGAAGCAGAAGAGTTTACCGAAGAAATGCAAGTACTGGTGAATGTCGGCGCAACCATACTGGGAGGATGCTGCGGCACCACTCCGGAATTTATAAGGCAGCTTCATGATCGTTTCGGCACCGTTGCACAAGCAACAGCAACCAGACGACCGGAGGGCATCCGGTATCTGACCTCCGAACGCATTACCCACAGCTTCGGGCTGGAGGATGGTTTTTTCGTTGTGGGAGAGAGAATTAACCCTACGGGCAAAAAGGCACTTCAGGCACAACTGCGGGAAGGCAATTTTGAAAAGGTGATCCAGTTCGCCGAAGAGCAGGAAACCTGTGGCGCAAAGGTACTGGATATCAATATGGGGATGAGCGGTATTGATGAAAAGCTATGTATGCTCCGGGCGCTGGAGGAGGTAAGCGGTGTGACGAATCTTCCGCTGTCACTGGATTCCAGTTATGTGGAAGTACTGGAAGCTGCCCTTCGTAATTACCCGGGACGTGCTTTGGTCAATTCGGTGTCTCTGGAAACGGAAAAATTCGAAAAGCTGCTTCCTATTGTAGCTAAATATGGTGCAATGTTCATCCTGCTTCCTTTATCGGATGCAGGTCTGCCTAAGGACATTGAAGAGAAAAAAGAGATTATACATAAAATTTATGATCGTGCACTTTCACTTGGAATGCGAAAGGAAGATATTGTAGTAGACGGTCTGGTGGCAACCGTCGGAGCAAATCCAAAGGCTGCACTGGAGACGCTGGAAACGATCCGTTACTGCAAGAGCAACGGTTTCGCCACAATTTGCGGCTTATCCAATATTTCATTTGCCATGCCGGAGAGAGGTTTTGTAAATACCGCTTTTCTGACGCTGGCGATTCAGTCGGGACTGACGATGGCGATTGCCAATCCCTCTCAGGAGATGCTGATGAGCTGTGCGCTGGCAACCGATCTTCTCCTGAATAAAGAAGAGGCTGCACTCCGTTATATTGAATATGCCGGAGGCGTCAAAGAGCGCAGAGAAGAAAAAGAAGCGGAATTATCCAGAAAACTTGCTCTTTTGGAGCAACAGGGAACGAAGGCAGATTCCACGGACAATACAGAAGTGCCATCTGCTGTAACTGCTTCGAAAGATACCCCTCAGATCAATGAAATGCAGGAAAAACTGAAAACAGCAGTTCTGAAGGGGAATCGTAACGGTATTGTAAAAATAACAAACGAAGCACTGGAGAGTGGAGAAAAACCTGTGGAATTATTGAATCAGGTTCTGCTTCCCGCTATTAATCTGGTGGGAGAATATTTTGATCAGGGCAAGTATTTCCTGCCGCAGCTGATTGCCAGTGCAGAAGCAATGAAGAATTCTATTGAAGTACTGGAGCCTTTATTACAGACCGGAAACAGTGGGGAAGAAATGCCGGTAGTCGTTATTGCTACCGTAGAAGGCGATATTCATGACATTGGTAAAAATCTTGTAGCGTTGATGTTGAAAAATCATGGTTTCCATGTGATAGATCTGGGAAAGGATGTTCCCCAGGCCAAAATTTTGGAAACGGCAAAGGAACATCACGCTGAGTTTATCGCCCTGTCAGCGTTGATGACCACCACCATGCAGAGAATGCGGGAGATCGTAGCCGCTGCGAAACAGGAAGGTATCACCGCCAAAATCATTATCGGCGGAGCCGTGATCACCCAGGAATATGCGGATGAGATCGGAGCGGACGGCTATTCCAAGGATGCAGCAGATGCTGTGAAGCTGGCCAAAAGCCTGATGGAATAAAATAAACAGCGGAAAATTATGGAGTATAGATAAAGGAGTGGAATGACATGATTGGAGCAGATGCGATTATTAAATGTCTGGAAGAAGAAGGTGTAAGTACGGTATTCGGATATCCCGGAGTGGCGATATGTCCTTTTTTCAACAGTATTCTGGATTCCGATATTAAGACAGTATTGATCCGTACCGAACAGAATGCAGCACATGCTGCCAGCGGTGTGGCACGAATGACCGGAAGACCCGGAGTCTGTGCGGTAACCTCCGGACCGGGCGCTACGAATGTCATCACGGGTATTGCTACAGCATTTGCGGACAGTATTCCACTGATCTGTATCACCGGTCAGGTGAACAGCGAACTGCTGGGAAGCGATGTATTCCAGGAGGCGGACATCACCGGCGCTGTGGAATCTTTTGTGAAATACAGCTATCTGGTAAAAAATGTAAATGATATTCCCAGAGTATTCAGGGAAGCGTTTTATATTGCCAATACCGGTAGAAAAGGACCGGTGCTGATCGATATTCCCATTGATATTCAGAATGCCACGATCAAGAATTTTCATTATCCGGAAGAGGTAAACCTCCGCACTTATAAACCAACGGTCAAGGGACATGCCGTACAGATCAAAAAGGTGATCCGGGAATTGGAAAAGGCAAAGCGGCCTATTATCTGTGCCGGAGGCGGTGTATTGCTCAGTGAGGCGGAAGAGGAGCTTCGGGCATTTGCGGAAGAACACAGAATTCCCGTAGTGTCTACCATGATGGGAATCGGTGTCATGCCCACTGAACATCCTCTATATTATGGAATGGTGGGCAATAATGGCAAGGCATATGCAAACCGTGCCATGAACGAATCGGATCTGTTGATTATGGTGGGAGCCCGTGTAGCAGATCGTGCGGTCAGTCAGCCGGATCTGATTACCCGGAATAAGGTATTGGTACATATCGATGTAGATCCCGCAGAGATCGGTAAAAATGCCGGTCCCTCCATCCCATTGGTCGGCGATGCAAAACACATTTTTCAGGATTTCCAGAAGGAAGAATTCAGTTGTGACTATGAGGAATGGCTTACTACCTTAAATGAGTATCGTTCCACAATGGAGAAAAAGAGAACCCCGAATCCCGATTTTGTAGATCCGGCTGCGTTCATTACCAGACTTTCCGAGAAAATGCAGGAAGACGGCATCTATGTCGCAGATGTGGGACAGAACCAGATCTGGTCCTGCGGTTATCATATCGTGAAAAAAGGGAAGTTCTTAACATCCGGCGGCATGGGAACCATGGGATATTCCATTCCTGCGGCTATGGGTGCCAAAACAGCCGCGATGGACAAGCAGGTCATTGCCGTATGCGGAGACGGATCTTTCCAGATGTCTATGATGGAACTGGCCACCATCAGACAGCATCGGATCCCGGTCAAGATCATTGTATTGAAAAACAATTATCTCGGTATGGTTCGCGAATATCAGCACTATACCTACAAAGATCATTATTCTGTGGTAGATCTGTCGGGAAGTCCCGATCTGGAGAAATTATCCGCAGCTTATGATATTCCTTATCTGCGTTTGAATAATATGGAGCATGTGGACGAAGTGCTGGATACTTTTCTGGCTGAAGACAATACGATGCTGTTAGAATGTCTGATCGATCCTATGGATCTGGTGAAATAACAAAGGGGGCTGTACTGAGATGAAGAGAATATATTCCGTACTGGTTGAAAACCGTTCCGGTGTACTGTGCAAGGTGGCCGGACTGTTTTCCAGAAGATGCTTTAACATTGACAGTCTCGCAGTGGGAGAGACGGATGATCATGCGGTTTCCTGTATGACGATCGTGAGTTCCGGTGATGAACGTACTTTGGAACAGATTGAAAAGCAGCTGAATAAAAAGCTGGATGTCATTAAAGTAAAAACGCTATCCCAGGAACAGTGTTATACCAGGGAATTAATGTTATTAAAAGTTAAATATAACAAGAATAATCGTAGGGATATCATAGAAATTTGCGACATTATGAAAACAGAGATCGTAGATATGTCAAAACATTTTATGATGTTGCAAATATGTGATTCACCGGAGAAAATCGATACTCTGATCAAGATGCTGCAATCGATCAGTATCGTCGAAGTAGCCAGAACCGGAACCCTTGCATTATCAAAATGTGCAGAAAATGATGATTAAAATACATCAATCATAATGTTAAATTCACTAATTGACATTCTGTAATCATCTTGCTATATTAAGAATACAATCGCTGTTTCGTGATGGAAACACATGATTGAAGAAAGAAGAAATACGAAAGGTATGGTATTTTACGCATGCAGAAGAGAGTATTTCAATTATTGGTAGATAATACATCAGGTGTACTCAGCCGTATTTCCGGATTGTTTTCCAGACGCGGTTACAACATCGAAAGTATTACGGCAGGAGTAACAGCAGATCCCCGCTTTACCAGAATTACCATTGTGACATCCGGTGATGAAGATATTCTGGAGCAGATCGAGAAGCAGGTAGGGAAGCTGGTGGATGTCCGGGATATCAAGGAACTGGATCCGGAAGACAGCGTTTATCGGGAACTGGTACTGGTCAAAGTAAAGGTTGACCCCAAGAAGCGCCTGGAGACACGACAGGGAGTGGAATTTCTTGCCAATAATTTCCGCGCGAAGATCATTGATGTCGGTGCCGAGAACCTGATCGTGGAGTTCACCGGTAATCACAGTAAGGTTAATGCACTGATCCAGCGTTTTACAGAAGAGTACGAAGTACTGGAGCTCGCAAGAACCGGTATTACAGGTCTGGGCAGAGGTATTGAGAACGTAACTTATATCGAGGATTAGGCACACGTTTACGTTAGCTCTAGGGAATATCCCTATCAGTTATAAATCTTTAGTCTCATAACGGAGGAGAAGAAAATGGCTAAAATTTTTTATCAGGAAGATTGTAATCTCTCTTTATTAGAGGGTAAGACTATCGCAATTATCGGCTACGGCAGCCAGGGTCATGCACATGCACTGAACCTGAAGGATTCCGGATGTCATGTTATCATCGGTCTGTACGAGGGCTCCAAGTCCTGGGCAAAGGCTGAGGCACAGGGATTTGAAGTATTTACCGCTGCAGAAGCTGCAAAGCGTGCTGACATCATCATGATCCTGATCAATGATGAGAAGCAGGCTGATCTGTACAAGAATGACATCGAGCCCAACCTGGAAGAGGGCAATATGCTGATGTTCGCCCATGGTTTCAATATTCATTTCGGATGTATCGTACCTCCCAAGAACGTTGATGTTACCATGATTGCTCCCAAAGGTCCCGGACATACTGTAAGAAGTGAGTACCAGGCAGGTAAGGGTGTTCCCTGTCTGATCGCCGTAGAGCAGGATGCAACCGGTAAGGCTCAGGATCTGGCACTGGCTTATGCACTGGGTATTGGCGGCGCAAGAGCAGGTGTTCTGGAGACTACTTTCAGAACTGAGACCGAGACGGATCTGTTTGGTGAACAGGCTGTTCTGTGCGGTGGTGTATGTGCTCTGATGCAGGCTGGTTTCGAGACACTGGTTGAGGCTGGTTACGATCCCAGAAATGCATACTTCGAGTGCATCCATGAGATGAAGCTGATCGTAGATCTGATCTACCAGAGTGGATTTGCAGGAATGAGATATTCCATCTCCAATACCGCTGAGTATGGTGACTACATTACCGGACCCAAGCTGATCACTGAGGAGACCAAGAAGACCATGAAGAAGATCCTGTCCGATATTCAGGATGGTACTTTCGCTAAGGAGTTCCTGTTAGATATGTCTCCCGCAGGCAAGCAGGTTCACTTCAAGGCTATGAGAAAGCTTGCTTCTGAGCATCCTTCCGAGAAGGTCGGCGAAGAGATCCGTAAGCTTTACAGCTGGAACAATGAGAACGATAAGCTGATCAACAACTAATCGATTGTAAAAAATAATGCTATGAAAAGGGCTGTGTGAGGAATGTAAAAGTTCTGTCACAGCCCTATTTTTTCGCAAAAAAACAGTTGTTTATAGGTAAAGAGCGCAAAAACGGACTGGAAAGCGCATATTAATTGCGCTAAAATGAAAGGAACGAACAAATAGGAAAGGGATCCTGCAAATATGAAAGATTTTGAAGCAAAAACATCTCCGAAAAAAAAGATGGACACCGAAAGCTGGTTTATTGAATGCTATCGGAAGAATCAGGGACATCCCCTGCGGACACTGATGCATCTGTATAAGGGGAATTATCATAAATTTGTCATGGCAGTGATCTGCTTCTTCGCAAAGCATGCCTGTGTCTGGGTGTTGCCCATCATCACAGCGAATATTATTAACGATGTGACGGCGCACAATCCGGATACTTTCCGGAATATTATATTTTACAGTATTCTGGAAGCGGGACTGATCCTGCTAAATATTCCCATGAATTATCTGTACACTTCCTATAAGAGCCTGGCGACCCGCTATGCGGAGACAGGACTTCGGAAAGCACTGATCCGGAAATTACAGCAGCTGTCCATTTCCTATCATGTGGAGACCCAGTCCGGACGACTGCAGTCCAAGATCATGCGCGATGTGGAAGCAGTGGAAGGTCTTTCCACACAGTTATTTTTAAGTATTTTAAATATTGCCCTGAATATCGGGGTTGCACTGGTGGTCACTATCAGTAAGAGCCGCATCGTATTTATATTTTTCCTGTTGACCACCCCGGTGGCGGCAATTACCATGGTTACCTTCCGGAATATTATGAAGAAGAGAAATACGGAGTTCCGTAAGGAAATGGAAGAGACCTCCGCCAGAGTCATGGAAATGGTGGAACTGGTACCCGTGACCAGAGCCCATGCCCTGGAGGATGAAGAAGTATCCAAAATGAGCGGGCAGCTGTTTGCTGTGGCGGAGAAGGGCTATAAGCTGGATCTGATCCAGGCACTGTTTGGATCGGTGGGTTGGGCGGTATTCCAGATCTTTCAGGTGATCTGCCTGGCATTTACCGGATATCTCGCCATCGGTGGGAAGATCCAGGCCGGTGATATCACACTGTATCAGAGTTATTTTGCTACCGTGGTCAATCAGGTATCTTCTATCGTTACCCTGCTGCCCACTATTGCAAAAGGTATCGAATCCGTGAATTCCATCGGTGAGGTATTGCTGTCTGAGGATATCGAAAACAATGAAGGCAAGGAAAAACTGGAGCAGGTGACCGGTACTTTTGACTTTGAAGATGTATGTTTCCATTACAAAAACAACGAGCATAACGTATTGAACCACTTAAATCTTCATGTGAAAGCGGGAGAGACCATTGCACTGGTAGGCGAGTCCGGTGCCGGAAAATCCACGATCTTAAACCTGGTCATCGGTTTCCATCAGGCGGAGAGTGGAAAAGTCCTGATCGACGGCAAGGATTTAAGCAAAATCGATCTTCGAACATACAGAAAACATTTAGCGGTAGTACCTCAGACATCCATTCTGTTCTCCGGAACGATCCGCGATAATATTACCTACGGCTGTGAAAATGTCTCAGAAGAAGAATTACAGAACGTGATCAAGGCTGCGAATCTGTCAGACTTGATCGCATCCCTTCCAAAAGGTCTCGACACTATGGTGGGAGAACACGGCGGCAAGCTATCCGGCGGCCAGAGACAGCGTATTTCTATTGCCAGAGCACTGATCCGGGATCCGAAGGTTATCGTGCTGGATGAAGCAACCTCGGCATTGGACAGTATCTCCGAAAAACTGATCCAGCAGGCGTTAAACAATCTGACGGAGGGGCGGACAACGTTTATTGTGGCACACAGACTGTCAACGATCCGGGATGCCGACAGGATTGCTGTAATCGCCGACGGACATTGTACGGAATATGGTACCTATGATGAGCTGATGGCTCTGAAGGGAGAGTTCTACCAGCTAAAACAGATCCAGAGTTAAAACTACTTGAAACATATGTTCGGCTATGGTATGATAAACATATCGTAGCCGAATTTTATGTGCTATGATTTGGCAAGCCAGGAAAGACGAGGATTTAACATACATGTTTGCATATATAAATGGCTTTTTGGAAGATGTTACGGTAGATAACGCGGTGATCGATGTCAACGGCTTCGGAATCAATGTCCGGATCTCTGCGGACACGGCATCGAGACTTCCGGGAATCGGAGAGCAGGTCCGACTCTATACATATACCTATGTGAAGGAAGATGCCTTTTTATTATATGGATTTCTCTCAAGGAGCGATCTGGAGATGTTCAAGCTCTGTATTACGGTCAGTGGTATCGGACCTAAGGGAGCACTGGCCATATTGTCTGTTATGGATGCAGATTCTCTGCGGTTTGCCATTATGTCCGGGGATGCCAAAGCGATATCGAAGGCACCGGGCGTAGGCACCAGAACGGCGCAGCGGCTGATCCTGGAATTAAAGGATAAGATATCCATTGACGATACGCTGATCTCCAGAGAGATTGCAGCAGGCGGTGCGGAAGGCATCCTGACCGCAGGAAGTCTGCATATTGACAGTGAGAAGAAAAAGGAAGCTGTGGAAGCCCTGGTGGCATTGGGCTACGGACAGGCAGAGAGTTTAAAGGCTGTCAATGCCATCGAAGATGTGGAGGCCATGGATTCCGGAGCAATCTTAAAGGCTGCCCTGAAAAAATTGTTTTAAGGAATGAGAGCAACGACTATGTCCAGAAGAATGATAGAGACAAATATCACAGAAGAAGATATTAAACTGGAAGGCTCCTTACGTCCCCAGACGCTGGACGATTATATCGGTCAGTCCAAGATAAAGGAGAACCTGAAGGTCTATATTACCGCAGCAAAACAGCGTGGGGACGCACTGGATCATGTGCTGTTCTACGGACCACCCGGACTTGGTAAGACCACCCTTGCCGGGATCATTGCCAATGAGATGGGTGTCCATATGAAGGTGACCAGCGGACCGGCGATCGAGAAGCCGGGAGAGATGGCTGCCATCTTAAACAATCTGGAAGAAGGAGATCTGCTGTTCGTGGATGAGATACATCGTCTGAATCGTCAGGTGGAGGAAGTACTGTATCCCGCCATGGAAGATTATTGTATTGATATTATGATCGGTAAGGGCTCCAGTGCCAGGTCCGTCCGCCTGGAATTACCGAAGTTCACGCTGGTAGGAGCGACGACCCGGGCAGGACTTTTGACAGCACCTCTGCGGGATCGCTTCGGAATGATCCATCATCTGGAATTCTATACCATAGAGGAATTGCAGCAGATCATCATGCACTCCGCAGGAATCCTGGATGTAGAGATCGAACCTGCCGGAGCAAAAGAGATGGCCAGGCGAAGCCGTGGAACGCCCAGACTTGCCAACCGTATCTTGAAGCGTGTCCGCGATTTCGCACAGGTCAAATACGACGGAATCATTACAGAAGAAGTAGCCAGAACCGCACTGGATCTTATGGATGTGGACAAGATGGGCTTAGATCATATCGACAGGAATATCCTCGTGACGATCATCGAGAAATTTAACGGTGGTCCTGTGGGACTGGATACCCTTGCAGCTGCCATCGGAGAAGATGCCGGCACTATAGAAGATGTCTACGAACCTTATCTGATCAAGAATGGGTTCCTGAGCAGAACACCCAAGGGTCGTGTGGTAACAGACCTGACTTATCGTCACCTGGGGATAAAGCTTTAGAAAATCAGGACGCATAATTGGTTATTTTTTGCTTGCCACTCGATATAATCTGATATATAATAAATCTTGTATTATATTTTTGCGTAAATGGCATATATTGTGTTTTTCAAAAGAGTGTTAAGAGGGGTGTGGAGATGTCACCTAAGACAGATACAGAAGTGATCATAGGCGGAAAAGTATTTACTTTAAGCGGCTATGAAAGTGAAGATTATATGCAGAAAATTGCTTCCTACATCAATGGAAAGATTACCGAATACGGGAAGCTGGACGGCTTTCGCAGACAACCTCTGGATAAGCAGAACATTCTGCTCCAGTTGAATATTGCAGATGATTATTTTAAAGCCAAGAAGCAGATCTCCATTCTGGAGGAAGAACTGCAGGGCAAGGAAAAAGAGCTTTATGATCTGAAGCATGAACTGATTTCAGCACAGATCAAACTTGAAAATGCTGAAAAAGAACTTGCAAAGATGAAGGAAGAGAACAACGATCTTCAGATGCAGATTGTGAAGCTTGAAACCGAAATGAAAAACCGTAGAAGGTAACCAGAAAAAGCTGTCATTCTGACAGCCTTTTTCTTTCACAGCCTTTTTAACCAGTTTAACTTAAGAACAGGAATCAGATATGAAAAAAGAACAGAAAATAGAAATTCTTGCCCCTGCAGGATCATATGAATGTTTTCATGCCGCGATCCAGGCCGGAGCTGATGCTGTTTATGCAGCCGGAGCAAGATTCGGAGCCCGTGCATATGCTGACAACTTTTCACAGGATGAGCTGCTCCGTGCGATCAGGGAGGCTCATCTCCATGACAGGCGATTTTATCTTACTGTGAATACACTTTTAAAAGATGAAGAGCTTGCAGACCTTTACGATTATCTTGCACCTCTGTATGCGTGTGGACTGGATGCAGTAATCGTCCAGGATATCGGAGTCTTCTCCTTTATCAGACAGCATTTCCCGGAAATGGATCTTCACGCAAGCACCCAGATGACCCTGACTAATTCTCTTGGAGCAAAGTTTCTTGAGCAGGAAGGTGCTGCAAGAATTGTTCCTTCCAGAGAACTTTCCCTGAATGAGATCCGTAAGATTCATCAGGATACGAATCTTGAAATCGAATGTTTTGTGCATGGTGCACTTTGCTATTGCTACTCAGGCCAGTGCCTTCTCAGCAGCATGATTGGTGGAAGGAGTGGCAACAGAGGGCAGTGTGCCCAGCCTTGCAGACTTCCTTATACAGCAGATGGAAAGCAGAAATACTATCTGAGTCTGAAAGACATCTGTACCCTTGAGCTGATTCCGGATCTGATTGAAGCAGGAATTGATTCGTTTAAAATCGAAGGAAGAATGAAAAAGCCGGAATATGTAGCCGGTGTGACTTCCATGTACCGGAAATATGTTGACCTTTATCTCAGAAATGGAAGAGACCATTTTTCTGTAAGCGACCAGGACCGGGAAATGCTGATGGATCTGTATAACCGCGGAAATTCCCATACCGGCTACTATCTCCGTCAGAACGGACGGGATATGCTTGCACTGGATCGTCCCAACCATGCCGGTGTTGCTGCTGTCAGAGTAACAGCTCAGAGCGGACGGGAAATCTCCGGTGTTGCCATGACTCAGCTCCATGCACAGGATGTTCTGGAAATTGCAGGAGGAAAAAATAATTATAC
>ENA-OQRC01001575-OQRC01001575.1-human-gut-metagenome-genome-assembly--contig:-NODE-1575-length-14542-cov-3.664182_pt1 | contig 14542 bp, 10 predicted proteins | sample MGYA00243236_ERZ505102 | MGnify/ENA primary metagenome ERZ505102 (study PRJEB26097, sample SAMN02712089) | human gut metagenome | biome: Gut microbiome | host: Homo sapiens | place: Denmark... | reverse complement strand
CGGAAAAAAATAAAAGCGAAAATCAAAATAAATTCGGCCGAGTTGTTGTTTTTGTTGAAAAGAATTGTCTTCTTTGCGTCCTATAAGTTAAATGTAGCTTCGTTACTTTGCGGTTTATCGGATGAAGTAGCGGGGGCGGATTGGTCTTAAACAGGTTGTTTGAAGATGAAGAATAAGTATATCGATCTGATCGAGCAGACGTTCGAATTTCCTCAGGATGAGTTTTCCGTGGTCGACAACGAGCTGAATTTTCACGAAGTGCCGCTGATGGATGTGATCAAACAGTACGGGACGCCGCTGAAGGTGACCTATCTGCCCAAGATCACGTCGCAGATACAACGGGCCAAGCGATTGTTCAATGTGGCGATGGCCAAAGTGGATTACCGGGGGAATTACAACTATTGCTATTGCACGAAAAGTTCCCACTTCTCATTCGTGCTGGAAGAGGCGCTGAAGAACGACATTAACCTCGAAACCTCGTCGGCTTATGACATTCATATCATCGACGCGCTGTACGACGGCGGGATTATCGACAAGAATATCTTTATCATCTGCAACGGTTTCAAGCGTCCGCAGTATGTCGAGAATATTGCGGCGCTGGTCAATAACGGTTTCGAAAATACGATTCCGATCGTCGATAACAAAGAGGAGCTCGATCTGCTGGACGCCGCTATTCACACCGAATGCAAGATCGGTATCCGGATCGCGTCGGAAGAGGAGCCGAAATTTGATTTTTATACTTCGCGTCTCGGTATTCGTTACAACGACATCGTGGAGTATTATAAGACCAAGATCCGCAGCAATAAGAAGTTCAAGCTGAAAATGCTTCACTTCTTTATCAATACCGGGATCAAAGATACGGCTTACTACTGGAACGAACTGAGCAAATGTCTGAGCGTTTACTGCGAGCTGAAAAAAATCTGCCCCGAACTCGATTCGCTGAACATCGGAGGGGGGTTCCCGATCAAAAATTCGCTGGGCTTCAATTATGATTACGAGTACATGACCGAGGAAATCGTCGCTCAGATCAAGAATATATGCAACCTGGCCGAGGTCGAGGAGCCGAACTTGTTTACCGAATTCGGGTCGTTCACGGTGGGCGAAAGCGGCGCGACCCTCTTTTCGATCATCAACCAGAAGCAGCAGAACGACCGGGAGAGCTGGTATATGATCGATAGTTCCTTTATGACCACGCTACCGGATATCTGGGGGATCAACCAGCGGTACATTCTGTTGGCTATCAATAATTGGGACAAGGAGTACCAGCGGGTGTTTCTCGGCGGCCTGACTTGCGACAGCGAGGATTATTACAACGGAGAGTCGCATTCCAACGCGATCTTTCTGCCGAAGCTGAACGGCGGACCGCAATACATCGGGTTTTTCCATACCGGAGCTTACCAGGAGTCGCTGGGCGGGTTCGGCGGAATCCAGCATTGCCTGATTCCGGCTCCGAAGCACATTATCATCGACCGCGAAAAGGGCGATAACGAGTATTACACCCGCCTGTTCGCCAAGGAGCAGAGTTACCGTTCGATGATGCGGATATTAGGGTATTAGCCGTCCTGGCGCATACGGGGTCAAAAACGGGAGTCCGGTGCGCCTCTTTGTCCCGGAGAGGCGCTTCTGCGGGTCATCATCGAGATAAAACGATATGAATCATTTTTGAAAGGACGCAGAAATATACCTCGATGCCGATCGTTAGTTAATTTTTCCAACCGCTTTCTGATACTCCAGCCATCTCAGATAGCAGTTTATCCGTGCTTCCACCTGTGTCTGCATGGCTTGTTGCCACAAGGTCTGCGCTTCAAGATAGTCGGACAGCGTTTCCACGCCTTTCTCATATTGCAGTCGGCTCGCACGCAGGTTCTCCTCCGCTGAGACAACGGACGATTCCGCTAACCTCTTTTCAAGGAATGCTTCGTCAAGGTTGTTGAACGACTGGGTCATCTCAAGCGTAAGCCGTTCGTTAGTATCTTCGCGTTCGGCTTGAACCTGTGTGTATTGCGCCTTGGCTGATTTGATCTTGTTGGTGCGGTGTCCGAAATCGAAAATAGGTATGGAGACTTGCACGCCGACAAGAAAGTTCCAACTGTCGAGCAGTTTTCTCCCATTTAGCTCAATGCCGTTCAAGTAGCCGTATTGACCGACCAATCCCACTTGTGGCAGATGCTCGCTTCTTGCTACGGCGATTTTCTGTTTAGCCAATTCGTTTTGCTGTTCAAGCATCAAGTATTCGGGACGGTTGGATATGCCGTCGTCCTGCATATAACCGGCATTCGTTTCAGGTAAAGAGCTATCTGTTTCTATCTTGTCCGTCAATGGGCGACCTATGTAGTGGCACAGATTCATCATGGCAAGTCGATGCCCGTTTTCCGCACGGCGCAAGTCCAGTTCGCTTTCATTCAACTTTACCTTCACTTTCAGCACGTCGTTCTGCGATTTCATACCATGCTTGCGGGCACTTTCCACGGTACGCATCAGTTCCGTCAATAGCTCATTATAGGACTCCGCAACCAGCACCAGTTCTTTGGCGCGCACCACTCCGGCGTATGCACGTGACGTTTCCACGACCACTTCCGATTCCGTCAGTCTTTTGTTCTGCCGGGCTATTTCATCGCCGATCTTTGCCATGCGGTAGCTTGTCCGTATTTTCCCGCCCATGTAAACGGGCTGTTCCACTTTGACACCTCCGCTGTATATCCAGCCGAGGTCGTATGCAAGGTCGATGCCCGGAAACAAGGCAGACTGTCCTGTAGGGATTCCATCCGCACCTAATACAGGCAGTTGTCCCATACCGCTTGAATAGGAACCGTCGGCAGTAGAATAAAGAGCGTTTCCTGTCAATGATAATGACGGGAGAAACAGAGCCTTGGTACTGCGCTTTTCAAACAGGGAAGCCTGTAATTGCTGCTCGGAGACTTCCATCCTTTTGTTGTTTTCTTTTGCCAACCGGATGCATTCATCCAGTGTCAGAACCGTTTGCGAATAGCATGCAAACGGTAATACGGCGAATATGTATATAAATAATCGTTTCATTTTATCTTGATTTTGAAGAACATGGCGTAAAGGATAGGCACAAAGAACAGCGTAGCCAGTGTGGAGAAGAGCAAGCCGCCCATGATGGTAGCAGCCATAGAGCCGAACATAGCGTCGCTCAACAGCGGTATCATGCCGAGAATGGTAGTAAGCGAAGCCATCATCACAGGACGCAAACGGCTTTCCGAACTGGATACAAGAGCTTCGGCCGGTGCGATGCCGGCACTTATCTGTTCCCCGATTTCATCCATCAGCACGATGCAATTTTTCATCATCATGCCGACCAGTCCCAATGCCCCGACAATGGCGCAGAACGTGAATGACTGTCCGCTTAGAAGCATGGCTCCGACGATACCGATGGCAAGCAATGGAACGCAGCAAAGTATGATTGCAGGCTTGCGGTAATCCTTGAACAGCATGATAAGGATGGCAATCATCAGGACGATACCCAACGGCACGTTTTTGAACAAGTAGTGCATGGTTTGCGTACTGGCATCTTTTTCGCCTTTCCATTGTAGTTGGTATCCTTCGGGAAGTTTTATCTGTTCGATCCTTTCGGCAATGGTTGCGCGTGCCTTTTCTGTTTCAATGCCAGGCGAAGGCGAACACATGACTGTCTGGGCACGCTGTCCATTGTAACGCGGAACGATGGGGTCTTCCCATTCCATGTTAATCCCCTTGCCGATTTGCTTCAACGGTGTCGTCTGCATGATCGATTCGATGAGGTCACTGCGGTCTGCCGTTCCTGATTTTATTTTCAGCAAAGCTTCTTCATCCAACACGCTGCTTATATTGGGCATCATTGAGAACAAAGGAACATTCTCCAGATTGTCCATTTTCTCTCCGTCCTCTCCTGTACATTTCAGATAAATCGTGTTCTTGTGTATGCCGTCATAGAAATTGCCAACGGGTATGCCTCCGGCTGCTGTCAGTACGGAAGTGGAAATATCTTGCCTGCTCAACCCGGAGCGGCGTGCGGACGATTGGTCGTAGTCTATCGTCAATAACGGCATGGACGGTTCCCAGTCTGTCGTGACCAAGCAGACTTCGGGGGTCTGTTCCATAATCATGCGTGCGGAATCCGCTAACGCATGGAGTACGGCAGGGTCGGGTCCTGTGAACAGGGCCTCGATGGGATACTTCTTGTACATGATGTTGTACTGTTTCAACTTGACGTAGGCATCGGGATACCGCTTCAGAAGTTCCCGTTGAATTTCATCCATGTTTTCCACCAGCGCGTCGGGGGACTCGAAGTCGATAATCAGTTCGCCGTACGACAATGAGGGAGTGGCGATGCTGCGTACCAGATTGTAACGGGCGGGCGTACCGCCGATGGCGGTCGTTACGTTGCGTATCTCCGGGCGGCTTTTCAAATAAACCCTGATTTCTTCCAAGTCGCTCGCCACCTGTGTGGAGTTCGTACCTTCCGGCAGTTTGTATTCCATATAGAGCTGGTCGTACACCATGTCAGGGAAAAAGCCGTGGCGCATGAACCGATAGCCGTATGCGCTTAACAGGACGAGCGCGACCGCGATGAGCACAGAGGATACGCGATGACGCAGCCCGAAATTCAAGGCTGCACGCAGCCAGCCATATACCCGACCGTTGTATAACGATTCCTCTTTTTTGCCGGGCGCGTCGGCTTTCAGCCAACCGTTTGCCATCAAAGGCACATGCACGAGTGCCAGTATCCAACTCAACAACAACGACACGGCAAGGACGATGAACAGGTCTCTCACGTATACGCCCGCCGTATCGGGAGAAAGGAAGACGGGCAGGAAGGCAAGGATGGCAATCAAAGTTGCCCCCAGAAGCGGCATGGCCGTCCTTTTACCTATGGAAGTCATCGCTTCCATGCGCGGCTTGCCCCGTTTCAGGTCTATCAGGATGCCGTCAATTATCACGATGGCATTGTCTACCAGCATTCCCATTGCGAGAATAAAAGCAGCCAGCGATACCCGTTGCATGGAACCGTCCATCATGCCCAATAACAAGAATGAGCCGATAACCGTGACAATAAGGCTCGTGCCTATGATAACACTGCTTTTGAAGCCCATGACGAGCATCAATATCGCCACGACGATAACGACCGATTCTATCAGGTTGATGAAGAAAGTGGCAAGGGCATCTGTCACTCGTTCCGGCTGGTAGAACACGCGATGGTATTCTACTCCTGCCGGGAAATGCTCCGCTTTTAATTCCTCAAGCCGCCGTTCAACTTGTTTGCCTACTTTCACGATGTCCGTACCCGAAGCGGCGGCAACGGCAATGCCCAAAGACGGCTCACCGTTATAAGCCATCAAGTTGCGTACCGGAGTGACATAGTCATTACCTACTTTGGCAATATCTCCCAAGCGGAGTTGGTCATCCTCATGGCCCTGTATAATCATATTGCGAATTTGCTCTACCTTGCGGAATTTGTCATTGACAGTCACGCGCACGCGTTTTGGCCCGTTGTCGTAATATCCGGTATAATAGATGCCATTCTGCCCTTGCAGCGTGGTGAGTACCTCCGCAGGCGAAACGCCCAATGTCGCCATACGTTCAGGCAGCATCTCAATGTTGATGCACTCCTCTCGTTCTCCGTATATAGTGACACGTCCCACGTCTTCAATGTTTGTCAACTCCCGCTGGATCAATCGGGCATAGTCGGATAGTTTGCGCTCGTCCGTTCCGTCACCGGTCAGGGCGTAGAACATGCCGTATACCAATCCGAAATCGTCTTGCACCTTGACCGACGTGCCTTCCGGAAGTCCGGCTCCGGCATCGGAAACTTTGCGCCGCAACATGTCCCAGCACTGCTCGATTTCGTTTTCCGGAACCGTGGTCTTCATTTCGACCTGGAGGATGGTTAAATCATTATACGACCAACTGCATACGTTGTTCACTTCACCGATGGTGCGTATGTTTTTTTCCAACGGTTCGGTGACTTCCATTTCCATCTCGTGTGCGGAAGCTCCGGGCCGGGTCGCCACGACCATCGCCATTTTCACCTTGATTTCCGGATCTTCCAGCTTGCTCATGTCGTATGCGGAATAGAGCCCGCCGACCAGCAAGACGACAATAAGAAAATAAACCAGTTTCTTGTTGTCGAAAGCCCATTTTCCTACATCCATCACAATAAGCCTCCTACATTCGTTTCAGATTCATCAGCCATAGGCTTTACCTTTTGGCTGTCCGTCAGTTTATGTACTCCAGCAGTCACGACAAGTTCCCCATCAGAAAGCCCTTGCGCAATGATTGCCTTGCCATTGGTATGGAGTTGCTTGACGGATACGGCACGTAATCTTATCACTCCGTCCTTCTTATTATAAACCCAGACGCAACTTTTCCCGTCTTTCTTGAATAATGCGGAAGACGGTATTTCCGTCTTCCCGCTCGCGGTATCGCTTATCACCATATCTACCATCGTATTCATTCCGGGCGAAGGCTGGGGCGACATGTCCTGCGGAATGGAAAGACGTACTGTGTACAATTGATTGGCATTGGCTTTCGGTGCTATGCTAATCAAGCGGAGCGGGACTTTCTGGTTCGGCATGAAATCAAATGAAGCATAGAACGATTCCATTTTGTTGCGATGAATATAAGTAGACGCCGGGATATTGATTTCTATTTCTTGCTTACCCCCTGATACAATCGTGACAATAGGCATACCTGCTGCCACGACCGTTGGCGGATCAAACAAGCGTTTCTGAACATACCCATTGAAAGGAGCATATATTTTTGTGTCAGCTAATTGGTTTTGGGCATTTTCATATTTTGCGGCAATCTGCTGTAAGCCAAATCGTGCCTTGTCATATGCATCGGCTGTGCTTACGCTGTCCGCATAGAGTGCTATTACACGTTCGGCTTCCGATTTTACGTTCATATACTCCGCCTTGATAGCGTCCAATTGCACTTGATAATCACGCGGGTCTATTTCCGCTACAAGCTGACCTTTGCTTACCCTGCTGCCTTCCTCGACATAGACGTTCATCAATGTTCCACTGATCTTGAAAGCCATGTTCACTTCTTCCGCAGCCTTCACACGTCCGGGAAATTCTTGAACCGATGTAGCACCGGCGTTTTCAACCATGAAGAGCCGGACATTTGCCGTGTCCGTTTCCTCCGTCTGCTTACTGTGGCACGAGCTGTTTAGCAATAACAGTCCCATGAACAGACATGTTATAACATAATTTTTTCTCATATATGAATTGTCCTTAATTGCGGCTATAAAATTATGCAAATCAAAAATGGCACGCAAGAGCAAAATTGAGCGAAAATTGTATGATATGTTCGATTTACGGAAGATTCATAGCGAAATATGAGTTTGTTTTGTTTGTTTTTTTATCTTTGCCGAGGTTTAGATATACAAAATAAATGAGTACAATTGAAGATTCCAATATCGAGTTATTCGATATAGACAGCAAAAATATAAAGCAAAGAAATCCTTTCAGCTATCTTAATCAAAATGGATTTCTGCTTTGTAAAAGAGGAAAAATTTCTCTTATAATGGACGAACGGCTATACAATGTGGAAAAAGGCGATTTGTACATATATCCGGCATTCTCGCTGACGCAAATCCATAGTGTCAGTGATGACCTACAGGGAGTGGCGGGAACGGCGGATTTCAATTTCATATTTTCCTCGCTCGATTCCATATCCGACACTCAAAGTCATATTTATATACGTTTCCATCCTCTTGTTTCTTTGACGGTTGAACAATTGCAACGTATAGAGGAAATCATTTGGTTTGTCCGTAAAAGGAAAAATATCCAGACCCAATTGGGGACACAAATCGTGTTATCGCTTGTTCAAGCCTTTTGTTACGAAGTGATAGATGCCTATATAACCAACAAATCGATGCAGTCTATGAAGCAGACTCGCAAGGACAAGACTTTCCAGAACTTTCTCGTTTCACTGTATCAGAATTTCCATATTCACAGAAATGTACAGTTTTATGCAAAGCAACAAGGCCTTACGCCCCGCTATTTCACGACATTAATTCATAAGGTATCGGGCAAGACACCATCTCAATGGATTACGACGTTCGTCATCATAGAAGCCAAACGTTTATTGTCCAATCCTAAGATAAGCATCAAGGAAACATCATGCAAATTACATTTTACCGACCAGTCTTTTTTCGGGCGCTATTTTAAGTTGTATGCAGGCTGTTCTCCGTCTGAATATAAAAACGCTACATTTAAGAGGAATTGTAGTATGGATTTGTAGATGTCCAAATATAAACCGATAGGTACAAGAAACAAGAATTTGCCGGCAAGAGTATTCAGCGAATGAGAATGACAACGGGCAGGTTTCGACGCCTGCCCGTTTCTTTGTTCGGTTCAGTTCAGAAGCCTGTCCTTTCGGTTTTGAGGAACAGCTCGAAGTCGGTGATGAATGCGGGAGCAAGCTCTTCCAAGGCAATGGCGCTGACTTTATAGCGTTCTTCGATGGAACTCCGCGAGGTGTTTATACACGGTGCAGTATTTCCAATAACTGTGCAGACTTTTGAGCTTGCCCGCCTGCTTCTGGTAATCCTCGTTGTGCTGACGGAATATCGCTAACAAGGTTTCATGGTTCATACCTAACGTCGAAAATCCTTTATCCGAACCGAAGTAGCGGGATAGTAATGCAACTCCGGTCTCACTTGGCTTTTCAAAGGTTTCGCTTGGCTTCTTTGTCCTCGCAGTCTGTGTTTTCTCTAAACCCTTTGTTTACAACCTTCTTGCCTCTTTCAGCCTACTATCTCGTTTTTTTCCGTACCTTTGTCCTAAATCACTAACCCGTTTGTATGCAGATTTTCCGAAAAGTTCTGATCGTTTTTGTATTGCTGGGAACCGCCGCTGCCTTGCAGGCGCAGGAACTTTCTTCTCGGCAAACCGCAACGAACGATTCTCTGAAATTGCGAAGGGATGAAAAAGGAGGAGTCGCCGGTATGGCCGATCCGCAGAAAACTTCGGCGTCTTCCCCGTCCGTCAAGCAACTAACCGGATCGTTCCTGCAAGAGTCGGCGTCCGATATCGATGCGTTTCAGGATACCGTCTCCCGTCACAAAAAGAATTTCATCGCCCGCATCATCGATTATTACGGCCGGTCGAACGTGGACCGCACCTTCGAAAAGAAGCTCGACTGGAGCATAGCGCCCGGTCCGAATTATTCGTCGGACGTGGGTTTCGGTATCGGATTCCTGATAGCCGGCCTGTATCGGCTGGATCGAACGGATTCGACGACGATGCCTTCCAATTTTGCCGTTTACGGAAACGTAACGACCCAGAAGTTCGCCTTGCTGCGTGTCAGCGGCACCAATATTTTCAAGCAGAATCGTTATCGTGTCTCTTATTCCGGGGCGATGGTCTATTTTCCCGGCGCTTTTTACGGCGTGGGTTACGACGCCGGAAAAGCGGGATACGTGCAGGAGCTGACCACGACGATGTATAAAGTCCGTGCGAGCGGCGGCGTTCGGATCGCGCCGAAGGCTTACGCCGGGATAACTTTCAGTCTGGACTATACGGGAGCCAAATCGAAAAAGTCCTCCGCTACCGAACGGTCGTTCCTCTATTACGAATCGGTGGTGGATAAGGTGCTCCAGGAGTCGGGCGGTACGATCGGCGGGGCGCAGGAGGCTTACGACCGTCTCGACGCGCAGGAAAAAGCGGTTTTCAACGGTTATTCCTACGGAGACGGGAAACGGTTGTACGATGCGTGGCGCAACGGTTATTACGATCCCGCGAAAGCCGATCCGTTCGACAACTATGTCGGATCGACCGGCGAAAATCCCAATGCGATGAATGTCGGTTTGGGGGCCTTCTTGCAATACGATTCGCGCGATGTGCTGACCAGTCCGTACAAAGGTATTTTCTTTAATCTGGATATCAAATATTTCCCGAGATGGCTCGGCAATTCGCTGCATACGTTCGGGAAGATACAGGTTACCTTCGACTGGTATCAGAAAACGTGGAAAGGGTGCGTGTTGGCTTACGACCTTTACGGGAATTTTACGATGGGAGTGCCGTCCTGGCACATGTATTCGTCGCTGGGCGGCATGGAGCGCATGCGCGGTTATTACGAAGGGCGCTACCGCGACCGGAACTGCGTGATGACGCAGGTCGAATTGCGCCAGCGGGTTTACCGTCGCCACGGGGTGGCCGCGTGGATCGGTGCGGGTAACGTTTGGGGCGTCGATTCTTTTGCCTGGAATCATACGCTTTGCAGTTTCGGCGTCGGTTACCGTTTCGAATTTAAAAAGCGGATGAACATCCGGTTGGATTACGGTTGGGGCGCACACGGCAATCCGAATTTCCACTGGGATAAAAAAAGGTGTACGGCTTTCCTGTTTACCGCATCGGAAGCATTCTGATCCGGCGGAATATGCGCGGGCGAGATTCGTAAATACGATCCCCGGGAAACGGAATCCTGTTTCCCGGGGATCGTCGGTATTGCGGCGCGGCGCGCCCGGCGGGACGACCGGTTTCCGTCTACGGAACGGAGTTATCGGCCCGCGTCTTTTTCCATTTCGGCAGTCAGCTTGGCTTTCCATTCGTCCGTCATTTCGAAAGAGTGCTGCTCGTCGAAATTGTAAGCCACCATGACGGCCGTGCATTCGGTCTTGATCTGTTCAGTCTCGGAGTTGATGAGCTGGTGGTGCAGCGTGAAGCTTTTGTTACCCACCCGGATGATTCGGGTGCGTACGGAGATCGGCTCGTCGCGGCGGGTCTGGACGAGGTAGTTCGTCTGGCTTGCAACGATGATCAGTCCGGCCGTTTTCCAGTACGGAGTCAGGCCGAGCACCTGCTTGTAAAAGTCGCACTTCCCGAGGTCGAAATAGTGCTGTTGATTGACGTTGTTGACGTGCCCCAGTACGTCGATGTCGGCGAAGCGCATTTGTATTTGTGTCTCTATCATAGGCTTTATGGTCTGATGATTTCAATTTCTCCGTTCACGCCGACCTTGACGATCGACGATGCTTTTCCGGTGGGACGACCTTCCCACGCGCGGTCGATCACCAGATCGACGCCGTCGACGATCTCCTTTGCGATTTCGCTGAACGACATTGGGGACGGTTTGCCCGAAATATTGGCCGAAGTAGAAACGAGCGGTCGATTCAGTTTGTGAATCAGTTTGTTGCAAAATTCGTGATCCGGAATACGGATTCCCAGCGTCCCTTCGTCCGGAATCAGATTCGGGGCGACGGCGCAGGCTCCGGGCAGGATCAGCGTCAGCGGTTTGTCGGCTACTTCGTACAACTGCCACGCCACTTCGGGCACTTTTTGGATGTATAGCGATACTTTGTCGATCTGGTCGAGCAGTACGAGCATACTCTTTTTGTTGACGCTCTGTTTGAGGTCGTAGATGCGCGCGACTGCCTGTTCGTTGGTCGCGTCGCATCCGATCCCCCAGACCGTATCGGTCGGATAGAGGATGACCCCCCCCCTTCGGAGGACTTCCAGCGCCTGATAAATCGGATCTTCAGCCATGTTTTACATAATTTGGAATCGCACAAAAGTACGCTTTTTTTTGTCTATTTTTAAAAAAGAGTATAGCTTTGTACCTCTAAAAAATGAAAACGAACAAAACATATTATGGGAAGAGCATTTGAGTATCGAAAAGCACGCAAACTGAAAAGATGGGGCAACATGGCCCGTACTTTTACCAAACTGGGAAAGGAAATCGCGATTGCCGTGAAGGCCGGAGGGCCTGATCCGGCGGGTAATACCCACCTCAGAGTGCTGATTCAGAATGCAAAAGCCGCCAATATGCCGAAAGAGAACGTCGAACGCGCGATCAAACGGGCCACGTCGAAAGAGATGGGCGACTACAAAGAGATGGTGTACGAAGGATACGCTCCGTTCGGGATCGCGATGATCGTCGAAACGGCGACCGACAATACGACGCGTACCGTAGCCAACGTTCGCAGCTATTTCAACAAGCTCGGCGGTTCGCTCGGGACTTCGGGATCGGTGTCGTTTATGTTCGATCACAAGTGCGTTTTCAAAACTCCGGTGAAAGAAGGGATGGATATCGAAGAACTGGAACTCGAGCTGATCGATTGCGGCGTGGACGAGGTGTTCGTCGACGGTGAGGAAGTGGTGATCTACGGGGCGTTCGAATCGTACGGATCCATTCAAAAGTACCTGGAGGATAACGGTTACGAGATTATCAGCGGGGAGTTCGAGCGAATCCCGACCGACACGAAGGAGGTGACCGAGGAGCAGCGCGCTACGGTTGAGAAACTGATCGAGAAACTGGAAGAGGACGAAGATGTGGTGAACGTTTACCACAATATGAAAGAGGCTGAAGGCGGCGAGGAGGAGTAGCTTTCCGGTTTTGGCGAAAGAGACGACGAAAAACGGTCGCGGATTTCGATTCGCTGCCGTTTTTTGTTGTGATTTTCAATTTTTATGACCAACTTGCGGTAACCGGAGGATTTTCGCTTTTACGGGTTTTGGTGAAGAGCGGTACTTCGGTATTAACGGATCATACGATGAGGATGTCGAAAATAATTTCTTGTCTGGCGATGCTTTCGGTGATGGCATGCGCTTGCAGCCCTTTACAGGGAGAAGATGTGAAAAAGGTGGATATTTGCGTTTACGGCGGAACCTCGGCAGGCGTCATAGCCGCTTATACGGCCCGGCAGGCCGGGAAGAGCGTTCTGCTGATCGAGCCGGGGCGCCATCTGGGCGGGATGAGTTCCGGAGGGCTGGGATATACCGATATCGGGAACAAATACGTTATCCGGGGCCTGGCGCTCGATTTCTACCGTCGGTTGGGCCGGCATTACGGCAAGCTCGAACAATGGATTTTCGAACCGAAGGAAGCGGAAGCCGTTTTCAACGAGTACATCCGCCGGGCGGATGTGGAGGTGTGGTACGACAGCCGGATCGTCCGGGCGGCCAACCGGGGAGGAGTGATCCGGGATATCACGCTCGAAAACTCCGTTTCGCCGCGGTCGTCGTCTCGTAGAACGGTACGCGCAAAAGTATTTATAGATTGCAGTTACGAAGGAGACCTGATGGCGCGTGCCGGAGTTTCCTACACCGTCGGTCGGGAAGGTAATGAACGGTACGGCGAAACATACAACGGGGCGCAGCGGATGAACGGCCACCAGTTTCCCGACGGGATCGACCCGTATATCGTCAGAGGGGACAGCACCAGCGGATTGCTGTATGGCATCAATCCCGATCCGATCCTGCCCGACGGGACGGGGAACAAAAAAGTGCAGGCCTATAATTTCCGCATTGCGCTTACCGATCGTCCGGAGAACCGGGTTGAAATCACCCGCCCGGACAACTACGATCCGCAGCGGTACGAGTTGCTGGTACGGTTGAAGGAGAAGCTTCCGTGGAAAACGCCTTACGATGTTTTTATCTGGAGCAGAATGCCGAACGGCAAGACGGATATCAATAATTCCGGCGGTTTTTCGACCGACGTGATCGGTGAAAACTGGAACTATCCGGAAGCGGATTACCCGGAGCGCGAACGGATTCGGAAATTCCACGAGGACTACACGAAAGGACTTCTCTATTTTATCGGACATGATCCGCGCGTCCCCGACTTCATCCGCCGGGAGATGCTGCGGTGGGGATACCCGAAGGACGAATATACGGATAACGGGCACTGGACGCACCAGATGTACGTACGCGAAGCGCGGCGTATGGTCGGCCCCGTCGTGATGACCCAGCACCATTGCCTGGGCAAAGAGACGGTGACCGACGGCATCGGCTGGGCCGCCTATACGATGGATTCGCACAATTGCGACCGCCACGTCGTGAACGGCATGGTCAAGAACGAGGGTAATGTCGAGATCGGAGGATTCGGCCCCTACCCCGTTTCGTACCGGGCCGTTACGCCGCGGGCCGAAGAAGCCCGGAACCTGCTGGTTCCGGTTTGTCTGTCCGCATCGCACATCGCTTACGGTTCGATCCGCATGGAGCCGGTGTTCATGGTGTTGGCGCAGTCGTCGGCCATAGCGGCCTGCCAGGCGATCGACCGGTGCGGAGGCTGCGTGCAACGTGTCGACGTTGCGGCCGTGATGAATGAATTTGCGAGCAATCCGCTGGCGGATGGCAGTCAGCCCGAACTGTTCGTCGATAACAGCGATGCCGAAAACGTCGTTGTCTGCGGCGACTGGAAAACGGAGAAAAACGCCTGGTCGGCCTATGGGCCGGATTTCCTGTCGGACGATTCGAAGGGGACATCTCCCAAATCGTTGCGATACGTGCCGCGGCTTCCGGCCGGAAACGAATACGACATTTATGTCTACTTCCCGAAAGTGGGCGGAGCGACTACGCATACTTCGATCCGGGTTTTCGACGGAGCGCAGCGGTACGACCGGACGATTCGGTCGTCGGACGTGGTCGTCGAAGGACAGACCGGCGGCGAATGGGTGCGTATCGGCCGCTATCGGCTGCCCGAAGGTAGGAAAGGGTATGTGGAGATTTCGAACGAGGAGGCGGACGGCATAGTCGTCGCGGATGCCGTATTGTTCATTCCGGCCCGGTCGGAGAACTGATCCCTTGCATCCGAA